>JGI26340J50214_10000567_pt1 | contig 12828 bp, 7 predicted proteins | sample BogFormECP12_OM2_FD_50214 | JGI IMG/M metagenome (IMG submission 50214)
CCAATTACAAGCACACATATCCGCATTGCTGGCGCTGCCACAATCCGGTGATCTTTCGGGCCACGGAGCAGTGGTTCATCGATCTGGACCGCACCGCGCATGGCGGCACGAAGAGCCTGCGGCAATTGGCGATGGACGAAGTACATGGCGTGAAGTGGTTCCCGGCGTGGGGCGAAGAGCGGATCCACGAAATGGTGCAGGGGCGGCCGGACTGGTGCGTCTCGCGGCAGAGATTTTGGGGCGTGCCGATTATTGTTTTTTATTGCGAGGGATGCGGTAAACGGCTGGAAGACTTCGCGGCGCTCAAACACGTTCTGACGTGGTTTGAAAAAGAGGGCGCGGATGCGTGGTATGAGCATTCGGCGGAAGANCTGCTGCCCGCTGGAACAAAGTGTTCGTGCGGCGCTAGCAAGTGGCGAAAGGAAAACGACATTCTGGATGTGTGGTTTGATTCCGGTTCGTCGAACTTGGCGGTGCTGCATGGAGCGGAGTGGCCCGCGGATCTCTATCTCGAAGGCCCGGATCAATATCGCGGCTGGTTCCAGAGTTCGCTGCTGGTGGGCACCGGAGTGCGGGGGCACGCGCCGTTCAAGGGCGTGGTGACGCACGGGTGGACACTGGATGAACAGGGCAGGCCAATGTCCAAGTCGCTGGGCAACGTGATGCTGCCTTCGGAGATTTGCGAGAAATGGGGCGCGGATTTGCTGCGTTTGTGGGTGGCGTCGCAGGAGTATCAGGCGGACGTGAAGATGAGCGAGCGGGTGATGACGCAGCTTAGCGAAGCGTATCGCAAAATTCGCAACACGTTCCGCTTTGCGCTGGGCAATTTGGCAGGATTTGAGCCTGCGCGCGATGCGCTGGCGCACGCGGAAATGGAAGAGATCGACCGCTGGATGCTGGAGCGTACAGCGGACTTGGTGCGCAAGTGCCGCGAATGGTATGCAGCGTATGAGTTTCACCGGGTGTATCACGCGCTGCACGATTATTGCGTGGTGGACCTCAGCTCGTTTTACTACGACATGCTGAAGGACCGTCTGTATACGAAAGCTCCGGGCAGCAAATCGCGACGCTCGGCGCAAACGGCGGTGCTGGAGATTACCAGCGCGCTCGTGCGGCTGGCGGCGCCGATCCTTACGTTTACCGCGGAGGAGATTTGGAAATATTTGCCGAAGACGGCGCACGATCCGGACAGCGTGCACATCGCGCTGTTCTTCCACGACGCGGACCTGCGCACCGGCCTGCCCGCGGATAGAATTGCGAACTGGGAACTGCTTGGCAAAGTGCGCGCGGAGGTTTTGAAAGCGCTGGAAGTGGCGCGCAATGAAAAGCGAATTAATTCCGGGCTGGAGGCCAAGGTGCTGTTGAGCGCCGACCCGGAACTCACGTCCAAGCTGAAGCCGTATCTGGGGCAATTGCCGGCGCTGTTTATTGTGTCGCAGGTGGAGTTTTATAGCGCGGGAGCGGGAGGATACAAATCGGAGGTCGTGCCGCGGCTGGAGATTATGGTGCAGAAGGCGGCGGGTGCGAAGTGCGAGCGGTGCTGGAATTATTCCACGCACGTCGGCGAGAACTTGCGCTACCCGACGGTATGCGAACGCTGCAGCGAAGCGCTGAACGAGATTGAGGGCGGCGCGGGCGCGGCCGTTCCGGTGAACGCGTGAAGCGGAGATTTATGCCGGTGGCCGCCAACCGGCCCCCAGGTTACCAGCCATGACGGTGCCTGCGCGCGTTCGCTGGCTGTGGATAACGTTGGCGGTGGTGCTGGNGGACCGCGGGTCCAAAGCGTGGTTTGAGACGCAAACCGNGGAGGGCTGGCGGCACGAAATCGTGCGCAATTTTATCTACCTGGTGCACAGCCAAAATCCNGGCATTGCGTTTGGGGTGCTGGCCGAATCGGCTTCGGTGTGGACTAGGGTGGCGCTGATCGCTGGCTCGGTGGTGGTCATCGTCATTTTGGCGTGGATGTTGGTGGCGAGTCGGAGCGGAGGCGCGCTGAGCGCGGCGGGGCTGGCGTTGCTGCTGGGCGGGGCGACCGGCAACGTTACTGACCGCATCGTGCACGGGGGCGTGACGGATTTCTTTGAAGTGTGGCTGGGCACGTACCGCTGGCCGGCGTTTAACGTGGCGGATTCGGCGATTGCGATTGGCGCGGCGTTGCTCATCTTGGATGTGTTGTTCGGTTCGCGACCGGCCGTAGCTCCGGCCCGCAAGAGTGTTTGAAGCGATCCGCAGGAGCAATTGCTCATGAAGCCTTCGAAGCATTGCAATCGACGAGAATTTCTAAGCGCAGCGTTGGGAGCGGCAGCGGCCAGCGCTGTAACCGGTACGGGCAATTTGTTGCCAGCGCTGTCCGGCGCGCGCACAGCTTCCGCGTTGACGGAAGGCACTCCGTTCGCCGCAGCAAAATTTCCCAAGGATTTCCTGTGGGGAGCGGCGACCGCTTCCTATCAAATTGAGGGCGGCTGGAACGTTGACGGCAAGGGTGAGTCGATCTGGGATCGCTTCTCGCACACGCCCGGAAGAATCCGCGGCGGAGACACGGGGGACGTGGCCTGCGACTCTTATCACCGCTACCAGGAAGACGTAGAGCTGGCAAGAAAGTTGAATCTGCAGAGTTACCGCTTTTCCATTTCCTGGCCGCGCATTCAAGCGGAGGGCAGTGGGGCACCGAACCCAAAGGGAGTTGACTATTACAAGCGGCTGGCGGATGCGCTGCTGGAAGCGAAGATTCGTCCGCTGGCCACGGTGTACCACTGGGACCTTCCGCAGGCGTTACAAGATGTGGGCGGCTGGCCCAATCGCGACATCGCCGGGCGCTTTGCCGATTATGCCGGCATTGTGAGCCGGGCGCTGGGCGACCGCGTCAAGCACTGGTGCATTTTCAACGAGCCATGGGTTTTCACCACGCACGGGTACGCCCTGGGCACGCATGCGCCGGGAAGGACGGATCTAAGCGAAACGCTGCGGGCCATCCACGTGGTGAACCTGGCGCAAGGGCAAGCGTTTCGCGCCATGAAGGCGGTAAATGCAAAATTGCAACTCGGCACCGCGTATAGCATGACCTCCGCCGAAGCGGCCAGCGACGCTCCCGAAGATCGCGAAGCCGCCGAACGTGGGCACGCGTTTTTCAACCTGATCTTTCTCGATACCGCTTTGCTCGGAAAATATCCCGCGGCCTTTCCGGCAACTCCGGAGATGTTGGGCGTGCGTCCCGGGGACATGGAACTGGTCCGCGCGCCGCTGGATTTTCTGGGCATCAACTACTACATGCGGGGAATATTTTCCCGCCCGCAACACTCCATCACCGCGCCGCTGGGATTCGAGCGGGTGGCGGGCAGCGAAGGGCGGCTCACCGATAATGGCTGGGAANTTTGGCCCGACGGTTTTTACCGNCTGATTATGCAGATTACGCGCTTGTACAACGCGCCGGNTATCGAAATNACAGAAAATGGCTGCGCCTACAACGATTGCCCNGACGGCAACGGCAGAATTCCGGACCAGCGCAAGATCGAATTTTATCGCGAGTATCTCAGCGCGCTAGCGCGGGCCCGGAAAGATGGCGCCAATGTTCGCGCCTTTCATGCATGGAGTTTGCTGGACAATTTCGAGTGGGACCAGGGCTACACGCAGCGGTTTGGACTGGTGTACGTCGATTACCGCTCGCAAAAGCGCACCATTAAAGAATCCGGTGCGTGGTACGCCAAGCTGGCGGCGAGCGGAGAACTTATTTAGTGCCTCCAAGCGATGCGCCGGCGGGCAGCGCAATTCCCAGCGGAACATTTATGCGCACAACGTTTTTCACCGTGGCACCGGAGGACGCCGGGGAACGCCTGGACCGCGTGGTGGCCGCGCACTGCCCCGAGCTCAGTCGCACGCGTGCGCAAGAATTGATCGAAGCGGGGCTGGTACTCGTGGAAGGGCGCGCTGCGAAAGGCGCGTCGCGGGTGCGCGATGGTCAGCGCATCAGCGTGGAAGAGCAGCCGCGACCGCCGATGACCGCGCACGCGGAGCAGATTCCCCTCGACGTGCTCTACGAAGACGACGACGTGATCGTCATCAACAAAGCAGCGGGCATGACCGTGCATGCGGGAGCGGGGAATCCGCGCGGAACACTGGTCAATGCTTTGCTCGGGCGCGGCCAGGGCCTCTCGCAGTCCTCCGACTTACTGCGCCCGGGCATCGTGCACCGCCTGGACAAGGACACCTCCGGGACCATCCTGGTGGCCAAGAACGATTTCGCACACGCCAAGGTGGCTGAAGATTTCCGCCAGCGGGTGGTAAAGAAGACGTACCTTGCGTTAGTGCAAGGTTTGCTGGCGGAAGACAAGGGGCGCATCGAACTGGCCATTAGCCGCGACCCCTTGCGCCGCACGCGCATGACCACCAAGCGTAGCGCCATCCTGCAGAATGCGCGCGAAGCCCGCACCGACTGGCGCGTTCTTGCGCGCGTGGGGGAAACGACGTTGGTTGAAGTGCAGTTGCACACCGGCCGCACGCACCAGATTCGCGTGCACTTCGCAGCGCTCAAGCATCCCGTAGTGGGCGACACGCTCTATGGCGCAAGCGCCCGTTTGCACGTTGGCAAGAATATACTGACACCGCTTGGCCGCAACTTTCTGCACGCCGCCAAACTCGGCTTTCGCCAGCCGCGAAGCGGGGCGTGGATCGAAGTGCGGGCCCCACTCCCACACGAGCTGAGAGAATTTTTGCTCGAACTCTGCGCCGTCTCCGGAGAAAATCCCTCGGCAATTGACGCTGCTCTTGCCGCCTACCTATAATCGAAGCCCATGCGACGCATGCTTACTTTGTCTTTGGCCACTTTATTTTTTGCTTCCGGCACGCTTCGCGCGCAGCAACCTCCGCCCCCGCCTCCAGGCAATGCGCCCGCGCCGCAAGCGCCAAACGTTACACGCGTCTCGGTCAATCTTGTCGACGTGCTCTTCACGGTGCTGAATCGCCGCAACAAACTGGTTCCCGAGCTGGACAAGCCCGACTTTCACGTTTTTGACGACAACGTACTCCAGGAAATCCGCTACTTCAGCAAGCAGACAGACCTGCCTTTGCGCATCGGCATGCTGCTGGATACTTCCAACAGCATTCGCGACCGGCTGCGGTTCGAACAGGATGCGTCGGTAAGCTTCCTGTACAGCGTTCTGCGCCGCAACAAAGATGAGGCGTTCGTCATGACCTTCGACGACGAACCGCAAGTACTGCAGGCTTTCACTGGAGACACCGGCAAACTGCGCGACCAGATCGTGAAGACCCGCGCCGGCGGCGGCACCGCGATTTACGACGCGGTTTATACCGCATGCCAGAAGGAACTCAGCCATCCCCCGCGCCCCCCCGGGGACCAGCCTGACGTGGTGCGGCGGGTGATGATTCTTATCAGCGACGGCGACGATAATTTATCGATTCACACGCGCTCGGAAGCCATCCAGATGGCGCAGATCACCGACGTGGTCATCTACACGATCAGCACCAACACGCAGTGGATATCCACCACGCAAAAAGATCAAGCCACGGGCGGCAGCCTGAAATATCACCTCACGGATACTGACAAAATCCTGCAGAGTATCGCCAACGAAACCGGCGGTCGGGCTTTCTTTCCCTATCGCGTTGACGATCTGGATCAGTCTTTTCAAGATATCGGCGACGAATTGCGCAATCAGTATTCGATCGCCTACGCGCCAACCAATTCGGCGCTCGATGGCCGCTATCACAAAATTCGCATCGAAGTTCCCGAGCACAAAGGCTATCAAGTACGCGCTCGGCAAGGCTATTTTGCGCGCCCCAATCCGGCCTTCAGCCCTACTGACCCTCCAGCGGCAGCGCCCGCGTCGAAGCCTGGGGGCAGCTCCGATCGCAAGCCGAATTAAGCGACTGGCGGCGATCGAGCGGGGTCTAATGCGAGGCGTCGCGCAGCAAAATCGCGTCAGAATCCGAATGCCCGCGGTCGAAGGCCACTTTATTTCCGTCCGGCGAGAAAGCGAACGAGTAAATCTGCTCCGAGGTAAAGTGCGTGAGATGGTGCCCGGGAGAGCCATCGAGCGGTTGAACCCAAAGGTTATCCACGCCCTTTTCGCGCACCAGATAGGCTATGGCTTTGCCGTCCGGCGAAAACTCGTAGTCGGTTAGCGCCCGAGGATCCGCCTCCAGGGTCCGTTTGGTTTTGTCTTCGAGAGAGTGCAGGGCCAACAGCACCTTGTGGTCGGCATCGCGAACTTCCAGCGTCAGCAGCGTCTTGCCATCGGGCGACAGGCTAAAAAAGGAATCTCCTTCGTCCAGCACCGTCTGGGGCTGGCCGCCATCGATCAATACGCGCTTGATCACCCCGGTCTTTTCCCCAAGGTCCACGTAGTAGAGCCATCTTCCATCCGGCGAACACTGCGGAGCGGTCTGGTTGGAGCCAAACGTCAACTGTTTCTGATCCGCTCCCGGAAGCATCGGCGCGCCATAGGTTCACGGATGTTGGTGAGGCGCGACCAATCGGGCGAAAAATAATGTATTTCCCGCCTGCGCATGGAACCACGCGATTCGTTGGATGCTGGGCGTCGGAAACGAGCACCGTTTCGCCTCCGCTCGGGTTCACCAGGCGAATATCCGGACCCTGCGCTACCAGCAAGCGGCCGTCCTGCGACCAGCTCCATCCCGAGTAAGAAAGGTTGGAAGAGAAGTTCACAGCCTGGATGGCGTCCGGCTTGCTCGTGTCCGCAATTTGCAGTTGGTAGTGCGGCGTCGACTGAATGGCCACAATGCTTTTGCCGTCCGCGGACAGCAGCGGGTGCAGGTAGTAATTCGTATCGTTGGTTAGCTGGCGAAAATCCCCGCCGGGAAAACCCATCATGGCGACTTGACGGCGCTGAAAGCCGGTGTCGCTGGAAGCCACGCTGGTTAATATCGCACCGCCGCCTGGAAACCACGATGGCTCGTACACCAGGCGGTCCGGTGCCGCTCCGAAATAACTGCTCTTGCCAGTTGCTGTTTCGATCGCCAGGTATCCTGACAAATCTTTTTCCGTCGGCTGCGCCACCGGAATCACGATGGTCTTGCCATCCGGCGACCATGCGAGGGTGAGGCTGTCCGTGCGCACCGGGCGATGCTCGAAGATGGCGTGGTCCGGCGAGCCGTCGCTGTGGGCGACCAATAAATCCATGCCCAGGGAAGTTCCGTGCTGGTGCAAATAGGCAAACTTCTTTCCGTCCGGGGCGAAGGCCACCGGACTATCAATGTCGTTGAGCACCAGCCGCGGCATTCCGCCCAGCACCGGTGAGCTGTAAACCGAATCGATTTCCTCTTCGGATTCATCGCGCCGCACGAAGTAAATGTAGTTGCCATCGGGCGAAAACGTCAGACCGGTATAGCGCGTGGCTAGCGGCGGCACCACCTGGGTGTTGCTGCCCGTGGGAATGTGGCGCAGCCACAGCGATTGCATGCCGTTCTCTTGCAGCACGTGCAGCAAGTATTTGCCGTCGGGTGACAGCGCGGCGCGCGATACTTTGCCGTTGTTGGTCAGATTCTCGATGGAAATTTTCTCAAATGGGATGTGCTGGGTGCGCTGGACCAGTGCGTACACCCCGAAACCCGCCGCCAGCAACACCACCGCGGCGATCGCCAGGAACAGCCCGCTGCCAAATTTATTTTCGCTGGCCGCCCGCAGCAGCGCGGAACTGCTGGTGCCTCCGGGCACCGGCGCAGCTGCGGTTTCGCCGGGCGTGGCACTCTTGCCGCTCGCCNGNGNNGNNACNTGGCCGGAAGGNGCNGCCNCNANCACCTGNGANGAACCCGANGGCGGNCGNCCGGGNTCCANNTCNCGCTGCAGNCGCTTCAAGTCTGCGCGCATTTCGGCCGCCACTTGATANCGGAGCTCNGGATCCTTCTCCAGGGCTTTGTTCAGGATTCGTTCGAACTCCGCGGGTAGTCCGGGGCGCAGCAAAACCGGCGCTGTCGGCGCGTTGTGCAGAATATTGTCAAACACCACCGCGCTGGTGGACCCAGGGAAGGGGTGTTTGCCGGTGACCATCTGGTAGAGCACCGCGCCCAGCGAAAAGAGATCCGTGCGCCCGTCCAGCTCCATGCCGCGCGCCTGCTCTGGAGACATATAGGCGATGGTGCCTACCGCCGAGCCCGGGCTAGTGAGAAGCTGCGGCCCAAGATCGCTTAAGGTTTCGCCCTGAAGAGACTCACTATGTTTGATGATGAGTTTGGCCAGGCCAAAATCCAGGATCTTGACGGCGCCNCGCTCGGTCAAGAATATGTTTCCCGGCTTAATGTCACGATGCACGATGCCCTTTTTGTGTGCGGCGTCGAGCGCGTCGGCCAGCTGAATCCCCAACTCTGCGACGCGCGGAATGGCCATCTCTCCGGCGGCCAAGACTCGGTCGAGAGACTGGCCTTCCAGCAGCTCCATGGCGATAAACGTCTCACCTTGATGGTCATCGATGGCGTAGATGGTGCAAATGCCCGGATGATTCAGAGCCGAGGCGGAGCGAGCCTCGCGCAGGAAGCGCTCTTTGGCTTGCAGTTCGCGATCCGCTTCTTCGGGGAGAAATTTCAAGGCTACGCGGCGGCCTAGCTTGGTGTCCTCGGCCTCATAGACTACGCCCATGCCGCCGCTGCCGATTCTGCGCAGGACCTTATAGTGGGCAATGCTCTCGTTAATCACAGGTTTTTCTTAGACCACGATGGTAATCGCAACACGCAACTCGGTCAATCGAGCGGCGCCGTTGCGTGAAAAGATTCTCGCGTACGCAGGATTTCTCTTGATTTCAGGCTATCAGGCGATACTCAGGTTGCGGGACTATTCCTTGGGAGCGTAATAGCCCTTCCGGGCCAGCACTTTCAGGTCATGATTGACGGTTTCCACTTTGATCTTGCGGAACTTGCCGTCGCGCGCCAAATTCGTTGGATAGTAACCCAGCATGTACTGGCTGCGCAGCTCCTCGGAAATCTCGTCGAAAGCCTGCGCCAGTTTCTTTTCCGAGGAAACGGAAATCACGCGCCCGCCGGTTTCGTCGCTCAACTTCCGAGCGGCGCCAACGTTGGCGCCATAGCGAGGGTCGGCGACCAGCAGAATGTGAATGACGGTATCGGTGCGCTGCGCGGATTCAATGGCCTCATCAATCTTGACGCGGCTGCCCTCGTCTTGTGCGTCGGTGACTATGACAATGGCCTTGCGCCCCGCCTCGGTATTCAGTTTTTCGCTGCATGCCAGATAGATGGCGTCGTACAACACCGTTCCCGGCGTGTTTTGATTGCCGATCGGGCCCGGATTTCCCGCGATCATCCCTCCGCCCGGCGTATTGATGCGAGCCCGGTGCACCGCGCGGTCCAGTTGCGCGCGGTCGTCGGTAAAGTCCGAGAGCAAGTCGGCGTCGGTATCGAACGACATCACCAGCGCTTCATCGCCTTTGCGCAACACGCGCTCCAGGAAACGGCTGCCAGCTTCCTGAATGCCACCGATCATGAATTGCTCGCTGCCGGAAGTATCGAGAAGCATGGCGAGGGTGATGGGCAGCGTCGATTCCTTGGTGAAGAAAGCGATTTTCTGATCTTGATTGTCTTCGGTGATCTTGAAATCTTCCTGTTTCAGGTCGGCGATGATTTTTTTGTTTTTATCGCGCACGGTAGCGAAGACGTTCACCAAGTTAACTTGCGATCGGATCGTGCCGGCCTGCTGCTGCGTTTGTCCGGAGGAATCCTGGGCATGCGCGGGTAGCGCCGCGACACCGCCCAGCGCGACCGCGACCCCTGCGGTGGCCAATTGCATCAAAAGTTTTTTTACCGAAGGCATGTATACTTTCCTAGACGATAGATACCCGAGGTTGCCGCCGGGCTATTTGGGCGCACGTTGCTCGACGCTTTAGGATGCCGCCACCGGGCGCGATGGATGTTTGTTGACGGTCGCCGGATGATGGTTGCCTGATAATGGCCGCGTGATGACGAGGCCTGGCGCAATGGTTCCGCGCCGCCAGATTCGATAAGAAGTCTTACTCCGAGGACTATGAAAAGTCTACGAAAAACAGCTGCGCTCGCGGGGATCCTGTTGATCTGNGGCGCCTACAGCATTTTTTTGGCGGTTCCCGCGACAGGGCAAACGCCGCCGGTGCAGAATCCGGCGCCAGGCCCGGACGGCGCGGTGACGGGTAAATCGACCGACGAAGCCGGGAGGCAGGAGGGCAAGCCCGGCGCGACGCCGACTGCACAGACTCCAGCGCAGCCTCCGCCGAAAAACGGCCGGCAGAGCGCCATTGTGGTAAGCACCGCCATTGTCACTGTTCCCGTCACCGTGAAAAATCGCCAGGGGCAACTCGTGCCGGACCTGCATAGGGATGAATTTCGTATTTTTGAGGACAACGTGGAACAGAAAATCACCACGTTTTCCGCCGAAGCCTTTCCCCTTTCCATGGTGGTGTTGATCGACAATGACCTGAAGAGAAAAGACGCTGAACAGGTTGCCGCCAGCCTCAGAGCTGTTCTTACAGGCATGAGCGTCGCCGATGAAGCCTCTGTCTGCCGCTTCGATCAATTCTTTCACGAAGGCCACGGTTTTACGGCCAACCAGGACAAGTTGCTGGTGGAGTTGAAGCGCGAGGCGGTCAGCGACGATCGCCCGGATGTCGCACCGCCCAGCGGATCGTTCGGCAGTCCCAGTATTAACGGGCAGGCCGCGCCGGGTGTCAATCAGGGCGACGCATACCCATCAACGACGGTGATTGGCAGCCAGCATACCAAGGCCATCGATGACGCCATCTATTCCGCGGCTAAACTCCTAGAAGATCGCGGACGGGATCGCCGCAAGATTATTCTGCTGATCTCCGACGGACAAAACGGCGCAAAATTTAACACCAATCCCTACGCCAACGTGGTCAAGGAGCTGTTGCGCAACAACATTTCGGTGTTTAGCGTGGCCGTCAGCAGCGCTTTTTTCGATCGCAAGTTCAGCCGCCTGGTGGATTACGCGCACGCCACGGGCGGCGATATTTACTACGCGCTGAAGCGCGGCACGATGGAAGAGCTCTATTCGCGGGTCACGGAAGAAGCGCGGCATCAGTACACGCTGTACTACTCGCCGACCGGCACGGATCGCGGCGCGGACTACCACACCATCGAAGTGCGCGTGGAGCGCGAAGGCTTGAACGTCACCGCGCGTGAAGGCTATTACACCAGCGGGCTGCAAAAGTAACACTTGCTGGCCACCCGCGATAGCGCTCAAATATGGGCTTCGTGCTCCGGGCAGATCATGCGGTAGGCGCAGCTCTTGCAGATGAAACCGCTCTTGGCCGCGAAGGAGCCTGCGCGAATATCCGCGGCGGTTTCCTGCACAATTTTTTCGGCTTCGTCGAGCTGTTTCTTCTCTCGCGTGGTGATTTGCACCAGATTATTTTGCAGGTAATAAAAAGCCAGGCGGACGGGATTCCACTCGAATATTTCCTTGGCCGCCAGGGCGTATATGCTCAGCTGCAAGTCTTTGCGCGCGGCGTCATCGGTGCGCGGGCGTCCGGTCTTGTAATCGATAATCTCGACGTCCTTGTCGCGTGGCCCGCCAAGTAAATTAATCTGGTCGAAGCGGCCGTTGACGATGACATTGTTGGCCATGGGTAGTTCGAAAGCCTTTTCCTGCTCCAGGATTTCCGGCGTGGCCGCGAGCATCGCGGCATGAAACACGCGCAACTGCTCGAGCCCGTCCTTGCGGTATTCTTCCTGCTGGTATTCGTCTTCAAAGCCGCGCTCCGACCACTCCGTGTCGAAGAGGCGCTTCACTTCGTCGAACGCGATACGGTTGCCCTTGCGCAGTTCGTTCACGAAGCGCTTGATGGTCTGGTGCATCACGCGGCCAAAGGTGAGGGTGGCCCTCGGCGCGCCATCGATGGACCACAACTTCTCAAATAAATACTGTGCCGGACATTTCCGGTAGCACTCGATCGCCGAGGGGCTAAGCTTCAGAGGCTCGGGAATAATTGTGCGATACGTCTCCGCCCATTCCCCGATGCGCGAGAAAATTCTCGCCGGCGCTGCAGAAACGGGGAATAGTTCGTCCGCGCCAAAAAGCAGCGGTCCATCCGCCGTTTCCCCCTTCGAACGAGAGACCTTGGGCGCGATTTGCTGTACGTCCCGCCGCTTGATGGCCGGCTCCATCACGATGTCTTCGATGAATACTGGTACCTTGCCTTTTTTTTCCGTCAGTGTGGTGATGGTCAGGCGCTCTTGCGCGCGCGTGATGCCCACATAAAACAGTCGCCGCTCTTCCTGAATATGGAAATCGCCGTCCGGCAATTCTTCCTTCATTAGCGCGGTCGGAAATTCGAACAGCGGCAAGCGCTTGTTTGGAGGAAATGCGCGACTGTTCACGCGCAAGAGGAAGACGTGCGGGAACTCGAGGCCCTTCGCGCCGTGCACGCTCATCAGCTGCACGGCGTCGCCGGAGGCATCGTCTTCCAGGCAGATTTGCTCGCCGGCTTGCTCGTAATAGTCGAGATACTCGAGAAATTCCGGCAGGTCGCGCCGTTCGCTCTTCGGCTCCCACTCCTTCATGAATTCGGCGAGACGCGCGACGGTTTTGCGGTCTCGCTCGCTGGCGCGCTGCGGAATCTCCAGCCATTCCGTGAGTTCCGTAAAGAATTCCCGAGCCGTGCGGCGGCGCAGCAGTTTGCGTTGCGCCAGCAAGAACGTTCGCAGTTCGTCGGTGCTGCCGTGCGATTCGTCGAAAGCCAATTCGCTTTGCGGCGATTGCAGAATATCGTAGATGGGGCGGCGATCTCTTTTGGCGCGCTCCGCGAGGCGCAACAGGTCTTCTGGCTGCATCTTCCACGCGGGCATGGCCAAAACACG
>JGI26340J50214_10000572_pt1 | contig 12718 bp, 10 predicted proteins | sample BogFormECP12_OM2_FD_50214 | JGI IMG/M metagenome (IMG submission 50214)
GTCTCGAACCGGGTCAGCGCCGATAGCGGCACCATCTCTCCCTTGCTATTCCGAACGTAGAACTGTCCTGCGTTCTCTAGGTTGGCGCGGTAGGGTGCTTCTGCCTGTACCCGCACTTGCCAGGCGCGGCCGAAGTCGTTGAAGTAGTTGACAAACAGTCCACCCATGAAGGTCTGAAGAGTGTCATAGACATCGCTGAGCTGGACGCCCTGCTTCAGCACCTTCTCCTTGTCCACATCCACATACTTCTGCGGCACGCTCGGTACATACGTAGTGGTAACCATGCCGATTTCGGGCCGTTTGCGAGCGGCCTCGAGAAATTTGTTGAGGTTGTTCACCAGGAATTCAGAATCCTTTCCGGAACGATCTTCCAGCACAAACTGAAAACCGCCCGAGGTGCCCACACCTTGAATCGCGGGTGGAGAGAAGGCGAAGACGGTGCCTTGCGGAAGCGTCAGAAGCTTCAGGTTCAACTTCGCCTTGATGACCTGGAACTGCTCCTCCATGCTCTTGCGCTCTTCCCATGGCTGGAGCGTCACCCAGAAGAATGCGTTGTAGCTGGTGCGGGTCAGGCTGAGAAGACTGAATCCCATAACCGTGCTGGTGTACTTGACTCCGGGTGTGACCTTCAGGACAGCTTCCACTTCGCGGGCTGCGTCCGACGTGGCTTGTAGGGAAGACGCTTCGGGGAGTTGCATCTGGATGTACATGTATCCCTGGTCCTCATCGGGCAGGAAGCTGGAGGGCAGCACCTTCGCGAAGAAAACACCGGCTACGGCAAATGCAGCGAGTATCACCAGCGCCACGGCAGTTTTCCGAATCAAGCCATGGCACGCCCGTACATAGAGATTGCTGCCGCTGGTGAACATGCGATTGAACCAGCCGAAGAATCTCGCCAGCGGCCCATGCGTCTCTTTCTTGGGCCGGAGAAACAATGCCCCCAGCGCCGGGCTCAAGGTAAGGGCGTTGAAGGCTGAAAATGATGACGGAGATCGCGATCGTCAACGCAAACTGCTGATAAAGGCGCCCAGTGATGCCGGGGATGAATACGGTCGGCACGAACACCGCCGAGAGAACCAGGGCTATACCAACGACAGGCCCGGTCAGCTCCTGCATGGCTTTGCGCGCCGCTTCCTTGGGAGTCAGACCTTCTTCGATGTGGTGCTGTATGCCTTCGACCACGACGATGGCATCGTCCACCACCAGGCCGATCGCCAGCACCAANCCGAACAACGAAAGCGTATTNACCGAGAAGCCGAATAACGGAAATACAGCGAAGGTAGCCACCAGCGAGACAGGCACCGCGAACATTGGAATGATGGTCGCACGCCAGTCTTGCAGGAAGATGTAGACGACGATGATTACCAGAACAAAAGCTTCCAGGAGAGTAGTAACGATCTCGTGCATGCCTGCCGTTACGGCGTCTGTCGTGTCCAGCGTGACAGCGTAATCCACGTCCGCCGGAAAGCTCTCCTTCATTTTGGCCATCAGCTTCCGTGCAGCCTTCGCGGCTTCCACCGCGTTGGAGCCGGGTAGCTGATAGATTGCAATAATTGCGGACGGCTGGCCGTTCAGTCGCGTGGCCCAGCTATAGTCCTGCGAGCCCAATTCCACCCGGGCTACGTCCTTCACGCGCACCACACCACCGTCAGCACTTTCGCGGATGACGATGTCGCCGAACTCTTCCGGCGTCTTAAGCCGGCCTTGGGCACGTACGGCGTAGGTGAACTTCTGGCCTGCGTCGGCTGGTTCGCCCCCCACCTGACCCGCCGGATTTACGGTGTTCTGCGTTTTCACGGCGTTGGAAATCTCGCTAACGGTAATACCCAACTTCGCCAGTTGATCGGGTTTCACCCACAGGCGCATCGCGTACTCGCCCATGCCGTAGATCTGGACCTGTCCTACACCATAAGAGCGGGCGAGCGGCTCCTTGAGATTGATATAGCCATAGTTGGACAGAAACTTCGCATCGTGGGTGCCCTTTGGTGAGTACAAAGCGACCAGCATCATCGGAGACGTCAACGACTTCTTTACGTCGATACCGATCTGGTTGACCTCGGGAGGAAGCTGACCAATTGCCAATGCCTGGCGCGATTGGGTGAGAATGAGGTCCATGTTCGGATCGGTCTTGACATCAAAATCGACCATCAGCGCTGTACTCGAGTTGTTGGTCGAGTTCAGCGAGTACATGTAGTCCATGTTGTCCACGCCGTTGATCTGCTGCTCGATCGGCGTGGCTACGGCCTTCTCCAGGGTCTCGGCGTCCGCNCCCGGATATAGGGCCCAAATGCGGATTTCGGGGGGAGCGATATCCGGAAACTGCGCGACCGGCAGGGTCACGATGGTGATCGCGCCAACGATTACCATAAGAATCGAGATAACGATAGCGACAATGGGACGCCGTATGAAAAACTCAGACATGGCTTACCGCTCCTCCGCCTGAATGTTCGCGGGCTTGGGAACGACGGAAGTTCCGTCCTTCACTTTCTCGATCCCTTGCACAATGACCTGGTCGCCCGGCTTCAGGCCCTCGTCAATTACCCACATCGTCCCGACCTTCTCTCCAGCCTTCACTTGTCGAATCACGGCCTTGTTGTCGGGGCCGAGAAGCGCTACCTGGTAACCGCCCTGAAGCTCTTTGACCGCGCTCTGCGGCACCAGCAGCGCATTTTGCTCGATGCTGGTTTGTATCCGCACGCGCCCATACTGGCCGGGGCGCAGTTTGTTGCCCGGATTGGGATACGCCGCAACCAGTCGAATGGTTCCGGTGTTGGGGTCTATCTGACGATCCGTCAGCAGGATTTTGCCCTTAAGCGGGTACACCGAGCCGTCGGCCAGGATCAGNTCAGGGGAGCTTTCGAAAAGATTGATCTGCTGACCTCCNGTGGTGATGTGCTGTGCTCGCAGATACTCCTGCTCGCTGACTGGGAAATAGACCTTGATCGGGTTTACTTGCGAAACGGATGTCAGGTGAACATTGGGTCCCACCAGGTTGCCCATCTGCACTTCGGCGATCCCCGCCACTCCATCGACCAGCGAAGTAACCTTGGTCCAGCCGAGATCGAGTTGTGCGCGTTCGACAGCCGCCTTCGCCGACTCGACGGCTGCCTGTGCTGCCAGATTGGCCTGGATTTCGGTATCGAGTTGAGCCTTTGCGATGGCCTTTTGCTCAGCTAGCGGAGTATCGCGCTCTACGTCGAGCGTCGTTCTGCCCAGCTCGGCCTGCGCCCGGGCAAGCTCTGCCTTAGCACTGTCAAGCTTGGCCTGAAAGGGTCTTGGGTCGATTTCGAACAGGACCTGTCCCTTGCCGACCGCCGATCCCTCTTTGTAGTTTTGGCTGATGATGTAGCCGGACACCTGCGGACGTATATCAGCGTTGACGTAACCGTCCAAGCTCGCCACCCATTCACGCTGCAGTGGGACGTCACGCTGAATAGGTTGCGCAATTAATACGTCGGTCACTATCTTTGGCACGGCAGCATTGCTGTTCTTGCATGCAACCATGCCTACGCTCAGTATTCCGAGAACGGCAGTGATGATGATCCGAGTGATCCGCGCTTTTTGTTTCTTAGGATTTTTGCAACACATTCCAATACCTTCCTGCTCACAAGTGCACATCGAGTTGTCTTAACGAAACAACCTGACTTGTGCACGAAGCATGCCAACCGGCGTGTGGGTCTAAGCTCCGCGATTCAAAGCACTTATGTGAGCATGCGACTGCCCAATAACTGCGCTTGGGCAAGATCACTGCCTGTATGCGGGCACCAAATCCTATTCGTGTGCTGGATAACTGTGGCAGGAAATCGCGCCCGTGGAGATCATGAGAATAGGCGCTTAGGTTGGAAGATCGAGTTTCGCTTAGACGAAAATTGGGAATCGCGTTACAACGCAAAGGCGCAATGGGATTCAATATGCCGAATTTCGCAGTGTCACTCGCCAGCAAAAGAGTTTGGACTTGGATTTCGGTGCTTTCGAGCTTCACTGCCCCGGCGCTTGCGTTGGCTGTTGATCTGGTCACCCAGCCAGTTTCACCGAGTTGAACTACTTGACCGCGGTGGGCCAGTTAAGAACTACAGAATAATTTTCGGAAAAACCTTTACGTGGTTCCAGCACCAGGAACTTACGTCCGTCCGGAGTGACAGCATATTGATTAACGGNCGGATCCGGTATCAGACCTGTATCGAACAGTTTTCTTGGAATGCCAATCTGCGGAGGCGAGCCGCGCTCCACGCTGGCCGACATCAATTTCCCCTCAAGATCGAGGAAAAAGAGCTCTCGGCCGTCACCACGCCAGCGCGGCTGTACGCCGCCGGCTGTCGAAACCTGCTTGATGTTATCAAAAGAAGGAAACGACGCCACGAAGACTTCCCATTTTCCGGTGCGATTTTCGCCATAAGCGATTAGCTGCCCGTCAGGAGAAAGGTGGAATTCATCTTTCAGGAAGTTTGATGAATACAGTGCTTTCGGTTTCCGGTCGCCGTCGAGAGGTATGATCGAAAACGTCTTCGTGTCGTGCGTGAGCAAAAAATCTGCCATCTGGAGACCAGTCCTCCACCCAGTGTCTGTCGCTATCGCCATAGACCGGTTGTGCCTGTTGACTTCCAATTTCAATCTTCTGTACCAGAAACGGAGGATCGCTTCCACCGTTGGGAAGAAGATTGAAGGCAACATAACGCGAGTCCGGCGACCAAACAGGGTCCGACTGTCCGTGCGGATCGGTGGTCAGGGGAGTTGTCGTGTTGCTCGCCAGATTGATGAGCCAGAGACTGCCGGTGGCGTGCTGGTGGAACGAGTTTAGAGCCAAATACTTTCCGTCGGGCGAAAGCGTGAATTGCTGAAAATCGATCAGCGGTTCGAGGCTGCCAGTGACAGTGCCGTCTCGCGCATACCAGTTGAACTGGTCGAAGGACGACCCTTCGGAGGTGCCATACCTGAGCACTCCGTTCTGGGATGCAGTGAATTCGGAAGTGCCCAAATAAGCTGGAGAAGCAGCGACGTTCCGGGCCAGCAACATCGGCTCACCAATCTTTCGCAAAGCCTTCCAATCCATGCGCTGGGCGTACAGAGTCTGATTTTGCACGAAAAGCAGGTACTCCGGCACCGCTGTGGCCCGGCTCTGACTGGGCAGCAGTTCAACGGGAGCTCCTCCATCCAGCGACTGAACGTAGATTCTTGCTCCGGGATCGCTACTGGTCAGGCTGGTGCGAGCCAAGTGCTTCGGAAGAACTCAAAGGCCTGATCCACAACGAGCTCTGACCGGAGGCATCGGTTGCGGCAAAGGCCAACATTTCTCCATCGGGTGACAGCGCGAAATGTTCGAACGGATGCCAGTTCCGATGTAACGTCACTCCCTGCGGCAAACCAAGTGAGAGGCGTACGGCGTTCATCGGTTGCGGTTGCTGAGAATGGCGCAGGGATATTAAAAGCAAAAGACTTACGATCACGATCACAGCGAAAACGGCAATCGTTGGCATACGCCAGCGGGATTGCGGAGCCAAGGCGACGGGTACGGTTGTTGGCTCGCCGGCTTCAGTCTTTGCTTGGGAGGACCAATGAAACTCCGGCACGTAAGAGCCGGGAGGCAGTTCGATGCGGACCTGCAGGGTGGGACTGACCTCTCTGTGATACTGCGCGAGCCTTCTTCGAACTTCCGTCGCTCGCACGCGCACGACAGCGTCGTTTGAGGTGTCGTAATCGGCGGGCCGGCCAAACATTTCGACGCCGATCTGGCGCTCACGGAGGGAATCCAGGTCACCCTCGAGAGTGCGTTCGACCACCAANCGGAGAAAGTCCTGGCAGCGCTTGCTCCCGGCAAATGCAGGGCTCGAAATCACCGATTCAAGTGCACTGCGAACCGCGTCTTCCTGTTTCGCGTTGAGTTTTTCCGGTTTTTCGAACTGATGCCCCGTCGACATCACCCCCATAGTACCGCTTAACCTGCCTTAACGGTAGCTACAGGCCGTCAATACAAGTGACAGAAAGACCGACGTTTACGTCTCTTAACGCTGACGGAACGCCCGAGCTTTCCCGGATTGGGTCCGTCCTGAACTGTTTCGAACATTCCCGCTGAAACTCATTTGCCGTAAGGTTGCCCCATTCGCACCCGGTCACGCAATCGTGAGGATTCGGAGGATTTATGGGGAAAGCGACTGGTGGTTTCGTAGATTTAAGCGTCCGAGCGGAAACAGGCTTTCCCAGAATCGGCCGCAAAGGTCGGCGGCTGGATGTGCTTCGCTTGAAATGGCTGCGGAAAGTGACTGCGGCCACATCGGCGTGTTACCTGGGCTGCGTGTTGTTGGTGGCAGGTCAGGGTCATGCCCTCGATCCCAACAAGCGTATAACCCAATACATCCACACCTCCTGGGGCACGCGAGATGGCTTCGGGCAATCGGCGTATAGCATTGCACAAACGTCAGACGGTTTTCTCTGGTTCATAGCCGGCGATGTGGCGACCTTCGACGGCGTTCACTTTACTTCCTGGGATGGACCTCCGAATGGTGGTTCGATCACAAAAGGCGCTCCCTTTGGCCAAATAGTGAATGCTTTTGGCGACCACGCAGGTGGGCTCTGGGTATTTGGGTTACACGGGATCGTTCACCTGGAGGGTCGGGTGGTCACTTCTCAGTTCGAGCTGCAAGGGCTTCGGACTCTTCAAAACTTTAGTGAAGATAGTGACGGCTCAATTTGGGTCGTGCGCGGCAACAACAGTATCTCAGACCTACCCCTATGTCATGTTACCGACCGTGCGGTGAAGTGTTTCGGAAAAGCTGATGAAATACCAATTTCGCCACTCAATTCTTTACTGGCTGACGGGAAAGGCGGGTTTTGGCTCGGAGGACAGACGGCCCTTGTCCACTGGCATAACGGCGTCTCGGAGACGTACCCGATCGAAGCGCTGAAATCCAACGTAGGACAACCCGGGATCGCAGGCCTGGCGCTTGGTCCCNATGGGTCCCTCTGGGTCGGCATTCTCGTGCCTGGACACGAGCGAGGGCTTGGACGACTGATAAATGGAGCCTTTCAACCGTTTGTGACGCCCAACCTCGATGGCAGCCAACTCGCGGTTCACAGCATGACTTTCGACCGCGACGGCAATCTCTGGGTCGGCACAACCAGCATGGGAATCTTTCGTATCCATGGAGGCGTCGTGGATCACTTTGGAAGAACGGAAGGCTTGTCGAGCGATACCGTGAACGCTGTCTTTCAAGACAGAGAAGGAATTCTATGGGCGGGGACACCGGACGGGATAGACAATTTTCGCGACCCGCCCATCGCCAGCTTCTCGAGCTTGGAGGGCTTGGGGAATGAGTTACCGAACGGAGTTCTAGCCAGCAGAGACGGCACAATCTGGGTCGCAAACCTTGGCTCGCTCGATCATATTGAAAAAAACGGGACCATCTCCTCCATTCGCGCCCGGGATGGTCTTCCGGGTAATCAAGTCACCTCCATGCTGGAAGACCGCGCCGGGAACATGTGGGTCGGGGTGGATGACGGACTGTATTTGTTTAAGGATGGGCGCTTCCGCCGCCTGCCCGGACCTAATCGCGAGCCGCTGGGCCTTGTGGTCGGAATGGCAGAGGACATTGACGGCAATATTTGGGCAGAGTGTTTCAGCAAGCCGCCAAAGCTTGTCCGTATCCGCGATTTCCAGGTACGTGAAGAGTTCCCTGCGTCGCAAGTTCCCACCGGGCACACCCTCGCGCCAGATCCACACGGTGGAATTTGGATAGGGACCCTAAAGGGAGACCTTGCGCTATTCCGCCAGGGCATTGTGGGCACACTGCCGCTCAACACCAAGGGAGATCCATTTAGCCACCAGATTATTGCTAATGGAGACGGCTCAGTGCTTGCCGGTTCCGCGGACGGGCTGGTCGGGTTTCGGCAGGGTAAGGTCCAGCGGATGACAACCAAAAACGGCCTGCCCTGCAACTTCGTGACTTCCTTTTTGAAGACAGGGAGAAACGTTGGTGGCTCTACACCGATTGTGGGATTGTCGAGTTGTCGGATTCCGAGCTCCAACGCTGGTGGAGCAATCCGGAAGTGATCGTGCAGGCTCGCGTCTACGACGAGTTGGATGGAGCTCGGGCAGGTCGACCGACTTTCAATTCGGCGGCATACTCTTCGGATGGTCGCGTGTGGTTCGCGCAGGGAAACATCGTACAGATGCTGGACCCGTCCAGACTCACGCAAAAAGCACTACCTGCGGCGACATACATTCAGTCGTTAACCGTTGACCGAAAGGAATTCGCAACAACGGAAGGCCTGAAGCTTTCCCCGCACCCCCGTGACCTGCAGATTGATTACACTTCACCCACCTTCCTGATTCCACAGAGGGTGAGATTTCGCTACCGGCTCGATGGCTATGACCATGACTGGCATGACGCCGGTACACGCCGCCAGGCCTTCTATACGGATTTGCCTCCCGGGAAGTATACGTTCCGGGTAGTCGCGTCCAACGGTGACGGCGTGTGGAACGATACCCCTGCGAGGCTGGATTTCTCAGTCGCTCCGGCTTATTACCAGACGACCTGGTTCCGGACACTTTGTGCCGCTATTTTCCTGGGCTTGGTCTGGGTGGCGTATCAGTGGCGTATCTGGCAATTGCATCTTCAGTCCGAGACCGCGCTGGAGGCGCGCGTCGGCGAGCGCACACGAATTGCACGGGAGCTTCACGATACGCTTCTTCAAAGCGCGCATGGTTTGCTGCTCCGGTTCCAAGCCGTTTCCCAGTTGCTACCAGGGCGCCCGCTGGATGCCAAGGAGAAGCTGGACACGGCGATCGAGCGGACTGCGAATTTCATAACCGAAGCTCGTGATGAGGTGCAGGGATTGCGCGATTCCATCACCGAGGGCAACAATCTCGCACTGGCGATCAGCGGGCTCGGACATGCGCTCGCAACCGAGGCAAACAATTGCGCGTCTCCGGAGTTTCAGGTCACGGTCGAGGGTACGGCGCAAGATCTGCGCCCGATCATTCGTGATGAGATCTACAAAATAACCGCCGAGGCGCTTCGCAACGTGTTTCGGCGGCACAAGCAGGCCGGATCGAAGTGGAAATCCGTTATGACAAAGAAGAATTCCGACTGCGTGTGCGGGACGACGGAAAAGGGATTGATCCAAGAATTCTGGCCCGCCAGGGCCGTGAGGGACACTATGGTTTACATGGGATGAGGGAACGCGCCACGGTTATCGGAGGCAAGTTAACAGTGTGGAGCGAAATCGACACCGGCACCGAAGTGGAACTGCGTGTACCAGTAAGCCCCTACGCGACGGCCCGGAAACGGTTTTGGCTATTCCGGAAGTTCGCGGCAACGGCATGAAGAAGGAGACTAGTCATGAACCCAGACAGTTCGCAAATTGGACTTCTCGCAGTTGACGACCATCCGCTCGTCCGCGGAGGGATCGCCGGTCTGGTCGATGTTCACCCGGATGAGTTCCCGATTGGGTGAATTCTTCAACGATGCATGGCGTGAGCTTTTTGGTCGGATCTGTACGCTTATCTACCTGAGACTCCTTGTTGTGGTCACGCTGTTTGCCATGTGCGTCACTTATTTTGCAGAGGCACGATCTTCGAATGGAACGTGGGGCAGCAGCTTTTGACGGGAAGGTTGTACAAGTAAACAGATCACGTTCTTAGACTAGCCAATTGGCGATATAATAATAGCCAAGAGGCTGCCATGACATTAGAAGTTATAGTCGAAGTCCTCGGAGGAAAGAAGGTCCTGGGGCGGGCGATCAAAAGCTCACTCGATTTGACGGAACTCATCCGCAAAGGGCTTCCGGCCAGCGCTGTCGTGTCTTTAGCAGAGAAGCTGGATCTGAAAAACGCGGCGATTTCTGAGAGGCTTGGCATACCACAGCGGACTTTGACCCGCCGCCTGAGCCAGCATTCGCGACTCACGGCCGCCGAATCGGACCGTACCGTGCGCCTAGCCCGAGTGTATGTTACAGCTGTCGAGATGATTGGGAATGCCGAGAAGGCGGTCGAATGGCTGCGCACTCCCAATCGGGCCTTAGGCGGCGAACTCCCCCTGGATAGGTTGGATACTGATCTCGGCGCAAGAGAGGTGGAGGACNTNCTNGGCCGNATCGCCTACGGCGTTTACAGCTGATGCGTATCTGGANGATCTGCCGCCAACGGTACGCCGNCGTGGCTTATGCCGGCGAGGGCGCGCGGTTGTACGGTGGCCGCTGGAACAGCAAAGGGATCAAAGTGGTGTACACCTCGACGTCATTGGCCCTNGCNGCCGTGGAGATGTTCGTCAATCTGGAACCCAAGCTACGACCCGACGATCTGGTCNCGATTGAGGCCGAAGTTCCTGACGAGGTGAGAACCGAACGGTTGGATGTGAAATCCCTTCCGCGTGACTGGTATCAGTNGAGAGATGAATCGCTGAGGGCGTACGGCGACCGATGGATTCTCAATGCGACCAGCACTGCCNTGTACGTCCCTTCGGCGGCCATCCGAGGCGAATGGAACGTGCTCTTGAATCCGGATCACCCGGACTTTGCGAGGCTCAAATTCCAAAAGCCCAGGCCTTTTGAATTCGACCTGCGAATGTTCCGCTGAGTCCTNCGAAGCAGCCGAACAAGGGTTCGATAATGTATGGTCCGCCGCATGACGGCAAGAGGAGTTGAGGATGAGTGGCAAGCAGTCTGCGTAAATGTATGCGCCCGTCGTCGGAGATTCTGGCTCCGAGCAGCACCATCGTTCGCCCTCTTTGCCGGAGGGCCTGGAAAAGTCTTTGAAGGAGTTTACGGCACGGAGCTTATTGAGGCAGTGCATTAGCCCCGAAAGGGCACAGCCGATGGTGTCTCGGTCATCACTCTGAGGACGTGACTGACCATCACACCGACACTTTGAAAGCCTCGTTGTCCTAAGCACAATCTTTCCAGTTGGTAGATGTCGTCCACCAGCAACCGCGATCCACTCGCCCGGTCGCGTGTTGGTTTCTTTCAGACCCTTGTAGGTCGTGACGCCAGCACAGAGAATCGGTGCCGCATCCACAAACGACAACTGCTGCGGGACTCGCCCTACATAGCCGGCCTGTGCCAGAGCATACTGCGCAAAGCTGCCATTCACCGAACAGCCGGAGCTTTTCTGTTCCAGACAGAGGGTTTCCCAGCCTGAGAGGCAAAAGTCACAATGACCGAACGCGCCGTGCAGCCACGCAATACCGACCCGATCGCCTTCCTTCAAGTGTGTAACACACGGGCCGAGCGCGACAACTCGATTCCCGCTCCCTCATGTCCGGGCGAGATGGGAAGACCCGGCTTCACCGGCCAATCGCCGTCAGCCGCGACGCGTCCTCACTCAGGATGACAGCTTGATTGCGGGCTCACGTGCGCTCGGGCTTACGCCCTCGCGGAAAAGTGTCGTCCCGCGAGGCGGGACTCCCGATTCATGAAACGAGCCTACCCAGGGTTCCGCTCCCCCAGTTNGCCCAACAGATGCCGAATCGGGGCCCCCGCTGCACCCTGGGCTAACATCTGTTCCGCCCTACGGGCTGGAGTGTAGGTTCNACGGACAGCCTGTGCAACCCAAAGCTGAATCGTGAGCAAACATACTGCCCATGATCCCAGATCGTGGAGACGAGCTGCGGGACGCGGGCCCAAGCGGCTACTATCAGATGGCGAATTCAGTTCCGCATCTTCTTGCTTTGCCGCGTATTCATTGACAGAGGACGAGATTGTCGGCTATTCTTGAGACTTTGGTAGTCCTGCGTTTGCCCGCCTAGGGGTTTCCTGCGCGTTCCAGCGCCACGAACTCAGCGGCTCTTTCGCGGTCTTTCTTAAACTCTGGGAGAGTTCACGATGTCAACGTATTTCCCCAAAGGGGAAATTGCGCGTAAATGGTTTGTTGTCGATGCGTCGGGCCAGACCCTGGGCCGGTTGGCGTCGCGCGTGGCGCGCATCCTCAATGGTAAAGACAATCCGCAGTACACGCCGTTTCTCGACACCGGCGATCACGTCATTGTGATCAACGCCGGGAAGGTGAAGATTACCGGCCTGAAGGCGGACAAGAAGACGTACTACAGCTACTCGGGTTTCCCTGGCGGCATCAAGGCCGAGGAGTACAAGAAGCGCTTTGAGCGCAAGCCCGAGCAGGTGGTGGAAGAAGCGATCAAGGGCATGCTGCCCCACACTAAGCTGGGACGGGCCATGGCTTCGAAGCTGAAGGTCTATAAGGGCGACAAGCATCCGCACGCGGCGCAGAAGCCGGCGGTGGTGGAAGCGGTCTAACCCCGCCCTATCGACCCAAAGAGGGCCGATAGAACGGGGCACCGGAAACGACAGTTTCAGGTTTCGAGTTTTGAGTTTCAAACCCCCGCTCAAGCAAAAGCGGCTTGAAAAGGGCACCCGAGAAAGAATCATCCCTACATTTCCCAAAAGAAGGGAAAGGTGGGCCACTCAACGATTACGTGGGTGGAGATGGAAACCCCCCGCCCCGGCAAAGAAAGCCGGAACGGGGCACCCAGAACAGCGGGTCACGATAGAGATTAGCTCCCATCCTTTCCCAAAAGAGGGGAAAAGGTGGGCACCCAAGGATTGGAAATGGCAGAACTGGTTCAGTATTACGGTACGGGGCGGCGCAAGTCGAGCGTGGCCCGCGTCTTTCTTCGCCCCGGCAGCGGCGAGTTTACGGTCAATGGCAAGCCTTTCGACGCGTACTTCGTGACCGAAGCGCAGCGCATTATGGCGAAGTCGGCGCTGGTGT
>JGI26340J50214_10000576_pt1 | contig 12669 bp, 8 predicted proteins | sample BogFormECP12_OM2_FD_50214 | JGI IMG/M metagenome (IMG submission 50214)
ACCCAGAGCCTGTGCTTGTTGGCCAATTGTTTGCGGAAGGTTTCCGGCCTTATTTCCACGGAACGCAAGCCGCGCAAAACCCCGAAGCGCAGGAAGCCGGTCAGACTTCGCCCCACGAGCGAATGGCTGCTCGAAATCGGCAACTTGGCTTTGGAGGCCTTGGTCATGGCTCTCTCAGCATCCTAGAGCGATTAGAACCGCATAGCAAGCGCGGCGTTGTACAGCGATTCACCGAGTACTCTCGCGCATCGTGCGCCGAGAGCGGCTGCGCGCCGGCGCAAAATCCACGGAGGTAAGACAAATCCGCGACCCAACGCGCCAACCCTCCCTGGCAGGAATCGCAGGAGGCCGATGCGGCATCTGAAGGAGTTACCGGTAACGCTGCACTGGACCTCTGGTCCTACTTGACGCGGCAAGGTTTTTCGGTAAACTGCGGATTCGCTATGGCGACCCACGTCGCACAATTCGTGCCCAGCGAAGTCGTAAACGACTTCGACTTCCCGCAGCGGGAAGCGGCGTTCTTTTATGGCCTGTTCCTGCGCGGGCATTCGGCGGACCGTTTGCGCCAGGATATTCAAGTACCTCCCGCGGTGTTGCTGAAATGGCATCGCGAGGCGGAACGGGAGCCGGAGCTGCGGGATGTGTTCACGCGCATGGTGGAGTACCGGCGGCATGTGCTGGCCATATTTGATCTGTTAGTCGGGTCCGAGAACCACCAGCAGCGCGTGCAGTGAGCCCGCCTAGCCAAATCCTCTTGAGCTCCCGACGTCTCCGCAGCGCTTGTTTGTAGGTTCTTTGCCCCCCTCTAATTTCGCAAGATACTGAGGGCAATGCCCTTAAAGTTATTTGTTCTCAATATCTTGCGCAAGTGTTCATTCTAAATGGCTTACAGCCATCGAGCATTGCATCCCTTGATACTAAGGACCGGCGACGAAAACTGGCCAGACCTGCGGCCTTGACGCCCGGGGCCTGGTCGCGATGCAAAGCTGCAGCCCGCGCACTAGCCAGNCTGAAAACCTTACGCCTACAACAAGCCATCGGCGCAACGCNGGATAGCAACAGCATTATCGATGTTGCAAGTTCAATTGTGTACAATAGAGGTGCAGGAGGGACAGCTGTACCATTTTGGAGTGGCAGGGATTCGTACAGGGTCGGAGGGACAGGTGGGGAAAAGCGAGGCAACCATTTTCCGGGAGTGGCAATCCAAACCGAGTCTGGGGCAAGTGTCACAAAATGAAGGGGATTACGCGATTGACGCGGGACCTTTCCGGGGTTAAACTTCACAGCTGTCCTAGGAGTTGAGGTGTTACTAATGTCTGTATCGGGGTCACAGGTAGTCCGCTCCCTGTTTGCAACCGTATTCTCCATTACCTTGCTGACACCTCCGCTGCCGGCGCAGCAGCCGCAGGCGCAAGACCCGCAAACACCCATCACGCACCAAAACCTGGATAAAGAGCAGAAAAAAAAGATCAAGCGGACGCTGAAGGAACTGGATTCTTCCTACAAAACCTGGTTGAACGAAGACGTGGTGTACATCATTTCGCCGGACGAGCGGAACGCCTTTCTGCAATTGGCGACCAACGAGGAGCGCGAGCAGTTTATCGAGCAATTCTGGCTGCGGCGCAGCGGCAACCCGGATTTGCCTGACAACGATTTTAAGGAAGAGCATTATCGGCGTATCGCGTATGCCAACGAGCACTATGCGTCGGGCATTCCGGGATGGAAGACGGATCGCGGCAAGATGTACATCATCTGGGGTCCGCCGGACGAAATTGAATCGCATCCGACGGGCGGAACATATGACCGGCCGATGGAAGAGGGCGGCGGTTCGACGAGCACGTATCCGTGGGAGACGTGGCGCTGGCGGTACCTGGAAGGCATCGGAGAAAACGTGATTTTGGAGTTCGTGGACCCCAGCGGATCCGGGGAATACCACATGACCATGGACCCTTCGGAAAAGGACGCCTTGCTGCACGTTCCCGGAGCGGGCTTGAGCTTGATGGAACAGATGGGGATGGCGTCCAAGGCGGACCGCTTTACACGCTCCGACGGCACGAACCTACCGAAGTCACTGGGCGGAACACCTGCGAGTATGGACGAATTTAACCGCCTGGAACTGTTTGCCAAAGTGCAGCAGCCGCCGCCGGTGAAATTTAAGGACCTGGAAGCGGTGGTCACGGCTCGGCTGGTGCGCGACCAGATGCGCTTCACCTGGCGGACGGATTTTCTTAAGGTGACTAACGATACGGTGCTGGTGCCGGTTACTGTGCAAGTGCCGAACACCCAGCTGTCGTTCAAGCAGAAGGATGGCGTTTATTCCGCAACCATCAACATCTTCGGTCGGGTGACCACCCTAACAGGCCGCGTGGTGCAAACCTTCGAGGAAGCGGTGAGCCGCGACTTTCCGGACTCCCTCTACCAGCAATCGCTGAAGCTGCAATCGATTTATCAGAAGGCTGTGCCGCTGCGCCCAGGGCTATACCGGCTGGACCTGGTGATCAAGGACGTGCAGAGCGGAAATATCGGCGTGGTGAATACCGCGCTGCACGTGCCGCGCTATGAAGATGAGAAACTGGAGGCCAGTTCGCTGATTCTGGCGGATCAGATCGAGCACGTGCCGGCCAAGCAGATCGGCACGGGACAGTTCGTCATCGGCTCATCGAAAGTGCGGCCGCGGCTGGAGGGGGATTTCACCACCGCGGACAAGATGGGAATTTATATGCAGGTGTATAACCTGAAGCCGGACGACAAGACCCACAAGTCCGAAGCGACGTTTGAATACACGGTGAAAAAGGGCGAGCAGCAGATCATGCAATTCAAGGAAACTTCCGCGGAAATGAAGCAGACCGGGGACCAGATCACCATCGAGCGCTTGTTGCCGCTGGCCACGCTGACTCCCGGGAAGTACACGCTGCTGGTCAACGCCACGGACACGCTTTCCAAGCAGACCATTTCTCGTAGCGCGGAATTCTCGGTGAAAGCGCCGCTGGATACTAAGACGGCGGCCAAGGTAACGCCCGGGAGGTAACAGCCTGTGAAGTACGGACTGCTCCGAAACATGGGGGCCCTGGTCCTGGTCGCGCTGGCATCGGCGATGTTGCCGTGCGGCGCGGAAGCACAAAACAAGCCCGCTGCCGGCGTGCTTTCTGGAGTTGTGCGCGACGCCAGCGGAACCCCGCAAATGGGCGCCAGCGTGGAAGTTTTGTCCGAAGCCGTCGGACTGCTGGCGGTGCATGACTTCCTCACGAACACACGCGGGGTTTTTCGCGGCGAGAAGCTGACTCCCGGCCTGTACACCGTGCGCGTAACGCTTGCGGGCTTCCTCCCCACCATCGAACAACATGTGCGCATCAGTCCCAATCTGACCACCGTGGTGCGAATCGAGATGGAGTCGATGTTTGCCTCGCTGGAGCACATGCGGCGGCAGCCCGCGAATCTGAACGCGGAAGCGGACGATTGGAAGTGGGTGCTGCGCTCGGCGCCGTCGCTGCGCCCGGTGCTGGAGTGGACGGATGCCAGTTCGGGCAGCGGCAGTGTGGCAAGCGCAGCCATGAACGGCGCGGGCATGGACAACAGCGTGCCGCGGCCGGTGCGCATGCGGCTGGAATTCACGGATGGGGCGCGGCAACTGGCCTCACCTTCGAACCTAGCGCCGGCGCCAGCCACGGCGTTTGCCTACGACCAAAACATGGGTGGCCTAGGACGCTTGATCTTCGCCGGGCAGGTGAGTTACGACGGCGACGCGCCCGGTGGGGGCATGGCGACGATCTGGCTGCCTTCGGGCACGCTGGGAGCCGGACCCCATACCGCGCTGGTGCTGCGGGAGGCCAAGAGTTCGGCGGATGGACCGATGTTCCGCGGGGTCCGGATCGACCAGGGCGGATCCCTGGGACTTGGCGAACGCGCGGTGTTGCAGTACGGCAGCGAGTACGTGCTGGTGGGACTGGGGCGGGCGGCATCAGCGATTCGCCCGCGCATGAAATTGGAAGTAGCGGCCACCGACCACTGGCACGCGGCGCTGATTTTTGCGGCGTTGCCCAGCGGCCCTTCGGTGCTGGACGAGCCCCAAGACGGCAGTGCGCAATCGACGGACATGCAAGGAACAGAATTGGCCGCTGCGCTTGCCGAGCTGGACGCCTTTCCCGCGCTGCTGTGGCGCCATGGGCGGCCGGTGTTGCAAAACGGCTGGCATGAAGAGGCCGCAGTAGAGCGCAAGGTGGGCGAGCACGGCAAATTGCAGGTCGCTGCGTATCATGACGATCAGCGGCACGTCGCGGTTTACGGGCGCGGCACGGGGTTGCCGGCCGCAGATTATCTGCAGGACTTTTACGGCAACGGCTTCGCGTACGACGGCGGCTCTTCCAGCAGCTGGGGCGGGCGCATCGCGTGGACCCAGAAGATCAATGACAATTTGCAGCTAACCGCCTTGTATTCCTATGGCGGAGCTTTAATCCCCTCGGAAGACGGCGATGATTTGCTGCGCGACGTCTTGCGCACGCAAAACCGGCACTCCGCGGGAGCAAACATCTCCGCCAAGGTGCCGCGCGTGGGGACCAAGCTGGAGGCCGGTTACAAGTGGGTGGGCGGCCCAACGGTGTCGCACGTCGATTTGTACGGTGAGTCGCTGTACCAAATGGACCCCTTTTTCCATTTTGGCATGCGCCAGCCGCTGCCGCGGTTCGCACTGGGGCGTTGGGAAGCAGTCGCGGAGTGCGACAACCTGTTTGCACAGGGATACGTGGCGGCGGGAAGCAAGGATGGTCAAGTAGCGCTGGTGCCGACGTTCCGCTCGTTCCGGGGCGGGCTAAGCGTGCAGTTTTAGTCGCGGGAAAGTCCTTTCGAAACCTGTAGATGCGCTATTAAAAGCTGTATTGGCAAGGAGCGCGAGCGCCCAAGTTCCCATAAACAACTGAAAACAAATAGATTATCAATTTGCTACGCTACCAAACATTGGACATTGATTTGCTGCAGTAGTGCTAGATAGGGGTGTCTGGTTCGGTCGGCCATGAAGCAGAATCTGCGCGTAAGCCTCGGAGCGGTGGTACTGGCGCTGGCAACAGTGGCGGCGCTGACGTTTGCCATCCTGAATTTCGAACAACGCCGCATGTTCGAAACCGCGGATGACGGGGTGGCTTGGCTGGATACGGACCATGGGGTAATGGCCTGGAAAGTGGCGCCGAATTCTCCGGCGGCACAGGCCGGGATCCGTGCGGGCGATCAACTGGTGGCGTTCAATGATGTGGCCATGTCGCGCGCGGTGCAGGTGACGCAGCGGCTGTGGCGGGCGGGCATCTGGACGCAGGTGCGGTACAAGCTGGCGCGCAACGGCGAAGAGTTTGAGACCCCGCTGGTGACGGCCCCGGCACCCAAGCCGGCATCGATTGAGAACTATTTGCGCGTAGTGGGCTTGCTGTATTTGTTCATCGGCATATTTATTTTTGTAAAGCGCTGGAACGCTCCGCGCGCGGTGCATTTTTACGTCTTTTGCCTGTTTTCGTTTATTTTCTGTTCCTTCCACTACAGCGGAAAATTGGACACTTTTGACTGGGAAGTGTATTGGGCGGAAATCGCGGCGCGCCTGTTAGCGCCGGCGCTGCTCTTGCATTTCGCGCTGGTGTTCCCGGGCCGGACGGAGCCTCCCATTCGCTCGGCGGCGAAACTGTTTGCGGTGTACGTGGTGCCGCTGGGCCTGCTGCTGGTGCATTTGAGCACGGCGCTGAACGCATTTGGATTTGTGCCGTGGCTGGGCGCGTACGCGGTGCTTTCGAAGCTGGAATTCAGCTTCCTGGCGGCGTGCCTGTTGGCGGCCGGTGTGGTTTTCTATCGCAGCTACCGCGAGGCGCCGGCCGGAGTGCTACGCCAGCAGTTGAAGTGGCTAACGGGCGGCACGCTGGTGGGTATCGTGCCGGTTACGGTGCTGTACATTGTGCCGCTGGTGTTTGACGTGCCGCCGCAAGGCTGGATGACATTTTCAGTGTTCAGCCTGGTGCTGATCCCCTTGTGTTTCGGCTACGCCATCATTCGTTACCGCTTGATGGACGTGGACATCATTTTCAAGCGCGGGTTGGCGTACACCGCGGCGACGGCGGGCGTGGCGGTGGTGTATTTCGCGCTGGTAGCGGTGATCGCGGAGATTTTCCACGCCAAGACTTCCGGGCCCGTGGCGGGAATGATCGCCATCGTGATTGCGGCGTTCCTGTTTCAACCGTTTCGCGAATGGATCCAGATGCGCCTGGACCGCTTCTTTTATCGCGACCGGCTGGATTATCGGCGCACGCTGATTGAGTTTGGCCGGACCCTGACGCACGAGGTGCGTTTCGACCCCATGCTGGGCTCGGTGATGGACCGCATTTCGCAGACGCTGCTGGTGGACCGCCTGGCAATATTCGTGGTGGACGACGCCGCGCCACTTGGCAAGAGTGGGGGGCAGATGCGCATGGCGCGCTCGATGGGCGTGCGTTTATCAGAACCACAGGATCTTAGTTTCCTCGAGCCGGCCCGGCCCGAGTTCGCGCGCGGGGCGCTCTTTTTTGAGTCGCCCCGTGCCGCGAGAGACGTGACCGACAGCGTGCGGCGGACGCTGGAGCAGCTGGACCTGAATTATTTTGTGCCCTGCCGGATTCGCGAGCACACCGTGGCGGTGTTGGGACTGGGCAAGACGGTAGACGGAGACTTCCTGTCCAGCGAAGATGTGGAGCTGGTGGAAACTATCGCCGGGTACGTGGCCGTGGCGCTGGACAATGCGCAGCTGTATACCTCGCTGGAGCAGAAGGCCAGCGAGATCGTGCGGCTGAAGGACTTCAGCGAAAACATTGTGGAATCGCTGAATGTGGGCGTGCTGGCGGTGGATTTGCACGGCGTAGTGGAATCCTGGAACACGCGAATGGAGCAGCTGTTTGGCGTAGCGCGGCGGGATGCGGTAGGGCGAACGCTGGAGACCCTGGTTCCGGAAGAGCTGGCCACGGAAATCGCGGCGCGCGGAGATGAAGAGCAGGTTTCGGGAATATACAAACAACGCTTACACCATCAAGGGTTGGCGCTGACGGTGAATGTTTCCATTACCCCGCTGGTGAGCAAGTCCGGGGAGCGCATCGGGCGGCTGCTGCTGTTTGACGATGTAACGCAGCGGGAGCGCATGGCCGAGCAGATGACGCAGACGGAAAAGCTGACGTCCCTGGGACTGCTGGCCGCGGGTGTGGCGCACGAAGTGAATACGCCGCTAGCGGTAATCTCCAACTACATTCAGATGCTAGCCAAACAGCTGCCGGAGAACGATCCGAAGCAGGCGCTGATCGAGAAAATTGTAAAGCAGACGTTCCGGGCCAGCGAAATTGTGAATAACCTGCTGAATTTTTCGCGCACGGGGGCCGGGGAGCTGGCGGATATCGACGTGAACCGTGTGGTGGAGGAAACGTTGTCGCTGGTGGCGCACCCGTTGAAAACTTCGCAAATTCGAATCGTGCGGGAGTTTGGCGAAGGGCTGCCTGCGGTGCGCGGCTCGGCCAACAAGCTACAGCAAGTGTTTCTGAACCTGTTCCTGAATGCGCGCGACGCCATGCCCTCCGGCGGAATGCTGGAAGTGCGCACCGCGGCGCACAATGGCAGCGTGGAAGTGGAAGTTGTGGACACCGGAGCGGGCATTCCACGGGAGTTGATCCATCGCATCTTCGATCCCTTTTTTACCACCAAGGCCAGCGGGCGCGGGACCGGGCTGGGCCTCTCGGTGACCTACGGCATCATCAAAGAACATGCCGGCAAAATCGATGTGCGGTCGACGCCGGGCAAAGGCACTTCATTCCACGTGGAGTTCCCAGCGGTAAGGAAAGCGGTTCATGTCTAAGGGCTCGATCCTAGTAGTTGATGACGAATCGGAAATTCGCGAGGGCCTGGAGCTGCTGCTGAGCAGCGAGGGCTACGGGGTGTCCAGCGCGGAGACCGGCGAATCCGGCCTGGCGAAGATTGGCGAACATCCTTTTGACTTGCTGTTGCTGGATGTGAGCTTGCCGGATGGCAATGGGCTGGACTTGCTGCGGGAGATTCGNCGCCGCGACCCGCATCTTTCCGTGGTGCTGATCACCGCTTACGGTTCCATTGACATGGCGCGCGCCGCGTTCAAGGGCGGTGCGCTGGATTTTATCACCAAGCCGTGGTCCAACGACGAGTTGCTGGCGCAGGTGGCGCAAGCGGTGGAGTCGCGGCGGCTGCGCGACGAAAACGTGCAGCTGAAGCGAGCGCTGAAACAGCGCTTCAATTTTCCCAACATCATCGGGAAGAGCGACAAGATGCAGACGCTGCTGAACTTGGTGACGCAGGTGGCGCCGTCGCGCTCCACGGTATTAATTAGCGGGGAAAGCGGCACGGGCAAGGAGCTCATTGCCAAGGCCATTCATTCGGCATCGCCACGGGCGGATCGTGCGTTCGTGCCGGTGAATACCGGATCGATCCCCGTGGATCTGCTGGAATCGCAGCTTTTCGGGCACGTAAAGGGCGCATTCACCAGCGCGGTGGCTTCTAAGAAAGGATTGTTCGAGGTGGCGGACCAAGGCACGATTTTCTTCGACGAGATCGCCACCATCGGGCCGGAAACACAAGCCAAGCTGCTGCGCGTGATTCAGGAGCGCGAGTTCATGCGCCTGGGCGGCACAGAACAGTTGAAGGTGGACGTGCGCATCGTGGCGGCTTCCAACGTAGAGTTGCTTACACTGGTGCGCGAAGGGCGCTTCCGCGAGGATTTGTATCATCGCTTGAACGTGATCCACCTGACGCTGCCGCCGCTGCGCGAGCGGCGCGAAGACATTCCCATGCTGCTGCTGCATTTTCTGGAATTCTATTGCCAGGAAAACAGCAAGCCGCTGCGGCAGTTCACGCCGTCGGCCATGAAGCTGCTGATGGACTACGATTGGCCGGGCAACGTGCGCGAACTGGAGAATGTGGTGGAACGCGCGGTGGTGCTGTCCACGCAAGAGCGCGTGGACGCCGATCTGCTGCCGGAAAGCGTGCGCAGCAAGGAAATCGTGCGCGGCGTACGCCTGCAGCTTTCGGAATTCCTGCCGCCCTTGCCCGGTGAATCGGGGGCGCGCACGGGCGCGGATCAATCCATGCCCTCGCTGTTCCAGATCATGGATGAGATCGAGCGGCGCATCATTATGGACATGCTGGAACGCACGGGCTGGAACCAGACGGAAGCGGCGGAACGCTTCCTAATTCCGCTGTCCACGCTGAACCAGAAGATCAAGCGGCTGGGCATCGACGTGCGGCGGCGAGCGCGCGGAGAAGATNCCTACTCGTCCTTTACGGTTAAATAACTAACAATTATCGGTCATCAAACGGTGCTGGGGCCAATTTCAACTTGCATCTCCTGCAGGGTCTAGGCACAGTACTTTCGAGATGATGCTGCGTCTGTCCACGTCCGCCGAGCGTATGGTGGTGCTCGGCGTCGCTATCTTGATTGCGGCGTTTTTGTGCTTCTTCAGCATGCGCGTGGCATGGGCAGCGCATCTGGCCGCGCTGGGGACGGAGTTCGGTTTAGAGCACGCCACGCGGCTGGAACCCGACAATTCCGAGTATTGGCTCGAACTGGGGCGCTTCTGGCAGTACAACCTGGACAATTCCGACAGCCAGAGGGCCATCGCGGCGTACCGCAAGGCCCTCGCGAACGATCCGCACTCCGCGGAGGCCTACATCAACCTGGCCACCGCCTACGAGAGCGAAAATGATACTGCCGCGGCGCGCGAGAATTTCCTAAGAGCGAAAAAGGCTTATCCGGTTTCCGCCGAAGTTTCCTGGCGCGTGGGCAATTTTTTTCTGCGCCAGGGAGACCTGGACGACGCGTTCCACGAGATTCGTGAATCGGTGCAGGCCGACCCCAGCCGGGGAGCGGAAGCGTTCTCTCGCAGCATTCGCGTGGAACCTAACATCAAGACTGTGCTGGACCGTGCGCTGCCCGATAGTCCGACGGTGTATTTGGATATCATCCACGATTTGTCGGACGAAGGGCGCACCACCGAGGCATTGATCGTGTGGGACCGCCTGGTGGCCACGCAACCAACCTTGTCGCTGCTGGAGATTTATCCGCTGGTGAATGCCTTGCGCAGCAAACGGGAGTACACGGAAGCAACGCGGGTTTGGCAACTGGGAGTGCGCTTCGCGGGCCTGGGGAATCTCGGCGATCCCGCGACCTCCGTGCTATGGGACGGGGGATTCGAATCCGGCGCCAGCAACCTTGGTTATTCCTGGAATTACTCCAGCAACGCTCGCGGAGTGCAAATCCAGCGCGACGCCAAGGAGAAGCATTCCGGTGCATTTTCCCTCCGCCTGACCTTTGACGGAAAATCGGACGTAAATTTCGCCGACGTTTGTCACAGCGTTCCCGTCACACCGCTGGTTGGGTATGAATTTTCCGCCTGGGTCCAGACGCGCGACCTGACCTCCGACCAGGGTGTGCGCTTTCGCATTCAGTCCGCGAACGGCGGGACCCCAATCCTGACGCCCGAAACTCACGGGACACAGGCGTGGACGCAGATGGAGATTCCGTGGACCGCGGACGCCAACACTCACGAGGCGCAAGTGTGTATCGTGCGGCTTCCCAGTGACCAGCCGGACAACCGTATTCGCGGCACGGCGTGGCTCGACGATGTGGCGCTGGTTCCTAGCGCGGCGGCAGGCTCCTCCGGAAGCGCGAAACCATGAAATTTCTGAGGATTGGTATTTGCGCGTTGCTGGTTTTTGGCGTGGCCGCGCATGGCGGGGTGGAGGACTGGGCCCGCATGGTGCTGGAAACCGGCGCCGGGATTTTGCTGGTGGCCTGGGCCCTGCGCGTCTATTCCCATCGCGAAGAACAGGTGGTGGTTTCGCCTCTGCTGCTGCCCATGGGCGCGCTGGTGCTCCTGGTATTCATGCAATGGGCTTCCTTCCACACGGAATTTGCCTACGGCACGCGCACCGAACTCCAACTGCTTCTGGCCGACACGGTCGTGCTGTTTCTTACCGCACAGGCGTTCCGCACCATGGAAGACTGGAAACAGTTCGTGTGGTTCGCGATGTTTTTTGGTTTTCTGGTGTGCACCTTTGGCATCCTGCAGCACTTGACGTTCAACGGAAAGATTTACTGGTTCCGGCAGATGCGCTTCGGCGGCATCCCCTTCGGGCCTTACGTTAATCGCAATCATTTTGCCGCGTTCGCGGAATTGCTGATCCCTATCTCGCTGGTCCCGCTGTTGCTCGGCAAAGTCCGGCGCGAACGCTTGTTCGTGGTGGGACTCTTCACCGTGCTGCAGATTGGTGCGCTACTGCTTTCCGCTTCGCGTGGCGGCATCCTCAGCTTCGGCGTGGAATTGGCTGTCCTGGTGACCTGGCTGGCCTTGCGGCGCCCCGATGGCAAGCAACTCCTGGCCGGCGGCGCGATACTCACGCTGGTGCTGTTGCTGGTTTCCTGGATCGGCATTCGCCAGATCACCCAGCGTTTCTCCACCATGCAGTCGCTGGAGATATCCACGGGCAAGCGTGCNGCGATGCGCGCGGACACTTGGCGAATCTTCCTCGATCATCCCGTCCTNGGCACGGGTCTGGGCACCCTCGAGGCAGTGTTCCCGCCATATGATACCCTTTATGATGGCAAGATAGTCAACCACAGCCACAATGATTATCTGGAGGCTCTGGCGGAGACGGGCGCCNTTGGNGGACTGTGCTGCTTCTGGTTTCTGGGCACGCTTTTTTCCCAGGCGCTACCGCGGGCCAGGCCCTCGGAGCGCTCCTTCTCCTCCCTTCTGCATTTTTCCGCGTTATTGGGCTGTCTGGGATTCCTGGTGCACAGCCTTTTCGACTTCAATCTGCACATTCCCGCCAACGCCATGCTGTTTTTTGTCCTGGCATATCTGGCCACGGCGCAAATCGCGCCCGCCGCCCCAGTCGAGGTGAATCTTCGTTCACGGCGTCGAAATCAGTGACTCCGTGACCCTCTGTGCCTGTATAATCATCTGGGGGATGTCTATTCGTATGTCGCGGGCCAAGCTGAGTCCATTCACGAGGTTGAGCATCGCCGCCGCGCTTCTCTCGCTGCCACTGTTGTCGCCGCCCGCGCGCGCGCAGTCGGTGGCCGATACCCCGCAACAGGCCAACGAGCGCATTAAAGAACTATCCGCGGCGGCGGCCAAATCCGCGCCCCACGATTATATAATTGGTAATGGCGATCTCCTGGAAGTGGAAGTATTTGACGTGAAAGAGTTGAGCCGCGACGTCCGCGTCAGCCAGACCGGAACCATCGGAATCCCGCTGGTTCCGGTGCGCTTGCACATTACCGGGCTGACCGAAACACAAGCCGAGCAAAAAATCTCCGAGGTGCTGCAGGCCAACGGATTGGTCTCCAATGCCGCGGTCAGCGTCAGCGTGAAGGAGCATAAGAGCAAGCCCATCACCATCGTTGGCGCCATCTCTCATTCGATGGTGTACCAGGCGGACCGCCAGGTCACACTGCTGGAGCTGCTGGCCGAAGCGGGCGGCATTGCCAATGACGCCGGGGACACGGTAATCATTACGCGCTCGGCCGGCGCGCAGTATGTGGATGTTTCCGAGCCTCCAGTCATCGGGCCGGAGCAAGCCATCAGCAACGGCGTCGCGGCGGCCACTTCCGAACCTCCCAGCCTGGACGACCCCAAGCTCACGGCCCCGCCT
>JGI26340J50214_10000579_pt1 | contig 12631 bp, 10 predicted proteins | sample BogFormECP12_OM2_FD_50214 | JGI IMG/M metagenome (IMG submission 50214)
TGCAATTTCAGGCCGTAAAAACCGGCCGTTGGCGGCGATGCAGGATTCCAGAGGGTGACAATGGTCGACCCCGACACACCAAAAATGCCCTCGACGCCTTTGACGTAGAAGGTCGCTGTATTCGAGAGGCTTTCGGTGATGTTGGCGACGAGCGTGCCAGTCGGCGACGAAGCTGATGCGACGAGATTAGAGAGCGAGAGCATTTAAGGATTCCACGCTTATTGGTCCAGGGTGAACCGGCCACCCCATCGGCGGGTAAACGCGTTGCCGGAAATCCACTCCACGTCGCCGCTCCCGTCTCTTTCGGATCTCGTCGTTCAGGTCGTCATGCCCTGCGCGCGCAGATCGACCGAGCCTTTGTGGGCCGTGGCGCCGGCCGGCAAGGTCAGCCGCAGCCACACACCTTGCGCGCCGGCCGCATTAGGTGCGGGGCCAGACGGCAGGTTGCCTGGGCTCGGCACGCTCACGAACGCGGGTTGCGTGGTGAAGGCATCGACGCCCGAGGAAGGCGCGGTCTGCCGGTTGGCGACCGAGCCAGTGTCGTTCAGCGCCGTCGTCAGGGCCAAGTCCAAAAGCGCTCCCGAAGGAGGGGTTGGAGTCTCGTTCGCCACCTCGATCTGCGCGCCAGTCAGTGCCATCGCGGTGTTGTTATTCACAACGAAAATTTTTTCGTAATAGGTATGCTGCGATCCGGCCGGCACATCCGCCGCACTGGTCGAGAAGACGCGGATCACTGCCGACACTGGGTTCGGCAAGATCTCGAACAGCATCCCCTGCAGGATCTTATAAGTCGTCGTGTTGTCTGGCACCGTACCCCAGTCTCGGCTGACCGCGACAATATCTGGGCCGTAACCCACCGTAGCTATGATCTGCCGTAACTGGTTCGCACCGGTGCCGCTGTTGGTCCAAATTATCTGGCCGGCGGAGATCACGGCACCGTCGCCCGATTGCAGTTTGAACAGCGCCGGCGTCGTACCGCTGTGATTGGCTGAGCCAGCCTGCGCGGTGCGCGCCGTCGCGTCGGTCGTCACCGTGCCTGCAGGCAGCACGCAGATATGGGCAGCGAGCGTGACGTCACCGATTGCAGCAGTGCCGCCCGGATTGGTCACAGGGCCATTCGCGCTCGCTCCCGACAGTGCGGCATAGAGGAGCCGCTCCAGCGATAACGATCCGGTGCCCCAGGTCTGACCGTTAAGGGTGAGGGTCTGGTTCTGGATCGCACCGGTCGAGTCGCGGCCGGAATAGGTGATCCGGGTCGCGGTGTCACTGGTCGAGCTCGAGATGACGTCGACGCTACCCGCAGGGCTGATGTCGTAGAAAGCGACACGGCGGGTGAAGTCGACCGCGCCGCCTACGGTGGCGCCGTCCGCCTCGGGCATGTCGGCGGAGCCATAGACGACGATGTCGGACGGCAGCACGCTCATCGCAGGCTCCTAGCTCTCTTCAACATCAGATGCGGGCGGCGGATCGGGCTGAGACCGGCCCTGGACCGGCTATCGGGGTTCTCCCGCACTGGCCGGCAGGAGAGAGCCGTGGTTATTTCCCGACAGGCTCCGTTTTCGGCGCAACGGCGTCGCGCAGCAGCACGGGTCCCTGAGCGGTCAGAAACATCGGCTCGTCACCACCCTCGATCGGGTCGAGCCCGAGGATGTCGCGTGCCTCGTTCAGGGTGAAGATGCCGTCCTTGACATAGCCGGTGAGGATTGCCGATTGGTCCTTCGGATCCGTCGGCCGTACATCCGACCAGGCGAATTCGAGATCGGTATGGCCCATCCGGTTCTGGATGACGCTATCGACGAGCCGCTTCACCCACCCCATCAGCGGGGCAAGACCCTCCTCGAGAGCGGCTTCCTGCGCGGTCTGCGCCGTTGCCCGGTTGACCTGCGGGGTGAAGGCGGTCGGCGGCAAAGAGAACGCATAACAGACGATCCGCGCCAACCACTCGTCGAAATCGTCCTTGTAAGGCGCCTCCTTGAAGGCCTGGTATTTGGCGCCACCCGGTCCCCAAAGAAGCCGTGTGCGGTTGCCGGTATTGCCGGCGAGCATCGAGTCGAACCACTCCTGATACTGGCGGATCTGCTCGGAGTTCCACTCTTGCGGAGCGCTCATCAACCCGGGCGGGACATTACCTTCCGTGAAGTGTTGCAGTTGCATGATTTGCCGGCGCAGCCCGATGTTGACCGTCAGGACGATCTGCTCGACGGGGCTGAACCCGTATGCCTTGTGCGGGCGGCGGTTGCGCGGCAGGTAAACCAGCTCGTCGTCGCTCAAGAGGCGCCACGGCCGGCCGTGGATCACCTGCTCGTATGCCGGCGCCGGCGGTTGCGGCCGGCGCCCGGTGTCGTCGATCAGGACCTTGATCGTCGAGCCATCGATGACATCGAGGCCGATGATGTCGCCGCCGCGGTTGCGCCGTATCTCGAAGGCCGGTGCATCGAGCACGAGGACATCCTCGAGCGTCTCCCGCAACCAAGTGGCAAAGGGCTGCTCGCCGTCTGGCTGGTGCCAGAATGCGGTCAGCTGCTCGATGCGCGACGGCGCGTCCGCGGTCGGATCCCTTTCGTCCCGCGACTTGATGGTCCACTCGAGTTTCTCGATTTGGTCCTTCCGCGTCTCGATCGCGAGCCGTGTTATATCGTGACTCTCGGCCAGCGCCCTGAGCTCGTCGAAACCGATCGGCTCATAGGAACGCGGCGTATAGATCGTATTGTAGCCGACCGGGAAATCCCACAGCCGCACCCGCTCGCGCTCGGGCGGTACCAGCGGATAGCTGGGCGAAAAGATCCCCTGATCGGGCTGGAAGACCTCGCGAAATTGGGTGATGTCGTTTTGCGAACCCCAGCCCCCCCAGGTGTAGGATGCAAGCGGCGCGCGGCCGGGCTGCATTTGGACTGGCGCCAAGGAGGTCCGCTTTCCGCCGGCGGGTGGCATGGCTTACTCCGCACCTCTCGCGCAAGTTCTCATCGTTTCCTGCGGAAACGCCTGACGCGACAGCCCCCGGGTCAAGCCCGGGGGTCTCGCTGCGCCGAGAGCGGCTGCGGCCATCATCAATATCCTCCCATGATCGGCGCGCGCTTCCATGTGTTTGGCCCGGTGCAGATGTATAGGTATTCAATGTCGTGCATCATCTGGTTGGTCGTGCAGGCCGAAGAAGAGCCCGGCGACCCCGCGCTGATCAGCCCGCCCAGATCGTTGAGCGTCTGTGGCGTCGCTGCGATAACCCGGAAATTCGAACCGTCGAATTGCAGCGCCGCATATTCGTAATTCTGACCGGCCGCCAGAGTGATCGAGTTGCTCGACGTGCCACCGGCTGACGGAACAAGGATTTTTTCACCAGCGCCGCCATTGACCTGGACGGTCATTGTCTTGCCGTTGTCGGTCGCAAGGGCCATGGTCCAGCCCGCACGGAGCGACGTCGTCGACGGCAGGGTCACAGTCAGCGACGCCGCGGGTGTATTGTAGCTCGACACCGCGTTGCCGTTGTCGCTTTGGGAGGCGGTGTAGGTGCTGACCGAGGGGAAACTCCATCGGTTGATACCGGGGGCGTTCCCGCTGACCCCTATCTGGGTTGCAGTCGCCGGCGTCGCTTCGACAACCCGGAAGTTGCCGCCGTCGAATTGCAATACGAGAAGCTCGTAATTGCCCGATGCGAGAGAGGCGGAGGTCACAGCGGCACCGCTGCCCGGGAACAGGATGTGGCCGCCCGAGGTGCCGTTCACTTGGACCGCCGCGGCCTTGTTGCTGTCGCTGGCGATCCCGATCGTCCAACCCATCGGGATCGCCGTGGTCGACGGCAATGTCATGGCGAAGTACGAGAGCGGGCTATTGAAGCTCGACACAACATTGCCGTTGTCGGCGACGGTCGCGGCATAAGCGCTGACGGCCGGAAAACTCCAATGGCTGATCCCACCAGCGCCGATCATGCCTATCGCCTGCGCCGTCGCCGGCGTCGCGTCGACGACGCGGAAATTGCCGCTTCCGTCGTATTGCAGAACAAGAAATTCATAAGCGCCCTGGGTAGTATTCCCGAGGGCCAGCGTCGTCGATGATGCGCCTGATCCGGGCCACACGATGTGACCGCCCGATGTCCCATTGACCTGAACCGACAGCGGCTTGGTGTTGTCTGTTGCAAAACCTACGCTCCAGCCTGTCGGCAGTGCCGTCGTCGCAGGTAGAGTCACGCTCAGTCCCGATGGCGTATTGAAGCTCGACAGAGTGTTGCCGTTGTCCCCCAATGTCGCTGCATAGCCTGAGGTTGAGGGATAGAGCCAGTTGCTGGGCCAAGGAGGCGGATCAAAACCATTGACGAGACGCGTATTGCGTGTCGATGAGGTGATACGCCAATTATTGCCGTCTGACTGCAGGACAACGTTCTCATAGTTACCGGGCCCAAGGATGATCGACGACATCGCTTTGCCGCCCGACAAGATCGCTGCGGACGGAGCAGTGACTGTCATGCCCTTGCCGTTATCCGTTGCGAAACCCATGGTCCAGCCCGGGTTTACGCTGCCAACTGACGGAAGGGTTACCGTCATTGACGCGCCGGGGGCGTTGTAGCTCGAAATATTGAGTCCGTCATCGACGGGGGCTGCTGTATAGCTCGCGGCCGTCGGGAAATACCACCGGCTGCGCGACCCGGTTCCAATCACTGTAACCCCGGTCGAGGACGGGCCGAAATTGACAGTCGCGCCGCCGTAGTTTGGGTTAATCAGCACATTGCCGATACTGGCTGTCGAATTGACCGCGGTGACGCAGTTGAAATAGGGCGTGACGAAAGTATTGAGGCCGTTGTGGTTGAAGGTGATCGACAGGCAGGTCGGCGACACTTCGAGATCGAGCGCAAAGAAAGTGTTGCTGAAATTGTACCCATTTTCGAGCACCAGGCCCCGGCCGCCGGTGCCCTGCGCAGTGCCGGCGCCTGAGATCCGCGAGAATTGTGTTTGTTCGAGCGCTATCCCCGCGGCTCCTCCAGATGACACGCAGACAGCGTAAATGTCGCTGTCGAGAACGAAATTGAACTGGCATCCGCCGGAGCTCGGCGCGGTGCTTACATTATTGACGATTAGATGATCGANCTTCGCAGAATTATGCGCGTCAGAGAAATCGGCCTTACCGAGCACCACCGCGTAAGTCGGGGTGTTGGCGTTGACGAAGAGGCTTCCCTCTTCTTTGAAGTAGAAGCATCCGGTCGGGCTCGTGGGCGAGCCGCCACCGCACTGGATTTGCATCACCGGTCCCGAGGCCACCGCCCGCCCATCGATCGTCGCCGCCTCCGAGATCAGCCGAAAGCCCTTGGTCGCCTGGCCGGCATAGTCGATCGAGATCGGTGAGGTGACCTTGTAGGTTCCGGCCGAAATATGTACTGGCCAGTTATTGGTGATCGCCGTCGCGATCGTGGTGTTGATCGCTGCCGTGTCGTCATGGCTATCGTCGCCGGTTGCGCCATTGCAGCGCACATCGATCCAAGGGCGTCCCGAGCACATCAGCACGTCGCCGCCCATCGTCGCGGTACCGGTCGTCGACAATGTCGAGAAATTTCCCGGCGACTGCGCAAAGCTCGGCAGAGCGACACCGAGCCCGAAGGCAAACGCGGCCAGCCAGAGGAGGCGCTTCATCACCACCTGCGTGCGGCGAAGGTCTGGCCAGTTGCGCCACCCCAAAGGCTGACGGCACCTGCCGGCTTATAGCCCGAGGGGGTCACGAACACCGCACCCGCGGCGATCGGGATCGACGCGCCGCCGGATGTCGCGAGGCCGACATCGCTTACGTATATCGTCGCCAACGAATTGTTGGCGACGAGGTAGCCGTTGATCGGGACGACCCCGGCGAACAGCGTCTGCGCCGTGCCTCCCGCGACCACCGTAGCGCTGCCGTCTATCGCGGCGGCGCCGCTGGTATTGATGACTGGCAAGGGTGCCGTCGGGCCAACCGGCGTCGCTATCCCGCCGATCACCGCTGCCGGCGCATGTACGGGCACGAGGTTGCCCGCTACATCGGACTGCGTCGAAAGCGGCTGGGTCGTCGTGTTCGCGTCTTTGACCAGGAGCGTCAATTCACGATCTCCTTCCGAGGGCTTTGAGCGACGAACTTCTAGGAGGGGCTCTTCTGAGCGAGCTCGCGATAGAGGTCGAAGATCCCCTGGTTCGACATCGGCGTGACCAGGAGGTCGGTCAACGCCCATACGAGAGCGTCGACTCGGTCAGGCGAGAATCCCGCCGAACGCAAGCCGACATTGCCGTGGCTAGCGGGCACAAAGCTGCACATCTGATCTTCGAGCTGCGGGAAGGTACCGAGGTGGTGAACCCGGCCTTGCTCGTAGAGTGCAGCCACGGGTTCGGCCCGGGTAACCTTGTCGCGTGAGGCGCGCACTGCTGCGAAAGACACGTTCGAATCGATCACGCGCAAGGTCGCCTCGACCATCTCGCCACCGTGGTTCACCTCCGCGACGAACCGGTCGGCGCGATGCGCGCGATAGGCTGCGATCGCTGTCTTCGCCCATTCCGTCGGCTGATAACGACCGGACGCGTCGGCGAGCACCCAGCCCTGCCCTTGCCCGTCCTTGCCGGCGACGATGATCCCGGTCTCGTCGGCGTCCGCGGTCGAGGTAGCGGCCGGGTCGATCGCCACCACCACTCTGATCAATGACGGCGCATTATGCGCTCGCGCCGCCTCGATGACGCCCCGGGTCCACAGTGCGCCCGGCACGTCGTCGAGGAGCTCGGCCTCGATCTCCTGGCGGCCGAGCCGCGTCCCCTCGTATTTACGGATGATCTGATCGAGGAAGGCAGGCGCCAGATTGGCGCGGTTCTCATAGGTCGAGCCACGCGTCACCACGGCCGTCGGATCGGCGATCAGCTCCCGGATCAACTTGGTCGGCCGCGGCGTCGTCGTGACCACGACGCGCGGGTCGGCGCCCAACCGCAGCCCGAACATCATCATGTCCCAGGCCTCGGGATAGCGCCAGCTGCCGAGCTCGTCGCACCACGTGGCATCATGCTGCGGCCCGCGCAGGCGTTCGGGTTCGTCGGCGCTATAAAGCGTTGCGATGGCGCCGTTCGGCCAGGTCAGCCGCCGTTTCGATGGCTCGTAGCGAGGCCGGTCCCAAGGTGGCGAGATTGCCAGGATGCCGCTTTCGCCTTCGACCATTACATTGCGCGCGTCGGCGGCAGTTGGTGCAACGAGCGCCAAACGGCGCGCGGTACAGGTTGCCACGCGTGCGCGGATCAGCTCGGCACCCGTTCGAGTCTTACCAAATCCGCGGCCGGCGAGGAGAAGCCACACCCGCCAGTTGCCTTGCGGCGGCAGCTGCGCCGGGCGCGCCCAGAATGGCCAATCGTAGAGCAGCGCCCGCGCCTCGGCCGGGCTCAATGCAGCGGCGAGGTCGTTTCTCGCGGGCTCGGGCAGCGAAGCTAGCCAACCCGAGCGCAAGCCCCTCAACCGCATTCCTCCGCAGAGCTGCAGCCGCGCCGTCCTCGATGATCGGCAGAGGATCGGTTCTGCCGCGCGTTGCCGGGTCTCTGACTCGCTCCGTCGCCGCTTCCGCCAATCTCGACGATTTCTATCAGATCGATCCGGACTTGTCAATCACGAAATGCTAGTATCGCAATCTCGAGGGCCTATGCCGAAATGCGCCTCGAGCGCGCCGAGCGCCGCGATCAGGATTCCCGAGGCCGCCTCTTGGCTGACCCGGCGGCCACTCCAGCCCTGCTCGAGCGCCCATTCTTTCAGCGAGCGTTCCCAGCCCACGACATGCCATAGGCATGAGCCTGCGGGCGAGCCGAGGCCGCCGACCGCCAGGATAGCCCGCCAGACGACGTCGCGTGCGCGCTCGATCCGCAAACCCGGCTCGTCCGGGGCTCGGGATCTCGACGAGATGCCTACTCTCAGTCGTGACCAATCGGGGGCACGTAACGGGTCGAGCTGGGCAGTCGCAAAGCGCGCCCGGAAATCCTCACCCGCCTGATGCATCCCGGCGGTGATCGAACCTCGACGCTCCATAACCGCCAGCGTGTCGACGGCGCGATAGGGCCGCGCGGGACGACCCGATTCGTCGGCGATCGGCCGCTCCAAGCGCTCGACGATGCCGTGGTTACGGCGTTCCGGCGTCGGCGTCACTGCGACGTTTTCGCCGATTGGGACCGCAAGGTGGCGAGGACGATGGCGCGTCATTTAATGACTATCCGAACAAATCATGAACAATTTGGTCGTGAAGAACCGCAAGCAGCCTTCTCGAGCCGTTTCATAAATCGCCGCGAAGGCCCGACGGCGTCGCGGCCGCGGCGGCCGCCGACGGCCTTCGCAATCGCTTCCACCTCGCGCAAACGGTCAGCCTCGGCTTCGCTGCCATAAGCGACATGGCAGAGCGCATGATGCTCCGGGCAATAGGGTGAAGCCGCCTTTCGCGAAGGCGAGACCGCCTTTCGCGGGGCGCCACAGATCCGGCGGTCGCCGCATTCCCCGAGGATGTAGAGGCACCCCGGTTCGTCCTGATCATCCTCCCACCCCACCGGCACAGTCGAAATCTCCATAAGTGTCTCCGTTTTCGCACTAAATCGCTTGTCAGGATCACACCGGCATGGTAGCGTTGATTGTCTCTGTGTCAATATAGCAAATTGCTGAGGACGCATTATGGACGGTCGCTGGTTCCATCAGGCCTTGGAGCGGGTCAACGCGACGCAGGCGGATCTCGCGCGCCACCTTCGGCTGGCGCCTTCGGCGGTCTCTCGGATGATGAAGGGCGAGCGCCAGATGAAGCAGTTAGAGACGGTGCATATCGCCGAGTTTCTCGGCGTGTCGCCAGAGGAGGTGCTCCGTCATGCCGTCGAGGCCACGGTTCCCCCCCCGGGCGGTGAGATGCCGCGTGGGCGCGGCCGTCCGCCATCGACCGCGTCTTCGTCAGCGGCGCCTTCGGCGCTGGCGCGCGGCCCGGATCAGATCCCGATTCGCAGCGCCGCACGAGGCGGTGGCGATCAGGAGATGTTTCTGGAAGACGGACCGATCGGCTACACGCCGCGGCCTGCCAACCTCGGCGGCGTGCGCTCGGCCTATGCGATCTACATGGTCGGCGACAGCATGGAACCGCGTTACCAGCCGGGTTGGCTTTTACACGTCAATCCGTTCAAGCCGCCGACGCGCGGCCGCGACGTCGTCGTCTACAAGGCGGACAACGCGGTGGTGATCAAGCAATTCGTCGGCTGGGAGGGCGATACCTTGGTGTTGCGCCAGCTCAACCCGACCGACACCTTGCGCATCCCGCGCGGGGAGGTGCGCGAATGCCACCTCGTCGTCGGCGCCGATCAGGAAGGCTGAAGCAGCAGCGCACGCCGACAATCTCGCGGGCGCAGGAACGTCTCGCTCGTAACCGGCTTTACGGCGCGCCAGCCTATCGGTTCGTCGCTCCTTTCCGACTGGATAAGCCGGATCATCGCGTAGAGAGGGCCTCGTCGCGGGACTTGGCAAACTCCCCCGGGTGGTGAGCCAACGATATCTTGTGATTTTGATCTGAACAGCGCCTCGGCCCCTGGGGCACCGGTCGCAGCGTCCCCGTTTACGGTGCGTCGAGATAGAGCGATACTTGAGGACAAAGCCTAGAGTGCGATGGCCGACATGAGCGCGTTACCGCCGCGCCTCATCCTCAGACCGGCTAATTTTGGACAGATCGCGGCAGCCGGTCGAGCCGCGCCACGGCGAGCGCTTCGCCGGCTGCGAGCTGGTCGAGCAACTGGCGGAGTCGCGCGCGGTCGGTTTTGGCTCCGCTCGCCACTTCGCGGAACCTCCTCGCTATCGAGTGTGGGTCTGCAGAACATTTCAGCGGGGCGGATCACGCTTCATCCCTTTGTTCGACCGCAGAGACCATCTCTCGGTCCCGACCTGAGGCCCGGTGCACCAGAGCGCGCAGCGGCGGTCAAGGGTGGCCGTAAGGCCACCGTCGCTTTTAGTGGCGGCTTGCCCTTGACGGGCGCGAGCACGCTGACGGGCTTTGGCCGGTCGGGGCGCTCACGGGAGAGGCGGGGATGCGCGATACGGATCTGCTGCAATTGGCATTGGGACTGGTGCCGCCGTGGCTGGTCGCGCGCAGTCGTTTCGATGCCGGCGCCCAACGGCTCGATATCGACATCGATTTCGCCAAGCGAGGGCGCTTCGTCTGTACAAACTGCCGCGCTGCCGACTGTTCGGCTTATGACACCGAGGCGATGACTTGGCGCCACCTCAATTTCTTTCAGCATGAGGCCGACCTACGCGCGCGTGCCGCGCGTGCGCTGCAAGGCTTGTGGCATCCGACGGATCACCCTGCCCTGGGCGCGCCCCGGCAGCGGACGCTCTCGACACAGTGATGGATGATGCGCCACGGCCTGATTGTCGTGCTCGCCCGGGAGCCGGGCGACGACCGGCATGGCCTGGACCAGGACCATGACCAGCGCCTCGAACAGCAGGGTGAAGCCGCGTGGGCCGATTTCGCCGCCGTCAACCGCGTCGCCTTCGACGAGACCGCGGCCCGCCGTGGCAACGACTACATCACCCTGTTCGCCGATCTCGATCGTGCCCGCGTGCTGTTCGCCGTTGCCGGCGAGGACGCCAGCACCCTCCAGGCTTTCGCTGCCGATCTCGCTGCCCATCGCGGCAACCCGCACGCCATCGCTGAGGTCTGCATCGGCATGAGCCCCGCCTTCATCAAGGGCACCGCCGACAGTCTGCCCAACGCCGCCGTGACCTTCGACAAGTTCCACGCTGTCAAGATCATCGACGATGCCGTCGACCGCGTCCGCCGCGACGAGCAGAAAGCCCAGGGCTTCCTCCTCACAGACACCCGCTATCTCTGGCTGCGCAACCCGGCGGCGCTCTCCGACACGCGACGCACCGCGCTCCAATCCCTCACCGGCCGCAACCTGAAGACCCCTCGCGCCGATCAGATCCGCCTCGCCCTCCAACAACTCTACGACTAGCCCTCCGCCGTCGCTGCGACCGCCTTCCTCCAGAAATGGCACTTCTGGGCGACCCACAGCCGCCTCGCCCCGATTATCGACGCCGCCCGCACCATCAAGCGCCATCAGAACGGCATCCTGCGCTGGTTCGACACCAAAATCGGCAACAGCCTGTTTGAAAGCCTCACCAGCCTCGTCTAAGCGTCTAAGCCGCAAAAAACCAAAGCCCGCGGCTACCGAACAACCCAAAACCTCAACGTCATCGTCTATTTTCTCGTCGGCGAACTCGATTTCGCCTTGCCAGCTTAAACTCGCTCTACCCACTCAAAACAGCGAAGAACCTAATTGCGCAATGAGGCAGGACATACGTTCCATATGGTTCGGCTTAACGAGATATGTCGGCTTGCCGATACTAGAGTGGAGAGCGATCTCGAATATTCGATTACCATCTATCTGCGTTAAAATTTCTGACACTCGCCGAGCTAGATTGAAGGATACAGGCCGGTGTCCCCCTGCAAGAAGCGTCAGCGCCTTTTCGCTTTGTTCACAGTTTTCTCTAATGTGTTTTTGCGCATCGTGAGAAAGGTGTGACCAATGTTCAAGGTAGAAATTTTGTACGATATAAATGATTGGACATATTTTTACCGTTTCATAAATATCATGACAAGATCCTTTGCATTTTAAAGCAATATCCAATGCAATCAATGATAACGCAGCTTTCTGAAAACTCACTCCTATCGACGGATCTCCCTTCGTTCGCTTTTTAGATACACTATTTACTATTTCTATTATACAGTCCTCTCCTAGCACATCCCACTTAGAATCTGATTTTCCGTAAGTTGGACAGAACTCAATCCACCGCTGCGGCACAGATGCTACCGCATCCGCCCGAGCGGCTAATATTTCGCGCAGAAAAATGTTTCCTGCTACCATTGCTTCCTGAAAGCTGCGCAATCGAAACCAACCGTATGGGGCAATTACCTCATGCCATCTCGCAAAGCAGGGATCCAATAACGTTCCAATCCCGGGACCCGGCTCAATTAAAGACGTAACTCGTCCGATTGGGGCAATTTACTTTCTCCGGCTATGCGCGCTCGTCAGCGAGCATTCTGTCGAACGAGCCATCAGCGCCGAAGGTAATATAAGGTGGTACCAGATAACATCAGGTAAGAGGGAGTGCCTTATAGCAAGAACCCGCACCTTGTGAAAGCGCACTAGGCGGCGTATATAGCGCGCTCGGTGACGGCCACATGGTGCGTAAGGTCACGTTGTCATGATCGTAGGTGAGGAGACCAGCGGCTAAACAATCGGCAATTGGCCGGTGGAGAGCTACGCACGTTACTTCGACGTGGAGGTGCGTGCACGTGAGGTGTGGCCAGAATAGCTCCCAAGCGTTGATTAGCTCGGCGCTACTCCTCCTCACGATGGCGACAAGAGCTTGAAACTAAAGCCCTTTTAGCCTGGTGCTATTCCCTGCACCGGACTGGGTCGATACTCTCTGTCAAAAAGCAAAACCAAATCCTCGCTGCTATCGCTTGTATCGGCTGGTGTCTTTCCATTAGGGCTTATCACCCCTTGCTTCTCAACGCATATTTTCACCGCTGTTGTGTAAGCGCTCGGGGAGGACCGGTAGCTGAGCTTCGGCGCAGCAGCGCGAGCGGCGATGCGATAAGCTAGAGATTTAGTGAGTGGCCGCCGGCTCAGGCGCT
>JGI26340J50214_10000586_pt1 | contig 12547 bp, 12 predicted proteins | sample BogFormECP12_OM2_FD_50214 | JGI IMG/M metagenome (IMG submission 50214)
GCGCACCGGCACGTGTGGCGGCCCGACGCCTTCGGCTCGGTCGCCTTCCTGGTGGCCAGCGCGCTGGCCTGGTTCGAGGTCTGCCACGGCTGGACTGCCTGGCGCCCCCGGTCGTTGTCCTGGTGGATCACCCTGCTCAACCTGGTCGGGTCCGTCGCCTTCGGCGTGTCCGCCGTGGCCGGCTACATCAACCCGGACACCGGCCAGATATACAACGCCGAGCTGACCAACCTCGGCACCTTCATCGGCGCGCTGTGCTTCCTCGCGGGCGCCTTGCTGCTCATGCCCGAACGCACCGAGGACAGCGAAGCCCCAACCCCAGCCCCGGTCGCGACACCCGGCGCCGGTCACACCTGATCGCCTGGCCCCAGACGGCGCATCGCACCCGCTCTTGCCAGCTCATGCGCTGGTGGGAAGGATGGGCTGGTATGGGCGTGCCGGAAGTCCCGGCCTCGCTGCGGTCCTGGATGTCCGCCGTGAGCGAGATCGTTCGTTCCGTCAACGCCGCCGAGCCGCTCGAGAAGGTCCTCACGCGGGTAGCGGTGCAGGCCTGTGAGCTGATCGGGTTCGAGTTCTGCGCGGTGATGCTGGCCGACGAACGGCGGGAGTGCCTGCACATCGCCGGCTGCAGCGGCCTCACGCCCGATTACCTGGCCCAAGTCAGTGATGGCCGCTCGCTGCGCATCCACCCGCCCGGTCCCGACCTCGACACCCCGGCCGCCCGTGCGTACCGGGAGGATCGCACGATCGTCGTCCCCGACGTGCGGAAGGCCCCCTCGTACGGCAGGCTGCGGCACCTCGCGCCGACGCAGGGCTACCGGGCCTTGCTGGCCTCGCCGCTGCGCGGCTCGGACGAGGGGGCCGGGGTCATCGTCGCCTACTCGGTCACCGCACGCCAGTTCAGCGGCCCCGAGCTGGAACTCATCGAACTGCTCGGCGGTCAGGCCGCGATGGCGCTGGAGACGGCACGGCTGCGAGCCGAACAGCAGGAGGTCATCCGGGAGCTGTCCCGGGCCAACGACGAGCTGCGCCGGGGACGAGCCGTGCTGGAGTGGGCCGAGCACCAGCACCACCAGCTGATGCAACTCGTGCTAGACGAGGGCGGGCTTGGTGAACTGGTCAGCGCGCTCGCGGCGGCGCTGGGCGCTTCGGTCACGGTGGAGGACACCGACGGCCGCGTGCTGGCGAGCGCGCCCGCCGAAGGCTACTGCCCGCCTCCCGCCCCGGCCGCGCGGCGGGCGCGCTCGGCGCGCGCCGCGCTGAAGGCCCAGGAGGTGGCCGGCCGCCGCTACATGGTGGCCAGGGTGCCGGTGCCGGAAGCGAACGGCCGGACCGCGGCGGGCGGGCGCCGGGCCGACGTGGCCGCCTGGGCCGCCCCCGTCGTGGTGGGCGGCGAGCTGGCCGGGCGCCTGTGGGTGACCGCCCCGCCCGCCGACCCGGAGCCCGTCCAGCTCCGGGTCATCGAGCGGTTCGCGCTCGGCGTCGCGCTGCTGATGCTGCAGCAACGGCACCTGCTCGACGTGCAGAGCAGACTCTCCGGTGATCTGCTCGGCGACCTGCTCAGGGACGGCGGTCCGGTCCGGCCGCGGGCCGTTCTCGACCGGGCGGCGTCGATCGGGCACGACCTGTCCCGGCCGCACGTCCTCGCCCTGCTGAGCGTCGACGCCACGGTCCGGTCCACCGTTCGCCTCCCCGAGCTGGCCCAGGCCGAGCTGGCCAGGGCCGAGCTGGCCAGAACCGGGGCCGAGCCGGGCCCGGCGCCGCTGGTGGGGCCGTACGACGGTGCTTACGTCCTGTTGCTGCCGGCCGAACCCGATCCGGGCGACGCGCTGCGCCGGGTCCTGGCCAAGGCCGGCCAGGCGGTAGGCGCGCCGGGGCAGGTCACCATGGTCGCCGGGCCGGTAGCCCGGGACCCGGCCGGCTACGCGACCGCGTTCCGGGTCGCCCGGGGGGCGGCGGCGCTGCGCCGGGCCAGCGGCCGGGGTGGTTTCGTAGACGTCGGCCGGCTCGGCCTGTCGGCGCTGCTGCTCGAGACGGGGACGCCGGACGGTCTCAGGCGCTTCGCCGCCACCGTGCTCCAGGACGTGGAAGCACACGAGGAACGCCACGGCGGGGACCTCCTCGCCACGCTGCGGGCGTGGCTTTCGGCCGGCTGCTCGACCGCGGCGGCGGCGGACGCTCTCGTCGTGCACCGTAATACGGTCACCTACCGGCTCGGCCGCATCGAGCAGCTCACCGGGCGCACGCTGCGGGACAGCAGCGTGCGCCTGGAGCTCCAGCTCGCGCTGACGATCCGCGAGATCGTCACCTTGTGCGGGTGACCAGCACATCGGCGGCATTCCTGGGCTGGTGCACATGGCGGGAGATGGTCCACAGCGGCAGCATCGAAATGGGCCGTGCCACGGGCCGGGCGTTTACCGCGGGCCCGACCCAACGTCCCACCGCGCCGACGAAGCCGCGAGACCCGGGAGGTCGCCGTGAAACCGCCCCCCTTCTCCTACGCCGCACCGACCACCCTGGCCGAGGCCGTCGGCCTGCTCACCGAACACGCCGAGGACGAGCCGCGGGCGCTGGCCGGCGGCCAGAGCCTGATCCCGCTGATGAACTTCCGGCTGGCCAAACCGGGCTACCTCATCGACCTGCGCAGCGTCGCCGGGCTCAGCGGCATCCGGCGCGAGGGCGACACCCTGATCATCGGCGCCATGACCACCATGTCGGAGGTGGAGCGGTCGCCCGAGGTGGCCGTGGCGGCCCCCTTGCTGGCCGAGGCGATCGGGCTCGTCGCGCACACCCCGGTGCGGAACCGCGGCACGGTCGGCGGCAGCCTGGCGCACGCCGACCCCGCGGCCGAACTGCCCGCGGTGGCCCTCGCGTCCGATGCGGAGCTGGTCGCCGCTGGGCCGGCCGGATCCCGCGTGATCCCGGCCGCGGAGTTCTTCACCGGACCGTTCAGCACCGCCCTGGCACCGGACGAGATCCTCACCGAGATCCGGCTGCCGGTGTGGCCCGGCGGGCACGCCTTCGTCGAGTTCTCCCGGATCCACGCCAACTTCGCCGTGGTCGGCGTGGCCGCGCTCGTCGAGGCGGACGGCGACCGGATCCGGCGGGCCGCCCTGGCCCTGACCAACGTCGCCCCGACCCCGATCCGGGCCACCGCGGCTGAACGGGTCCTCGCCGGCGCCGACGCGGCCGACGTGACCGCGGCCGCCGCCGAGGCCGCCGGAGCAGCCGTCGAGGGCCTGACCCCGGCCGGCGACCTGCACGCCAGCCCGCAGACCCGGATCGCGCTGGCCCGCACTTACCTGCGGCGCGGGATCGAGCTGGCCACATCGCGCGCACGAAACGAGAGGTGACCACGTTGGCCCCCACCACCTGCACCATCAGCGTGACCGTCAACGGCCGCCCGCACGTGGCCGAGGTGGAGCCGCGACGGCTCCTGGTCGACTTCCTCCGCGAGGACCTCGGGCTCCCCGGGACGCACATCGGCTGCGAACACGGCGTCTGCGGGACCTGCACGGTCCTGCTGAACGGGGCCAGCATCCGGTCCTGCATCACGTTCGCCGTGCAGGCCGACGGCGCCGAGATCAGTACGGTCGAGGGCCTGGCCCGCGACGGCGAGTTCCACCCGCTGCAAGACGAGTTCTCGGAAAAGCAGGGCCTGCAGTGCGGCTACTGCACGCCCGGGATGCTGATGCGCGCCTGGGAGATCCTCGCCGAGAACCCCGACCCGACCCCGGCCGAGGTGCGCTCGGCCATCGCGAGCAACCTATGCCGCTGCACCGGCTACCAGTTCATCACCGAGGCCGTGATCGCCGCCGCCGCGCGGATGCGCACCACGAAGGAGACCGCCTCATGACCACCGTCGACCGGGCCGCCGCCGCGCCCCCCGTCCGCGACCAGTCCGCCAAGCGGCGCTGGGTGGGCCAGTCGATCCGCCGCGTCGAGGACCCGAAGTTCCTGCTCGGCCGCGGCGGCTACATCGCCGACCGGATCACCCCCGGCACCCTGCACGCGGCCGTGCTGCGCAGCCCGCACGCGCACGCCCGGATCGTAAGGATCGAGACCGACCGGGCCAAGGCCGCACCCGGCGTGCACGCGGTGATCACCGGCCCGGAGGCGGCCGAGCTGTGCGATCCGATGCCCGACTTCGGCCCCGACCCGGCGCGGCACACCTGGCGCTGCCTGGCGGCGGAGAAGGTGCGGTACGTCGGCGAGGGCGTCGCGGTCGTCGTCGCGGACAGTCGCTACCTGGCCGAGGACGCGCTCGAGCTCATCGAGGTCGAGTACGCGCCGTTGCCGCCGGTGACCGACCCGGAGCGCGCCCTGGCCGACGGCGCCCCGCTGGTGCACGAGGCCCTGGAATCGAACTGCGCCTACGAGCGCACCTTCGACTTCGGCGACGTCGAGCGTGACTTCGCCGAGGCCGACGTCGTCGTGCGGGACCGGCTCCGCTGGCACCGCTCGGGCGGGCAGCCGCTGGAGACCGTCGGGGCCATCGCCGAGTACGACGCGGGCACCGGCAGCTTCACCATCGACACCAACACGCTGAGCTTCACCAGCTACCTGTTCATGGCCGCGGGCACGCTCAAAGTGCCCGCCAACAAGCTCGACATCAGGCCGGTGCCGGCCGGCGGCAGTTTCGGCTCGAAGCTGTTCGCCAACAAGCCGGCCGTGATCGCGGGCATGTGCGCGCGGAAGACCGGCCGGAAGGTCGTCTACCTGGAGGACCGCGTCGACAACATCGCCAACTGCGACCATCACGGCTCCGACCGCGTCTATGAGGTCGAGCTCGCCGTGATGCGCGACGGCACGATGCGCGGCATCAAGATCGACGTCATCGACGACTACGGCGCCTACATCCAGTTCGGCGTGGGCCATCACGGCAACGCCCTGGCCCAGGTCGTCGGCCCGTACACGATCGGCAGCGTGCGGTACCGGGTGCGGGCCGCGCTGACCAACAAGAACCAGCAGGGCGCCTACCGGGGCTTCGGCTCGGAGGTGAACAACTGGATGCTCGAGCAGATGGTCGAGTTGGCCGCGCGGGAACTCGGCCTGGACCCGGGCGTCTTCCGCCGCAAGAACTTCATCCGGGAGTTCCCGTACTTCATCCCGACCGGCAACGTCTACGACTCGGGCGACTACGACCAGGTACTGGACAAGGCCCTGGAACTGGCGGACTACAGCGGTTGGCGGGCCGAGCAGAAGCGGCTGCGCGAGGAGGAGGGCCGCTATATCGGCATCGGGCTGATCTCCGCGCAGGAGCGCAGCGTGTTCTCCGCGACCGAGTTCTGGTTCTGGTTCGACGAGCCGGGCGCGCCGGTGACCTCTACGCCGGAGTCGGTGTCGCTCAAGGTCGACGCCACCGGCGGGATCACCGCGATCCTGTACTCCTGCGCGTTCTGGGGCAACAGCCCGGAGACCATGGTCTCGCAGTTCGTCGCGGAGGAGTTCGACTGCAGTCCCTACGACGTCTCGATCGTCTACCACGGCAGCCGCGACGGGCTCCCGGCCACCGGGCCCGGCGGCTCCCGCACCACGGTGATGCTGGCGGGCGCCGTCGAGGGGGCGGCCGGCAAGATCAAGGAGAAGGCCCGCCGGGCCGCGGCCCACCTGCTCGAGATCGACTCGGACGACCTGGAATGGGCCGACGGCGGCTTCCGGGTCAGGGGCGACCCGGAGCGGAAGAAGTCGCTCGCCGAAATCGCCGTCATGCTGCACCTGTTCAAGCACAGCTTCCCGGCGGACATGGAAAGCGGGCTGGACGCCTCGAAAGTGTTCGACCACCCGTACACGACCATGCCGTCCGCGGACCGGAAGGATCTCGGCGTCTTCTATCCCTTCATGGGCCACGCCTGCCACATCCCCGTGGTAGAGGTGGACATCGAGACCGGCGCGGTCACGTTCTTGCACTATGCGGCGGTGCACGACTGCGGAACGCTGGTGAACCCGCGCTCGCTCGCGGGGCACATCGTCGGCGGCACGGCCCAGGGCATCGGGACGGCCCTGTACGAGGAGTTCGTCTACGACGACGACGGCCAGCTGCTGTCCTCGAGCTACCTCGACTACCTGATCCCCACGGCGATGGAGGTCCCTGAGCTGACCATCGGCCACGTCGAGACGCCGTCGCCGTACACGCCGCACGGCGTCAAGGGCGGCGGTGAGGGCGGCCGGATGATGGCGCCGGCCGCGATCAACGCCGCGGTCAACGACGCGCTGTACCCGCTCGGCGTCCGCCTCACCGAGCTGCCGATGACCCCCGAGCGGATCCTGTCAGCCCTGCGAGCCGCAGGGCCCGCGGGCGGCGGGGCCGGGTGAGCCCGCCGGCTCTCCCGGTCCCGCCGGTCGCCGTGGTCACCGGCGCCAACCGGGGGATCGGCCGTGCCATCACGGTGGCCTTCGCCGCGGCCGGCTTCGCGGTCGCCGCGAGCGCCCGTGACCCGGCGAGCCTGGCGGACACGGTGGCGGAGGCCGAGAGGGCCGGCCCGACGCCCGTCCCGGTCGCCTGCGACGTCCGCGACGAGGCCTCGGTCGAGGCCCTGGCCGCTCGGGCGGAGCGGATCGGCCCCGTGCGCGTGGTGGTCGCCAATGCCGGGGTGGCCGGGCCAACGGCGCCGCTGCACGAGATAACGCTGGCGGACTGGCGGGAGACGATCGCCACCGACCTCGACGGGGTGTTCCTCACCTTCCGGGCGTTCATCCCCGCCATGATCCAGCGCCGGGCCGGCCACCTGATCGCGATCTCGTCTATGACCGGCAAGCGCCCGCTGCACGGCCGCACGCCCTACGCCGCGGCCAAGATGGGCGTCATCGGGCTGGTCCGGACGCTCGCCACCGAACTCGGTCCGCACGACATCCGGGTCAACGCGGTCTGCCCCGGCTTCGTCGCCGGGCCGCGGATGGACCAGGTGGTCCGCCTGCAGGCCGCCGTCCGCGGGATCGCCGAGGAGACGGTGCGGGCCGAGGTGACCGGCCTGTCGCCGTTGCGCCGCATGGTGCGGCCGGAAGAGGTGGCGGCGACCTGCGTATACCTCGCGTCCGGCGACTCGGCCGGGATCACCGGGGAGGACCTCAACGTCACCGCCGGCGTCGTCATGTACTGATTACGGGGAAGGAGACCCATGCGGATCATCGATCTGTCCCAGGACATCTACGAAGGGATGAAGGTGTACCCCGGTCACCTGAAGACCGTGCAGTTCGAGCACGCCACGCACGAGGAAACGGCGCCGCGGTTCGACAGCGGCTTCTCGTTCCAGACCACCGGGTTCATGCTCAACGACAACGGGCCCACGCACGTCGACTCCTTCTCCCATCTCGATCCCGACCCGTCGGCGGAGACCATCGAGAAGATGCCGCTTGAACTCTTCTACGGCACCGCGGTGTGCCTGGACATCACCGGCTTCCCGCCGCGGACCGACATCACGGCCGAGGATCTTGACCGGATCGAGGCCACGTCGCCGGTGAGCGTGGAGCCGGGGGATATCGTCCTGTTCTATACCGGCACCTGGAACCGCTTCGCCGGGGACAAGCGGTACCTCACCGAGTTCGCCGGCTTCGGCGAATCGGCCAGCGAGTGGATCGTCCGCCGCCAGGTGAAGACGTTCGGCGTGGACAGCCCCACGCCGGACAACCCGGCCAGCACCAGCTATCCGGTCCACATGATGTGCCGCCGGGTGCACATCACCCACTACGAGAACCTCGCGAACCTGGACCAGGTGGTGAACACCCGGTTCACCTTCGCCGGCTTCCCGCTCAAGCTCAGGGGCGCGCACGGCGGCCCGACCCGCGCGGTGGCCCTCGTCAGCTAGCCCCCGAGCGGGCAGACTGGAGATGGTACGTCGGGCCGACCGACGTCGAGGAGGCCTTACGTCGAGGAGGCTTTATGAGCGCGGCCCGGGAGGTCGCCGCCCGGATGGCCGCCGCCGCGGCCGCCTGGCTCGACGCGCTCGATCCGGCGCAGCGGGCGGTGGCCGCCGGTCGCGCGCCCAGCCCGGACGCCGAGTACGATGCCGACCGCAGGCGCTGGTTCTACACGCCCACCGACCATGGCGGGCTGCCCCTCGGCGATCAGCGGCCGGCCCAGCAGAGCCTGGCTCACCAGCTGGTCGCCACCGGGCTGTCCACCGCCGGGTACGTCACCGTCGCCACCATCATCGGGCTGGACAACGTGCTCGACCATGTCGAGGTCTGGACCGTCGACTGGGGCCGGGAACGTGGCCGCGATCCGGGGATGTACTACCTGCGGGTGTTCGGCGAGCCCGGTGGCACCGAGCCGTGGGGCTGGCGCTTCGGCGGCCACCACGTGTCGCTGAACAACCTCGTCGTCGACGGCACGGTTGTCGCCACCACCCCCTGCTTCTTCGGCGCCGACCCGGCGGCCTCCCCGCTGCTCGGCCCCGCGCCGCTGCGGCCGCTGGCCGGTCCCGAGGACCTGGCCCGTGACCTGGTCCGCTCGCTCGACCCCGAGCGGGCCGCCCGCGCCATCCTGCTCGACCGGGCGCCGGCGGACATCGTCGGCGGCAACCGGACGCACCTATCCGACGGCGACCAGATGATCCACCTCCGCGACATATGGCGCGGGCACTTCACCGAGCGCAGGCTCGATGAGCGGGTGACCCAGATGGGCGACGGCGCCGAACGAGCGTCCGGCTACGACGCCCGCGACCATCAGCGGATCGCGCTGACCAGCGCCCCGAAGGGCCTGCCGGCCCGGGAACTTGACGCCGGGCAGCGGGACCTGCTGCGCGCGCTGCTGGCCACCTACACCGGGCGCGTCCCGGACGGCCTGTCGCCGCAGGCGGACTACGCCGACGACGACGCGCTGGACGCCGTGCACCTGGCCTGGGCCGGCCCCACCGGCCCGGGCCAGCCGCTTTACTACCGGCTGCAGGGCCCGCGGCTGCTCATCGAGTACGACAACACCCAGCGCCAGGCGAACCACGCCCACTCGGTGTGGCGCGATCCGGCGGCGGACTTCGGCTACGACGCCCTCGGCGCCCACCTGACCGCGCACCATCCAGGCGGGGCCGCTAGCGGCCAACGGGGCAGGCGCTTACCTGGCTGTCCACACCCGCACTTCCACCCGCATACCGACTGTCGGAAACGTCACTCGACGCTGCGGCAAACGGCCGAGGAACAAAGCTTCACCAGGCACTGCGCAGCTCGGCTGGACATTTCGTCGCGCAGTGCCTGCGTGTATTGTCTGGTGATAACAAACATGCTGCTCCAGACCCCGGCAGCGCAGGAATTATTGCCTGGCGGTGAGTTGATTGAGCACTTCTGGCGACTCTGGCGCTGTGACCGGTACCGGACCTGCTGTCCGTCTAGCCGCCGTCCCTGCCGCCCCTGCGCCGCGTCTGCACGATCGCCGTGACCCATGGCTGCGTATGGGGCCCATAGTCGGTATGACATTCCCGCTTGCCGGGCAGCCCGGCCATGGCGGGACGGCATTCGTGCGGCGCCAGCCGGTCCGCATCGTGGACGGCCGCGTCGAAGGCGGCTACACCGGCGTGTTCGAGCTCATCTGCCCTGGCTGCGGCGATAATCCGTACGTGGATTACGCCGAGGTCCCGTCGCGGCTTCAGTGGCTTCGCGGGCCGCTCACGCTAGCGGCGGCCCTCGAGGCGTACGACAAGCACCTCGGGCCGCTTCCACCGCCTTAGGAAAAGTTGCCCATGGCCACCAACGGCCACCAACGGATCACGCGGCAAGGGCCCAGCCGGGCCAGGCGGCGGAGAGAGGAGCCACGATGAGTGAGGTCACCGAGCAGCAGCTTGAGGACATGGAGGCATTGTTCGTCCAGACCGCAGCGAGCATGACCAGCGACCGGGGAACCATCACGTTGCAGGGCTTGTCGCCGTCGACGCTTTACTTCGCCGACCGTCCCCAGCGCGAGGTCGGGCACATGTCGTCTCGTCAGTTCGTCGCCAACTGGCCAGCCGGGGACAACAGCTTCGCGGACAACCCCCCGAACGCCGTCCTGTCGTTCGCGGAGCCGGGTGACAGGCTTCCCGAGGACGCGGTCGTGGTCATCCAGGATCCGCACCTGGACGGAGACACGCTCACCTACAGCATCAAGCTCCTGGACGGCACCGTGCCGGCCACCACCGGGCCATGTGCGCTGTTCATCGACCCCTTCGGGCGTCCCTTGTCACCGGTCTCCGCGGCCGGGATGCACCGGCGTGACCGTCGTCGGGAGCGCTGAGGGCCCGACCGCTCTCACGGGCCGGGCGACGCTCCTCGTGCCCGAGGGAGCGGAACTGAGCGTAGGACGCCTCGAACTGCCTGCTCGACGCGTCGGTCACATAACCCCCGGCGACCAGGTTGGCGACCAGCCGCTTCAGCATGCTCAGGTCACCCTCGATCGCCTGCTCCCCCGCCTGAAGCTGCCTGGCGGCTGAGTGCATCTCCGCGTAGGTGACGGTAACGTTCGGCACGACTGGCCTTCCTTTCCCCATACCCTCCGAAGCACCAGATCCGTTCGGTACCAATCCGGCACACCCGCTTGAACGCGGCCTGCCTCCGGCAGGTTCGGCGCGTAAGACGGACGTAAGACATCCCGTGACGGCTGAGTAACTGTGTGACTGATCATGCGGTGTGCGCGCGGGAGGGTATGAGGTGCGATTGGCGTCCCGAGTGGCCGGCTCGTCGCAGGTAGCAGGGTGTGGCTGTGAGCCGTGCACCCCGGCCATCTGGCGGCCCGTGGTCGCCCCTCCTTGGACCCCCGGTCCCCCGGTTACGGGCCGCTTGTGCGCTCAGGATGAGTCGGCGCGAAATGCTGGGGGAACGCCAGGTTGCGGCACCGCTGATGGCGCAGCGCGCCGCACACGGGGCACTCAGACTGGTTCACCGCCGGTTCCAGCCGGGCGAGGGTGTCGGCATCCAGCTTGCGGGGCTCCGGCTGAGCCGGGAGCCTCAGCGGCCCTCGCAATGCCAGTTCGGACACGAAACGCTGGTACTCGCGTTCGCACTGTTCGCACCGGCAGCCTCGCGCCCAGGCCAGCACTGTGCCGTGCGGCGGCGGCGCGGGCGGCAGGTTGCCCCACGCGGTCATACATCCACGGTAGGATAGCGGCTTCTCCGCTTGGTACCGCGAGATGACCAGGAAGAGCGGCGCAGAACATCCATGTCCGGCACTGGCTGGACGACCCCCGAGCTGGCGTTACAGCGGAGCCGTAGGCTGCAAAGTTCAGGCACCCGGCCGCCGAGAGCAACGGCTGTCGGGCCGGACGACCCTGCGGAGTGATCATGGCAATACGGACCCTCCTCTGGCGCGGGCTCGACGCGCCAAGGATGGAGATCGTGCGCGTCGAGAGCCTTGATCGTGCCCACGGCACGCAGATCGGCATCGCATACGAGCTGCGCTGGAAGCTCGACGGAGCAGTGCTGGAGGTCACGATGGACGGGGGCCCCGGCATCCGGGTTGAGCTAGGCGACGCGGACTTTTTCGACCTGCACCATTCGGCGTTCTTCAACTCGCTGCCCGTCGCCCGCGACGGGCTCCTCAAGGCAGGCGCGGCCGCCTGCGAGTACACCATGCGCTTCGTGCGCGTCCCGGAACTGACCGCAGAGCCAGCCTGGCAGCGGTACGAGCCGCTGGGGAACCGGGTGGTGCGCTACCGCTCCAGCGGCTACCAGGCGGACATCACCTTCGATGCGGACGGATTCGTCACCCTCTACCAGGACTATCTCGAACGGGTCAGGTGAGGCAGCTCATCAAGGCCTGCCTCACCGGCGGAACGACCCGGCACCTGGACGACGCTGTTGAGCAAAGGGACCAGCGCTGGCCGCTTCGGGTGCAGCGCCTTCGTCATCTTCGACAAGCCGGCCCCCGGATGTCCGCGAACGCGTCGAAGAGCCGCCTTAGCGGCAGCCACGGCACCGAGCTCATCCGTTAACCAGGCGGCCCGCTACAGATGGTTCTTGTAGATCTGGCCTTCTTTCATGATGAGCATGAGGGTCTGGTCAGGGGTGGTGAGCACGCGGATATCCTCCAGCGGGTTACCGTCGATCACCAGCAGGTCGGCGAACGCGCCCGGCGCCACCACGCCCACCTGTCCGTCAAGCTGCGACAGCCGGGCGGCGGTGCTGGTAGCCGACCTGATCAGGTCGGCTGGGGGCTGGACTTCGGAGCGGATGATGAACTCCTCGAGCTGATGATCATGCATGTCGGCAAACAGGTCGGTGCCGTAGACGATAGGGATGCCCGCCTCGTGGGCCATGGCCAGGGCGCCCATCGCCCCGCCGATCACTTCCTGCAGCTTGGCGGCGATGTCCTTGGGCAGCGCGCCGCCGCGGGACTTACGGGCCAGGCAGTGGTACGTCACGATCGTGGGCACGTAGAACGCGCCGTATTTCTTGAACAGCGGGATGCTGCGGTTCTCCATCAAGTTGCCGTGCTCGATGCAGCGCACGCCGCACTCAAGCCCGCGGTCGATCGCCCGCGAGGTATAGGCGTGCCCGGTGACGTAGATGTTGGCGGCTGCGGCCTCCTCCGCGATCGCCCGCAGTTCCTCTAGCGAGAACTGGGTCGAGTCCACCCGGTCACTGG
>JGI26340J50214_10000587_pt1 | contig 12541 bp, 13 predicted proteins | sample BogFormECP12_OM2_FD_50214 | JGI IMG/M metagenome (IMG submission 50214)
CCGAGCACCAGCGCGTTGGCGTCGGTCTGGGCGGGTTTGTCGGCGAACGCCAGTGGCTGCGACGGCAGGCTGGGCACGTCGAGGATCGAGATGTCCTCGTCTGGGTCGTACGACACCACCGTGGCGTCGTAGTCGGTGCCGCCGGCGTTGACGGTGACCGTGTCGGCCCCGGCCACCACGTGCGCGTTGGACATCACCCGGTTCGGCGCGACGACGAACCCGCTGCCCTCGAGCACCTTCTGGCAGCCCGGCGCCACGCCGCGGATCTTGACCACGCTGGGCTGCGCCGCGGCNACCACGGGGTTGCTCGCCAGGGTCGGGTCCGGCGCGCTGACCGCGATGATCGGGGTGCGGCCGAACGGNTGCAGCACGTCGGGCAGGCCGGAGGTGTTCAGCAGCGCGGACAACCGGTTCGGCACGGATTTGAGCCAACTCGGCGCGACCTCATCGACCTGGGCCAGCACCTTCGAGCCCCGCACGGCCGCAGCCAGATTCGGCTGCTGCGAGGACGTCAGCGGGGTGGCCAGCAACCACGCGGCGAGGAGGACGGCGACCAGCTGCAGGCCGACGCCGATCACCGAGTCGATCGTGCGGATGGCCCGGTGGCGGATCGCCCCGCGCACGGCCCGGCCCAGCACGACCCCCGCGACTTCACCGATGACCACCAGCGCCAGGATCAAGAACAGCGCCGCGAACAGCTTGGTGCGCGGCCCGCTGATGTGGCTGACGAGGTGTGGCGCCAGCAGCACGCCGGCCAGCGCACCGAGGATCACGCCCACGAAGGACATCAGCGAGCCCAACGCCCCCGACCGCCAGCCGGATACGGCGGCGATGAACGCGACCGCGAGCACCGCGATGTCGAGCCACTGTGACGATGTCATCGTTGGGCCTCACGGTAGTGGTCCGCCCCGCCGTTTCCGGAGTCGTCCCCAACCAAGGCCATCGCTTCGTCGAGTTCCCGGATGTCGTCGGCGTTCCAGGGCAGTGCCCAGCCGGCGACGTCGAGCATCGCGGAGATGACCTGGCCGGTGAATCCCCACACCAGCATCTCGTTGAGCAAGAACGCGGGGCCGGCGAAGCGACTCGTCAGCGTGCGCCGGTACACCATCAACCGGTTCTCGGGGTTGACGAACGCACGCACCGGGACGCGGGCCACCACCGCCGTCTCGGCTTCGTCGACCACCGAAACCGGCCCGGGATCCGGCGAATACGCCAGCACCGGAACGACATGAAAGCCCGATGGCGCGATGAACATCTTGTCGAGCGTGGCCAGCGGGCGAAGCCTGGCGGCGTCGATACCGGTTTCCTCGCCGGCCTCGCGCAGCGCGGTGTGGACGGGGCTGACGTCGCCCGGCTCGGTCGCCCCGCCCGGAAACGCCGCCTGGCCGGCGTGGTGCCGCAGCGTCGACGCCCGCACGGTCAGCAGCAGGTCGGCGTCGTCGGGCACGGCGCCGTCCGGGCCGGCCACCTCAGGCCCGGAGAACAGAACGAGCACCGCCGCGTCGCGGCCGGCGCCGGTGAGCGCCGCCGTCGCGTTCGCTGCGGTGACCATCGCGAGGACGTCGGCGGGCAGCCTGCGGCGGTACGCGGCCGGGACGCAGCCGACGTTGGCCACCAACGGTTTCAGCCACGGCGGCGCGGCTTCGGGCGTCAGCGCACCCGCTGAATCCGCTGCGCTCACCGCGTCGCTCCCGTCCGGTCAACCGCCGCCGCGATCTCGTCGGCGCTGGCGAACGCGCGCGGCAGGATTTGCGCAACGCTACCGTCCCCACGCAGCACCACCGTCGCTGGCATCACGTTCGGGACGTGCAACGCCGCCGCGACGCGTCGTGAACCGTCCTGCCAGGCCGGCAGCCGGACCCCGAGCGCCGCCAGCNGCGACAACGCCGCCGCCTGGTCCTCGTCCTGATGCACNGTGATCACCGTGATCTGCGGGCCGACCCGGCGCTGATATTCGGCCATCGCGGGCAGCTCGGCCGCGCAGGGAGCACACCAGTAGGCCCAGAGGTCGAGCAGCACGGGACGCCCGGCGACAGACCGCGCTGTGTCGACGGCGGCGCCGTCGGCCAGGCACTGCACGGTGACGCCGCGCAGCGCAGCCGGGCCGGGATCGGCGGCCGGGGGCGGGCAGGGTGGCAGAGCAGCCCGCCCGCGCAGCGCGGCGAGGTCGGCCGTGTCGTCGCGCCCCGCGGCGGCGGTGGGCCGCGGCGCGGAGGCCGGCGTCGTGTCTCGCAGTTCACCCACGAGCGCGACCACGATCGCGGCGACCGCGATCAGGACGGCCACCGTCCAGCGGGTCGACGTGCTCATGGTCCGGCCGCGACAGATGGTTTCAGAGGCCGGCCATCGCCAGCAGGTGTTCGGTCTCGGGGCCCTTGACCAACGCCGCGGCGATCTCCGGCTCGGTGGGCCCGATGCCGAACGACGGGCAGTCCTGGGCCAGCACGCACACTCCGCAGGCGGGGCGGCGGGCATGACAGACCCGGCGGCCGTGGAAGATCACGCGGTGGCTGAGGTCCGTCCACTCCTTGCGTTCAATCAGCTCGCCGACCGCCTTCTCGACCTTGACCGGGTCCTGCTCGGTGGTCCAGCCCCAGCGCCGCACGAGGCGGCCGAAGTGGGTGTCGACGGTGATGCCGGGGATGCCGAACGCGTTGCCGAGGATCACGTTGGCGGTCTTGCGCCCGACGCCGGGCAGCGTCACCAACTCCTCCATGGTGCCGGGAACCTCCCCGCCGAACCGCTCCACCAACTCCTGGCCGAGGTTGATCAGCGAGGCAGCCTTGTTGCGGAAGAAGCCGGTGGGGCGGATGAGCTCCTCGAGCTCGGCGCGGTCCGCCTGGGCGTAGTCCAGCGCGGTGCGGTAGCGCTTGAACAGCGCCGGTGTGGTCAGGTTCACGCGCTTGTCGGTGCTCTGCGCCGACAGGATGGTCGCCACCGTGAGCTCCAGCGGATTGGTGAAGTCCAGCTCGCAGTAGACGTGTGGAAACGCCTGCGCCAGTTTTCGATTCATGCGGCGGGCGCGCCGAATCAGGCCCAGCTTCGTCTCAGCCGCCCATTTTCGGGCCGGCTTGGCAACCACGGTCACGTTGCAAGGGTACTGACGGTGGCATTTCGTGATCCCGCCGAGACCTTCGTTGTGTTTACTTGGTTTCCGTGTCCTGGCTCCTCGTGGCGTTCATCCCTGCGCTGCTGATGCTCGCCACATTTGGTTTGGAGCGCCTGGAATCGAGCCTGAACCGCGACGCTCTCCAGGCCTCCGATGTGGCCGAATTCCTGGAGCGGGCCCAGCCCTCGGAGGTCAACACGCTGGTCCGCGACGGCATGCCCGAGGCACTGGACTGCTTCCACCGGCGCCGGACACAGGCGGCGAACTATCCCGCCCTGGCATCACGGACGAACGGCCAGGGCCGACTGAATCCGCAATTTCACGGGACCAGACAGGCCGGTTCTGTGTAGCGTCGGTCACGCTGAGTACACGCCGCCACTAGACTGATCTCGCTAACCATGTGGCGGTTTGTCCGCGCGTGTCAAACCACCTGACAGCTTAAGAGGGGCAACGTGGACGAGATCCTGGCCAGGGCCGGAATCTTCCAGGGTGTCGAGCCCAGCGCCGTGGCTGCGCTGACCAAGCAACTTCACCCAGTCGACTTTCCGCGAGGTCATACCGTTTTCGCCGAGGGAGAACCCGGGGACCGTCTGTACATCATCATCTCCGGCAAGGTGAAGATCGGCCGCCGCTCGCCCGACGGCCGCGAGAATCTGTTGACGATCATGGGGCCGTCGGACATGTTCGGAGAACTGTCGATCTTCGACCCCGGGCCGCGCACGTCCGGCGCGACGACCATCACCGAAGTGCGGGCGGTGTCGATGGACCGTGACGCGTTGCGGGCCTGGATCGCCGACCGTCCGGAGATCTCCGAGCAGCTGCTGCGCGTGCTTGCGCGCCGGCTGCGCCGCACCAACAACAACCTCGCCGACCTGATCTTCACCGACGTGCCCGGCCGAGTCGCCAAGCAGCTGCTGCAGTTGGCGCAGCGGTTCGGCACGCAGGAGGGCGGCGCACTGCGCGTCACCCATGACCTGACGCAGGAGGAGATCGCCCAGCTCGTTGGCGCCTCGCGGGAAACCGTCAACAAGGCGCTGGCCGACTTCGCGCACCGCGGATGGATCCGGCTGGAGGGCAAGAGCGTGCTGATCTGTGACTCCGAGCGGCTGGCGCGCCGAGCGCGATAGGGATCGCGCGGGCCACCAACACCGAGCGCGGTAGGGACCGCGCGCGCTATCCGGGGCGCAGGTAGTCGAGCTGGGCCTGCACCGACCATTCGGCCGCGCCCCACAACTCCTCGTCGACGTCGGTGTAGACGTGCTCGACGATCTGGCGCGCGGTGGCGTCCTCGCCGAGGACGCGCAGGGCGTCGCGCACCTGGTTCAGCCGTTCCTCGCGGTGCCANAGGTACATGTCGGCGGTCGCGACCAGGTCGGGCAGGTCGGGGCCGTGGCCCGGCAGCACGGCCCGATTGCCGAGGCCGCGCAGGCGGCGCAGCGACTCCAGGTAGTCGCCGAGGCTGCCGTCTTCGGTGTCGATGACGGTGGTGCCGCGGCCCAGCACCGTGTCGGCGGTCAGCACCGCGTCGTCGAGCACGAACGACACCGAGTCGGCGGTGTGGCCCGGGGTGGCCATCACCTTGATGCGGAGCCCGGCGGCGTCGATGACCTCACCGTCGGCGAACGGCCGTCCGCCAAGACCTCGCAGGAACCCGGTTCCCGCCGCGCGGACGGGCGCCCCGGTGATATCGACGAGCTGGTCGATGCCGTCGGTGTGGTCGCCGTGCCGGTGGCTGATCAACACCAGTGCGACCTTCGCCACTTCGGCGACGCGCCCGATGTGCTCGGCGTCCTCGGGGCCGGGGTCGACGATCACGACCTCGTCGCTGCGCGGGCCGGAAAGGACCCAGGTGTTCGTGCCTTCCAGCGTCATCAGACCCGGGTTGTCGGCCAGCAGCACCGACGCCGAACCGGTCACCCGCCGAAGCCGCCCGTACGCGGGGTGGGTCAGCTCCTCGTGCACGTGTCAGGACACCTCGACGACGGCTTCGACCTCGACCGGCGCGTCGAGCGGCAGCTCCGAGACGCCGACCGCCGAGCGGGCGTGCGCGCCTGCGTCGCCGAAGACCTCACCGAACAGCTCCGACGCCCCGTTGATCACCCCGGGCTGGCCGGTGAAGCCGGGCGCCGACGCGACGAAACCGACCACCTTGACGACCCGCGTCACGGTGTCGATGCCGACCAGCGCGTGCACCGCTGCCAGCGCATTGAGCGCGCACAGCCGGGCCAGCCCCTTGGCATCCTCGGCCGTCACGCCCGCGCCGACCTTCCCGTTGCTCACCAGCTTGCCGTCCCGCAGCGGGAGCTGCCCGGCGGTGTAGACGAGGTTGCCCGTGCGTACCGCGGGCACATAGGACGCCAGCGGCTTGGCGACGTCCGGCAATTCGATGCCCAGTTCGGCCAGCCGGGCCGACGCGCTCATTTCGGTCGCTTGAGGTAGGCCACGTGCTGCTCGCCGGTGGGGCCAGGCAGCACCGAAACCAGCTCCCACCCGTCGGCGCCCCACTGGTCGAGGATCTGCTTCGTCGCGTGGGTCAGCAGCGGCACCGTCGCGTACTCCCACTTCGTCGGTTCGCTCATTGGCTCACCCTAACCGCGGCCAGGCCGATCACCAGCGTTGGTTAGCATGCAGTCGTGGCAACCACACCCGAGTCGGGGGCAAACGTCGGCTGGCCCGCGAGGCTGCGAAATGCGCGCCTGCATTTCGTGACCGGCAAAGGCGGCACCGGCAAGTCGACGACCGCGGCGTCGCTCGCGCTCGCGCTGGCCGCGGGCGGTCGCAAGGTACTGCTGATCGAGGTGGAAGGCCGCCAGGGCATCGCGCAGCTGTTCGACGTGCCGCCGCTGCCCTATCAAGAGGTGAAGATCGCCACCGCCGACCGCGGCGGGCAGGTCAACGCGCTCGCCATCGACATCGAGGCCGCGTTCCTGGAATACCTCGACATGTTCTACAACCTCGGCCTGGCGGGGCGCGCCATGCGGCGCATCGGGGCCGTCGAGTTCGCCACCACGATCGCGCCGGGGCTGCGCGACGTGCTGCTGACCGGCAAGATCAAGGAATCGGTGGTGCGCACCGACAAGTCGCGACTGCCGGTGTACGACGCGGTCGTCGTGGACTCGCCCCCGACCGGACGCATTGCCCGGTTCCTCGATGTCACCAAGGCGGTGTCCGACCTGGCCAAGGGCGGCCCGGTGCACTCCCAGGCCGACGGCGTGGTCAAGCTGCTGCACTCCGAGCAGACCGCGATCCACCTCGTCACGCTGCTGGAGTCGCTGCCGATGCAGGAAACCATCGAGGCCATCGACGAGCTGCGGAGGCTGGGCCTGCCGATCGGCAGCGTGATCGTCAACCGTGGGCTTCCGGTGTACCTGCAACCCGACGATCTGGCCAAGGCGGCCGAAGGAGACATCGACGCTGACGCGGTGCGGTCTGAATTCGCCACCGCCGGAATCAAACTCAGCGACGACGAGTTCGCCGGCATCCTCACCGAGACGATCCAGCACGCGACCCTGCTGAATGCCCGTGCCGAGACCGCCGAGCAGCTCGACGAGATCGCGGTGCCGCGCCTCGAGCTTCCCAACATGGCCGACGGCATCGACCTCGGCAGCCTGTACGAAATGGCCGAAATACTTGCACGCCAGGGGGTTCGATGAGCACCACACCGCCAACCCTGGACATGGCCGACATCCTGACCGACACCAGCAACCGTGTGGTGGTCTGCTGCGGCGCCGGCGGGGTCGGCAAGACCACCACCGCTGCCGCGATGGCGCTGCGCGCGGCCGAATACGGCCGCACCGTCGTGGTGCTGACGATCGACCCCGCCCGCCGGCTCGCTCAGGCCATGGGCATCGACGATCTGGGCAACTCGCCGCAGCGCGTTCCGCTGGCACCGGAGGTGCAAGGTGAGTTGCACGCGATGATGCTCGACATGCGGCGCACCTTCGACGAGATGGTGACGAGCTACTCCGGACCCGAACGCGCACAAGCGATTCTGGATAACCCGTTCTACCAGACCGTGGCCACGTCACTAGCCGGGACGCAAGAATACATGGCGATGGAAAAGCTCGGCCAGTTGCTCGCGCAGGACAAGTGGGACCTGATCGTCGTGGACACCCCGCCGTCACGTAACGCGCTGGACTTCCTCGACGCACCGAAGCGGTTGGGCAGCTTCATGGATAGCCGGCTGTGGCGGCTGCTGCTGGCTCCCGGCCGAGGCATCGGCAAGCTCATCACCGGCGCGGTCGGGCTGGCGATGCGAGCGATTTCGACCATCCTGGGGTCGCAAATGCTCTCAGATGCATCGGCTTTCGTGCAGTCGTTGGACGCGACGTTCGGCGGCTTCCGCGAGAAGGCCGACCGCACCTATGAGCTTCTGCGGCGCCGCGGCACGCAGTTCGTCGTGGTGTCAGCCGCCGAGCCCGACGCGCTGCGCGAGGCGTCGTTCTTCGTGGACCGGCTGTCGCGGGAAGGCATGCCGCTGGCCGGACTGATCCTCAACCGGACGCATCCGACGCTGTGCTCGCTGACGGTCGAGCGTGCCGTAGACGGCGCCGAGGAACTGGAGGCCGACGATCCCGACTCGCTGGCCGCGTCGGTCTTGCGCATCCACGCCGACCGTGGCCTCACCGCCAAGCGCGAGGTGCGGTTGCTGTCCCGGTTCACCGGCGCCAACCCACACGTGCCGATCGTCGGGGTCCCGTCGCTGCCGTTCGACGTCTCCGACCTGGAGGCGCTTCGCGCCATCGCCGACCAACTCACCGCCGCCGGGGAAGCGGCGTAGCAAAATCCGGAAAGCGCTCTAGACCGCGCTGCGGTGCTTGCGCTGGGCGGCGAAGAACTCGGACCAGGAAACAACCTCGGGGTGCTGCTTGAGCAGCGCGCGCCGCTGGCGCTCGGTCATGCCGCCCCAGACGCCGAACTCCACGCGGTTGTCGAGGGCGTCGGCGCCGCACTCGGCGATCACCGGGCAGTGCCGACAGATCACGGCCGCTTTGCGCTGCGCGGCGCCGCGGACAAACAACTCGTCGGGGTCAGAGGCTCGACACAATGCTTGGGAAACCCACGCGATGCGCGCCTCGGCCGCTGCCTTATGAACCGAATTCGTCAGGGTGCTTGTCGTCGTCCTCCGCGCAGCGGGCCGTGTAGCTGACACCAGCGCTCCCCTTCGCTCGGCCGCCATGACGGCGGTTCCCGGGGCGGCGATCGCACGATTGCGATCTACGCCACATTCCTCAGGTAACTGTTACCTGAATCGCATTGTGTGTCCAAACTAGGTGGTCAGGTATCGATTGCGCAACAGTTTGGCAAGGGATTTTTGGGACGACCGTCTAGTCCCAGGTTCATCGCGTATCCTCCGCGGCTCAACGAGCCAGTCCGGAATGTAACGACGTGCTGACGCGCAGGCTAATTATGCTGCGATGATGCGCCGAAGGGAATAGCGCGTCAGAGGCATCAGTACTCTGTATGCATGCCGGAGCGCCCGCCGACCGCGGTAACGGTCGTCAAGCTCGCGTGGTGCTGCCTTCTGGCCAGCGTCGTGGCGGCCGCGCTGATGTTTCCGTTCGTCGGCGGGTTCGGCCTCATATCCAACCGGGCCTCCGACGTCGTGGCCAACGGCTCGGCCCAATTGGTCGAGGGCGACGTCCCCCAGGTGACGACGATGGTGGACGCGGCGGGCAACCCGATCGCGTGGCTGTACTCCCAGCGGCGGTTCGAAGTGCCGAGCGAACAGATCGCCGACACGATGAAGCTGGCAATCGTCTCGATCGAGGACAAGAGGTTTGCCGAGCACAACGGTGTCGACTGGAAGGGCACACTCACCGGCCTGTCCGGCTACGTCTCCGGAAACGTCGACACGCGCGGCGGGTCCACCATCGAGCAGCAGTACGTCAAGAACTATCAGCTGCTGGTGCTCGCGCAGACCGACGCCGAGAAGCGCGCGGCGGTGGAGACCACGCCCGCGCGCAAGCTGCGCGAGATCCGCATGGCGCTCACCCTGGACAAGACGTTCAGCAAGCCGGAGATCCTGACCCGCTACCTCAACCTGGTGTCGTTCGGCAACGGAGCGTTCGGGGTGCAGGACGCCGCACAGACCTACTTCGGCATCGACGCCTCCCAGCTGAACTGGCAGCAGGCCGCGCTGCTCGCCGGGATGGTGCAGTCCACCAGCGCGTTGAATCCGTACACCAATCCCGATGGTGCGCTGCAGCGGCGAAACGTCGTGCTCGACACCATGATCGAGAACCTGCCGGCGAAGGCCGACGAGCTGCGTGCGGCGAAGGCCCAGCCGCTGGGCGTGCTGCCGCAGCCCAACGAGCTGCCGCAGGGCTGCATCGCGGCCGGCGACCGCGCGTTCTTCTGCGACTACGTGCTGCAATACCTGGCCCGCGCCGGCATCAGCAAGGACCAGGTCGCCCGCGGCGGGTATCTGATCAGGACCACGCTGGACCCCAAGGTCCAGGCCTCGGTCAAGCAGGCCGTCGACAACATCGCCAGCCCCAGCCTCGACGGCGTCGCCAGCGTGATGAGCGTGATCAAGCCGGGTAAGGACACGCACCCGGTGATCGCGATGGTGAGCAACCGCACGTACGGGCTCAACAGCGACGCCAGCGAAACCATGCAGCCGCAGCCGTTCTCTCTGGTCGGCGACGGCGCCGGGTCGATCTTCAAGATCTTCACCACCGCGGCCGCGCTCGACATGGGGATGGGCATCAACGCCCAGCTCGAGGTGCCCGGATTCTTCCAGGCCAAGGGCATGGGCAGCGGCGGCGCCCCGGGCTGCCCGCGGGAGATGTGGTGCGTGCGCAACGACGGGAGCTACCGCGGCTCCATGAACGTGACGGAGGCGCTGGCGACCTCGCCGAACACCGCGTTCGCCCGGCTGATCCAACAGATCGGCGTGACCCGCTCCGTGGACATGGCCGTCAGGCTCGGCATGCGGTCGTACGCCGATCCCGGCACGGCCCGCGCCTACGACCCCGACAGCAACGAAAGCCTCGCCGACTTCGTGAAACGCCAGAACCTCGGCTCGTTCACGCTCGGGCCCATCGAGATCAACCCCCTCGAGTTGTCCAACGTGGCGGCGACGCTGGCCTCCGGCGGCGTCTGGTGCCCGCCCAACCCGATCGACAAGATCTACGACCGCAAAGGAAACGAGGTCTCCGTCACCACCGAAACCTGCGATCAGGTCGTGCCCGAAGGCCTCGCGAACACGATGGCGAACGCGATGAGCCACGACGCCCAGGGCAACGGCACAGCGGCGGGCTCGGCCGGTGCCGCGGGCTGGAGCCTGCCGGTGTCGGGCAAGACCGGCACCACCGAGGCCCACCGATCCGCGGGCTTCGTCGGATTCACCAACAACTACGCCGCCGCGAGCTACATCTTCTCCGACTCCAGCACGCCGACGGACCTGTGCTCGGGCCCGCTGCGGGAGTGCGGCAGCGGCAACCTGTACGGCGGCAGCGAACCGGCCCGGACCTGGTTCACGGCGATGAAGCCGATCGCCAACGACTTCGGTGACGTGCACCTGCCGCCGACGGACCCACGCTACGTCGACGGGGGCCCGAACTCCCGGGTTCCCAGCGTCAGCGGCCTCACCGTGGACCAGGCCCGCCAGCGCCTCAAGGATGCCGGCTTCCAGGTCGCCGACCAGCCGGCTGCGCTCAACAGCGGCTCCTCCTACGGCACGGTGATCGGCACCTCACCCAGCGGTCAGACCATCCCGGGTTCGATCGTCACGATCAACATCAGCAACGGCATCCCACCGCCGCCACCACCGCCGCCGCCCGGCCTGCCCGGCCTGCCCCCGATCGCCGGCACCACGGTGGTGGAGATCCCGGGGCTGCCGCCGATCACGGTCCCGTTGCTCGCGCCGCCACCGCCGCCGGGCGCGCCGCCGCCCTAGCGGCAACGGGTCGCGCCGGCACGTGTGCGCCCCCGGCAGCCAGTAGGCTGCGTGCATGGCTCCCAACGGCGTCGCACCACCAATCCTGAAGAGAACAGCCGCGGTCACCGCAGGCTCGGCCCTCGCCTGGATCGGCTACGCCTCGGTCATCGAGCGCAACGCGTTCGTCGTGCGGGAGGTCACGATGCCCGTGCTGACGCCGGGCTCGTCGCCGCTGCGGGTGCTGCACATCAGCGACATCCACATGCGTCCCAACCAACGACACAAGCAGGCCTGGTTGCGGGAACTCGCGCGCTGGGAGCCCGACCTGGTCGTCAACACGGGTGACAACCTGGCCCACCCGCGGACGGTGCCCGCGGTGGTGCAGACGCTGGGCGAGCTGCTCAGCCTGCCGGGGTTGTTCGTGTTCGGCAGCAACGACTANTTCGGCCCGCGGCTGAAGAACCCCGCGAACTACCTGACCAACCCGGGTCGTCGGGTGCATGGCCGGCCGCTGCCCTGGCAGGACCTGCGTGCGGCGTTCACCGAACGCGGCTGGCTCGACATGACGCACACCCGGCGCGAGGTCGAGGTCGCGGGCCTGCGGATCGCCGCCGCGGGCGTCGACGATCCGCACATCGGGCGCGACCGCTACGAAACCATCGCCGGACCGGCGAGCCCGGCGGCGAATCTCCGCATGGGCCTGACACATTCGCCGTACCCGCAGGTGCTGGACCGGTTCGCCGCCGACGGTTACCAGCTCGTCCTGGCCGGCCATACCCACGGCGGGCAATTGTGTCTGCCGTTCTACGGTGCGATCGTCACGAACTGCGACCTGGACCGCTCACGTGCCAAAGGGGCGTCGCGGTGGGGTTCGACGATGCAACTGCACGTGTCGGCGGGAATCGGCACGTCGCCGTTCGCGCCGCTTCGGTTCTGCTGCCGACCCGAGGCGACGCTGCTCACGCTGGTGGCAACGCCGACGGGTGGGCGCGAGGCGGGTTCACGCACGACCCAGTCCCATCCGGCAGCTGCCGTGCGGTGAAACAGAAGGCTGCCGTCGCGGTTCACGACCGTCCACGCGACTGGGTGGACAACGCGGTGCGGCTCATCGAGGCTGACGCCCGCCGCAGCGCAGACACCCACCTACTGCGATATCCGCTGCCGGCCGCGTGGTCAGCCGCCGTCGACGTGCAGCTGTACCTGAAGGACGAGACAACGCACATCACCGGCAGCCTCAAACACCGGCTGGCGCGGTCGCTGTTCCTCTACGCGTTGTGCAACGGATGGATCACCGAGGACACCACCGTAGTCGAGGCGTCGTCGGGGTCGACGGCGGTTTCCGAGGCGTATTTCGCGCAGCTGCTCGGGCTGCCGTTCGTCGCGGTGATGCCGGCGTCGACAAGCCACGCCAAGGTGGCATTGATCGAAGCCCAAGGTGGGCGATGCCACTTCGTCGAGGAGGCGGGGCAGGTATATGCCGAGGCCGAGCGCCTGGCCGCCGAAACCGGCGGACACTACCTCGACCAATTCACCAACGCCGAGCGGGC
>JGI26340J50214_10000589_pt1 | contig 12537 bp, 8 predicted proteins | sample BogFormECP12_OM2_FD_50214 | JGI IMG/M metagenome (IMG submission 50214)
CCGCAGTTCGAGGGCCAGACCAAGACCAAGCTGGGCAACACCGAGGCCAAGTCGTTCGTGCAGAAGGCCACCAACGACCACCTGCGGGACTGGCTCGACCGTAACCCGGGCGAGGCCAAGGAGATCATCAACAAGGCCAGCCAGGCGGCCCGGGCCCGGATCGCCGCGCGGCAGGCGCGCGACCTGACCCGGCGCAAGTCCCTGCTTGACTCGACGGCGCTGCCCGGCAAGCTGGCCGACTGCCAGTCCACCGACCCGGCCGCCTGCGAGATCTACGTGGTCGAGGGAGACTCGGCCGGCGGCTCGGCTAAGGGCGGCCGCGATCCGAAGTTCCAGGCCATCCTGCCCATCCGCGGCAAGATCATCAACGTGGAGAAGTCGCGGATCGACCGCGTGCTGAAGAACAACGAGGTCCAGTCGATGATCACGGCGCTCGGCGCCGGCATCCACGACGAGTTCGACATCACTAAGCTCCGCTACCACAAGATCATCCTGATGGCGGACGCCGACGTGGACGGGCAGCACATCCGGACGCTGCTGCTCACGCTGCTGTTCCGGTTCATGAAGCCGCTGGTCGAGGCCGGTCATGTATACCTGGCACAGCCGCCCCTTTACAAGATCAAGTGGGAGGGCCGTGGCGTCAAGCCGGGCTACGCGTTCAGCGACGCGGAGCGGGACCGGGTGATCGAGGCCGGCATCGCCGAGGGCCGCAAGGATCCGCGGCCGCGGGACGGCGTGCAGCGGTTCAAGGGTCTCGGCGAGATGAACGCGACCGAGCTGTGGGAGACCACGATGGACCCGGCCAGCCGGGTGCTCCTGCAGGTGACGCTGGACGACGCGGCCCAGGCGGACGAGCTGTTCAGCGTGCTGATGGGCGAAGACGTCGAGGCCCGCCGTTCGTTCATCACCCGGAACGCGAAAGACGTTAGGTTCCTGGACATCTGATCCGCAGGGCGGCGGGTCGTCAGCTAGTTCCATAGTTAAGTTAAGGATTGCGAAAAAGTGACCGAAGTTACCGATGCCCCGCAGGACGGCGGGCACGACCGCACCGAGCCGGTCGACATCCAGTACGAGATGCAGCGCAGCTACATCGATTACGCGATGTCGGTCATCGTCGGACGTGCGCTCCCCGACGTCCGGGACGGGCTCAAGCCGGTCCACGTGCGGATCCTGTACGCGATGCTGGACGGCGGTTACCGGCCGGACCGCGGCTTCTTCAAGTGCTCGCGGGTCGTCGGCGACGTCATGGGCAACTACCACCCGCACGGCGACAGTGCGATCTACGACGCGCTGGTCCGGATGGCGCAGCCCTGGTCGATGCGGATGCCGCTGATCGACAGCCAGGGCAACTTCGGCTCGCCGGGCAACGACCCGCCCGCGGCCATGCGCTATACCGAGTGCCGCCTCGCCCCGCTGGCGATGGAAATGCTGCGGGACATCAACGAGGACACCGTCGACTTCCGGGAGAACTACGACGGCCGCTCGTCCGAGCCGGTGGTGCTGCCGAGCCGGTTCCCCAACCTGCTGATCAACGGGTCCGAGGGGATCGCGGTCGGCATGGCCACCAAGATCCCGCCGCACAACCTGCGCGAGGTGGCGGCCGGGGTCGCCTGGTACCTGGAGCACTTCGAGGCGTCGGATGAGGAGCTCCTCGACGCGCTGATGGAGCGGGTCAAGGGACCCGACTTCCCGACCCGCGGCCTGATCGTGGGCCGGCGTGGCATCAGGGATGCCTACCGTACCGGGCGCGGCTCGATCATCATGCGGGCTGTCGTGGAGGTCGAGGAAGACGCCCGCGGTCGCACCTGCCTGGTGGTCAAGGAACTGCCCTACCAGGTCAATCCGGACAACCTGGCGCAGAAGATCGCCGAGCTGGTCAGGGACGGCAGGATCGGCGGCATCGCCAACATCCAGGACGAGACCAGCGGCCGGACCGGGCAGCGGCTGGTCATCGTGCTGAAGCGGGACGCCATCGCCAAGGTGGTGCTCAACAACCTGTACAAGCACACCCAGCTGCAGGAGACGTTCGGCGCCAACATGTTGGCGCTGGTCGACGGCGTGCCGCGCACGCTGCGCCTGGACCAGATGATCAGGTACTGGGTGACACACCAGATCGAGGTCGTCGTCCGGCGCACCAGGTACCGGCTGCGCAAGGCTCAGGAGCGGCTGCATATCGTCGCCGCGCTGCTCAAGGCCATCGACCGGATCGACGAGGTCATCGCGCTGATCCGGGCCAGCGCGTCGGCCGCCGAGGCCCAGCAGGGCCTGATGGGGCTGCTCGAGATCGACGAGATCCAGGCCCGCGCGATCCTGGACATGCAGCTCCGCAAGCTGGCCGCCCTGGAGCGGCAGGAACTCGTCAACGAGCGCGACGACCTGGAAACGAAGATCGCCGACTACCAGGACATCCTGGCCTCGCCGGAGCGGCAGCGGCAGATCGTCGGTTCCGAGCTGGCCGAGATCGTGACCAAGTACGGTGATGAGCGGCGCACCGAGATCATCGCCTACGACGGCGAGGTGGCCGACGAGGACCTGATCGCCGAAGAGGACGTGGCGGTCACCATCACCTACGGCGGGTACGCCAAGCGCACCAAGACCGACCTGTACCGCGCGCAGCGGCGTGGCGGCAAGGGGGTCCGCGGCGCTCAGCTGCGCACCGACGACATCGTGGACCACTTCTTCATCACCACGACTCATCACTGGATCTTGTTCTTCACCAACAAGGGCCGGGTCTACCGGGCCAAGGCTTACGAGCTGCCCGACGCCGGCCGGGACGCCCGCGGCCAGCACGTCGCCAACCTGCTCGCGTTCTCACCCGACGAGCGGATCGCCGAGGTGCTCGCGCTGCGCGACTACCAGGTAGCTCCCTACCTGGTGCTGGCCACCAGCAGCGGGCTGGTGAAGAAGTCCAAGCTGACCGACTTCGACTCACCGCGATCCGGCGGCATCATCGCGATCAATCTCCGCGAGGACGACGAGGTCATCGCGGCCCGGCTGGTCTCGCCCGAAGAAGACCTGCTGCTCGTCAGCAAGGGCGCGCAGGCCATCAGGTTCCACGCCACCGACGAGTCGCTGCGCCCGATGGGCCGGGCCACCTCGGGCGTCATCGGGATGCGCTTCAACGACGGCGACAAGCTTCTCGGCATGTACGTGGTCAAGAACGGAGGCGACGTGCTCGTCGCCACCGGCGGCGGGTACGCCAAGCGCACCCCCGCCGACGCCTACCCGGTGCAGGGCCGCGGCGGCCGGGGCGTCGTCACGGCCAAGATCGTGGAGGCCCGCGGCGAGCTGGTCGGCGCGCTGATGGTGCAGCCCGGCGATGAGATTTTCGCGATAACGTCGGCCGGCGGGGTGATCAGGACCAGCGCGAGCGAGGTCAAGCAGTCGGGCCGGCAGACCATGGGGGTCCGGCTGATGAACCTGGCCGCCGGGGACAGTGTGGTGGCCCTGGCCCGCAACGCGGAGACCCTAGCCGAAGGCGATCAGGACCCAACGGACGACGAGTCTGACCAGGTCCTTTCCGAGGACCTAGCCGACCTGGGGGGCGAGGCGGATGCCGCTGACCCGTCAGATCCCGAAGACGGGAGCGATCGGGAAGCAGAATAATCTGGGCGATTGTGTAAGGTCGGGTTGTACGCCGTACTTTAATTTCGGGCTGAGGGCAACGGTTTCGGGGGCAGAAGCGTCCCATGAGTGGTGAAGTCCGGCAGGAAGCCGCCTTCTTCGCAAAGGCGGTCATATGGGCGTCTCGTCCGGAGATAACCTCGTGAGGGTCTGGATCAGCGGGAGGACGGCTTGGACAGGCGCACAGATAGGCCCGACGGCTCAGGCGGAGGCTCGCCCACCGTCGTGACATCAAGGGCTACCGGTGATGACCTGATCGGCGACGAGCAGGACGCGCAGCCAAACGGCATCACGGTGCCGTCTAGGCGGCCGCCGCAGCAGCCGACCGCAGCCAAGTCCGCACCCACCAAGTCCGCGTCGCCGGACGATGCCGTATCCGACGGTACGCCCGGCGCCGGTCTTTCGGCCAACGGCGCGCCGGCGGCGGGGAACGGGACCAAGGAAGCCTCGGCCAAGGATGCTTGGTCCAACGGCAGCCCGGCCCGCGCGCAGGACACTGGCCGCTCGGCCGCCGACGACACCATCGCCGACGGCGTGCCCGCGCTGCCCTCGGACACCATAGGGGCATCGCGCAGCAGTCGGCCGAAGGATCCTGACCCGGACTGGGAGACGTCGGCGAGCAAGGTCGCCGAGCAGTCTCCCGCCGATGACTCGTCGGCGTTCAGCTTCGACTTGCCGCCATCCGCCCCGGCCCGGCCGACCACGGCCGCCGCTGATCCCGCGGAATCTGCCGCGAAGCCGTGGGGTGCTGACACCTCGCCCTTGCGTACTGTGCCTCCCAGCCCAGGGCCGTCGGGTGGCGCGTCTTCGGGTACTGCGTCTTCAGGGCGCCCGTCGTCGAGCGTTCCGCCGGCGCAGTCCGTTTCCCCGGCCGCGTTCGCGTGGGAGATGCCCGACGCGCCGGCTGAGTCGTCGTCCCCGGCGCGGACGTTCGTGCGGTCAGGCACGTCGGCGAAGGGTTCGGCCGCGCCCGAGGCTGCCTCGCCCGCCAACTCGGGTAAGGCCGAGGCGGGCAAGACCGCGGTGGGCGAGGGCCCGGTCGTGATGCGGAACTCGGCGCGGAAGGGGAAGTCGAAGCGCACCGCGCGGCAAGCGCACTTGACCGTCGCCCGGGTGGAGCCCTGGTCGGTGATGAAGTTCAGCTTCGTGGTCTCACTGGTCGCCTTCGTCATCTTGTTCGTGGCCGTGAGCGTGCTCTATGGCGTCCTATCCGGGCTCGGCGTGTTCGACTCGCTCCAGCGGGTCGTGCAGAGCGTTACGTCAAGCCAGACTTCAGTGGGCGTGAACGCGAAGGCGTGGTTCTCCGCGTCCAAGGTGCTCGGTTACACGGCCCTGCTTGGATCGCTCAACATCGTGCTGATCACCGCGATGGCGACGATCGGCTCGGTGGTGTATAACCTGACCTCGCGGCTCGTCGGCGGCGTGGAAGTGACCCTCCGCGAAACCGAGTAACGCGCCGCGGGAGACCGGATACGTGCCAGCGGGCTCTGCTGGCCAGGGGGACGACCCCCCAGCCCCCGGCTCCGCGGTAGCATCGCGGGGGCAAGCGGAGCGCTCCTGCGGTGCAGCCTGTAGATCACGACGAGCCTGAGGTCCGAAACCAAGGCGCGACCCGCCGCGCCGGTACGGTAGGATAATGGTCGCTCCTGTTTGTGCAGGTCAGCTCGATGGTATGGGGTTATAGCTCAGTCGGTTAGAGCGCGTCCCTGATAAGGACGAGGCCCGTGGTTCAAGTCCACGTAACCCCACAACGCACTCCTTCATCAGCCACAACAGCCTCTCGCGCGGTGATCCGGCCGGTGCGCCGCGTCGGCTGGCCGACCAGGTTAGCCGGGTGGCTTTGCTAAGCTGCCGTACACCTGCGGTCGGCGGAATTCTCGATCCGTCCGCTCCGATGTCATTGAGGTGGAGGGTTCCTCACTGTGAAGAAGCTCATCGTGGTCGCCGTACTCGGGGTTGGCGCGTTCGCTGTGTGGCGCAAGGTCCAGTCCGACCGGGCCGAACTCGACCTGTGGACTGAGGCCACCGCAGCCGACGAGGACTGACTCGCGCGGCGCGGAGGCAATGTCCGACAGCCGATCCGACGCTAGGAGGCACGCAGATGAGCGATACATCTCCGGTATCGCTAGTCTGCTGGGACGTCCTCGGGGCGGCCGCCGTCGATGACAGCGTCCTGGAGCGGGCGTTCGCTGAGGCTATCGCCACTCAGGGCGTCGTCACCGGCACCAGGGCGTACGTCAGGTCGATGGTTCAGTTCGACCGGATGCGCGGCTGGCCGCCCGCCGACGTCATGCGGATCCTGTTCCCGGAGGACGAAATCCGGGCTCAGGCCGCCAATCTCGCCTTCGAGCGGTCGTTCCAGGCTGCCGTGGACCGGTTCGGGATGCTGCCGCTGCCTGGCGCGAACAACGCACTGGCCAAGCTCACCGCGGCGGGCATCAAGGTCTGCCTGGTGTCCTCCCTGTCCAGGCCCGCNCTCGCCCTGATCGTGGAACACCTCGACTGGTGGGAGCGTGCGGACCTGGTGCTCTGCACTGACGACGTGGCCAGGGGCTTCCCCTGGCCCGACCTCATCCTCACCGCGGTCCTGCGGCTGGGCATCGGCGACGTGCGTGACCTGGCTGTGGTCACGGCCACCGAAGGCGGGGTGCTATCTGCCCAGCGGGCCGGGGCCCGGTTCGTCGTCGGCGTGCTCAGCGACGTCGACGACGCGGGTAGGCTCCGCCGGGCCGGACCGACGCATCTGCTGGCCGACGTCGGCGAACTGCCTGATCTGCTGGCGTCGCAGCACGGGATCACGCCTCCCGGCTTCACCACGGCGAGTGACTGACTTCGCCTCGCTCGTGGCAGACTGTGAAGCATGCCGGAACTGCCGGAAGTAGAGTCGCTGGCCGTCTTCCTGCGCGGTCACGCGGTGGGTCACGCCGTCGCGCGGGCTGACGCGGCCTCGTTCTCGGTGCTGAAGACGTTCGACCCGCCGCTCGCGAGCCTCAACGGCCAGGTGATCACCGAAGTCGGCAGGCATGGCAAGTTCCTGGACCTCGCCACCGACCAGGGCCTGCACCTGATCATGCACCTGGCCCGGGCAGGCTGGCTGCGCTGGCGTGAGGAACTCCCCTCGACCCCGCCGAAGCCGGGCAAGAGCCCGCTCGCCTTCCGGCTCGCGCTCGACAACGGCTCTGGGTTCGACCTCACCGAGCAGGGCACGCACAAGCGCCTCGCGGTGTACCTGGTCCGGGACCCGGCCGAGGTACCCGGCGTGGCCACGCTCGGGCCGGACCCGCTGGCCGCGGACTTCACCATGGACACCCTGGCGGGCCTGCTGGCCGGACGCCGTACCCAGGTCAAGGGCGTGCTCCGCGACCAACGGATCATCGCGGGCATCGGCAACGCCTACTCCGACGAGGTGCTGCACGCGGCGAAGATGTCACCGTTCAAGATCGCGGCCAGCATGACGCCGGCCGACGTGGCCACCTTGTACGACGCGATCAGGACGACGCTCACCGAAGCGGTCGAGCGATCGGCGGGCCTAGCCGCCGCGGACCTGAAGGGCGAGAAGAAGAGCGGCCTGCGCGTACACGGCCGGACCGGCCAGGCGTGCCCGGTGTGCGGTGACATCGTCCGGGAGGTCTCGTTCGCCGACTCCGCGCTCCAGTACTGTCCCACTTGCCAGACGGGTGGCAAGCCCCTAGCCGACCGCCGCCTTTCCCGCCTGCTCAAATAATCCCTCGGGCCTCATCCTGGCCAGGGGCGCGCTCTAACCGGTTCGCACCAGGTAACCTTGGAAAACATCTTGGGGCTATAGCTCAGCTGGAAGAGCGTCTGGTTTGCATCCAGAAGGCCAGGGGTTCGAGTCCCCTTAGCTCCACAGGTCAGAGGCCTAATGTGATCTTGAAGGCCTCGAAGGAGAGCCAAACCAAGAGCCAAAGTCGGCGTACTATCCGAAATATGACGGCTACTGCGCGCCGTGGGCATGGCGAAGGTTCGGTCTACCGAGATGCGGCCAATGGCACCTGGGTCGGTGCGATCTCGCTGGGCTGGCGTCCGGACGGTTCGCGGATCCGGCGGAAGGCGACCGGGCGCACCAAGACGGAGGTCCGGGAGAAGCTCAAGAAGCTCCAGGCCGAAGCGGACGCTGGGTTGAAGACCTCGGCTTCCTACACGCTCGCCAAGGCCGTGGATGACTGGGCTGCTGAGGCGCTGGACGGCCTGGCGGCCAAAACTGTCCGGTCGCATGTGGACCTGCTTCGGCCGGTGACAATGTGGATAGGTCAGATTCCGCTGCGAGACCTGACCGCGCAGGACGTCCGGCGAACGCTGAACAAGCTGGCCCAGACGCGGTCGACCCGGACGATGGCCAGTACGCACAACGTGCTGGTGCGGGCCATCCGGCACGCTGAAGCCAACGATCGCGTGGGCCGGAACGTGGCTAGCTTTGTCAAGCCGCCGCAGGGCAAGACCGGGCGCCCGTCCAGCGCGATGACCGCGGCCGAGGCGGCCGCACTGCTCGCAGCGGCCAAGGACCACCCTCGTCTCGGCGCCTACGTGATCCTCTCCTTGACCACCGGGATCCGGACCGAGGAAGCCCGGGCACTGCGATGGGACCACGTCGACCTGGACGGCAACCCGGATGCGCGGTCGCCGGTGCCGCCGAGCATCGCAGTGTGGCGCTCAGTCCGGCTGCGCGGTGACACCAAGACGGAGAAGTCGCGCCGGACCCTGGCTCTGCCGCAGAGCGCCGTTGCCGCGCTGCGGGAGCAGCGGAAATGCCAGGCCGAGGCCCAGTTGGCCGCTGGACCACTATGGCACGACGAGGGCTTGGTGTTCACTACGAGCGTCGGCACACCGCTGGACGCCTCCCATGTTCGCCGCGACTTCCGGGCACTGTGCAAGAAGGCGGGCATCGAGGGCGTTTGGACACCGCGGGAGTTGCGGCACACGTTCGTCTCGGTCATGTCCGAGTCCGGCGTGGCGGTGGAAGAGATCGCCCACCTAGCCGGGCACGCCAGCTCGAGGACGACCGAGACCATCTACCGGCACGAGCTCCGCCCTGTCATCACCACAGGTGCCGACGTGATGGACAAGATCTTCACCACAGCACAGCGTGAGGGATAGTCAGTTAATATCTGCGTTGAAGATAGATATGATCTATCTCAATGAGAGATAGTATCGGAGTTACATGCATGCTGTTCATATCGCCAGAGCCGGACGACCGCGAACTGGAAGTACTCGCCGAGGTCGAGGACCTCAAACAGCGGCTGCGTCATCAACTCCGAGAGCCACGTCGCTGGTACGGATCCCTGAGGCGACTGTCCGAAGCCCGGCAGATCCAGGGTTCCAACGCCATCGAGGGCTACGACGCATCGCTCGATGATGCGGCAGCGATCGCGGCGGGCGAGGAGCCCCTTGACGCAGATGAGGAAACGCGCCGCGCCCTCTCCGGCTATCACGAGGCGATGACCTACGTGCTGCAGTTGGCTGCCGACGAGGACTTCGCGTACAGCGCCCAGCTCGTCAAGAGTCTGCACTTCATGATGACCAGCTATGACCTGCAGAACAGGCCAGGCCGCTGGCGCCTAGGAGACATCTACGTCCGCAAGGACGAAACCGGCGAGATCGTGTACCAGGGACCAGACGCCGACGAGGTGCCGTCCCTGGTCAGCGAGCTGATGACCTGCCTCAACGACCCGGTGCCGGAGGACCAGCGCCTGATACAGGCCGGGATGGCTCACCTCAACCTGGTGATGATCCACCCGTTCCGGGACGGCAACGGCCGCATGGCACGCTGCCTGCAGAGCCTCGTCCTCGCCCGCGGCGGCATTCTCGACCCCGTCTTCATCAGCATCGAGGAATACCTTGGGCGAAACACCCAGCGGTACTACGACATCCTGGCCGAAGTCGGCCGCGGCTCCTGGCAGCCCAGCAACGACGCCCGGCCATGGGTGCGGTTCATCATCACCGCGCATCTCCGCCAAGCTCGGACGACCCTCACCCGCATCAGAGAGTCGGAGCGCCTGTGGATTGACCTGGAGGCGCTGGCCCGGCGTCACGGCTTTCCTGACCGGGTGCTGCCGCTTCTGTTCGACGCGGCCACGGGATTCAGGATCCGCAACGCCACCTATCGCGCGACACTCGTAGAGACAGGGGAGGAGCCGATCTCCGAGCCGACCGCGTCGAGGGATCTCCAGCGCTTGGTGGAGGCAGGCTTGCTCACCCCAAGAGGCGAGAAGCGCGGCAGGTACTACGTCGGCGCTCCCGTCACCTTGCTCGCAAGACAGGCGATCACTGATTCCCGCAACACGCGGGACAACTCAGACCCCTTCGGGTAGGCCGGGCCGTCCAACTCCCCGCGGCTGACATGTCAGATACCGAACGGCCCGAATCTGCTCCCGGGTCGCCCGCTGCTCATCAGGCGGCGGCCCCTCGTTCAGGTAGGCGTCCATACGAGCCAGGAACTCGCGCTGAGCCTGGGGATCACGCCAAGCATCCGCCTCGAACCATCAGCACCACACGGCCAGCGCCACACCTGGTCCGCGGCCGACACCGAAATCATCGTTGCACGCATCGCCGCCCTCGCCCGCCCTGCCGCCGACTCCTGGCGAGTCAGCAACCCAGCGGTGTCTGAATCGCGCCAAGGAACGACATTTTCATTCACTCCTTGAAATTCCTGTATTAGCAGCTCACGACCCCCTTCCTGCCATGCCTGCGTCGTCTCACGCCGTTTCTGCAAATGATCATGAACTGCCCATCGCTCACCCTGGTCATATCGCCGCAGACCGTTGGTCCCGGCAGCGGTATCCCGTGCTCCATGCCCTCACCGGCACTGCGCACGAGCCTGTACCAGATGATCCCCGCCACTAGGCGGCGGCCGACCACGGGAGAGATTCGTGAAGCGAGCGATGTCATGGGCGCTGCTGGTCGCTGGGACCGCGTTGGCTATCTCTGCTGCGCCCGCCATACCCGCGGCCGCGGCGACGAGCGGCAGTGAGACGCTCAGCGGCACCATCGTGTTCGCGGCGACGGGTGCGACCACTCGGACGGTCGTCAGCAGCGTGGTGCGCGCCAGGGGGGTGTTCAAGGGCGTCGGCCGGTCGTCGAGGTCGTGTACGGCGGTGCCGTTAGCCAGGACGATCTGGTCTTCTCCGGCGGCACCCTGCACGTGGTCAGCACGATCGGGGAGAGCCTGTCGTTTCATATCAACCCGCACAGCTGCCTGTTCACCGGGACGTCGCAGCTCACCTGGCAGGTAACCGGCGGCGCCGGGAAGTTCGCCGACGCGACGGGCAGCTTCACCGGGACGGTCAGCGGCCGGGCGCTTGGCCCGCAACCCCGACGGCACCTGCTCGACCGAGCAACTGCCGCTACATGAGGTGGACAAGTTCGCGGAGAGCGGGACGCTGGCGTTCTGACGATGCGGGCCGTGGCACCTCGGCGCCCTGGTCCTCATCACTACTTAGCGACCTACGCATTACGAGCGTGTTCTCGTGCGTTGGCCGCGGGTTGCAATCCCGCTCTAGCTTCATGTTCGCAGGTGGCTGCTGGTGGCGATCGTTGGCTGTTGATGGCGGTTCGGGGGCATCTCAAGGGCACGCGCTGGCACTGCGTAGGCCAGACGCTCGATCGAGTGGCGCCGTCACATGACCGTCGCTTTCCAGGTGTAAAGGATGCTGAGGTCGCGCGGTGTTATTTCACCGTTGCCTGGATGACTGAAAATGGCGTATCTCTGTTGTGTATTCCGATGCCCGTGAAGCCCGCGGCCGTCAAGAGCTCACGCCATTCGGTCTCCGTACGCTCCTTGCCGCCCACCATGGCGAGCATGTTCAGGTCGGAGATCTTGGATATGTGCGGGGCATCGCCGGGCGGCACCACGAAGTCAAGCACCAGCAGCCGTGCGCCGCTGCCGCCGGCGGCGGCGGCGTTGGCCAGGATGGCCTGGGCCTGGTCATCGGGCCAATCGTGCAGCACCGAGGAGGCGAGGTAGGCATCGCCGCCGGGCGGCACCGACCGGAGGAAGTCGCCGCCTACGCACTCGACCCGGTCTCCGACGCCATGGCTGGCCAGGGTCCCGGGCGCCGCGGCGATGACATGGGGCAGGTCGAATAGCACGCCGCGCATGTCCGGGTGGGCCGCCAGGATGGCGGCGAGCACGGTGCCGTCGGCACCGCCGACATCCACGATCGTCCGGACGCCATCCAGCGGCAGGGCCGCGATCGCGGCGGTCTTGAACCCGCCGGTCAGGCCGGCCATCGCGGCGGTGAACCGGCTGGCGTGCTCGGGATGGTCCGACAGCCAGCTGAAGAACGGCTGGCCGTAGAACCGTTCGGCGGCGGGCTGGCCGGTGCGGATGGTGTGCAGGAGGTCGCCGAACGGCGCGTAGTGCGTTTCCATGAACATGATGACCACGTCGCGCATCGAGCCGGGCTGGCCGCTGGCCAGCGTCTGCCCGAGCGGGGTCAGGGCGAAGACACCGGGCTCGGGTTCGGTGAACACGCCGACACTGGCCAGCGTGCGCAGCAGCCGGCGCAGCGACGGCGCGTGCGCGCCGGTCTGCTCGGCAAGCACATCCGCCGCTGCGGGGCCAGCCGCGAGCTGATCGCCGACGCCCAAGACCGCAGCCGCATACAGCGCCTGGGAGATCCGGAATCCGCCAAGGAGCAGGACCATCTGCACGGGCGGTGGAGGTTGGTGGGCCGACATGGATCCCCTTCGGAGTCGTCGAAGATTACGAGCAAAATAATTTCGAAAAGCAGAGGCTGCATTGCTGAAAGACTCGTTAGCAAGTGCTCAGCGATAGACGATGTTGAGCGTCGTCGTCAGGCCAGGACAACGCCATCCGCGCTGTTCGGTGAGCTCGTCGATGGTCAGCGGGCCCGCGGCCAGCAGCTCGTGTCAGCGGCCGGGGGCCCAGTCGCA
>JGI26340J50214_10000590_pt1 | contig 12529 bp, 25 predicted proteins | sample BogFormECP12_OM2_FD_50214 | JGI IMG/M metagenome (IMG submission 50214)
TCATCCGATCCTCGTGATCCGGTCATTGAGTGGACCGACATTTGGTGGAAGCGAAATTTGATCGAAATTCGCGAAGAGGTCGCTAAGCAAACCGGAGCCGCCGATCATCGGCGTTGGCCTCCGCTTGAACCTGCCGCAAAGGAATGGCTTCAGATCGTGGCAAAACCGAGTGGCCGGACGATGGAAATCTCTCAATCGACTTTTCAGAGGCTAAACGATGAGTTGCTGGACGCTCTCAAGCTGGAGGTTCCAGACAATGGTCTGCGTAATTCTTACGCAAGCTACAGTCTATCGTTTCGAACACTTGGGGACGTCGCTAAAGCAATGGGTGACAATGAAGCTACCGCGAGCCGCTGCTACATTAAGAAGCTTGAACCAGATTCCGGGAGAGCGTGGTTCGACATCCGGCCCGGAATGAACAATAAGATCGTGCATATGGAGTCAGTGGCGTAAATCTATCGCCATATTCGGCGATTCGATTTCTCATTGCCCATCGACGCCCACCATACTTCCAGCTCTTTCCGTTTAAACCGCCAGCCGGACCACTTTCCAGCCGGTTGAAATGCACCTGGGATGTATCCCAGTGCGGCGTATTTGCGGATCGTTTTCGGTGACATGCCTGTAAGGCGGCTGACTTCAATCGTGTCAAAGGATGCGCGACCATCAAGTAAAGAGACAAGCGTCGAGGCGTTTTGAGGCGGATTTGGTTCCTGGTGCACTATAACATAGAACGGGAGAGGCCGGCGAAGGAAGCGACTGGGTTGGTAACGCGATGACGACTTCCAGAATGCTCTTCGCCGGTCGTTCGTCTCTTAGCGATCTGCCTCCAAAATTCCCACGGACAATTATTGAGGGAGAAATCGCTCAAAGTGGACGTGGCATAGCGGTCACTAATAGTACAGTTTATCATTCAACCCCACGTCGGCTGCTGGAGGTCGCTCTTTCCAACTCACTGCTTCGGCGCTGCCGCCCAGGGACTTCTTGATTCTCAGTCATCCCGACAGTCCATCAAAAAAGCCGCAAGACGAACAGGTGTGGATACTCAGACGCTTACAATTGTTCTTCTGTTTTCCGTTCATTCACTTAACTTTGTAACCATAGATTGCGGGCATGATTTTCAGCGGTCGCACAAACTTCTGACCATTCCGGTCTAGGTTCTCCAGCGGTGGTCGGAAGATTACCAGCGCGCTGGCAAAGTCGGGACTGCCATTCTTGTTCTTATCCCCTAATATCACACCTTCGGGCTTTACGAATTTTACCCGCCGGTTGAAGGGACGCACCTCAGCGTACGGCGCTATGCATTCCAACCAGACCTTAGTTGATGAATCGGCTTTGAGAAGCATCACCACCACTGCACAGTTAATCCTGCTCTCCCATAGCGCTTTGCGTATCCAGGGTGCTGGGTCCGAGTATGGCGGATTGCACCAGCAGCGCAGATTATACCAACTTTGTGCCAGACCATTGTCTTCGATGGTCCAGTAATTTGATAGCTTGTGGTTCTCGTGGCTGGCGCATACATCCCAGTTCAGCCCGAATTCGGCGTTGATGATATCGAACTCTTGCTGCGGTGTTGCCCAGCTGTCTTTTTCTTTCGGCTTTTTCTGCTTGATAGACGGTGGATTACCATAGATGGCTTTAACTATCCTCGCCCACTCTGCCGGTTGCTTCCCACCGGCTGGGATGATTCTGTCGTTTTCTGTGTTCAAAATTGCGTTCTGGAGGGAACGGTGGTCACTTGTAGTCGAGCAGCTGCCGACGAAACGATGAGCAACACGATTAATTACAGAGAACCGGCAGCGGCTGACGTGGGCACTTGTACTCTTGGCTCTCGACTCTTGTCACCGATTGATTTAGTTAGGCTGGAACTTGCTGTCGCTGGCCGGACTCGAAAAACTTCGAGTAAGTTGACATCCTGCGACCGGCCACTTTTTTACCCGATCGCTTAACGCCAGCGTCCAACGATTTTTTTGCCATCATGGCGGGCACGAAGACCTCGCCAGAGTCGGTGTAGTGCAGTTTTTCAGCGCAGGTTCGCTCCTCGTACTTGAGTTCCTTTTCGTTACTCAAGTGAGGCGCATCGTGATATTTGCCGAAACTCAGCGGCGTCACGCCGATCAGTTCGATTTGGGCAGTCACGTCTGCCACTAATTTAGATTGCATACTTTTGGTTTTTCTTGGTTACTTTTTGGTTGTTTTTGAAATCCTTTATTGGACTTCCTGATCGGCCGAGCCGCGTATTCTTCGTAGGTCATGCGATCCGGGTGCAGGTTGTCTGCAGATGCTTACGCGTTGTATCAGAGCGACGCAACTACTCTGTACAACTTTGCTTTAATATGTTACTGCTAATATTATCTATGCCTAGTTTCACTGTTAGTATTAACTGTGGAGCACTACGACAAATACTACTATTTGTAAAGGATCCGGTGCCCTTGCTGCAATCGATCGGACACGATCGATCACGGTCGGTTCTGATCAACACACGATCGATCGAAAACGACTCTCCAGAATCGTTTATAGGCGCGGCTGATTGAATGCCCGCTGTCCACGACCCTCGCGTTTTTGAGCGATTTGACCGGAACCGGTGTCGTTGCAGTGTTAGCCGATCAGGCCTGAACAGCCCGCGAAATTGCAAATACCCGCCCCCGATTCGGAACCGGCCTCGGAGCGGGCATGCTTTGGTAATGCCTCTATGATAAAACAAGGACGCCGACTTTGCAGGCCCGGACGTGCTTCCCAGATGCCCGCTGGCTCGCTCCATTGCCGATTGTGGCGTGGATGATTTCCTCCGAGGGTCATCATAGCAGACAGCACAGCATCGCAGCCCAGCCCAGACGTTGCCGTTCTAAAGACGCCCGTCAGTGAATTGTGGAAAGTCGAGTTCGCGGCGGTATGGGCGATCAGACTCCGCGTCACTCGTTTTCATGCAAGTGATTCCGTGCGATTAAAACGCCGACGCCCTCGGGAGCTTTGGGGAAGGAGAACCCATGGGGGGAGCGTGAGTGCAGACACCTATATGAAATGGCACCTTCGTTTCTGGCCGAAAAATTTTGAAGACTGGCGAAATGAAATACTAAAGGCTAAGTATTTTGAGCCTTGCCGTTCCAATAAAGATATGAGTCTTGCCCATTCCCTTTTTAAAAAGAAACCGCTGATAAACAGCTACCCAACACCACAACCACTGTTTGACCAGTACGACGCTGAATTCCATTTCACCGTCGATGTCGCAGCCACGAAGGAAGACACCAAGTGCGCCAGATATTATACTATTCATGACGACGGGCTGCAGCAGGACTGGTCTGGCGAAACCGTTTGGTGCAACCCACCCTGGGGTGCCCTTACGCGCTGGGTACCCAAAGCCTACCAGGAATCACTGAAAGGTGCCACGGTTGTCATGTTGATTCCTGCTCGCGTCGAGACACGTTACTGGCATGACTTCATCCTTCCTTACGCGGAAGTCAGATGGATTAGAGGGAAGGTAAGATTTAGCGGCATGTCGGATAGATTGCCCTTCCCATGCGCTATTGTCATATTCCGTCCCCAGAAAATTCCCAAAACTCTGGCAGAGGCAGGTGCTATTGGCGGGAAGGTTGCCGCCAGCCGCATGACGCCGGAGCAGCGCAAAGAAAGAGCACGGAAGGCTGGAATGGCTAAGAGAGGGTACCGGAAAATCCGTCTATATCTCTAAATGCCGATCAAAGAGCGTATAAGCTGATGGAAATCTTGAAGCGACCAGGATTACAGGGAGCCTTCAAATCCGTCTTTGGAGAAAGCTGTCCCAGACTTTACGCTTACGAAGATAACAGTTACCTCTGGTACGATAAACGAGGACAGTTGTTTACTGGATGGGCAAATCATGACCAGAAAACATGGATGGAGCATCACCCGGAACTTGATTTAATGTTGTCAGTCGCCCAACGTGTCAAAGAACAATTGAAAATGAAATGAAAACACTACCTGAAGAAATGATTGGGATGCTCGAAGAGCATTGTGAGAAACTGCAGAACGTCGAAGAAGTTTTATACGAACTAGCAACTGGAAAAGTGGAGACTGCTCAAGATTTGCCGACCCTTTTGAAATCCTTGGAACTCTGGATGCAATCTCAGGCACAATTAAGAATCACAGCACTAGAGTTACAGAAGCAATCTGGTAATACTTCACGTAAATAACGTTGGTTCAAGGATTAATAACTATTTTCAACTTTTTTAGTTTTTTTCAAAAGTTGGCACTAATAATGGTTAAGATTAGATTANNTAGCTGCGATGCTGGGATGCATCGTGACCTTCTAAGGTCGGTAAAAACAGGTCTCGCTTCGCTCCGACCGTTAAAACCCGACCTTACGAATGTCACGTTCGCCTGCGGCGTGCTTCGCTTCGCTTCAGCAACGCCTGCGCCGAATTCACTTTTCATAGAAAGAATGGACGAAACTAAATCAAGTATTTTACCAGCGTTGGTTCTACTGAAGTGACACCTGAATGAAAACATATAAACTCAGTAATCAGAGATTGCCAAAGTCGGTTGAAGAACACATCGAGAAGCAAACTCAATGTGTGACGGAAATGCGTTCACCAGAATATCACAGTAACTGCGGTCTGCTCTACAACGCACGTCAACGTATCCAGGGACTGTATTTGAGTTCTCCAGCTGGCATTCAATACCAGTACGACCTGTTAATGACCACGCTTCGAAAAATGGTAGCGATACTCGATGACCCAGATTTATACTGTGATGAAGCATCCCAGAATCGTGCCCTGGCGCTCGTAGATGCGCTGGAGGCAACTTTCCCAGATGATGCTCGAAGACTCGTCCTGCGGCATTCTGGTGCGCCCGTTGCGCCTTTGGCGCTAATGGGCGCTATCACAGCTCTGCTGAAATTTTGTAACGGTATGTCCGCATCCGATTTCGTTTACCCGTCACTTTCCAGTACACCGATTGTATGCAGCTCCGAAATACGTTCGTGTGACGCTTCATGGTGAACACCCGGATTCTATGAGTATAACACCCGTTGTTACGGGCAAAATACAATGACATCGAACCAAGTTCAAAATTTACCAGCAGGTGCATTCCTGAAGCGCAAAACTTTTGCGGTAGCTGAACCTTGTTACGGCATGGTGTTGGTACCAGCAGACCCGACATACGAGGTTGATGACCCAGGAAACTATATCACTGTCGCCTGGGAACAGGAGTCTCATCCGTTTTATAACGAGTTTGATTTCAGTTTCGATGAAGAATACCCAGAGGACAAAGAGGAGTGGCGAGACCCGACCCGCTGGTTAGCGAGGCGTTGCCTAGTCTACGATGAAGACCATAAAACTTGGTGGCGCAATTGCAAGCGTGTAGCATGAAAACTGAACTCTACGAAAAACTACAGCAGCTGAAAGCAGTTCTACGACGACTCGACCTTAGCGCCCGTTTAGCGATTGTTGAGAGCGTTCGCTCTCAACTACCGCCAGAGGCTTACAACCCGAGACGGTCAACATACCTTGAGCGCTGAAAACCTGTTGGTAATGGCGCTGGTAACACCACACGCCGACGATAAAGATGATCTCGCCTCTATGTGCGGTCTTTACCAGGGCGGATACCAAAGTGAATTGCGCCGGTGTGTGTATCACAACTCAGCGGGCGTTCCACAATGGAAGACGGAAATCAACCGTCTTTGTCATGTAGTTAAAGAGCATGTCACCGTAACCTTGCCGCAGTTGCGTGAAGAGGAAGAAGACTATGTTCCAGCGGATGCCTGGAAAGTTTCCAAATTTTAAATCTCTAAATGACCCCCGCTGAACGACAACAACTTCTCCAGCGTGCACTCCGTAACGCTGAAAAGGAACGTGAACATCTGCAACGTGTGCCAGATGGCCATCCCGACCCGGCTGAATTCATCAAACGTGAGCTGTGGGGCGGTGAGCTATCGGGCGATTTAAGCCGCGATGTTGCGTTGGATAGTTAAGAACAGCGGAAAACGCATCAAGATGGCTGCAGCGGACGCTAATGCACGCGGAGCGGGCGCTGTGCGGGTAGAACAGCCCAGATGATAGTATCTTTATACGCGCCCAACGCATCGTCCGCGTCAGTTCTGCTGCAGCCGGACGCGCCGAAATAAGATGCCAGCACGACCGCATCGAAAGTTCGGCTGATCGTAACACAGCTATACTCGGGCATATCAGGGCGAGAATCATTTGGACTGGAACTGCGATGGCCGAAAGAACGTCAGCGCAGGGAGCGCAAACGGCAGCGCCTGCAAAACGATCAGAATGAGCCACGAAGTGCGAGACGCTAAACCTGCGCAGCCGAGAGGATCGCGATGGGCGTCCGAGTTGATTTCGGGGGTGCCCATCATACCGGACGCTTTTCGAAACGCGCTTCTAAATCAAATGTGAGCGTTGTTTTTTCGCGAAAACGTGCTGCCGGGGTTAGTTCACCGTGATCTGATCGAGGAACGTTACCACACAGTAGGCCTACCCATTGCCGTAGGGAAAACCACTTCAGTCGAACCTGTGCACCGGCCTTGAGAGGGCAGTTATTCTCGCCGGTGATTAAATCCTACCGTTGTCCTACCGTATACTGTCTGTGCGGGACGAGCACCGCAAGGCTCCCTGAAAGCCGACCTTCACAAGTTCTCCGCATCGAACGACACGACGGACAATCGCTTCATGGCGGTTTACTTCTTCACCGGCCTGCGTCCTGAGATCGAGGCCGCTCGACTGGATTGGTCGGACGTGTATCTGGACGGTTAGTCCGGAGATCGTGGTGTCCGCTGAACTGTCGAAGACCAATCAGCGCCGGTTCGTGCCGGTGTCCGCAAAACTGTATCGAATGGCTCCGGGCGTCTGGCGTGAAGATGACCGGGCGGGTGTTCCCGTTCAGCGAGTCGACCAAGGCTCGAAAGCGTGCCGCGCTGATTGAGTCGACCGGGATCCGGTGGATTAAAGACGGCGCACGACATACGTTCTGTTCGGCATGGCTGGCGAAGCATAAGAACGTTGACCGGCTTCGCGAGATCTCTGGTCACGTCGATACACGCACCCTGTTCAAGCATTACAACAGAACCTCCAAAGAATCTGACGCCGAGATCTTCTGGTCGCTGGTGCCGAGTGGGTCGCAGCTACCTTGACGGAGTCCTATATCTTTTGGATAAAGGTTGCGACAGCCTCTCTATATCGATCGAGAGGCTCGGTGTTAACCTGTGGGTTTTCCTCGTAAACCTGATATTTACCAGGCTTCAAGCCAAAGAGCGGTATCCCGTTGTGAGAACAAACTATCGCAACCGAATGGCTGTCTGGAATGTCGTCGAAGATTGCAGCGCCGGAAACAAACGATTGCGGTGATCTGGATTGAAGTTCACTGGTCTTGCCCTTAATCGCTTCAAACATCGCGCTGAACGCCTTACTCGCCTTCTTATCGTACTGTGTGGATCGATTCATTACGATTGAGTGCACCAGCGGCAGCGGCATCTTGAATTGATCTGCGCATCAACCCAGGAGCGGGAACCCACCCACGGGCGGGCGACCGAACTGACCGTAGTCCAGTGTTTTGCATTCCCGGGTCGCGGCGGTGCTGGCTTGGCGCAGCTCGGGAGATTGCCCGCAGCAGGCTGTCAAGATACGTCCGGCAAATCAAAAATGGCGTTAGAGATTCAACAGCACCTGCTCCAGCTCTGGACCCGGCTTCCCGATAATTACGTCGATTGGGAATAACGCACCGTCGCGGGCTGTTAGAACGTTTTGCTCGTGAAGGTCCGCAACAACCAGATTGTCGGCAGACCTATAATAAACCCGTTTGGCTCCGACGTCGCATGCTTCAAACCCCCTTTCCTTCATAAAAACAGAAATTCTATCAATCGAAGTATTCTCGCCATAGACAAACCGTTGCGAAACAACGATCCGTAGTTCGTTCCGATCCAGCCAAACTCCTTCGAAGCGTAAGTTGGTATCGAAAAACCGATTAGAAAGTGCAATTCTCTTAAGATAGTCGAGAGCATTTCCGTCTCCTTCTCCGACAAACGACAATCCGTATCTTCGTCCATACGTGGCTTTGAATACGCGGCCGGAGCTGGGATCTAACCAAACTTCGTGCTCGCTGCACTTTGCGAACCAACGAAACCTCGCGTTCCACCGATCCGGGAGCACCATGTTCCTACTGGTCGCCCACTCCCGAAGGCACTTGATTATCTCTTCAGGTTTCTTCGGATCTGACCCAAGGCGCTCGACAATGAAAATGCAGGCTGATTCTTCCAAGCTTCGACAACTTCCGCTGCTTTTTGCTGTAAACGGTGATCGATTTCTTCAAGCGTGCGGAACGGATGCGCCCGAATCTCCGATAGGCTGTCTCTCTTGATCTTGATCACGCCAGTATTATCGACGATATGGCGAACGTATTTAGCGATTGCCAACCATCTGTGATTGGGCCCGCTGTCATCACGCTGGACGTAAACGAAGGTCGTGCCACTTGAGACAGTTGAACCGACAACTGATTTGGTCTCGATTAAAGTCATTTTACCTCGATAGCGGCTCCGGTCGTCGCCTTAACGATAAGAGATCGATTGCCTACCTCTTTTCCATTGATTGCGAATGCGAGATCATATACTCCGACTTCCGGGAAACTCAACGACGGAATCGCCCACACCATTTCACCGACCTCCTCCGGATCACCCGACCCCTGCAACATAGCATGTCCAGCCACTTTTAGAACAAAGGCCTCAGTATCTCGCTTCTTGATCGACACGTTAAATTGAACGGATTTCCCCTTTTCACTCAATCCTGACACCAAGGCCGTTACGAAAAACGGAGGAGCCAAGAATGGGAATGCCACCGCATTAAGACCTGTAAAGCAGTTAATCAGGCTTAGCTTTCCGGTCCCTGCGTCTTTGATGACTTGGTCAGAGAAAATCAGCCCCACACATTCCAAAGACTGCGGCATAAGTCAGCAATAAAAGGATCGCCGATGTCGCGCAAGATGAAAAAGACGTACTCAGAGGCCTTTCGACCGCCTCTCCCTCGCCTCCCCCTCATCCGTCTCCCCAATCGCGAAGAACGACGGATGTTCACCGTCCCAAACTCCGTTCTCGTCCCGGTTATATACCCTCATACGTGGTGCTTGTATGAGTAAGTGCCATAAGATCAGTGTTTTGCGACACTACACGCAAACTGCGATGGTGCTCAGGTCTAGCGGCGAAGTTGCTGCCGATAAGGCGATAAGATCGGTGCAGGCTTGCGATCATTTTGGTTGGGATCAACCGAAGGGATCGAAAATGGATGGACAATCCATTGCGTAAAATGTTGCGCACGCCGCATTTTTTTTAGCTCGTTTCACTTGGGGCGGGATTTACGGCCGTAAACTGTTCACTAGACTAAGCTTAGATCAGATTGCAGCGCCACTCGAACGAAAATCGCGGCCACGCTCCCATAATTTCGATCGTCGAAACTTGTCGCCGCTTGAGTCTACGCTCCGCGACTACCTCGGCTCTGTGCTCCTAGGATTGGCCAATTTTCCGATCAATCGAGTCGCTGAACTCACGGCCAGCGCTTGGGCAGCCAGGATCTAACCGTCGAAATCCGGCGGCGCCGTCAAACCTGTGGTTGTCTGACGTTTACGCGGGATCAGCCACAATGATCTCCAAAATCTTCCAGTTCGCGAGAAGCCCAAACTACCGCGTTTGAGGTTGTTAAGGCGCTGGAGGAAAAGCGGCGTACATTGGCAATCGCCGCTAAGGTTCATGACCCGTGAAAATTGTTACGTACATAATTCTGATACTTGTGGTGGCGGGATTCATTGCACCGCCTTGGTCATGTCTGATGTGGGCATTTGCCGTGATCGGCGGATTAATATACTGGAGCGACTGGAGTAAATACTGGGAGAAGTCCAAAGCTGATCCAGATGATATGGAAGATCCATATTATAAAGCCCATCCAGATGAAAGACCCAGGCGGTGAAGCCTTCACAAGGGACCAGACGAATGAAAAACACGATTGCTTTGGTATTCCTGACTGCGTCCTTGGGCTTTACTGCTTTGGCTGACCCGCCACTTATAACGAGCGATACAGCTCTGCGCCCCCAAGACGAGCCTGCCGCGATTGTGGATTTTTGTAACAATAGCAAAGGTGTCAAGAAACACTGGGTTAACTACACCCCAGATGGCTATATTTTGACGATTCTTGTGACATCTCCGATTAAAGACGTGAACGCAACCATGGTGCGGGGTTACAAGATTCTGGCTCAGAAAACTCGCTCCATTTTGGAGAGTGATGGCGTTCAGATTTGGGCTATTGTTTTTCGTTCCGCAGACGGCATCCTCATCGTGACCTCTGCCCCGTCAGAGCGTTTGGTCCCCAATCGGTGATTGGCTTATTCGACGGTCAATTTTTCTGAATCTGGATCGTAGTGAGTGCCTATCCTGTATTTTTCAGTGTCTTCGGACATGGCGATCCTGGTGATCTCTTGATAGCCGAAATGCATGGCAAGCGACAACGACATAGATCACAAGAGCCTGAATGCATTTTTGGCGGCAGGTGAACAATTTTTCCGCTTTAACGGAGGTAAGAACACCCCGAATATCCTACAGGATTTCGCGAAGCGGGTTACTGCTCTTCAATGCAGTATTGATAGAGCAAGCGATTCCTCCAGCAAGCTCGCGGGTAAGCTCAACCTGATTACTTGGCTACTTGTCGCCGTGGGCTTGATCCAGGTCGGCGTCCAATTGGTTCCGTGGCTATTGCATCATTAGCCGCATTGACGAGGGTGGTACGCTTACCGAATACCATCCCGATAAGGTGGCGCACCTTGGACCGGAACTGCGTGAATTGGCTGCTCGGAAAACGCTTGAGCTTAATCTTGCCATGCAATTCATCGAGGAACATGTCACAAACGGTTAGTCGACTACCGAGAGATTCATCGACAACACTGGCAAAGGCATAAGGGAGTATTGTCAGCGTCCAATTTGCACCCATCTCGTACCTATGGCCACCGAAGAACACCTCCAAATCATTCGGCAGGGCGTAGACGCATGGAACGAGTGGCGACGGAAGAACCCCGAATTGATTCCCGACCTCCGCGAGGCATACCTGTAAAACGCGGACCTCAGCGGGGCGAGCCTAAGCTATGCGAGGCTCTACGGGTCGAACCTTAGCGAGGCGAACCTCAGCGGCGCGCGCCTCCACGGGGCGAACCTCACCGACGCAAACCTCAGCTGTTCGAACCTCGTAGGAACTCTATTGATTCATACAGATCTTCGCGGTGCGTCTCTGGCCGAAAGCAGCATTTACGGCGCGTCTGTTTGGGACATAAAGGTGAACGATCAGACAAAAGCAGAATCTGGTCATAACTCCTTCTGATGAGGCGGCTTCACCGTTGACAACATCAAGGTCGCTCAATTCTTGACGCTTACTTTCAATCTTTGTAAGCGGTACGCCGAGCACCACTGTTAGAAAACGCGTAAATGTCGCAGGAGAGCTCTATGACATTTACGCCAGAGGAAGGCGGGCAAATCTTTAAGCGTGATACGATGGGGCGAGTGCGATTGCCTCGAGCTAGGCGAGAAGAGCTGCTCGATGAGTATGAACGCAGCGGGATAAGCGGAGTGCAGTTTGCCGCATATGTCGGGATCAAATATTCAACCCTGGCTCACTGGATCCAGAAGCGGAAACGTCGACAGCAACAGGAAAGTCCCATGTGACCGCAAAGTTGCGAGCGCAATAGACGGGCCTCATGAATTTGATGCCGCAATTTCGCCGATCTCTTTGTTAAACGTGTCGCGAAGCGGAGTCCGCACGAACGAAGGCGCTCGCTGAAAATATTCGAAGGCCTTCGTCCTAGATTCGCCTTCGAGGCATTTCAGGTACCGCATCGCCGCATCAATGGAGAACGGCTCTCCCCTTTTCGGTCGGAAGTTACTCCGCAGATCCGTCCACACCACGCCAGCCAACTTCCGTTCTTCCACCCAGGTGTGAATCGCTTGGCGCGATTCTCCATCGTGACATTGGACCTGACCATCTGCGACAATTCTACCGATGTGTTTCGTTGTGGTCTGCTCGCGCTTGCAGAGGCCCTCGATTGCTTCAGCGACGGTCTGGCGCCGGCTAAGGCACCAAGCGACCTCGATGGGAACGCCGTTGTCAGGATCGATCACCAGTGTCAGCGCACCAGCGCGACTGCACGATACGCGTGTGAACTCCATCGCGAGACACGGCCCGTCGTACTGCCATGGCTCGTGCCAATCATCGAAAGTACTAGCGCCTTCCCAAAGCAGCGATCCCCAACCTAGCAAAGCGATGCCTCTCGCCATGTCACCTAACCCTTGGTTGTGGCTTTCCTCTGCATAGGAAAATTCCAAGACCTGCTAGAGAGAACGAGATGATTATTATGGCCCATGCATGAAGGTATTCTGTTTTCCCAGATATGGGCAGATGGTTTTTAAACCACACCCTCAGGGAGCAGCTGTTCAGCGAGCTTTGGTACAACCCCTTGACGGACTGCGCGGGCGACGGCCGGTATCCCGGTATCTTCAGATTGCCGCCATACTTGTTTCAGTTCAATTTGA
>JGI26340J50214_10000592_pt1 | contig 12499 bp, 13 predicted proteins | sample BogFormECP12_OM2_FD_50214 | JGI IMG/M metagenome (IMG submission 50214)
TATCCGCAGGGCAGCGAAGAGAACGTCTACATCCGCATGGTCATCAGTTATTGGGAAATGGTCGGCAGCATCGTGAATCGCGGGCTCATCAACGACGAACTATTCTTCGAAAGCAACGGGGAGATCTGGGTGGTGTGGGACCGCATGCGCTCTGTGGTGCCCACCTGGCGCGCGGCCTTCAAGAATCCGCTGCTCTTTTCCAATATCGAGGAAACCTGCAATCGCCTGGAGGAATGGCGCGAAAAACGCTCTCCCGGCTCCACCGCTGCCATGCGCCAGATGCTCGGCGAGGCCAAGCCCAAAAGCAAATCGGCGTGAACCTTGCCGCCGCGCNANTCANCGCGCGCGATGCNCTTTTTCCGGCACCTGCGCNNNTNGNTCCACNTTNGCNACGGGCGGCAGCGCCACCCGCACGCANTTNCGCCCCGCGGCTTTCGCAGCATACAGCGCCGTATCCACCTCGTTGAGGTATTCGAGCGCCCGCGCATTTCCCCAGTCCACGCTGCGCAGCAGGCCCACGCTCATGGTCACCCGCAGCGCTCCACAATTTGTGATGACCTCCCGCTTGGCAATGGTTTCCCGCATCTGTTCCGCGCGCGCCAGCGCGGAAGTTGGCTCGCAATTGTTCAGGATAACCAGGAACTCTTCTCCCCCGTACCGTCCCACGAAATCGTACGAGCGCACCGCGGCCTGCAGCCGCCGCGCCACTTCGCGCAGCACCTCATCGCCAACCGGATGCCCGTGCGTATCGTTAATTTTCTTGAAGTGGTCGATGTCGCACAGCAGAATCGCCGTGCATTTCCGCTCGCGCTGCGCCCGCGCCAGTTCGCCGGGCAGCAGCTCCATAATCACCCCGCGATTCCACAACCCCGTTAACGCGTCGTGCGTGGCCTTGAAACGCATGTCTTCCCGCGCTTCCACCAGCCGGTCCTCCAGATGCAGGATGCGCAGCCCGGTTCGGATCCGCGCCTTCAGCTCCTCGGTATGAAACGGTTTGGTCAGATAATCGTCTGCGCCCGATTGCAGCCCGGCAACCTTGTCGTCACTGGATTCCTTCGAGGTCAGGAAGATCATGTATACGTAAGCTTTCTCCGTTCGTGCGCGCACCGCTCGGCACACCGCCGGACCATCCGCCTCCGGCATCTCCCAATCCAGCAGCGCCAGCCGCGGTCCATCTACGCGGCACAGCTCTTCCTGCGCCAGCCTGCCGTTCTCCACCGCGATGACGTTGTAACCCGCCTTCTCCAGCGTCTTCTGCAGCAGGCGGCGCGACATGCCATCGTCTTCGGCGATCAATATCTTCATCTGTGGACCTCCAGAAGACACGAGTCCAGCATGGGCAGCAGTGTCGCGCACTCACTCTCAAATACCTCCAGCGCCCCCGCCAATCCCGCGGTCTCCGTGCCCTTGCCGAGCCGTTCCAGCTTTCCTGCCAGCGCAGCGGCGCGCTCCGCCGCAAGATTGGCAAACATCCCTTTTAAGGCGTGCGCCACGGTGGCCACCCGCCTCAGCTCCCCACGCCCCACCGCCTGCCGTAGCTCTTCTCGGTAGCGCGGAAACTCTTCGTTGAATATCTCTATCAACTCTCTCAATAACTCGCGGTCCTGCTCCACGCGCTCGAGCAGCGTGCTGAGGCTGAACCCCCCTTCGTCTGGATGTGTGGGCGCTTCCGTGACAGCGGGAGGTTTTCTCGGCCCCCCGGCATTGCTCGCAAATTTGTCCAGTTCCGCCTTCAGCACCTTCGTGCGAATGGGCTTTGAGATGTAGCCGTCCATACCCACCTCCAGATATTTTTCTGCGTCGCCGATCATGGCGTTCGCGGTCATGGCCACGATGCGAACATTTCGCACTGCCGGATTTTTCGACGCCCGGATGATTCGCGTGGCTTCCACCCCGCCCATCACCGGCATTTGTATGTCCATCAGGATCAAATCGAACCCCTGCTGCTCCGCCATCTCCGTGGCCTGCAGTCCGTTCACCGCCAGCGCCACCTTATGGCCCATTTTTTCCAAAAGTCGGGTTTCCAGCTTTTGATTCACGGCGTTGTCTTCGACGAGCAGCAGGCGCAGCCGCGTTTGCGGCGCGGATTCTCCGGCGGCCGCCTTCGCGCTTGGACCGGCAGTGGCCGGTTCGCGCTGCTCTAGGCTTTCGAGCATCGCCTGCTGCAATACCGCGCGGCGTATCGGGCGCGTCAAATGCCGCGCGATGCCCAATTTTTTTTCGAGCGCGCGGTCTGCGGGGTCGAATGTCGAGGAAAGAATCAGGATCGCGGCGCGCCGCGAAGGATCGCATTGCCGAATCTTTTCGGTCGTTTGGTAGCCGTTCATTTCCGGCATGTTGCGGTCCATCAGGATCAAGGGGAACGCCGTCGCTCCTGCCTGATTGCGCTCGAAGAGTTCCACCGCTTCGCTGCCGCTGCACGCTAGCACCGGCACAAGCCCCCACTGGGACAGCAGCCGGTCGAGGAGGTGCAGATTCACTTCGTTGTCGTCCACCACCAGCACGCGCTTCCCGTGCAGCGTCGCGCTTTCCTGCGTCACCCTGCCCGGTTGCGCCGTCGCCATGGGAAGGCTGATCGTGAAAGAGAATGTGCTGCCCTTACCCAGTTCGCTTTCCAGCTCCATCTCGCTGCCCATCAACTTCACCAGTCGCGCCGAGATCGACAAGCCCAGACCCGTGCCCCCAAATTCGCGTGTGGTGGAGGCGTCCGCCTGCGAAAAGGATTCGAATACCGCCTGGTGCTTTTCCGCTGGAATTCCGATGCCCGTGTCGGCCACCACGAAGCGCAAGGAAACGGCGACTTCCCCTGACTGCGTCGCCGCCCGTTCTACCAGCACGGAAACCGCCCCCGTCTTGGTGAACTTAATGGCGTTGCCCGCCAGGTTCACCAGAATCTGCCGCAGCCGTGTGGCGTCCCCCGTCACCCATTCCGGCACCTCCTGACCCAGCGCCCAGACCAGATCCAAGCCTTTCTCTTGCGCCCGCACGCCCAGCGGCTGCAATGCGTCTTCCACGCAATCGAGTAAGGAAAACGGCGCGCACTCCAGTTCCATCCGCCCGGCTTCGATTTTCGAAAAATCCAGAATGTCGTTGACGATGGTCAGCAGCGCTTCCGCCGAACTCTTCACCATGCTCACGTAGTCGCGTTGTTCCGCGCTTAATTCCGTGTCCAGCGTCAACTCCGTCATGCCGATAATGCCGTTCATCGGCGTGCGAATTTCGTGGCTCATGTTGGCCAAAAACTCGCTCTTGGCCACGTTGGCCGTCTCGGCGGCTTCCTTGGCTTCCTTCAGGCGCTCGGCGGCCTCGTGCCTCTCGTTCACGTCTTGCACCACTCCGATGTAGCCCCGTTGCGCGCCATCGGAGTTCGCTATCGCGCGCGCCATCCCTTCCACCTGGATGGTTCGCCCCTTCGTGGAAACCAATCGGTAACTGCTGCTAAACACTTTTCCTTCGCGCGTGGCGTTTTGGTACTCGCCTAGCACCCGCTGCAGATCTTCGGGGTGGATGGAGTGCGACCATCCAACGCCCTTGGCTTCCACCGCGCTCAGGCCGCTCATTTCCAGCCAGTGCTCGTTCAAATACTTCGTGCTGCCGCTTTCGTCGGCCATAAAAATTCCAACGGGCGCCGCGGAACTAAGGGTACGGAAGAGCTCTTCGCTCTCGCGGATGGCTTTTTCGGATCTCAGACGTTGCGTGATGTCTTGATAAAGAATCAGAAATTCCGGAGGGCGATCATGAACCTCCAGCGCAACAATGTGCACCTCCACGTCCAGTCGCCGCCCGTTCTTATGTATCCGTCGCGCGGTTTTGTGCAGCGTGTTCGGAAAGACCAGCCCTTGCAGGCTCGCCAGGCTCTCCTCCCGTTCGCTCGCCGGAACCACTAGATCATTGAGTTGCTGCCCGGAGGTCTCTTCTCGTGCATACCCAAACAGGGAGTCGAACGCCGGGTTGCTTAGCGAGATGCGTCCGTCCCTATCGACGACCACGATAGGGATGGGGTTACTGGCGATCAGTGTGTCCAGGAAAGCCGTGCGTTCTTGCAGCTCGTGCTCGGCGCGCAGGCGCTTGGCCATCTGCCCTTCGACTTCCAGGGTTCGTTCCACCACGCGATTTTCCAGCGTGTCGCGCGCCTCCTGCAGTTCCGCATCGCGGCGCTCGATTTCCCCCAGCATGTGATTGAAGTCCGCGCCCAGCTGCGCAAGCTCGCGTCCCGGTAACTCCGGAGCGCGTTGCGAGTACCTCTGGTTGGATGCCACAGCGCGCGCCAGACCCGCCAGTTCCAGGATCGGCCCGCTGATCGACAGCTGCAGGCCGCTGGTCATGAAGTACACCAGCACCAGGCTAAAGGCCGCGATTACTGCCGTGACTTGTTCAAATCGCTGCTTGCGGTCCCGCAGATCGCTTAGCCCCACCTCCAGGTACAGGGAGCCGACTGGGTGCGAGGCCGTGCGAATCGGCGAATCCACCGCCAGGAACTCTGGGCTCCAGGTCAATTCCTCGGGCCCGCGCATGGGCACGGCGTTTTCTCCCAGCAAATCGCCGCGCAGGTAGACTGCTAGCACCGTTTCATCGGAGCGCAACAGTACCGCGCGCCGCACATCCGAGCGTGTCTGCAGCGCTTGCAGCAACCGCGCGCCTTCCGTTCGGTCCCCAAAGGCCAGCGCTGCCGCGGCGTTGGTGCCAATCAGTTCCGCGCTGGTCTTTAGCTCCGCAACCTTGCGCTCCCGCGCCGAATGCATGTCGTACAGAAAAAAAACCGTATACCCCAGGGTCATGGCCATGCCGCTCGTGAACATGGTCAGCAGCAGCAGCCGCTGGCGCAGGGAAGCTTTCCGGAATAGCGCTGGGCCGGTCATCAGCTCTTCGCCGCCTCCGGCGAGTGCAACACGCGCCTCGCCAGCGTCAAGAGCCGCGAACTCATTTTCAGCCGTGCGCCGTTTAGCGCCGCGAGATTCACTTCGAATTGCAACCCCTCGTTTTCAAAGGACATGCACACCGCCCCGCCCAGCGCGAGGAAGTCGCAGGTTTCTCCTACCGTCAATATTTCCTCTCCAGCCACGTCCGCCAGCACTTTGCCGTATCGGTGCGCTTCCGACCGGCTCACGAATACGATCTGGCACGCCCGCAACTCCGCAGCCTTGCGCACCCAGCGCACCTCCATCTTCCGGTTGTGAAAGGATTCGCTGCGCGTCGCTTCCGCCAGCGCCGTCCCAAACGAGAAATCTCCGTAAACGCAGATTAGGAAGTTCGTGTGCGGTGATGAGAAGGCACCGTCCGGCCATTCCGTGAAATTAGGGAACTGCGCCAGGAAGTTGGCCTTCAGCTGGTATTCCACCGGTGCCGTGGACTGCGCCGCGATGCCCGCGGCACTCACCAGCGAGGCCAGCAGCACCAACAAACCCAGCACGGCCCTCGTCCAGCGGACGCGCTCACACCTCTGGCGGACCTTCGCACCATTCCTTGCACGCGATTCCGGGCGCAAAAAAAACACACTCCACCCCGCAGCATTCCCGGCACGCACTTGGCCATTCGGACTCGCGGGGAGCTCGCAAAGCGATTGATTCGATTGATTTTGGGAGATCTCGACGCGTGTTCCGCGCCGGTCGCGTGGACCACGCTGGCACATCGCCGGGAAAGCGGTTCATTTTGGAACTGGCTGCCCGATTGCCCCGCCAGCGGTTAATCGGCAGCCAGCGATTATTATTTCGTGTTAGCTCGCGCGTTCAAAAAGACCGGCGGCGCCCTGGCCTCCGCCCACGCACATGGTGACCACGCCGTAGCGCGCCTTGCGTCGCGCCATCTCGTTGGCCAGCGTGCCGACCATGCGCGAGCCGGTCATGCCGAAGGGATGGCCGATGGAGATCGAGCCGCCGTTCACGTTCATTTTTTCCGGGTCGATGCCCAAGCGGTCGCGGCAGTAAATCACCTGCGAGGCGAAAGCTTCGTTGAGTTCCCAGAGGTCGATGTCCTGCATCGTGAGTCCCGCGCGTTGCAACAATTTCGGCACCGCAAAGACCGGCCCGATGCCCATTTCGTCTGGGTCGCAGCCGCTGATTTGGAAGCCGCGAAAAATTAATTTGTAGGAGATGCCCAGCGTGTCCGCCCGCGTGCGCGACATTAATAATGTCGCCGAAGCTCCGTCGGAGAGTTGCGACGAATTGCCCGCGGTCACCGAGCCTTGTCCGCTATGGGGATCGAAATGCGGTTTCAGCGCCAGCAAACCTTCGAGGGTGGTGTCCGGACGGTTGCATTCGTCGCGGTCCACCAAAACTTCTTCGTGGCCAATAACTTCGCCGGTTTTTTTGTCCAGCAACGATTTGGTTACGCGGATGGGCGCAATCTCGCCCGAAAAAAAACATTCCTGCTGCGCGCGCGCGGTGCGCTGCTGGCTGAGTAGGGAATATTCATCCTGCGCCTGGCGAGAAATTTTGTAGCGTCTTGCGACCACTTCGGCGGTTTCGCCCATAACCATGTAGATGCCGGGCAATTTTTCCAGCAGCCGGGGATTGGGATGGGAGTCGCGGCTAATCAGGGAGATGCTTTCGACGCCGCCGCCAATCGCGGCCTCCACGCCGCCGATAATGATTTGGTGCGCGGCCGTGGCGACAGCTTGCAGACCTCCGGCGCAGAAGCGGTTGACGGTCGTTGCCGCCACCGAGGTCGGGAGTCCGGCGAGCATCGCCGATACGCGCGCGATATTGTGTCCCTGCACGCCGTGCGGCTGGCCGCAGCCGAGGACCACGTCTTCTATTTCCCGCGGGTCGAGTTGCGGGGCCTTTTTCAGCACCTCCACAATGCAATGCGCCGCCAAATCGTCCGGCCGCGTGGCGTTGAACGATCCGCGAAACGATTTGGCCAGCGCGGTCCGCGAACTGGCTACCACCACCGCTTCTCTCATGCCTGCTCCCATCGAACGCCGCAGCCACAGGCCAGCGTGGACGCCGGCGCATCGCGCAGCACCGCGATTTCCTTATGCTTTTTCGATTAAACGGAGTTTGCGGTAAAATAGCAAGGCGTACTCCCGTAATACACCAAGAGCCGAAGAAATGGTGTATGATTTTTCTATGGGACGAACCAATATTGAGATTGACGAGGGTCTGGTGCGCAAGGCCCGCAAGCTGACGCGGCTGAAGACCAAGCGCGAAATCGTGGACAAGGCGCTGGAACTGCTGGTGCGCTCCGAGAGCCGGAAAGGCATCCTGCGGTATTTTGGGTCCGGGATCTGGAAGGGCGACTTGAAAGCCATGCGCAGGAACCGCGTTTGATCCTGGTGGATAGTTCGGTCTGGGTGGATTTTTTCAGTTCCGCGCCGGGGCGGGCGGGACATGAGTTGCGGCGGATGATCAGCGATGCCGAGCCGTTTGCCATCGCGGGCGTGGTGGTGACGGAGATTCTTCAGGGTCTCAAGCGCGATCCCGGGCAAATCGAAGGCTTCCTCGCGCAATGGGATTTGCTCGAGCCGCGAGGTTACAAAACATATCGAGAGGCGGCGGCGATTTTCCGCATCGGCCGCGCGAAGGGAGTTAGCCTGACCACCATTGATGTACTCCTTGCGGCGATGGCGCTGGAGAATGGCGCCAGTGTATTTACGCTGGACAAGGATTTTTCCCGCATTTCCCAGCTGACCGGGCTGGCACTGTATTCGCCGCCGGGGAAATGAGAGCAAAACACAAAAGCCGCACCCGGAAAAACGCAGGGAATGCGGCAGACAAATTCAGCAGAGATACCAGTAGCGCGCGACCAGCTCTAAAGCGCGTGCCAGCCGCCGNCTAGGCCGTCCTGCGGATGACGCCGATTCCAATCCTCTTGCGTTCCCGCTCCGGATATTTCAGGCGAGCCTTCTCGGCCTCCGCCTTGGTCTTGAACGGCTTCGATAGCGGCGTCATCTCCAGGCCCTCGTAATGGAACAACAGCCACTGCTCGATGGTTTTAGGCATGCCAAGTTTATAGCACGAGTATGGTTTGAATTCGAGTCGCACGTCGCAACGGCACCCACCGGGGGGCTGTATTCACTAAACGAGTCCTCTTCCGGCCCCCGGCGCCCAGCAGCGTTAATCAGACACAATCAATCGTCGATGGCGCCTCGTTTACAATCGGCGTAGAGTTCTTCCAGGCGACTGCAACCCCGTTGTGTTCTTGTTCAGGAGGAATTTCGATGAGATTAGCGCTTGTCTTCTTTTTGGTGTCCGCCATGCTCCCGGCCCTAACCCGCGCTCAGGGTCCCGTCTTCACTATCACCCCGGAAGAGAGCGACATAAAATTTTTCGTGAAGGCTTCGGTAGCCATCGACGGCAAGTTCGACAAGTGGGAAGCCACACTGACCTTTCCGTCCCCCGAAGTCGAATCCGCCGTACTCGACATCAAAATTTCTGCGGACTCCGTGAATACCGGAAGCGGCATGAAGGACGGCAAACTGAAGGGCAAAGACTTCTTCAATGCCAAAGACGATCCCTACATCACCTTTCACTCCACCAAGGTGGTGCAGACCGGTCCCGCCACCTTCGATGTGCCGGGCACCTTCACAATTCGCGGCGTCTCCAAGCCCGAAACCTTGAACCTCGTACTTGCCGGCAAGGGGACAGGCGATGGCAGCATTAAAGGCACCATGGCCTTCGACCGCAAGGAGTTCGGGATGAACAGCGGCATCCCCTTTATCAAGATCGCCGATCGCGTCGAGGTATCGCTCGCCCTTAAGGCCCATAAGGTCAGCGGGCCTCCAGTGGTCTACAAGGAGTAATCGGCCCTGGCACTTGATCCGGTGAGCGCATTAATCGGGAGCTAGGAATCCGGTGGCGATGGCCGGGCAATGCGATCCGTTAATGGTGAACCTCAGAACTGCTAAAAGATCGCTCCATGTACCGCAGCGTGTGGGCCGCAATATCGAAGGCGGCTTCCTGCGAATATCCATGCTTCCTCATGTTGCTGAAAATCTGGTAGATGATTTCGGCATTCGTCTTGCTTGCGCGCTTCCAATCCCCGGCGTGCAGTCGGGCAAATCGCACAATCAATTCTTCCCGGTCTCCATCCTCAACGTGCTCGCCGCGCACGGGGCGCAAATCGGACAAACCACAAGATTTCAACGGAAGGACTTCAGGTTCAAGGGAATCGTCCACGACTCAGCTCCCGGATGATATAACAAGCCTGGTACGAGAAATCGTAAATTACCCGCGATTTTCTCGTCAAGTGAGAAACTCCGCGGCTGACGCAATCTGCAAAAGAACCAGGCTGATGGCCCGCGTGTACGATCCGAGCGCGATTTTGATTCTGTTTTTCGCTTTCGTCTTTTGACTTTGGGTGCCCCACCCTCGGTTTGTGAGGGCGGGTCTTTCTTTTTCCGGGCCCACTGCATGATCTTTCGTTTTTGTCCGACCACAAAGAACGCAGTTTCGCCTCAGCACCCCGCAAAGTCGAAAGCCGCTCCCTTGAAAAGCACAAGGAATACGGTACCCAAATTCAACTTCCAGAAAAACCGGCACCACGCGATGAGACCTAAGCGCCTGCCACCCGCCAATCTAGGGATTTTTCAGGTCAACGGGCGGGCAAGTATTCGCTTCCGTCAGGAAAATCCATGCGAGGGCATCATCCAGATTGCGAAAGACCCTGATTCCCTTTTCGCCGGCGTTTTCGCGAAGCATCTCAAACATCCGCGCGAAGCCATATTCCACATCATTGCTTACAAGAATTCCGCGCCGGGCACAGGGCCAGAACACGTTGCGTTCTGCGAGCTTGCGAACGTCATCCGCATCGATCTGCACACTCGTGACGTGACTATAGTCCAGCAGTTGCGAATAACCAGGGTTGAAATCAGGGTCCGTCAGGAGTTGGTCCTGATGCNCTAGCGCTGCCGCCAAATCAAAGACGCCGGAAGCCGTGGTCAAGACCACCTTGTGCTCTTTGTCGATTTTGTAGAATACCGGCACAGCTCGTCCATCACGTCCTAAAGAAATCTGGAGAAATTAGTTCTCCTGGAAATTCTACGCAGGAAGATTGTACCGTATTGCGCTAGTCCGGAGACTTCACGATGGAGGTGGGGCACGTCCTGTTCGGTGGCGCGCGCCCCGTCACGCATTCTGAAAGCTGCTTGCCAGCAATTTTATAAATCCATTGCCGTCGAACAATACGGCGAATGCTGTAGTTACTGAGTTAGACGGGGACATGGGCGAAGGAAGCCGGAACAATGGGCAAACTAACCGCTATCTGGTAGGTCTCTTTTCTCCGCTAAATACACGATATTCCGAATTGTTCCGACCTGTGCCTGGCCGTACAATTTCCCCAGAAATTCATCGTAGCCAATGTCGTCCGACGTTCAGGGGGCATCTGATGGACCTTTTGGCGATTTTGCAAATGATTGGAATGTTGCTCAAAATATTTGGGATTGTCCTGCTGGCAATGACGCTCGCCGTGACGACGGGAACAGCGATTTACCTTCTCTGGCAACATTGGTTCCAAAAAAGCGACTCGGCCTGGCATCATCGGCCCCACAAGGCCTTGCTCTAACCCTGGAGGAATTCGATGCTCATATTGCTTATCATTTTGCTCTTGCTGTTCGGCGGTGGCGGCGGATATTACGGCTATTCACGATGGGGTACGGGCGGTGGCTTGGGTGTTGTCGGAACGGTAGTTCTGATTGCGGTCTTGTTGTACTTTTTGGGCGTAATTCGATAAGCCCTGTTTTTTGATGTGTGAACTTCTCGGGGACAGCCTCGTTGTTTTTTAATTCATGAACGCTCCGCCCCCGTCGTGAGCGGGGTTTCGGAGACTACTCTGCGATCTTTTTTCCGGGCTCGGGCTCGCCGTAAACCGTCACGGTTTTGCTTTCGCCAATCTTCAAGGCGATTTGACTGCCGAGAGGGAATCCCGCGCTTGCAAGGCAAAATCAGCTCAGGCGTTCGCTGCGGACGATTGGCCGAAAGATGCCACGGCCGCTGCCTCGTCATCCATAATGTCAAAGACGGTGTAGAGCTTTGTGATTTGCATTACATCCGTGACCTTCGCATTCACGTTGAGCAGTTTCAGGTGTCCGCCTTGCTTCCGTACTGTAACGAAAGCCCCCACCAGCGAGCCCAAGCCCATGCTGTCGATATAATCGACATCCTGGAGATTAATTAAAATTTGCTTTTGCCCCTTGCTCAACAGATCGCAGACCAAGTCGCGCACCGCAGCACTTTCCTCGCCGAGCACAATCCGCCCTTTGATGTCCACAATCGTGACGCCGCCAGCTTGTCGCGTACCTGTCGTTATGCTCATTGCAACCTCCTGGATTTGTTGCGGTTGAAGAGTTCACCGTCATCAGAGCACTTTACCCCGTTCCTGGCAATCTTTTGAGAACAACGCAATCGTCGCTTGCTAGAACAAGGACGGGCAGGCTCGTGAAAGCGAACGAGATTTTCTGGATTCAGGCGGGACCGTGGGCGCGGGTGACGGAGGTTGCTTTAGCCAAAGAGGTTTGGCTCTAGTGGCTCTCTCGTCGGCTTCCTGAGATCTGCGCCGCCAGCTTTCTTCCATAAATCCCCGAACTTCTCGACCGTGCCCGGCCCAAAGCCTTCGTAGTGGTTGTTCGCGTACACATACTGCTTAACGCCGCGCCGTTGGACCGACTGGCAGTAACTAACCCAGGCGGACACCTGCTCGGTCTTGTCTTCGACGGTTTTTTCCCACACTGTCGTCGCCATTTCGATTTGTTTGCGGTTGCCCAGCAGGCGCACATAGGAAAAATCGGCCGTCACCGGGTCGAAATTCATCTCCGCTGGTCCCGGCATCGTGTGGATGTCTTGCACCACCAGTGCGACGTTGAAACTCCTGAGAATGTCCGCAAACTCCGCATCCAGCCATTTCCGGTTGCGTATCTCCAAAGCGAACTGGTGCCCGCTGGGCAGAGATTTCAAGAACGGAAGCAGGCGGTCGGTGAAGGTGTGACGGTCCTTTAGCTGATACTTATCGAAGTGGGGAAATTGCAAGACGATGGGCCCAAGTTTGTCTCCGAGAAGGTCCATGGTCTTCACGAAGGTCGCAAACTCTTCTNGGCAACCCACNAGAATTTTGTCGTGGGTCACGGCTTGCGGAACTTTCACCGAAAAGACGAAATCGAAGGGCGTTTTGTCGCGCCAGTTTGTGACGGTCTTCGGGGCCGGACAGCCGTAGAAAGTCGAATCGATCTCCACGGTATCAAAGCGCTCCGAATAAAAACTGAGATACTCAGACGCCTTCATCCCCTTCGGATAAAACGCGCCGCTCCACCCGCTNGCCGTGAAGGCGCACGTGCCAAGATAAATTCGAGGCTCCATCGGCACATTCTAACCGAATCATTCCTCATTCCCGATCAGCCTCCCTCCGCGCCAGGCGCGGCTGGCAGATTTAGGCCCGCTGTACCAAATTTTCCTTGCCCAGACTGAGTACCTAATGGTACACTTCCCCAAGTAGCTTATAGTGCGCCTGAACCTGCGCGTCCCATTATGGAACCGCGCTTTTTCGGCGGGGAAGGTTGGCGACTTACTAA
>JGI26340J50214_10000593_pt1 | contig 12494 bp, 10 predicted proteins | sample BogFormECP12_OM2_FD_50214 | JGI IMG/M metagenome (IMG submission 50214)
CGCCGATGATCGCGTTCCCTCACGTGGCGGGCGCAGGACGAAACGTGTTCAAGTTGGTCGACCTGTCGTCATCGCACCGACGACGCACTTTCCGCGATGGTCCAACCGCTGCCCCGCGCGGTAGCTCGTTCAACCATTGTGCGTTGGCCTGGACGGGCTACGCGTTCCACCTATCGGTGCCAGGTCTCTACGCGACCGTCGATGGTGGCACTATCTTGGCGTCGACCTGACCATCGGCCTAGACCAACGCGCCGCAAGGAGATTGTCGTGGGCACCTATGTAGTCACTGGATCAGCCTCGGGAATGGGGCAGGCAACTGCGCAGAAGTTGCGCGAGGGCGGCCACAGCGTGATCGGCGTGGATATCAAGTCCGCCGACATCGTCGCCGACTTGTCGACGCCGGACGGGCGAAAGGAAGCGGCGGATCGCGTTCTGAAGGCCTCGGATGCCGCACTGGACGGCGCCGTCCTCGCAGCAGGTCTCGGCCCGGCCCGGCAACCCGACCGCCCGCGTCAGATCGCCGCGGTCAATTACTTCGGAGTCGTCGATCTGCTGGACGCGTGGCGGCCGGCTCTAGCCGCCACTCCGAGAGCGAAGGTCGTCGTGTTTTCGAGCAACTCCACAACCACGACACCCGCGGTTCCGCGGCGCACCGTGCGTGCGTTGCTTGCGCATGACCCCCAGAAGGCGGTGCGCTCTGTGCGCTTCTTCGGCAGGATCGCTCCGGCGCTGATGTATGCCGCGTCCAAGATCGCCGTGAGCCACTGGGTCCGGCTCAACGCGGTGACGCCCCAGTGGGCGGGTTCGGGTATCCGCCTGAACGCTCTCGCTCCGGGAGCAATCTTGACGCCTCTTCTGGAAGAGCAGCTGTCGAACCCGCAGGAGGCGAAGGCCGTTCGATCATTCCCAATCCCCATCGGAGGCTACGGCGACGCAGGGCAGCTGGCCGACTGGGTCTGCTTCATGCTCTCCGATTCTGCGGACTTCTTATGCGGAAGCGTTATCTTCGTCGATGGCGGATCGGACGCCTATTTCCGCGCTCGCGATTGGCCGAAAGCTGTCCCAGCTTATCGGTTGCTCTCATACCTTAAACGGTTCAGGGCTTGACTGATGGGCGACGCCGGTATGCGTGAGGTGCTCTCGGCCTCAAGAGATCTGGTGACAGCCGTCAGGGCACTCATGGTGGCCGCGTCGATCAGCGACGTCGATGCGCCGACGATGCATCAAGCGACTCAGCTGGTGAACCGGGCGAGCAAAATGCTTGCTGCACGGGTGCGGACCACCGGACGGCGAGAGCACCTGGATCGCGGCGCCATCGCACGGTTACGTGGCGGTGAACCATGGGAAGTCTTCACGCACAACCCCATGGGCATACCCCTGCGAATCAGTGCGTCCGGAGCCGAGGCCACAGCGACTGTGATGACTACCGCGCTGTTCGAAGGTCCGCCGGGGATACTCCATGGCGGATTCGTCGCGGCGATGCTGGATGCGCTGTTGAGCACGCTCGTTCAGGCGCAGGAAATCCGGGCATTCACCGTCAAACTCGACGTTCGGTTTCTTCGAGCGGTCAACATTGGCACCGAACTTCAGTTGCACGGCACCATCAAAGCGGTCGAGGGTCGGAAAGTTCATGCAGCAGGATCGATTCGGGGCGGCGATGACGTGATAGCGGAGGCCGACGCGCGGTTCATCACGATCCCCGGCGAACCCGACTGACCGAGTGCGATCGGAACCAGTCTGAGAACAACCTCAGTCCTTGGCCGCCGCCATACCGGCGCGGCGACCGTAGAAGCTGCCGTCACCCAGTGAAGCTCCGCTGACATACCCGCCCGTGCAGATGCCCGACGTGCAGCGGCCCGCTGCGTACAGTCCAGGAATCGGCTTCCCCGAGACGTGCATCACCCGGGAATCGAGATCTGTTTTCAACCCGCCCAGCGTGAAACCGGCCGTGCACCNGCGCAAGTCGTAGCCCGCCAGCGGTNTCCCAATGGGCTTGACCCATTCGGGTTTCTTGCCGAGTAGAGGATCCGAGTCGTGGATGGCATGCCGGTTGTAAACGGCCACTGTCGCTTGCAGCGCGCCTGGCGGCAGCCCGATCTCAGCCTCGAGTTCTTCGACGGATTCTGCCACCCATGTCGGGGGCCGGGCACCCGGCATGNCGGTCTCGCTGGCCAACGCCTGCTCCAGCGACTCTTCGTCGATGATCAGGTANGCCTCGTTGTCCTGCTGAATGAGCGTGGCCTGTCCGATCCGGCCNGGATAGGTGTCCTCGGGGACGAAACGCTGCCCGCGGCCGTTGACCAGAATGCCGCGGACCACCATCCGTGGATCGGCCAAGAACGCGACCTCGGTGGCATCCATGTGGGCGATGTCGGCGCCGAGCGCCTGGGCGACGCGGATGCCGATGCCGTCGTGCTCCTCGATGGCAGCCGCGGGCCGCCCGATCAAGCGCGGGGCATACGCCTGGACCATGCTGTCGTTGTACGCGAAGCTGCCGGTGGCCAGCACCACGCCGCGCTCGGCGCGTATCGCGAGTTCCTCACCGTATTGCGTTGCGATGATGCCGACCACTCGTCCGTCGTCGTCGATGATCAGTCGCCGCAGCCGGATATCGTATTCGACTTGGGCACTTAGCTTTTCGGCGATGTCGGCGAGCGGCTTCATCAGCATGTAACCGGCGCCCTTCTCCCCGGTGCGTTTGTTGGCCATCTGCGGCAGATGCCCGCGGGGGGCCGGGTTGGCAATCGTGTTAAATGGCGCCGCGTTCTCCCCGCCGGAGTACATCAGGCCCTCGTCGTGCGGCGGCTCCCAGCCGGGTTCGGCCCAAAACGCCGCCCTGAACGGGACCCCGCAATCGACGAGCCAGTTGTAATGTTCGACGCTGCCGCGGCAGTAGTCGCCGATCTTTGCGCGGTCGGCGCCGGGGCCCACCGCTGCTAGCAGAAATGCCTCCATGTTGTCGGGCGAGTCGTGGAAGCCCAGAGCGGTCTGCAGCGGCGTGCCGCCGCCGAGGTAGATGAATCCGCCTGATAAGGCCGCGGCGCCGCCCCAGCCTCCGGTGCGTTCAAGAATGAGCACGTCGGCGCCGGCGCGGGCCGCTTCGATAGCGGCACAGACGCCGGCGATGCCGTAGCCCGCGACAACGACATCCGCTTGCCTGGCCCAGCGTGTGACGTCGCTAGCTCTCATGGGGTGCACGTCGAACGAATGGGTGACGGCGTCGGGTGTGTGGGACACGCCGGGACGCTACGACGCCGTCGTGTCTTGCACAACGCCAGGTTCTACCTGTTGGGAGACCGGCTGGAGATGTTGCTACCCGCTTTTCTTCGCCGAGGGGCGCTGGACCGCGTATTCGCGTCGTCGCAGGCTGGCCAAGATCATCCGCATCCCCGCCCGGTGTGACGCTCCCAGCTCGGCGAAGTCCCCGGACTCCACCCACCGGATGTACACCTGGCGTCCGGTCTCGATGATCAGGCGAGCGGGCAGGGCACGCAGGAACGGGTCCTCACCCAGATCGAAATGACGGGCGAGGAACTCGGTGACCGGTTCGCAGAGTTTTTCACCCCAGTCCAGCCAGCGCAGACGGTACTGGGCGTCTTTGACGATGAGCGTCATGAACTTGCGGTCGAATTCCTCGACGTGACGTTCGGCGACTTCGGTGGTGAATGCATGGACCAGCGTGTCAATCGGGTCGGCGTCGGGGGAGGACTGTTCTAGAACTTCGAGGCTGACTTCTCCAAAGCTGCCCAAGAGCGGCATGATGACGTCTTCTTTGACCGGAAAGTGCCGGTGAAAGGTGCGCGGAGCAATGCCGACGATCTCGCAGATCCGTTCGACGGTTGCTGAGGTGTCTCCGTCAGCGACGAAGAGATCTCGTGCCGTGATGGCAATCTCTAGCCTGAGTTCCTCGGCGCGTCGCTCGGTCAATGACCGCCTGGCCAATCTGGTCACTGGGTCCCCTTGCTTCCTTAGCTCTACTCAACACTAACCCGCCTACGGCGATACGCGAGTGGGCCAGTTCGGTACGGGCTTCTGTGCTGACCCCATGTGAGCTGCTTTACACAGCGGCAATAATGTGCTTAGACTCACGTGTCAGATTATGCCACACAGTCAGACTATGACAAGGCTGGGAGTCGGAGGTATACATGGCAACGACGCAGATCCAAGAGGCGCCCGCCGCGATGATCGACCGCGTCTCGACGGTGTTGGACGCCTTCGTCGGTCAGCGACCTCTCACCCTCGCCGAGGTGGCGCGACGATCGAATCTGCCGCCGTCATCGACCCATCGCATCCTGCAACGCCTGGTGGGACTGGGCTGGGTCGAGCGCTGCGGCTTCGAGTACGCGCTCGGGATACGGATGTTCGAGTTGGGGTCGCAGGTGGTCCGCCAGCGCGGTGTGCACGAAGCGGCGCTGCCGGTAATGACCAGGCTGCATCGGCAGACAGGCTGTACGGCGTACCTGAGCACTCTGGTGGGTTCGGAGATCCTCCATCTGGAACGCGTCGGCCTGTGGCCCAAGACAGATCCGTCGTGGGGCGTCGGCGGGCGTCAGCGGGCTGAGTTGACCGCCCCCGGCCTTGCGCTGCTGGGCGCGATAGCGCCCGAGGATTGGCCGGAGCTGACCTTCCAGGCACCGCCGACCTGCTACAGCGTTCGCTCGCGCGCACACCTGGAGCGTGAACTGCAGCGGGTCCGCGACCGCGGCGGTGTGGCGGTGGATGCGCAGGGCTGCGCGCTGGGGATCACCGTCGTCGCAGCGGCTGTCGATGTCCACGACGATCGGGGCCCTGTCGCCTTGTCATTGTGTGGTCCGACGAAATCCGTTCGCACCGATGCCCTGGTCGCCGCCGTACGCACCGGGGCCGCCGACGTCTGGTACGCCGTCTCGGGAATGCCCCGGATGCGCAACCGCTCGGTGTGTCCCGCCGCCGCGGTCGGCTTCCGATGAGCGGAAAGCGCGTCTGTTGCGCCCCGAGGACGCTGACCAGGATGACTGTGAGCCGGCACCAGCCCGCCCACCAATGTGTTCGACTACGAACTGCGGAGGAGTGATGGCGTCAGTGGACTCGGCGGCTGTCCGCTCGATCGAGGCGCAAGCCCCGCCGGACCGGTACGCACGGGGTTGGCACTGTCTGGGGCTTGGCGATGCCTTCCGCGACGGTGAGCCGCACGCGGTGCACGCGTTCGGGACGAAGCTCGTGGTCTTCGCCGACAGCGCAGGGACGATGCACGTGCTCGACGCATACTGCAGGCACATGGGCGGCGACCTCGCGACGGGCACGATCAAGGGCGATGAGTTGGCCTGCCCGTTTCACGACTGGCGCTGGTCGGGTTCGGGACGCTGCGTGCAGATTCCCTACGCCCGGCGCGTACCGCGGCTGGCCAGGACCAAGGCGTGGCCGGTGCTGGAGGAGAACAAACAGCTGTTCGTCTATCACGATCCCCAGGGCAATCCGCCGCCGCCCGGGGTGACCATTCCGCGGATCGACGCCGTATTCAGCGACGAATGGACGGATTGGACCTGGAACTCGGTCCTGATCGAAGGCGCGAACTGCCGCGAAATCATCGACAACATCGTCGATATGGCGCATTTTTTCTACGTGCACTACTCGTTTCCGACGTACTTCAAGAACATCTTCGAGGGTCATTTGGCCAGCCAATATATGAAGTCGACGGGCCGCGGTGACATCGTTTTGGGATCCAACTACACCGAGGCCGCCGGCGCAGAGCAGCCGATGAACCGCTCGGAGGCCACCTATTACGGGCCGGCCTACATGATCAACTGGCTGCACGGCTCGCACGGGAGGGCCAACAGCGAGTCGGTGCTGATCAACTGCCACTACCCAGTCAACCCAACGAGTTTCGTCTTGCAGTGGGGAGTCATCGTCAAGAAGCAACCAGGTCACTCGCCGGAGCTTTCCCAAAAGATCGGCCGCGGCACGGCCAAGGGTGTGGAGATCGGCTTCCTACAAGATGTCGAGATCTGGAAGCACAAGGCCCGCATCGACAACCCGCTGCTGACCGAAGAAGACGGCCCCGTCTACCAGCTGCGCCGGTGGTATGAGCAGTTCTACGTCGATGTTGAGGATGTCACGCCGGAGATGACCGACCGTTTCGAATTCGAACTCGACACCGAGCGCCCGAACCAATACTGGCGACAAGAAGTCGCTGAAAACCTCGANCGCCAAGGCGGGATTCCGGTCAATCCCGCCGCGCAGCGGCCCAGCCCGGCCGGCTCCGCTGAGCCGTCCAACGCCGTTGCNGCTCCGAAATAGTGGGAGCCATCGTGCCGCCGCGCCACCCCTACCTCGTGCGGGATTTCCGGGTGCTCGACTTCACGACGGGCATCGCCGGGCCGTATGCCACCAAGCTGCTCGCCGACGCCGGCGCCGATGTGGTCAAGGTCGAGACGGGGCAGGGGGACGAGTACCGGCGGTGGAGCGCATCGGGCGCCGACCTGCACGACACGGACGGTGCGATGTTCTGCTACCTCAACGCCGGGAAACGATCGGTCATCGGCGGCCCGTCGGACTCCTATGTGCGGCAATTGCTTTCGCGTGCCGACCTGCTCGTTGAGGCGGGCGTCAGCGATGCCGAACTCGAAGTGATCCGGTCCGATTTCCCCCTGCTCGACGTTTTGTCGATCTCCCCGTTCGGCCGGTCCGGACCCTGGCGGGAGCGTCCGTGGACCGAGTTCACCCTGCAGGCCCTGGCCGGGTCGACCGGGGGCCGCGGGTTTCCCGACCGCGCGCCCGTGCACGCCGGTGGCCAGCTCGGCGAGTGGATCGCAGGGAGCTATGCGGGGGCCGCGGCGCTGGTGTTGCGCACAGCGGCCCGGCGTCACGGCCGGCGCGGCCGGCATATCGACATGTCCATGCTCGAGTGCCTGTGCGTGGCGATGTCGCTGTACGCCCCGCTGACCGCCAGCCTGTCTGGAAAACCGCCGACCGGGCGCACCGTGGAGATTCCGTCTGTCGAGCGCAGCGCCGACGGGTGGGTCGGTTTCTGCACCATCACCGGTCAGATGTTCCGCGACTTCCTGCTGATGATCGATCGAGCCGATCTGCTCGATGACCAGACGATCATCGATCCCAAGCTGCGCCAGGGCCGATACAGCGAGTTCCAGAAGATCATCGAAGAGTGGACCACGACGCTGCCCACCGCGGCGATCGAAGACATCGCCAGCGCGCTGCGCATCCCGGTGTCGCCGCTGGGCACGCCGGGCACGGTCACCGCCAACCAGCAGTTCGTGGCGCGTGGCGTGTTCGTCGACAACCCGTCAGGATTCTCCCAGCCGCGCCGGCCCTACCTCGTCGACGGCGACGCGGGCGAGGGCCCCCGGCGAGCGCCACGGTTGGGTGCCGACACCGGCCGCGTGCGGTGGAGTCCCCATCAGGCGCAGGCCGGGGACCTAACCGACGCCGAGCCCCTGGCCGGCCTGCGGGTGGTGGACCTGACCGGATTCTGGGCCGGCCCCGCGGGCACCCAGGTGCTCGCCGCGTTCGGCGCCGACGTCATCAAGGTGGAATCCACCCAGCGTCCCGACGGGATGCGGTTCACGTCCACCCGCCCGCCCACCGTGGACGGCTGGTGGGAATGGGGCGCGGTGTTNCAGGGCACCAACGCCGGAAAGCGTGGCATCACCCTCGACCTGTCGGGGCCCGACGGGCGCGAGGCCCTGCTGGCGCTGCTCACTCAGGCCGATGTGCTGATCGAAAACTATTCGCCGCGGGTGTTGGACAACTTCGGCATCACCTGGGAGCTGCTGCAGGGCGTCAACAGCCGGCTGACGCTGGTGCGGATGCCGGCGTTCGGCCTCGATGGTCCCTGGCGCGATCGCACCGGATTCGCGCAGACGATGGAACAGGCAACCGGTCTGGCCTGGATGACCGGCTACCCCGACGCGGCGCCGATGGTGCTGAAGGGACCGTGTGATCCGGTCGCCGGGTTGCACGCAGTCGTGGCCACCCTGGCCGCACTGGAGAGAACCGACGAGCTCCGCCGCGGCGTGTTCGTCGAAGTGCCTATGGTCGAGACCGCGCTGAACATCTCCGCCGAGGTGGTCATCGAATACGGCGCTTACGGCGCCGAACTGGTTCGGGCGGGAAATCGTGGGCCCGTCGCCGCGCCGCAGAACCTGTATCGGTGCGCCGGCCCGGGCGACGACGCGTGGCTCGCGCTGGCCGTCGCCACCGATGAGCACTGGCAGGCCCTGCGCGCGGCGCTGTCTGACCCCGACTGGGCGCGGGCGCGCGAGCTGGCCGACGCGGCGGGCAGGCGACGCGCGCACGACGTGATCGACGGGCGGCTGGCGGCCTTTTGCGCCGACCGTGACGCGGCGGGACTCGCCGAAGCGCTTGTCGCCCGGGGCATCCCGGCAGCACACGTGGTGCCACCGGCGCAGGCGTTAGACAATCCGCAGTTCGCCGCAAGAGGTTTCGCCGAGGCGATCGATCACCCGATCGTCGGCACCCACCGGCTTCCGGGTCTGCCGTTTCGGCTCACCGGCCTGCGCCGGCCGTGGTTCACGCGGCCGGCACCCATGCTCGGACAACACAACGACGAGGTGCTCCTAGGCGTCGCGGGGTTCACCCCGGACCGCATCGCCGAGCTGCGGCGTCGCGGCGTCGTCGGCGAAAGGCCGCAAAACCTGTGAGCCAGCATCCTTTTCGTGACGTCGTCATCGTCGCCGCATACAACACCCGGCAAGCGCGGGTGCTTAAAGGCCACACCGCGTTCTCGATCACGCTGGCGGCCGCCCGCGGCGTGCTCGCCGAGGCCGGCGTCGCGGCCACCGAGGTCGACGCCGTGTTCAGCAAGCACGCCGCCGAACTGATCTACGCACTGGGCATCGGACCGGTCTGGAACTCCAACTCCAAGGGCGGCATCGCCGGAGTCCTGCAGGCCGCCAGCCTGGTTGCGACCGGGCTCGCGCACACCGTGCTGCTGGCCGACGGTGAGGCGGGAGTGTACACGCAGCGCAACGCCACCGCGCCGTGGACCCGGCCGGCCAACGAGTTCGTGGTCCCGTTCGGTCTGTACACCGCGGCGGAATTCGCGCTGATCGCGCGGCGCCACATGCATCGCTACGGCACCTCCGAAGAGCAGATGGCCCTGCAGATGGCGGAGGTGGCCGCCACCATCCGCAATAACGGGCATGTCAACCTCGAGGCGGTCTACTACGGCCGCGGCCCGTTCACTCCGGCGGATGTGTTGTCGTCGCGGATGATCGCCGAGCCGTTCCGTCTGCTGGACTGTGCGATGACCTCGGAAGGCGGTTGCGGGCTGCTGATCACCACCGCCGCCCGGGCCGCGGATCTCCCCGGCAGCGGGGTGTACATCCTCGGCGGGGGCCTGGACTGCCTGGGGCCCGCCTACCGGCACGCGCCGCGCTGGGACCTCGCCGGGCGCGGCAGCGACATCCCCAACGGCTACGTTGGGCGTCGCGCCGCCCGCAATGCGTTCGCCGCGGCGGGACTGCGGCCGGCCGACGTGGACGTCTGCGAGCTGTATGACCCGTTCTCGTTTGAAATCATCCGGCAATTCGAAGCATTCGAATTCTGCACCGAGGGCGAAGGGGGCGACTTCGTCATGGACGGCCGGATCGGACCCGACGGCCGATTCCCGATCACGACGGACGGCGGGTTGATGTCCTACAGCCATGGCGGCGGCGTCGTGCAGCTGACCCAGCGGGTCGCGCGCGGGGTGCACCAGCTGCAGAAGCAATGCCGCAGCCGCCAGATCCCCGACGCGCAGGTGGCGCTGTGCAGCAACGGGGGCGCGGGAGCGCTCTTCACCGATGTCGTGCTGCTGGGAAGTGAGCGCCCATGACGGTCCTGCAGCCACAGCGCCCCGGCATCCCGCTGCCGGAGCCAACGCCGGTGTCTCAGCCGTTTTGGGACGGCTGCGCCGCCAAAGAACTGCGCTACCAGCGCTGCCAGGCGTGCGGGCACACGGAGTTCGACCCCGCCTGGGCCTGCCGCGCATGCGGGGCCGACGACCTCATCTGGCAGGTCAGCGACGGTCGGGGCCGGGTGTACAGCCACACCGTCGTCTGGCGCCCGCAGACACCGGAATTCACGATTCCCTACGCGGTCGTGATCGTCGCATTCGACGACGGGTTCACGCTGCTGACCAACCTGATCGGCTGCCGGGTCGAGGAGGTGCGGGTGGGGCTTCGGGTGCGCGTCGTGTTCCACGACATGGGCGCCATCACCCTGCCCTACGTGGAGCCGGAACCGGAGGGCAACCATGGGAATTGACCTGATCCTCGACATGGCGGCGGGCGCCCACGGTGACCGGGTGGCCCTTGGTCGGCGTGCCGGGGGGCTCAGTTTCGCCGACCTCGACCGCGCCGCGGCGGGCGGCGCGGGCGTGCTGCGCGCGTCGGGCGCGGGCAGCATCGCCTACATCGGGCTGAACGGGCCCGTCCTACCCGCCCTGATGTTTGCGGCCACCCGGGCGGGGATCCCGTTGACCCCGCTGAACTATCGGCTGTCGGCCGGGCAGCTGCGCGCGCTGCTCGCCGAGCTGGACCGCCCTTATGTGGTGGCCGACCNGGCATTCATGCCCGCGGTGGCTGCGGCGGCGCCCTCGGAAGAGTGGCTGGACCTGGCGTTGGCGAGCGAGCCGGTGGCACCCGCGCAGGTGGACGACAGCGCTCCGGCCGTGGTGCTGTTCACCAGCGGCACGACGTCGAAACCAAAAGCCGTGGTGCTGCGGCACTCTCACCTGCTCAGCTACGTGTTGGAGACGGTGGAGTTCGGCTCCGCCGATGCCGAGGACGCCGTGCTCGTGAGCGTCCCGCCCTACCACATCGCCGGCGTCGGTTCGGTGCTGAGCAACCTGTACGCCGGGCGGCGGATGACCTACCTGCCGGACTTCCATCCCGGCGAGTGGCTCCAGCTCGTCCAACACGACCGGGTAACCCACGCGATGGTGGTTCCCACCATGCTGGCGCGCATCGTCGGCGAACTCGACGGCGCCACCGCCGATGCGCCGGCGCTGCGCTCGATCGCCTACGGCGGCGCCCGGATGCCGTCGACGGTGCTGCGCGCCGCGCTGAACGCCTTCCCCGGAAGCGATTTCGTCAACGCGTACGGACTCACCGAAACCAGTTCCACCATCGCGGTGTTGGGGCCGGAGGACCATCGCGCGGCGCTGGCCGGCGATGCGGTGGCGATCACCCGGCTGGGATCGGTTGGGCGCATGGTCCCCGGGGTGCAATGCCAGATCCGCGGCGAGCACGGCGAACCGCTGGCGCCGGGTGAGACGGGGGAGATCTGGGTGCGCGGCGCGCAGGTGTCCGGCGAGTACCAGGGCATCGGTTCTGTTCTCGACGAGTTCGGCTGGTTCCCGACCCGCGACCGCGGACGCCTCGACGCCGACGGCTACCTGTTCCTCGACGGACGTTCCGACGACACGATCATCCGCGGCGGCGAGAACATCGCGCCAGCCGAGATCGAAGACGTGCTGATCGAACATCCGGCCGTCGACCAGGTCGTGGTTCTCGGTGCCCCCGACGAGGAGTGGGGGGAACGCATCGTCGCGGTGATCGTCCCCGCGGCCGGCGCCGATCCCGACCCGCANGACCTGCGCGCGTNCGTGAAAGCCCGGTTGCGCTCCTCGCGCACGCCCGACGAGGTGGTGTTCCGGTCCGAGCTCCCCTACACGGCGACCGGCAAGGTGCTGCGCCGCGAACTTCTCGCCGACGCGGGTGAGAGAAAGGCACTTCCATGACCACAGATCACGCCGCGGAGCTGTTGGGTCTAACCGATGCGGTGGCGCTGGTCACCGGCGGCGCCGGCGGCATCCCGAAGGCGACCGCGATCGCCCTGGCCAAGGCAGGCGCCCACGTCGCGGTGGTCGACCTCGCCAACGAGTTCACCGCCGAGACCGTCAAGGAGATCGAGGGGCTGGGCCGGCGGGCCATCGGGCTGCACGCCGACGTGCGGCGCCGCGAGGACGTGCACGCGATGGTTGAGGCAACCCGCGGCGAGCTGGGCCCGATCACCGTGGCGGTGAACGGCGTTGGCAGCCTCGGCGCCGCGACGCCGAAATCGTTCCTGGATTACGGCGCCGACGAATGGAACGGCCCCATCGAGCTCAACCTCACCTCGGCCATGCTGTGCATGCAGGCCGAGGCTGTCGCGATGATCCGCGACGGGATGGCCGGGCGGATCGTCAACTTCGGCTCGACCAGCGGTGTCACCGCCGCACCGTCGGTCTCGCATTATGGTGCAGCCAACGCGGGTGTGATCCATTTGACCACGTCGGTCGCGCTGGAGCTGGCACCGTATGGCATCCGGGTCAACTGTGTGGTTCCCGGCACCCACAACATCGACCGGACGGGTCGCGAGACGCCCACGTCGCGCCGGCCGGAGCAGGCGGAATTTTTGCGCAGAGCCGCCGAGGCCACCCCACTCAAGCGGCTCGGGCTAGCCGAGGAGACCGCGGGTGTCGCGTTGTTTTTGGCCTCGAATCTGTCGTCGTA
>JGI26340J50214_10000600_pt1 | contig 12446 bp, 10 predicted proteins | sample BogFormECP12_OM2_FD_50214 | JGI IMG/M metagenome (IMG submission 50214)
TGACGATGATCAGCGTCAGTACCATGCCGGAGGCGGGGCCGCCAATGCGACGGCGCGCCTGGGTGAGCGCGTCGTTGATTCCGCCGGTGGTCGTGTCGGTCAGGTCGATGGTCATTGCGGCCTCCCTGCCAGCCCTACAAACGCCGCCATGCGCGCCCGTCCCGTGCCATCAGCGCGTCGGCTGACGGCGGGCCCGCCGTCCCCGCCGGATACTGTTCCGGCTTGGTATAAGCGGCCCAGAATTCTTCTATCGGGTCGAGGATCCGCCAGCCGAGCTCGACTTCGGCCTGCCTGGGGAACAACGGCGGGTCACCGATGAGGACGTCGAGCAGCAGCCGCTCGTAGGCCTCGGGGCTCGATTCGGTGAANGACTCGCCGTAGGCGAAGTCCATGTTCACNTCNCGGACTTCCATGGCCGTGCCNGGNACCTTCGAACCGAACCTGACCGTGATGCCCTCGTCCGGCTGGATCCTGATCACGATCGCGTTCTGGCCNAGTTCCTCGGTGTCGGTAGCGGAGAACGGCAGGTGCGGCGCGCGCTGGAAGATCAGCGCGATCTCCGTCATGCGGCGCGGCAGCCGCTTGCCGGCCCGGAGGTAGAAGGGCACCCCGGCCCAGCGCCTGGTGTCGACGCCGAGCTTTATCGCGGCGTACGTCTCGGTGCGGGAATCCGGCGGTATGCCGTCCTCCTCCAGGAAGCCGCGGACCTGACGGCCGCCCTGCCAGCCGGCCGCGTACTGGCCCCGCGCGGTGCCCGTCGCGAGATCGGCGGGCAGCCGGACCGCGGAAAGCACCTTCTCCTTCTCCATCCGCAGTGAGTCCGCGTCGAAGGCGACCGGCTCCTCCATCGCGGTCAGCGCCAGCAGCTGCAGCAGGTGGTTCTGGATCACGTCACGGGCCGCGCCGATGCCGTCGTAGTAGCCGGCCCGGCCGCCGATGCCGATGTCTTCGACCATCGTGATCTGGACGTGGTCGACGTAGCCGCGGTTCCAGATCGGCTCGTACATCTCGTTGGCGAAGCGCAGCGCGAGGATGTTCTGCACCGTCTCCTTGCCGAGGTAGTGATCGATGCGGAACACCGCTTCCGGCGGGAAGACCCCTTCCAGAGTCGCGTTCAGCTCCCGCGCGCTGGCCAGGTCATGACCGAACGGCTTCTCGATCACCACCCGCCGCCAGCCGCGACCCCCGGAATCGGAAAGACCGCTGCGCTTAAGCTGCCGGACCACGGTGGGAAACTGGTTCGGCGGGATCGACAGGTAGAACGCGTAGTTCCCGCCGGTGCCCCGCTCGGCGTCCAGCTTCATGACGGTATCGGCCAGCATGTCGAACGCCGCGTCGTCGTCAAACGACCCGGAGACGAACCTGACGCCTTCGCTGAGCTGCTCCCACACCGCGTCGCGGAAGGGAGTGCGGGCGTACTCCTTCACCGCCTGGTAGGTGAGCTGGGCGAAATCCTCGTCCTCCCAGTCCCTCCTGGCGAAGCCGACGAACGAGAAGCCCGGCGGCAGCAGGCCGCGGTTGGCCAGGTCATAGATGGCCGGCATGAGCTTCTTGCGGGCCAGGTCCCCGGTGACTCCGAACATGACGAGCACGCACGGTCCGGCCACCCGGGGGATGCGCCGGTCCCGCGGATCGCGCAACGGATTGCGCCGTCCCGGAGCGTCGTCGTCGGTCCCCACGATGACGCCGAGGTTAGCCGGGGCCATGCCCTCGTCTGCCGTCACTTAGAGCCCCGTGTTCATTCTGATCGTATCGAGCAGTTCATTCCACGACGCCTCGAACTTCGCGACGCCCTCTTCCTCCAGGACCTGCACCACGTCGTCGTAGGCGATGCCGAGCTTCTCCAGGTCCGCGAAGACCTTCCGGGACGCGTCGTAGGTGCCGTGCACCGTGTCGCCGCGAAACTCGCCATGGTCCGCGGTCGCCTTGATCGTGGCCTCGGGCATGGTGTTCACCGTGTCGGCGACGACCAGATCGACCACGTACATGGTGTCGGGATACGACGGGTCCTTGGTCGAGGTCGAGGCCCACAGCGGCCGCTGGACGTTCGCGCCCTGGGCGGCCAGGGCAAGCCATCGGTCCTCGGCGCACTTCTTCTCAAACAGCTCATAAGCGAGCCGGGCGTTGGCGATGGCCGCCTTGCCGCGCAGCGCCTTGGCCTCGGGGGTGCCCAGCTTGTCCAGCCTGGCGTCGACCTCGGTGTCCACCCGGCTGACGAAGAAGGATGCCACCGAGCGGATCTGGGAGATGTCGTGCCCGGCCGCGGCGGCCTTCTCCAGGCCCTCCATGTACGCGTCGATGACCTCGCCGTGCCGCTGGAGGGAGAAGATCAGCGTGACGTTGACGCTGATCCCCTCCGAGATGGCCTGCGTGATCGCGGGAAGCCCTTCGACGGTAGCGGGAATCTTGATGAACAGGTTCGGCCGGTCCACCATCCACCACAGCGCCCGCGCTTCCGCGATGGTCTTCGCCGTGTCCCTGGCTACCCTGGGATCGACCTCGATCGACACCCGGCCGTCCTGGCCGGCCGTCGCGTCGTACGCCGGGCGCAGCACATCGCACGCCCAGCGAACGTCGTAGGTGGTGATCAGGCGGGACGCCTCGTCCACCGAAACCCCGCGGGTCTTCAGGTCGGCGAGCTGATCATCGTAGGCGCTGCCGCTGGCCAGCGCGTGCGCGAAGATCGTCGGATTGGAGGTCACGCCGACGACGTGGTAATCGTCGATCAGCACCTGCAGGTTGCCGGTACGCAGCCGGTCGCGGCTGATGTCATCCAGCCACACCGACACTCCGGCCTCGGATAGCTGTCCGAGAACGTCAACTGACACGGTTGCTTTCCCTTCCCTGCGTCCCGCGGCGGGTTAGTCCCTGACCCGGGCCAGACTGTCGCGTGCGGCGGCTACCCGCTCCGCGGTAATGCCGAACTCCTGATAGAGCTTCTTGTAATCTGCCGACGCGCCAAAATGGTCTACTCCAATTGAAGCGCCCGCATCTCCAGTGAACAAGCGCCAGGGTGCGCTAATGCCCGCCTCTACCGTGCCCGGGTGTCCTGAGCCTGCTTTTTGCACCGAATCCATCGCGAGGACCCGGATGAGATCAACGGTGCGTGCGTCGGTCGCCGTCCAGTCAAGATCGGCCTTAGTGCTCACGCTCCGAGCCTATCGGTCCAGGATCTCCGGCTGTCTATAGGGTGCGGTCGTCACCGGCTCAGGTGACGCGGCCGGCCGCGGGCTTCGCTCGCGCACCGCGAAGAACAGCCGCAGCACGGCGATCCAGACCAGCACGGAACCGGTCACATGGACCCACACCAGGCCGGCGGGCAGGTGCGTGAAGTACTGGACGTAACCGATCACGCCCTGCAAGCCCAGCGCCGCGAGCATGATCCAGCCGGCCCGGACCGCACGCGGCGGCGCGCCGGACAGCCGCAGCCCGAGCACCAGCGCGACCGCCAGGCCGGCCATCAGCCAGCCGATGTCGGCGTGCAGCTGGGTGACCCCCTCGAGCGGCAGTTTGTACCTGGGCGTATCCGCGTGGCCGGCCAGCGGGCCGGTCCCGGTGACCACCGTGCCGGCCGCCAGCATCACGCAGGTGACCGCGACCAGGGCCGCCGAGATCAGCTGCAGGTCGCGGCGCACCGCGGGTTGGGCCGGCTGGCCGGCCCCGAGGGGGGTCTGGGGGGATTGGTCCCCCCGGACAGCACTGTGCAGGGCAACGGCGGCGGCCACGATCGAGGCGGAGACCAGGAAATGCACCGAGACCGCGGCCGGATTGAGGTTGGTCAGCACGACGATCCCGCCAATGACCGCTTGTGCCACCACGCCGAGCGGCTGGGTCGCCCCCAGCCACACCAGGTCGCGCCGCCGCTTCCCGTCCGGACGGTACTGCCAGGTCGCGATGAAGATCAGGCCGGCGATGATGACCAGCGGGAAGTTCAGCAGCCGGTTGCTGAACTCGATCCAGGTGTTGAGCAGCGTCTGCCCGGCGTTCTTGCTGGCCACGATGTCAGCCGCGCTGCACTGCGGCCAGTCGGGACAGCCGAGCCCGGACGCGCTGAGCCGCACCGCGGCGCCGGTCGACATGATCACGGTGTCGGCGATGACGCCGGCCAGCGTGAGCCGTCGCATCGAGGTCGGCGTCGGCGACAGCACGGGCCTGGTCCAGGTCCACAGACGGGACTTCAGATCGGCGGGCACGCCCTTATGGTAGAGCGCCCCGGCGGGTCCCGGGGGGGCGTCCCCCCGTGGCTAGTACTTCGCGGCTCCGGCGCAGGCAACGATCACACAGCAGATCGCCAGCCACTCCAGGACGGTCAGGTGCTGGCCGAGCATGGCCAGCCCGATCAGCGCCGCCACCGCGGGCTCCAGGCTCATCCACACCCCGAACAGCCGCATCGGCATCCGCCGCAGCGACTCGAGCTCCAGCCGGTAGGGGATGACCGAAGAAAGCACCCCGATCGCGGCGCCGGCGGCGAGCACGGCCGGCCGGAACATGGCGCTGCCTCCGGCCACCACGGCGGGCGGCGTGACGATGACCGCCGAGACCACCATGGCAATGGCCAGGCCAGCTGAGCCAGGGAACCGGCGCCCGGTCGCCGAGCTGAGCACGATGTAGGCGGCCCAGGAGACCGCGGCCAGGCCCGCGAAGAGCACGCCGGCCAGGTTGAGGTGCCCATGGCCGCCCTGGGTCAGCAGCACCACGCCCGTCGCCGCGAGCACGACCCAGCCCAGGTCCGCCAGGTGCCGCGACCCCGCCACCGCAACGGCGAGCGGGCCGAGGAACTCGATGGTGACCGCGACCCCCAGCGGGATCCGGGCGAAGGACTGGTAAATCGAAAAGTTCATAACCCCGAGAGAGATGCCGAACGATCCGGCGATGGCCGCGTCGGCGAAGGCTCGTCGCTTCCTCAGGTCACGCACCGAACAGGTGAAACCACGCCCGGACAGCGCCACCATGGCCACGGCGGACGTCCAAAGCCGCAACCCGGTCACCGCCGCGGGCGGGATCTGCGCGAACAGCCGGTCCGCCAGACCTGCCCCGAACTGCACCGACACGATCCCGGTCAGGATCATGGCGGCCGGCAGCACCATCGGCGACCGGGTAATCCGGGAGCGGTTTAGACCGGACTGGATTTTCCGGAAATGGAATATCCGGGCCTGGGTAATCCGGCACTGGGTTATCCGGCCCTGGTCCTGCCCTGAGTCGCTCCTGACGGTATCTCTCAATCCCACCTGAACGTCCGCGCTGCGAGGGTGATCGCCGCGGCGGCCCAGACCACCAGCGTGATGGTGTTCCCGGCCGGGAAGGCGACGCCCTGCTGCAGCACGCTGCGCAGGCCGCTAGACAGGGCGCCCGTCGGCAGCAGCTCGAGGACGGGCCGCGAGCCCGCCGGGAACTTGGTCAGCGGGAAGACCACGCCGCCCACGCCGAGCAGCACGATGTAGACCAGGTTGGCCCCGGCCAGCGTGGCCTCGGCGCGCAGTGTGCCCGCCATCAGCAGGGCCAGGCCACTGAAGGCCGCGGTGCCGAGCAGGATGAGCAACGGCGCCACCACGATGGCAGCCGGGCTGGCGTCCGGCCGCCAGCCGATGGCCAGGGCAACGATCAGGATCAGCGCGCCCTGCAACAGTTCCACCGCGATCACGGTGGCAGTCTTGGCCGCGATCAACCCGGTGCGCGATAGGGGAGTGGCGCCGAGCCGCTTGAGCACGCCGTACCGCCGCTCGAAGCCGGTGGCGATGGCCTGGCTGGTGAAGGCGGTCGACATCACGGCCAGCGCTATGATCCCGGGCGTCAGGAAGTCGATCCGGCTCATGCCGGTGCCGAGGTTCACCAGCGGCTCGAGGCCGAACGCGGCCAGCAGCAGCAACGGGATGATCAGCGTGAGAAGCAGCTGCTCACCGTTGCGCAGCAATGTCCGGGTCTCCAGCCAGGCCTGCGCGGCGATCATCCGCGGCAGGGGCGCCGCTCCCGGCGCGGGCGCCAAGGGGGGTCTGGGGGGATGGGTCCCCCCAGTCGCGCGGGGCTCCAGGGGGTCGTCCCCCCGGGCCAGCACAGTCACGGGCGGAGCTCCTTTCCTGTCAGCTCCAGGAACACGTCCTCCAGCGTGCGGCTCTCGATCCGCAGGCTGTTGGCCAGCACGCCGCGTTCCGCGCACCACGCGGTTACCGCGGCCAGCAGCGGCGGGTCTACGGCGCCGGGCACCTCGATCACGTAGTGGCCGGCCGGCGACTCCTTCGCCAGGCTGGCCGGCGGCAGCGCGGCGAGCAGGCCGTCGATGTCAAGGCCGGCTTCCGCGCGGAACCTGAGCTGGCCCACCGTGCCGGTGAGCTGGCCTGGCGTGCCCGCGGCTACCAGCTGGCCGTGATCGATGATGGCCACGTAATCGCAGAGGCGTTCGGCTTCCTCCATGAAGTGCGTGGTCAAGATGATGCTCACCCCGGCCGCGCGCAGCTCCCCGACCAGGTCCCAGGTCGCGTGCCTAGCCTGCGGGTCCATGCCGGCCGTGGGCTCGTCGAGGAACACGAGCTCCGGACGGCCGATGACGGCCGCGGCGAGCGACAGCCGCTGCTGCTGCCCGCCGGACAGCCGCTTGTACGGGGTTCGCGCCACCGTGGTAAGGCCGACGAGGTCGAGCAGCACCGGGACCTCGACAGGGTGGGCGTGGAACCGGCTCAGCAGGTTCAGGTAGTCGACCGCAGGCACTGACGGGGGAATGCCGCCCGACTGGAGCATTACACCGACCCGTGGCCGCAGTTCCTTGGCGTCGCGCACCGGGTCCAGGCCGAGGACGCGCACGGTGCCCTGGTCGGGCCGCCGGTAGCCCTCGCAGATCTCGATGGTCGTGGTCTTGCCCGCGCCGTTCGGCCCCAAAATGCCGGACACCGCGCCACGCGCCGCGCTCAGCGTCAACCCGTCCACCGCCGTCGTCTGGCCGTACCGCTTGACCAGGCCGCCGATTTCGACGGCGGGCGTCTGCGGGACCGTGCTCACGGACGCGAGTCTACGGCGGTCAGAATCCACTCCGTGCGACACCGGTCACCTTGGCGCCCGCTTCCTGCTCGAGCACGGTGGCGGCCGACTCTTCTTCGGCTTCCTCTAGCCGCGCCCGGGCGGCCTGGTCGTTGGCGAGGTTGCTGCGGCTGTCCAGGGTGTCGGGCGGTCGGGGAGGAGCACGCGGGTCCGGGCTTCCAGCACGGCGCGGTACTCGGCTTCGGCTTCCTCTAGCCGCCCCCAGGCGGCCAGGACGCGGGCGAGGTTGCTGCGGCCGTCCAGGGTGTCGGGGTGGTCGGGGCCGAGCACGCGGGTCCGGGCTTCCAGCACGGCGCGGTACTCGGCTTCGGCTTTCTCTAGCCGCCCCCGGTCGGCCAGGACGCGGGCGAGGTTGCTGCGGCTGTCCAGGGTGTCGGGGTGGTCGGGGCCGAGCACGCGGGTCCGGGCTTCCAGCACGGCGCGGTACTCGGCTTCGGCTTCCTCTAGCCGCCCCCAGGCGGCTAGGACGCGGGCGAGGTTGCTGCGGCTGTCCAGGGTGTCGGGGTGGTCGGGGCCGATGGCAGGGTCGCTTGCCTTCGCGTGGTAAGTCTTCCGCCATGCGTGCTCGGCTAGAGAGTAGCGGCCCTGGGCGTATGCGGTAGCGGCGAGTGAGTCTGAGTCGACCGGGCTTGCCGAGTCGATGGCAGCCCGCACGGCCGGCTCGGGTACCGGCCCGAGTGGGCCGACCCGCCGCTGGACGGTGTCCACAAGGTATTCGAATACCTCAACCAGGTCCGGCCCGGCGGGACGAAGCAGGGGGGTGGTAGCCCAGTGCGGGCACGTAGTCGCCCAGTCCCAGGCGCTGGTGGCGGGTTCGCGGGGGGCCTGAGCGTACTCGGGGTCAGCCAGGTACTGCTCATGCACGTGGTCGAGCAGCGCTCGGGGGATGGGAAAGGTGTACCCGGCGCGGCGGATGTCGATGGCTGCCGCCACCAGCGCCGCGCCTCGGGCGTTGGGGCCATCGGTGGCACGGGCGTCCTCCCACATGCGGAGCAGCTCCGGGCCAGCGGCCAGGTATTCGGCTATGCCATAGGTAGCGGCATGGTCGATGGCCTCGGCGATGCGGGGATCCCAGCACCTGGTCCGGGCCCGCTTTAGCTCATCGCCGGTGAACATACGGGCAACCCGGATCGGGTGGGCCTGGTCGAGGACTTGGCGGATATCTCGCGAGGCTTGCCGCCCGGCATCATCACCAGGGGCGTTGGCGGTGATGCGGGCCTGCTCGGCTGGACGGATCGTCGCCACGATGACCCGGTGATGTCCTTTCCCTCTGAGCAGCCGACCCAGCTGGGCCGCAGGCAGCCCGCCAGTTCCCAGGTAGCCCTCCAGGTCATCGAGCCACAGCACACAGCGGCGCTCCCGCGCGGCCCGGTCTACCGCCGCCGCGACAGCCTCCCGGCCCGACGGGCGGATCAGCACATGACCGGTGAGCGTAGCGCTTACCGCCTCGAACGCCGCCCGACTCTTGCCAGCCGTGGAGTCGCCCACGAGAAGCACGAACCCAGCCCTGGTCAGGTGCTCCCGTAGCTCGGCGTCCACATCGCGGGGAACATATGCCGGCGGGCCTGATACAGCCTGGCCGTCACGCGCCACGATGGTCGAAGCGGCAGCTTGGTGCACGCCAAGCATCACCGGGTCAGTGATATCGCGGACTGTTGGCAGCCGCCCATCTGCCAGTACCAGGCACCCGTCCTGGATGCGGAACTGCTGCTCATCGAGGTGCCGCAGCAGGCGTCGGTACCGGTCCTGCCACCCCGCGCTGAACACGACGATCACCTGTATCCTCTCCTGATTGCAGAATGCCACTATCGCTGCATACCTGGAACACAGACTGCGTTGGACCCAGCTCAGCAAGGATCTCCCGGGACTGCTGAGGAACCAGGCAGCGCTGCTAGTTCTCGTCCCGGTGGCTGCGGCGGCCTCGGTGCTGCGTGCTCCTGGAGCCGGGCAGTAACATGCGCGCTCGGGGCCTAGGGAGGTCGATCGGGATGAGGCTGGTGCACGCGATCGTGCATGCGCTGTCCATCACCGGGTCGATGACCTGGCAGATCACCTGGGCGCTGATCCTCGGGTTCGGGCTGTCGGCGGTCATCCAGGCCGTAGTCAGGAAATCCACCATCGTGCGGCTTCTCGGCGACGACCGGCCGCGGACGCTGGCGCTGGCGGCGGGATTCGGGGCCGCGTCATCGTCGTGCTCATACGCCGCGGTCGCGCTGGCCCGGTCGCTGTTCCGCAGGGGAGCCAGCTTCACGGCGGCGATGGCGTTCGAGATCGCTTCCACGAATCTGGTAATCGAGCTCGGGGTGATCCTGGCGTTGCTGATGGGCTGGCAATTCACCCTGGCCGAGTTCGTCGGCGGCCCGGTGATGATCGTCCTGCTCGCGGTGCTGTTCCGGCTGTTCCTGCGGGAAGGCCTCCTGGGCGAGGCGCGGGCACAGGCCGACCGCGGGATCGCGGGCTCGATGGAGGGCCATGCCGCCATGGATATGTCCGTGCAGCGGCCGGGCTCGTTCGCGGGCCGGCTGTTCTGCGGTGAGGGCTATACCTCCGTCTCGCACGTGTTCGTGATGGAGTGGGCCGCGATCATCCGTGACCTGGTCATCGGCCTATTCGTCGCCGGGGCGATCGCGGCCTGGGTTCCCGACCAGTTCTGGCAGTCGTTCTTCATCACCGGCCATCCGCTGGCCGCGAAGCTCTGGGGACCGCTCATCGGACCCGTCGTGGCCATCATCTCGTTCGTCTGCTCGATCGGGAACGTGCCGCTGGCGGTCGTGCTGTGGAAGGGCGGCATCAGCTTCGGCGGCGCGGTGGCCTTCATCTTCGCCGACCTGATCATTGCGCCGATCCTGAACATCTACCGGAAGTACTACGGACCGCCGATGGCCCTGTTCCTGCTCGGCACCTTCTACGTGACGATGGTCGCGGCGGGATACGTCGTCGAGCTGGTCTTCGGCGGCCTCGGCCTGATCCCGAGCCCGGCCCAGGCGAAGATCCCCGACCAGGGCGTGTCCTGGAACTACACCACGTGGCTGAACATCGTGTTCCTGGTCCTCGCCGCCGCCCTGGTCGCGCGATTCTTCCGCACCGGCGGGCTCGCTATGCTGCGCATGATGGGCGGCTCGCCCGACAGTCACGAACACGATCACATGGACGCCCAGGCGTCCCACACGGACTAGGAAGGACGGCCCGATGGACCAGGACCGCGCACGCAGCCTGCTCATCGCCGAGCGAGACGAGGTGCAGGGCCTACTGAAGGACGCCGAGGTGGCGGGCCAGCAAGACCGCCTGTCGGAGGTGGACGGCGCGCAGGAAGACGTCTCCGACGCCGCGCAACCACTGACCGCCGAGGGCATGGATGACGCCATCGCGGAAAGCCTGCGCAGCCGGCTGGACGCCATCGAACGGGCCCTGCAACGGCTCGACGACGGCACCTACGGCCGGTCCATACGCAGCGGCGAGCCGATACCCGACGAGCGCCTGGAAGCCGACCCCGCCGCGGAACTCACCATCTCCGAAGCCAGGGCGGCTGAACGCGGCTAGCCGCCATTCGCTGGGGCCGAGGGCTCCGCCGCGGAAGGACCCTGGGGATCGCGGGGTCCGTAGAGATCCCCGGGTCCCCGCAGATCGCGGGGCGCCTGTGCCTGGTCGCGCTGGACGGGCTTCTTGCGGTCTGCCTTGGCGTCCGCGGGCGGCCAGTCGGGACCGTCCGGCCAGGTGGCGACCCGGACCGGGGTGTCGGAATGCGGGTTGCGACCCCGGGCGACGAACCGCTCCATCTTCGTCGCGCCCGGCAGCTCGACCCGGGCCGATACCAGCTCGGCCTTCCCGGCGGCGAGCTCCACCCAGCAGATCTGCTGGTTCCGCACGTACGACGGAGGCAGGCCGAACCGCCCGCCGATCCCCTCCACGACCGAGGTACACGATCCGGAGTTGGCGTAGAAGCCGGACGCGGTGGCGGCCAGTTCCGGATGGTGCGTATGGCCTGAGATGAACCCGTGGTAGCCATCCGCGACCAGGTCGGCGGCCCGCTGGCGGGCGGCGTGATTCTGCCCGTAGCCCCGTTCGTCAAGGGCCAGAGCGCTGATCGACAGCCAGGCCCGGCGGGCCAGGATGGCGACCACGGCGGCGAGCACGACGAGGTCGGCGATCGCGCCGTAGCCGAGCATCTCGCCCCGGTGCACCCACGCGTCCGTGTCCGGGTAGCGGGACCGGAACGAGGTGAACTCGGGTATCCGGACCAGGATGAGAATCGCCAGCGGAATCGCGATCAGCCACCACAGCCGGCGACCTAGCTTGCGATAGACCAGCCGGGAAGCAATGAACGAAGGGAAGTCGGTCGGGTCCGCCATCTCGTGCGCGCCGTCGACCCAGCCGCGGCCCAGGAACTCGATCCGGGGGATGACCTCCCGGACGACGTGGTGGCCGATCGGGGTGTCCAGCGCGTTGCGCGCGTCGTGAAAGCAGTTGTACGGGTCAAGCTGGTGACCGTGCTCCACCCGGACCTTGCGGCCGTCGTCCAGGATCAGGTCCGCGGCCAGGCACAGTCTGGCCCCGGTCATCTCCCGCACCGCATCCGCGGTCTTGACGTCCCAGGCCAGGTCGCCGTCGTGGTTGCCGATCGCGTAGATGACCTGCCCGCCGCGCGCGGTTACCGCCAGCAGCGCCGTGCACAGGTCCTCGTGCGCGCGCATAATGTCCGTCGCCGTCGCCTCGGGGAAACCGAGCAGTTCGACCACATCGCCGGCCAGTACGATGGTCGGCGCGCCGGGCTCCTCGGCCAGGTGCCGCGCCAGCGTCGCGCAGGACCGCCCGGACACGTCCGTGCGGACGGGCGGCAGGTGCAGATCGCTGATGGTGATCACCTTCCCGCCGGGCGGGAGGGCCACCTCGAGCAGGTCGGGGATCTCAGGTCGCGGCGCGGGCATGGGCGGTCTGGTTTCCTTCTGGCCGGTTTCTACCGGGTTCTTTCCCCAGCACCTAGCAATGATGCCCCAGGAAGGGACGGGCTAGCGTGCGGCGTCACGCACTATTCACGGACGCCATCAGTAAGGACGCGCCAGGCCGCCAGGCGGTTCGGGTCCGGGTGGGCGGGAACCTTGGCCCGTTCGGACAAAAAGAATTTAGGCAGCAACTGGAGAGCAGATACCTTCCCTTCGTATGGAACTCGGCGAGTACGACCACCGGGCCGTCGAGGCCGCCGCCCGGGAGCTGTGGGAGTCACACGACATCTACGCCTACGACTCCGGCGGGCAGGGGCCCGTGTTCAGCGTGGACACGCCGCCGCCCTACGTATCGGCGGCGCACCTGCACGTGGGTCACGCGATGAGCTACTCGCAGCCGGATTTCATCGTCCGCTACCGGCGGATGCGCGGCGAGCGGGTGTTCTACCCGATCGGGTTCGACGACAACGGGCTGCC
>JGI26340J50214_10000605_pt1 | contig 12403 bp, 14 predicted proteins | sample BogFormECP12_OM2_FD_50214 | JGI IMG/M metagenome (IMG submission 50214)
GCCTCAACTTACTTGCGTGAGCTGGCGCTCCGATCGACCCGCCCACCTACTCGACCTGGTGAAAAAATCAATCACCGGGGAAAACGAACCGATCTGCAACGTGCTCGTACTAAAGTGTTAAAGAGAGCCAAACACAGATTAGATTGGACAGGCTCCTGATACGCCTGTTTCGACCGCATCCGATCGGATCCTAAAAAAGAAACCGGCGACCATGGCCGGCCAGAAACCACGCACAGCATTCCTGGCGAAGTTGAGAGAGATTATCAATACTGCAGTGAGGGCCGCCTAAAGCGCCGTTCTTGTCCCCAGTCTGATGCAACAAGGGTGAGCGAGAGGCACCTGGCCAAAGAAACGATGGCGCGACCGCTGATGGAAGGCCTCCAGACTACAAGCGCATTGCGCCAAGGTTCGGGAATGACTAGTGAAACTATTTGCGCAACACGGCTTTAGCGACGGGTTAAAGACCGTCGAAGGATTAAGAAAAGAGTTAATCGACGGGGTCATCTTCAGCCCACGGGACATCACGCCCGAAAAGCTGCGCGAAAGCGCAAGTAAATTCACCGAATCAGCCCCGATTTCTGAACGGCTCTTTGACCCGCAATATTACGCTACTCTGAGCGCCCTGAAAATCAGCGGATTATTGTCTTCCGCTTAATCCAATAACGGGGTTTCCGTTGTGCCTGCGCACTCCCCGTCGATTAACTCTTTTCTTAATCCTTCGACGGTCTTTAACCCGTCGCTAAAGCCGTGTTGCGCAAATAGCTTCACTAGTCGTTCCCGAACCCTGCCACAATGCGCTCGAAGTTTGGAGGCCTTAGCGCCAGTCTCTTTCCCAATTCGTGGGTCGCTATTTTCCTCAATCAAATCCCTGGGAGCCGCGGCTCCAAAACATTCTTCAACGCTACGAGAAATAATTTGCTGGGACGGGCACCAGGCTTGGGAGAAAACATCCGCGTTTCTTCAGGCATCGCCTCGAGCCACTTCTCGCGCTGATTAGGATCAGCGGCAATCCAGCGGCTGTCTATTTGCTCAAGGTTTTCTATAAACGCCGAGGCGTTTTCAGTCGACTCTTTCTCCTCGAGCTTTTTGGCGCGCCGCTTCGCTGGCAGAGCCTTATCTTTCGGCTTATTCGACACCGGAACAAAATCCCAACCGATGATGCGCTTACCATCCATCACTGGATCGTAACGAAACGACACATCAGCCACTTGATCTAATTCCTCCTTGGCCCGCTCGATGATCGCGGCCCTTATATGGAATGTTTGTTCGTATTCTCCTGGCTGGATACCCAGCCACGCTCGCAGCTCGTCAACCGTCATCCGCCAGCCTGGAGAGCGGTTAAGAGCAGGGTCCCAAGATTTACAGAATAGGTAAAAACGTACAGCATAGCCACCTTGGATCCGAAAAAAGATCGGCAATGGAATCTTCGCGAAGTGCGCCCGCAAATTGAGCAACAAGGGGCGCATTTGCTCGTTAAAGCGAAGCTCAAACTCTCCTTTGCCTGGAATCAATCGGGATGGAGCCAGCACTTGAAACATGTCGATTCCCTCAACGGCATGTGGCGTTTCAATGATCGTTTGCATGAGCCGCCGAACGACGTGGTAAAGATTCTCGTAAGCTGATTTGCCGGAGAGTTGGAGCTTATCTTTGTAGACTTCAACTCGAAATCGCGTTGCTAAAAAATCACCGTCTTGGCGAGCTTTGTCCGCCAACAACATGATGAGCCTCAAGGCGACCACACCCATATCGGTGTTACACCTCGCCAGTTCGTTATGCAGAACCGCCAGGCCAAACTCGCGCATTCCAGGCTTACTGGGTACAGATAAAGTCTTGGCCTCCTTGATTTTCTTCTTTGTGGAGCTCATATCACACGTTTGGGACCATCTCACACGCTTGGTTTTTTGTGATGTATCACAACTCAGGAACTATATCACGTAAATTTTTGCGTGTGATAGTGTCCCTATTTTGTGATACTTGGCGAAAATTCGCCATTGTCCCTATTTTGTGATGGTTGTCCCAAAAGTGTGAGATTTGCCTGGTAAATTTTCCCTTTTTTATGAGATCTGGTCCCTTTTTTGTGAGTTTTGGGCTCTCACTAATATAAAGGAAAAAAGGAAATAGAAATATCTTGTCTGTCTCACTTAAGAACCCGCGGTGTCGGAAGAAATCGGCCGGTGTGCGCACTCACTGAACAAGATCCTACCGGGCTTTTCGAGTTTTCCCTTAGCGCATTCCTTTCGAGATCGGGAGACACACGTGCACCAGGCTTTCCCTCCGTACGGGCGTCGATGCCGTGGCGGTCACACCCGATGGTCGCCGAGCCAACCCCCGCTGCTGCAGACGACCCCGTAATTCAGCAGCTGATGGGTGAAATTCATCTCTCCCTCTGCGAGTCGATGCCGAAAGGGCTTATTTTGTGTTCGGAACTCGCTTCGAGGGTTTGCTCCCCTTCTCTAGGAGTTATCCTCACCGCTGAAGGCTTGCCGCCGTCCGGTGTGATTAGTTACGGCTTTTTTTTTCGGTGGGGTGGTCAGTGTTTTCAAAAAGAGTTGTCATTCTGCAGGCTCATTGTGTTATAACGTCGCTACGTTATATAACATATATGTATGAAGATCGCACTCGTTGGTAAAAAAGGCGGGGTCGGCAAAACAACCCTTTGTCTCCTCCTTTATGAAGCGTTCAAGCGCGCAGAAAGAACTGTCGCGGTCCGCGATTACGACGCTCAAGGCTCGGCCTCCAAAGCACTCGACGCTTTCGGAGGTCAAAAAGAGAGCCCTGGTCAGACATATGATATCCTGATCATCGATACCCCACCCTCGCTATCAGCGCCCGCCACCGCTGCCGCTGTCGCCGAGGCGAACATCATACTGGTGCCGACCACGCCCACCCCTCTCGACCTATGGGAAGCGGATGAGGCCGCCGTATTTGCCAGAGAGCGAAACCAGACGGCCAAAATCCGAGTCGTACTCAATCGCTCACAAAAGGGAACGCTTTTGACTCAGGCATTTGCGCAATCGGCAGGGGCGCTATCGGCGAAGCCCCTCAATGCCGCGCTTTCTCACCGGCAGGCGTTCGCGCAGGCCGCCGTCCTCGGATGGCAGGCGCTCGATAAGAGCGCCAAGGAAGAACTATTGGAACTTGCATGGCTGGTGACAAATTTATAACGTATATAACGTATATTTAAATATGGCTTCAGGATTATAACGTATATACGTTATATAAAAGCGAAGGTGCGACTCCAAAGATGTCATTCGCCGCAAAATTTTAGCTGACAAATTCCTAGTGTGTAAACGTATCTAACGTAGATAACGTATAATTGTTATATGACAAATAGAGTAAAAGAGAGTAAAGCTCACGCGATGCTGGCGAAGATCGGGAAGAATCTGTCAGCCGTGGTCAGTGCCGCCTCCCCACCAGAGCTAGAACCACCACCGCCCGAACGAAGCTCCGCAGCGGCACCCGATCTAAAGAGGAAAGAGTTCGATCCTGTCCCAGCTTCGAAGTCCAAGTCCTTTCGACCTGGTAAATCCAAGTTGCTCTATTTTGGCTCCGAAGAATACCAGATTTTTCGCGAGTTGACCGTTTGGGTAGCCTCTCAAGGCATTCGGCCCTCGGATTCTCTCATAGCCAGAGCCGCTCTGGTAATGATTAAGCCAGGTCAGGCATTCCGGGAAGCCCTCGAGGTTGTACTTGCCCGAGATAAACGCAAGACAAAACCTGGTAAGAGAGGCGCATTATCCGATCGCCTATAACCTTAATAACGTATATAACGTATAGCGAATGACAAGGCCATCTCGCGTGGAAAAACCTAATCAGGATTCGCAACAGCAAGCCTGCATTTGAGCGCGCCTAGAGAAGGGCCCCCGAGGAAGGGGAGGGGAGGGCCAACTACTCTTCCTTAGTCTCCAGATCAGTATCTGCTTGTGCCTCCGGCTAAATTCCAACAAAGGTCAAGGTCTAGAGGTGCTCATTTTTTCTAACCCAAAAATCAAGCAAAGTTCACATTGTTGCGGAGCCCCTTCTCGCCGGCGCGTTGGAGCAGCACCGATAGATGGGCGCATTCCGAGTGGCGCGTCCTGCGTCGGATCAGGATGATCAAGCCGGGATGGTCTCGGGTCTGACGAGCAAGCGTCAGAAAGTGATCGCGGTTGCAGCTGATGAGGATCAGTCCTTGCGAACAAGCGTGGCCAAAGACCTCTTCATCGGATGCGGTGACCGGCAACACCGTGCGTAAGACCGTGACATTATGTTCCCAGTACCGCAACAAATGTCCGATCTCCGCGGGGACATCGTGATCGAGCAGGAACTTCACCGGAGCTCTTCGCTCATCTGTTCGGCCACCAAGGCATCAATCTGGGTGCGATGATCTTCGTAATAAGCCAGACACTCGTAGACTTGGGCGCGACTCAGGTCTGGAAAGCTGCGGCAGACATCATCGACACTGGCTCCGTTGAGGATTAGGCCGACAACGTCATGGACCCCGATGCGGGTTCCTTCAACGATCGTTTTCCCCTGACAGACGCCGGGGAGGTTGACCAGGTAACGGTAGGAGGTTGCTGCCATGAAGGTTAGCTTACCTTTCCGAGACGCTGAGGGCAAAAGCGATTCTGGAGGACGGCCTCCTTGGAACTCCGGTGAAGCAAGGGCCTTGGCCTTGCGAGCGCAGGCGTCATAATTGGTTTTATGGGCCCTGTCACTTTCACGCCAGAAAAGGAATGTTACACCGTTTTATTTTTGTAAATCTTTCGAAAGGCAGATATCAAGGTGCGCAGCGTGAGCGACACTTTTGAAACTAGAAATGGCGGCCAGGAGCCCCTGGAAAAACTCGTTGAAATCCAAGCCCTTAGCCTCGACTTGAGGGAGGCGGTCATGGCCTGTCTGTCTGGAAGAGAGTCCCGCCGCTGGACTATTGCGGAACTGGTCGAGCGGTTTAAAAATCTGGGCGTTTGCGCCTCACGAGCCAGCGTGACGGCGGCGCTCGCCGAACTGGGCTTGGAGCTTGAGCTCTCGGGCTGGGCGCCGTGGCGCCTGCTCGAACGAGGGACCGAATGGATCCTGACGCCCAAATCAGAACTCCTAGAGCTTCTTTCTGGCGTCAGAGGGCTCCCCTTAAAAGGGGCAAAGACACTTTCAGAGGAGCATAAGGCCGTGCTTCTGGTCGTAATCGGGTACCGCCGAAAAGGGGGAGTTTCCAAAGCAAGAGTGGGGGAGATTCTCGGGCTGGAGGCCTCTTCATACCTGGACGATCTCTTGAGCCAGGGGTTGATCTATGCCGACCCGTCCAGGGAGTTGAATTTTTGGCGGCCGGCGCCGGAGGCTTTGCTTGCTCTGGGTTTTCGGTCCTACACCGACATCCCCGCGCTTAAAGAGCTCGAAGAGTGGTCCGAGACGCAGAAAGAAATTCCAACGATAGCGAAACTGGATCCTTTCTTTGAGAAAAGCCAGAAGCTCGCTTCCCGGCGGCTCAAACGCGAATTAGAGCGGCGCGAAACCCTCGGGGAGCCCTTCGCCCTAGAGCCGGATCCCTCGCTGAAGAGGATCCCCACAGAGGAAGGCGACTCTGATCTTTTCCGGAGTGATGGGTTGGATGCTGCTGCTGCGCTCTCCTGCCACGTTGAGTCGCCGCAGAGCGTTGTGCAGGGCTGCTCGGCCCAAGGGAGCGCCGTTGGGTCCGGGAAAAAGGAGTCTTGATTGGCTCCATTGGAGAGATTTGCGGTAGAGCCGCCGTTGGTCCGGACGGGCCAGCCGTTCTCTCCAGGCGTGCCAGAAGCGCAAGGAGATAGCGAAGCACGGTTCCTGGATTGGCACGTCCCACAGAAGCACTTCGGTTTCCGTGATTGTGAGGCAGTTTACCGGCCATTTTCGAGGAGTTCCTCTAGCAGGCGCGGCGCAGATCGCGGCGATCAAGGCCATGTCTCGCCGGCATGCGATGGAAGGGTTTTTCACGAAGCGCATCTGCTTTGCGATCGTTTGAATCACCCAGTTATGCAGAGTCGCTATTTCTTGATCCGATACCGATGCCTTGGACCGGCCACCGCCTAAAAAACCCAAGAATGGCGAGATTCGTGCCCTCTTTTCGGTGGGGAATTTTCCGATTGATGCCAATAGTTCGTTCGTAGAAGGGCTCTGCCAGAGTTCCAAACCCGCGGCTCTTATGGCCGCTCTGGCGCCCGCCACGTACACCCGTCTTGTGGAGGGCCGAAGGCTTTCGAGAGATTGTTCGAAATCCTTAACGACTTCGCTGATTGCCTTGGCTTGCGCGCTCACACGCTTCTCTCTCTAGGTCCCCCAGAGTAAAATAGTGACGAGGGGAAAATGGTTTGTCTTTACAACTTGCGCCCAATCTTTATCACGTAAAAACATCACTTTTTGAATGATCCAAGCCAAAAAATGAAGTCTCCACTCGGGGGGGAGAGAAGCGGTGCCAGGGCGAGGGGGTCGCGCAAGAGTCCCCATGAGCGCCTATGACGCAAGAGGATTCGCAGACAGAGACTGGAGAAGTGCTTCTGGCTCCCTTTGATCTATTAGACGGAACTACAGAATCGGCCCGAGCCAAAACCGCGGAGACCTTCCTTGAGCTCTTGGGAGCGCGTGTGCGCAATCCAAATACGCGAAGCGCTTATCGGGTGGCTTGGCGTTCATTTTTGGCTTTCTGTTCGGCACGTCAGCTCGAACTTGAGAGTGTAAAGGCCTATCATGTAGGCGCCTGGTTGGATCAGCATCCGGGAGGCAGGTCGACGCAGAGGCAACACTTGGCGGCCGTCCGGTTGCTCTTCGATTCCCTGATGATGAGAGGGGCAGTTGAGTATAATCCAGCCGCCCGCGCCAGGCCGCCGAGGCTGGTTCGAGAATCCTCCCAAACTCCGGTCTTTGAAGAGGCCGAAATCGTAACGTTCTTGGACTCGATAAGCCTGGATTCGTTAAAAGACATTCGGGACAAGGCGATCTTCAGTGTTCTGCTCTATTCCTGGTGCCGGGTGTCTGCCCTCATCAACCTGAGTGTTGCCGACTACTACGAACGTGGCGGCACGCGCTGGTTACGGTTCCAAGAAAAACGAGGGAAAGAACACGAGGTACCGGTGCACTCAAAGGCTAAAGAAGCGGTCGATCTTTGGCTTGAACGCTCGTACCTAGCATCAAAACCGAGTGCTCCACTTTTTCCTTCCTTCGGCAAGAATCGTGAAACATTGAACTGGAGACGCCTGGATCGTCGGAGTGTGTTGAAGCTGGTTGAGAAACGGGCGAAGGCTAGCGGGATCCTGAAACGAGTTTGTTGTCACAGCTTCCGAGCGACGGGCGTTACCGAATACATGAATTCGGGCGGCACGATCGAGATCGCGCAGCGGATCGCCGGACATACGAGTCCATCGACCACCAGGATTTATGATCGATCCGGAGATCAGCTGACCCTTGAAGAGATTGAGAGAGTGCAGATCGGGAAGAAACAACAGATTTAAATTTGGGTTGCCGGTAGTAATGGAACAGTACTCCGGCTTATTGCAAGAGAGTCACTCGCCTGCCAAATCAGGCCTAGATTAAATTTGCACCGGATCGGTCCTAAGTAGACACGCCTGATCGAACCCGGTAAACGTCCCAGAGTGGGCGTCGTTGTCCTTGGCCATTACCCTGAATATATCGAGTTGGCAGACCAACTCCGGGCCAGTTGCTTTAACATTCCAGTCGAAGTTTGGAGCAAGATGTCCCACGAAGAGCAGTGGGAAGCTAATCGCAAGTTTCTCGACGATGCGATCTCAAGAGGGGACGAGATCTTGCTCGCTACCCCGCTCGAAAGACTTCATATTGGCTCCTGGTACGAAAGAGAGCTGCGCTATCTAGCGAGCAGAGGCTTTCGTCCCGATGCTGGCGCCAGGAGACTGGTGCTGGTAAGCTAGCAGGGGAAGGGAGCATCTTAAAGAAAGCCATGCAGACCATAGAATCAGAGATCATTTCGCGCTTCAGCCTGTTTCTGGACCGTAATGGATTCACCGTTTTGCGCACGGCCGTCGACAACGAGCATTTCGGCAACGAAGTAGTCATCTGCTCCTCGCCTCGCTTCCGCCTAAAGTTTGTGAAGGACAGAGGCCAGATCTTTATGGAAATCTCCCCTGGGGCACGGGAACCATGGTATCCGCTCGAAGACGTTCTGAAGGTGGCTTTAGGCAGCCAAGAATTTGAAGCCCATTACGCTTATTACATGGCTGATCTGACTAGCGCATTGGAGTTGAATCTCGAGCCGGTCACGCGTGCGGTTCACGAGAAGCAGGACGAGATTGCGGCGGTTGGACGCGACCGCGCTCAAGAGGTCGCTCAAGACATTTTTGGGCGTCCGATTGTTTACGGGTAACGGGAGGGGACGCTGCGATCAGACGCAACAGACAGTTCTGACCATGGCCAGTAATTTCCGGTTTTTAACGCGGCCCTGGCTAACTTGTTGATAGGATTTGCTCCCCATTGGTCTTCACGAGCTCGTTCCCGCAAATTTCTCACGTTGGAGGAAACTACCCGCCTGCTCCGACGGATCTGCGCGCTCATACGCCGCTGATCTGGGAGCACGTTAATCCGTACGGCCGCTTCGAGCTCAGGGCGACGAAGATCACCGCCGCAGCTGTCAGCAGTGACAAGCCGTTATGGATTAACTTTCGTTTCATTGTTTTCTTGGTGTTGGATTCTCTGGGGGATCGGGCGAAGTCAGTCTCGCTTCATCGAGGCGCAGGATGGGCGAGGTGAAGCGGCGATCGGCGAGCGCTGCCCGGAGCGCAGCAGCACAGGGAAACACCGGTCAGCAATCCGGACGACATGCAACAACCATTTACTGCGTCGTCAAGATCGGGACCTCCTGGGCCCGCATGATTGGCGGCGGATTCCATTTGCCACTCAGCGCTTCGGACTTCGGAGCATAGAGGCGCAGGCAAATGTTGAAGGGCCCTTTGGGAGCCGGTAGCCAGGTGGCATCCTTTTACCGGGGCTCTCGTTCTGAAAATAAAGGTCGGTTGCGTATCTTCGCGATCTATTGGGGGGATTGTACTTTGGTGGGGGAGCCACAATAGACTGTGTTACTCGGTTTACGAAGCAGTTTCTAAAGACGAGTCAATTGTCGTGATGGCGCTAGACGAACCCGGCGTAGCGTTGATTTGCTGGGCGGTGACGAGCGAACAAATCCATGATGGATGGATCGCAAGCACGACTAGCGCCTCGTTGCCGGCAGGTGAGAGAAGGCGCGCTTGCATCGAACACGGCAGCGATTGGATGACTGAGCTTAGGTGCTCATTCTCTTTGCGTGATTCGATCAGCGTTCCGACAAGGAATCCTATCAACAGGAGCCCAAGGCCAATGCACGTTGCCAAGCCAGGCGTTTGACCAAGGTGTCATCGTCGGTGGGCGAAGCGGACAGCGCGCGAAGGCGAGGATGTCGCCTTGTACGCTGTTCACTTGAGAAGCCCCAAAGATTCAATGATGCGTCTGTTTACGCCACAATCTGGAGCTTAGCGTGCTTTATTTTTCGATTCGTGCACGGACCCCTGTAAAGCTATTGCGGCGGACGCTGCCGCCCGCGGCATGACTCCGAAACAATTTGCGGAACGCTTCATGGGGCAGGCCCTCCGGGATTGCGAAAGCTCAGTTGGCTATCTAGGAGAGCTGCGAGCTAGCGGAGTCTCCTCCCGAGGTCTTCGCGGGTGTAACCACACATCATATTTGCTGCTTCGATAAATTGTTCTTTCGGCGTCATCACATATCGTCGCTGAATTGTCCGGATATGCAGGACCCTTGAATCTCGGCCACTACTTCGCCAAATAATGTCTGGCGGAAAGGTGCATTCGCACGACGAATATTACGGCGCAGACCGGCTGCTGGCTGCGGTGCGATCTTTGATGTCTTCCTGTGCCACAATAGTGACGACAAACCTGCCGTCCGCGAGATCGCGCAGCAGTTGGTCAGGGAAGGCATCAAACCATGGCTGGATGAAAGGGAAATCAAACCCGGAACCTCCTGACAAACGGCGCTTGGACAGCAAATTGAAAGTATAAGATCAGCAGCGATTTTTGTGAGCGATGGTGGTGTCGGTCCTTGGCAAGATCAGGAGATGCAGTCCTTCCTCAACCACAAATAAGACATGAAGAGAATCGTTTCGGTTATCTCAACAGCCGAGGAAGCAAACGCGGCTCACCGACGCATCGTTGCCACTGTTCAGGACGCAATCGCCATTGGCGAGTTTTTGACCCGGCAAAAAGCAAAATTGAAACACGGCGAATGGTTGCCGTGGGTGAAAGTGAATCTGGAATTTAGCCGACAAACCCGACGCACGAGAGGCAAACTCCTTTACGCTTTCCGATTTTCAGACTAAAGTTTTTTAGTCGGGAGCCGCCCTCAAAGGAGGTCAACGATATGAAGCTACTAGCGCTCTCAGTCTGCAGCATGCTCGCCATAGCCACCCACGCCGCAGATGAAGGTGTTGAATACTATTTCTCACAAATGAGATGGTCTTCAAATTCTGACCCTATTGATGCCGGAGCCATTGACGGAGCGTACTATGCCGACCTTATGGCAAGCCACGGAGTGCGGAAAGTGGACTTCAATTTAGTGCGGGGAAAGGAAATGCTCAATCCCCGTTGGAGTTCCAAAACACGCGAAGACCGTGAAGCGGCAGAATATTCCCTGGCGTTTACTTTCGGCTTTGACTATGAAGCGACTAACCGGGGAATGATCGCACCCGATGGTGAACCTTATCGGAACGAAGGCAAAACCCCTCAGCAATTGACGCTCGAAACGGAGCATTGGCTTGAGCGTTTGGCTCGAGGGGAGGTTGATGAGCCAACCCCAACCCCTACTCCGGGACCGGTTACATCTACCATTGCTCCGATGCCAAAAGAGATGCAGGACAAAATCAAAGCAGAAGAAATCGCGAAAAAGGAACAAAAACGTAAGCTATTTGAGAGACAGGAAGCCGAACGCGAGGCTAATGGAGATTTCTCTCAGGCTCCGGGACTTACTCCGGTGCAACGAGAAGCTGCCGAGATGCTATGGGCAGAAAAGAATGCTAAGGAGAGCATTAAAGGCGCAACACCAGCTCCGCAATAGCCTTGATCCGAAGTAAATTGTTAAAGCGAATCAGACTATCTTGAACTTGAACAACTAGCACGGCGCATCTAGGCGGGGTAGTCTAGGGCACCAATTCTCCAGAAAAAGGATTGGTTGTATTATTTGTAGTCGTAGGTGTTGTCACTTTTTTTGTGGTAAAAAGCGCATGCTCTGGTGCGATAACTTGAAGGTGTGCTCTACTCAATATTTCGATGCGCTTCAGTTTACGCACTACCGACAGCGTGAACCACAGAAGGAAGATAAACCAGAAGATAGATAGAAGGAATGCAATCATAATACCCAATACATTTGCCACTTTTGAAAAAATGAAAAGTCCTGGAATAAAATCCGGGACACTATTTGCGGGTGTCCCGGTTTGACCATCTGAGCCCCGTGGCTGTCCAGCTCCGCTCCGCCGAGCAATCAAATATCATCCACGTGATGGTCCTGGTAGCGTCCACGTAATGGTCCTGGTGGGACACCTAGAAGCAGGACGTGGAATTCGCCCTGTCCGCTTTATCGTGCGGAGTACCCAGAGATAAATCAAAAGCTGGACGCGGTTGTTGCAGATATGCGAAAACGACATCCAGGCTTGAAACCCTTCGACGTTAGCGCACGCAGCACCCTTCTATTAATCTCGGAAAGAAGACGGCCCGGGTCCGTCGCAATCGGGGTTAACTCTTCGAGCAGCCCACGAACGATCGCCGTCACAAGCGCAGCCCGCAGTCCATGGCCAAGCACGTCGCAAATGAACACGCCTGCTTCCGTGTCTGACAACGGCAGAACGCAAAAAAAATCGCCGCCGACCTGCTCGGCCGGCTGGTACCAATGGCTGAAGCCCAGCCAGCTCTCTTCCGGGGTCAAACTTCGTGGGAAACTCGGAAAATTCTGCGTGAGAAACACTTGCTGAATGTCGCGCGCCATTTCGAGGTCGGCTTCGAACTGCGCATTCTTAACGCGCAACTCCTGAGCGTAGCGGACAAGCTTCTCTTCGGCCTGCTTTCGCGCTTCCTCCGCAGCTTTGCGACGGGTGATATCCTGCACCATGCCCTCGTAATATAAAAGTTCACCGGTGACCTCATCATGGACAGCGCGAGCATTTTCCGAAATCCAGATGACGCTCCCGTCACGGCGATAGATCTGCGATTCAAAATCCTGGATGCGTCCGTCGCGGCGCATCGCCACGGTGAATTTGCGGCGACGATCTGGCTCAACGTAAAGCTGGCGGCTGATGTCGGTCAGATCTGCGAGCAATTCTCCGGGTGAATCGTACCCATACATCCGAGCGAGCGCCGGGTTGGCGCTCAGATACTTACCTTCCGGAGTC
>JGI26340J50214_10000607_pt1 | contig 12382 bp, 6 predicted proteins | sample BogFormECP12_OM2_FD_50214 | JGI IMG/M metagenome (IMG submission 50214)
GCGCCCAAGGGNCTGCTCGGACTCGTTTACTGGTATGCGCTTTACCCAATCCACAGCATGATCTTCGGAGGCATGATTCAGAAACTCGCGAAGAGGGCAAAAGACATCGCCATGCAATCGCGCCTCGATGAACAATGTTTCCGACCATAAACGCGCCGGTCTGCAGGAGCGGATTACCAAGCGATTTAACTCAACTCTCCTCTTAATCGGGGACCATTGTCTTCCCGGATGCGTTGAAAATTCAGACTATGGACCTCCTCCCCATATGCCATGAGATGAAACGAGTTCTTTACTGGTTCCGGCGCGACTTGCGAGTCACCGACAACACTGCACTTCGGCACGCTTGCACCAAAGCAGATGAAATCATCCCGGTCTACATTCTTTCCTCTTGGAAGAAACATCACCCGTGGACTGGTCCAAACCGCCAGGAGTTCCTTTGCGGTTGTTTGGAGTCTCTCTCCAGGAATTTGCAAGCCTTGGGTGGGCGTCTCATCCTGCGTGCGGGTGATCCAGTTCAGGAGCTAGAGAGACTAGTTCACGAGACTCACCCGGAGGCGATCTTTTTCAATCGCGGGACCGACCCCTACAGTTCTGAGATTCAGAAGCAACTCGAAAGCGTTTCCGAAAAACTGAAAATCCGAGTCTTCAGTTATAAGGATATCACGATCTTTGAGCCGAATGAGGTGCTAACCAGAGAGGGCCGCCCGTTCCGGGTCTTTACCCCTTACGCGAAAGCATGGCTCCAAAAAGAAAAGCCCGCGTCCTTGCCGAAGATCCGTAGCCTCTATACTCCATCGAACATTCCAACTCTTCCTCTTCCCACCTTGGATTATTGGGCATTGACGTCCGAAGCGGAAATCGTCGAGCCTGGCGAGAAAGCGGCCAGGAAACGCCTGACAAACTTTTTGAATGGCCCGCTGTCAGTGTACCGCAACACCCGCAACTTCCCCGCAGAACGCGCAACTTCGAGGCTTTCTCAGGATTTGCGGTTCGGCACGCTCTCGCCTCGTGAGGTCTTTTTTAAGTGTTTAGAGGGGAGTAGAGACGCGTCAGGCAGAGTACGCCAAGACATGGTGTTCTACCTAAATGAATTGATCTGGCGCGAGTTCTACATGCAAATTCTGGCGCATTTTCCCAGGGTCCTAGACTCTAGTTTCAGTGATGAGTTTCCGGGCCTGATTTGGGATAAAAATGAATCGGAATTTAGCCGGTGGTGCGAAGGCAGTACCGGGTTTCCGATCGTCGATGCCGGTATGCGGGAGCTTAACGCGACCGGTTTCATGCACAACCGGTTGCGCATGATCGTTGCAATGTTTCTAACAAAGGATCTCCACATCCACTGGAGGAAAGGAGAACAGTACTTTCTCCAAAAGCTCGTTGATGGCGACATCGCAGCCAACAACGGTGGCTGGCAGTGGTGCGCGGGAACAGGCGCAGATGCGGCGCCCTATTTCCGAATCCAAAATCCTTGGACGCAAACCAGAAGCTACGATCCGGGTGGCGTGTATATCAAGGCATGGATACCGGAGCTTAGAGATGTCGATGCCACGAAGTTTACGCGTGCTCCGGACAAACCTCTTGCCAGAAATTATCCGGCCCCAATGGTCGACCACGGTAGAGAGCGTGAGGAAACGCTTGAGCGGTTCCGGCGCGCTCGAAGACGTTGAAAATTCGTGCAGCGTGACTCTCATTCCGGGAACCGAAGCGCTTGACCTGCATCTACCGAGCCATGGCGTTTTTGGGCCAGGAGATCGAACCAAGAAAAGCGGTGTTATTCCAGATTTGTTTCAGCTCCGAATTGGCAGTAAACCAGTCGGTTTAGGTGTGAAGCTAAAAAATCCGGTATGCAATCGGTATGCGATTTGGGCCGTTCCCTGACCGCTCCCAGTCCACTCCCTGTCGATTTTCCAAATTTTGCTTATCTCGAACCAACTGGCGCAAGTCACTGGAAAATCGGTTACTTCCAAGGAGAAAAGCGCAAAGAAACGATGTAATCATTTCTTGAAGATCAAAAGATTTTCAGTCCTCTGCTCTGCCAACTGAGCTACCTAGCCTTAAATCGCTTGTAATTAGGTACTTAAAAAAATATTTGAGAGGTAAATATTCTTGAATAGCAATGGCGTAGCAGTTTGGAACGCTCCAGAACAGCACTACATCGCAAGTTTGCTCCAAAAATAGATTCATCTTCTTTCAAAAATTTGACCGGCTTTCACAGTTAGCACGGATGATTTTCTTGTCAAAACAAGGACGAAGTTGTCTTAAATTTTCGCGTGCCGAAAACTAGAGCCGCTATCCGCGATTTACCGCAGAGCGTTTCCGAATTCGGCAATTATAGGGCTCGATCGTTCGCCGGAGATTCTTGCCTGTGCGAGGAAGCAGAACCCAGGAGCGCGCTTCCTGCTAGTTCCTTCGAGTCAATAGATCACTGAAAGGTATGCGGACGGCAGAAGAGAAAACATCTTTCTGATTCGTCACAGCGGGATTAGAATTTTGTGTGTTGTCGACTCGGATTCTCCAATGTTCGATTTGGCAAACAACGAGAGCGGAAAAAAAGGTCTGAGTGCACGTGGAGTTAATGTGACCGGCCAGCCGGAGGGCCTGTGTTGATCGAGCTTTCAAATTATGTGTTCGAGTCGCTGCGGGAAGACGAAGAGTACATTCTTTACTGTGGCCGGGGAGAGGGAGAACTGCCCGGTATTCTTGTAGTAGCACCTGTCTTGGAATACCCCGCTCTGGAAAGCTTGGAGCGGCTCGAGCACGAATACTCCCTTCGGGACGAGCTTGATTCAGACTGGGCGGCGCGGCCGCTTGCCCTTGCTCATCACGACAGGCGGACGATGCTGGTACTCGAGGACCCCGGCGGCGCGCCCCTCGATGGGCTCCTTGGCCAGCCGCTGGAATTGCCGCGATTCCTCCGCTTGGCCGTCGGCATATCGGCCGCGCTCGGCAAGCTGCACCGGCGAAGTCTCATTCACAAGGATATCAAGCCGGCCAACATTCTGGTGGACTCTGTGACCGGCGACGTCTGGCTGACAGGCTTCGGCATTGCTTCCCGTCTTCCGCGCGAGCGCCAAGCACCCGAGCCTCCTGAGGTGATCGCGGGGACACTTGCCTACATGGCGCCCGAACAGACGGGCCGCATGAACCGGTCGATCGATTTCCGGAGTGATCTTTACTCCCTGGGCATCACCCTCTACCAGATGCTCACCGGAGTACTCCCTTTCATTGCCGCTGATCCGATGGAGTGGGTCCACTGCCACATCGCGAGACAGCCGGCGCTGCCCGAGGAGCGGGCCAAGGACGTGCCCGGACCGATCTCAGCCATTATCATGAAGCTCCTCGCCAAGACCGCCGAGGAACGGTACCAGACGGCCACGGGCCTCGAAACTGATCTCCGACGGTGCCTGGCGGAATGGGAGTCCCGGGAACGCGTCGATCCGTTCCCGCTTGGCACGCACGACGCGTCGGACCGGCTGCTGATCCCGGAGAAGCTGTACGGGCGGGAACCCGAGATTGAAGCCCTGCTCTCGGCCTTCGATCGGGTCGTGACCCGCGGCACACCGGAGCTAGTGCTCGTGTCCGGCTATTCCGGTATCGGCAAGTCCTCGGTCGTGAACGAGTTGCACAAGGCTCTCGTCCCTACGCGCGCCCTCTTCGCTGCCGGCAAGTTCGACCAGTACAAACGCGACATTCCGTACACGACTTTGGCACAGGCTTTCCGGACCCTCGTCCGCCAGATCCTCGCCGAGAGCGAAGCAGAAGTGGGCCAATGGCGGAGCACCCTGCGTGAGGTGCTTGGCCCGAACGGCCGGCTCATCGTCAACCTCATTCCTGAGCTGGAGTTCGTTATCGGAGAACAGCCGCCTGTTCCAGAGCTGCCGCCTCAGGACGCGCTCAAGCGCTTCCAGATGGTTTTCGGGCGTTTTATCGGCGCCTTAGCCCGGCCGGAGCACCCACTGGCGTTGTTCCTCGACGACCTCCAGTGGCTGGATGCGGCGACCCTTGAACTGCTCGAGCACCTCATCACCGAGCAGGAGGTGAATCACCTGTTGCTAGTGGGCGCCTACCGGGAGAACGAAGTCACTGCCTCGCACCCGCTAATGCGAACGCTTGACGAGATCCGCAAGGCCGGAACGAGCATGCAGGAAATCGTACTTGGGCCCCTTGGGCTGGAGGATGTGGGGCACCTGGTAGCCGATTCGCTGCATTGCGAGCGGGATTCGTCCCAAGCTCTCGCACATCTGGTGCTCGAGAAGACTGGGGGCAATCCTTTCTTTGCTATCCAATTTCTCACCGCGCTGGCCGAGGAGGGGCTGCTGGTGTTCGACTTGAGAGCGGCGGCTTGGAGTTGGGATCTAGATCGCATCCAGGCCAAAGGCTACACGGATAATGTGGTGGACCTCATGGCAGGGAAACTGAACCGTTTGCCCCAGACCACGCAGGAAGCCTTAGGACAGATGGCGTGTCTGGGGAACGTTGCTGAGCTGGCTACCCTGAGCCTGGTACAAGGGGAACCGGAGGAGGAGATCCACGCCGCGCTCTGGGAGGCGGTTCGGGCGGGACTGGTATTGCGCTTGGAAAGCGCCTATACCTTCCTCCACGACCGCGTGCAAGAGGCGGCCTACGCGCTCATCCCAGAAAGCGCGCGGGCATCGGTCCACCTCAGGATTGGCAGATTATTCGCCTCACGGACGCCGGCTGAGGAGATGGAGGAGAAGATCTTTGAGATAGTCAATCAGCTCGACCGCGGTAGCGCCTTGATCGATTCCTGGAAGGAGCGAGAGCGGGTAGCCGAGCTCAATCTGATTGCCGGCAAGCGAGCCAAGGGTTCGGCGGCCTACGCTTCGGCTTTGAGCTACTTTATCGCTGGCCGCGCCCTGCTCGCCGAGGATTGCTGGGAGCAGCGCCACCCGCTTACCTTCGCGCTGGAGCTTCAGCGGGCCGAGTGCGAGTTCTTAACTGGTGACCTTGCGGCGGCGGAAGAGCGGCTGTCGATGCTGTCACGCCGCACTGCTAACNTGGTCGACCTTGCCGCTGTCACCCGGCTGCAAACGGAACTCTACACCACCTTGGATCGGAGCGAGCGCGCGGTCGAGGCGGGCCTGGAATACCTCCGGCAGGTAGGCGTCGAATGGTGGCCACACCCGACCGAGGACGACGTGCGGCAGGAATACAAGCGGATTTGGTCGCAGCTCGGGAGTCGGCCGATCGAGACACTTATCGACCTGCCCCCAATGAGCGACCCGGCCTGCCGAGCAACTCTGGACGTTCTCACAGCAATGGAGGAGCCGGCCCATTTCACCGACGAGAATCTGCAGTGCCTCGTCGTCGCTCGNATGGTGAACCTTAGCCTGGAGCANGGCAATAGCGACGGCTCCTGCGTCGCTTACGTCCACCTTGGGTGGTTTCTGGGACCACGATTCGGCGACCACCAGGCCGCGTTCCGTTTCGCCAAGCTCGGCCTCGATCTAGTGGAGAAGCGCGGGCTGGAGCGTTTCAGGACTCGCGTCTCCCAATGCTTCGGTTACTTTATCAATCCCTCGTCAAGGCATTTGCGCACTGGTCTCGGATTGCTGCGCCGCTCCTTTACCACGGCCCAGAAAGCCGGCGACCTCAAATATGCGGTTTTTTCCTACGACCGTTTGGTCACGCTTCTTCTCGCCGCCGGAGATCCGCTTGGCGACGTGCAACGCGAGGCCGAGAACGGACTCGAGTTTGCACGAAAGGCAAAGACTGGTTTCGTCGCCGACATAATCGTCGGGCAGCTCAGGTTCGTCCGGGCCCTGCGAGGCCTAACGCCGAGCCTGTCCTCCTTCAACGATGCAGAGTTCGATGAGGGCCGGTTTGAGCAGCACCTGGAGGCCGATCCGCACCTGGTATTCGCCACGCGCTGGTATTGGATCCGTAAGCTGCAAGCGCGCTTCTACGCGGGCGACTATGCGTCCGCCCTCGCGGCGGCATCGAAGGCTGAGCCGCTACTGCCGACGGGGCGGGGAAATTTTGAATCGGCTGAATACCTTCTGTTTTCTTTTGAATGGGCTGAATACCTTTTCTTTGACGCGCTCGCGCGGGCGGCACAGTATGACTTTGCATCGTCCGAGGAGCGGCCCCAGTATCTGGAGGCACTCGCCGCCCACCACAAGCAAATCAATCTCTGGGCGGAGAATTGCCCAGAGAATTTCAGGAACCGCGTGGCGCTGGTCGGCGCCGAGATCGCCCGCATCGATGGCCGAGAACTGGACGCCGAGCGCCTGTATGAGCAGGCCATCCGATCGGCGCGCGAGAACGGCTTCGCTCAGAACGAGGGCATTGCGAACGAACTCGCTGCGAAGTTCTACCTCGCCCGCGGCTATGAGACGTGCGCAAATGCGTATCTTCGAAACGCCCGCTACTGCTACCTCCGTTGGGGTGCGCTCGGCAAGGTACGGCAGCTCGATCAACGCCACCCGCACCTGCACGAGGAACGAGCGCCTGCCTCTTCCACCGCTACGATCGGCACGCCCCTTGAGCAGCTCGACCTCGGGACGGTGATCAAGGCTTCGCAGGCCGTATCCAGCGAGATCGTGCTGGGGAAGCTCATGGAGACCCTGATGGTGATTGCCGTCGAGCATGCAGGTGCCGATCGGGGCCTGCTCATCCTTCTCCGGGGCGAAGAGCCGCAGATCGACGCGGAGGCCACGACCGGCTGCGACAGAGTCGAGGTCATGCTCCGAGAGGCGGCCGTGACGCCCTCCGAGCTTCCCGAATCCGTGCTCCATTACGTGATCCGGACGCGCGAGAGCGTGATTCTGGACGACGCCGCGTCGTCGGCGTTGTTCTCGACAGACCCCTACGTGCAGCAGCGGCGACCCCGGTCGGTGCTCTGCCTTCCTCTTGTGAAGCAGGCCAACCTGGTGGGTGTGCTCTACCTGGAAAACAAGTTGACGCCCAGGGTGTTCACGCCGGGCCGGCTCACGGTGCTGGAGCTTCTGACCTCACAGGCCGCCATCTCTCTGGACAACGCCCGAGTGTATACTGAGCTGGCGCAAGAAAATAGTGATCGGAGGAAGGCCGAAGAAGCTCTTCGCGCCAGCGAGGAGCGGTGGCGAAAGTTGTTCGAGAACTCGTCGGCAGGAATCGTCCTCACCGCTGCAGACGGCCATTACCTCGCGGCAAACCTGGCTTTTCAGAAAATGCTCGGCTATACGGACGAAGAACTCCAAAGAACCACTGCTTTGGACGTTACCCATGAAGAGGACCGTGCCGAAACAGCAGCGCGTCTGGCAGAGGCTGGCGGCGGGCAGCGACGAATGCACCGGATCGAAAAGCGATACCTGCGCAAAGATGGCGGTGTCATCTGGGCGGACGTCAGCACTCTACTCGTCCCGGCGACCGGCAGCACACCCCCGTTTTTCTCGGCAGTCATCGTAGACATCACTGAGCGCAAGCTGGCCGAGGAAGCTCTGCGCGAGAGCGAACAACGTTTGCAGGACATCATTGATAACACCACCTCGATCATTTTCGTCAAGGACCTGGAACTTCGCTACCTGCTTGTGAACCGGGAATATGAACGCAGGCATCATATTCGACGAGAGCAAATTCGCGGGAAAACCGATTTTGACATTCATCCCCACGCTATCGCCGAAACGGTACGCGCAAACGACCGGCGGGTGATAGAGGCGGGTGNGCCGATTCAGTTTGAAGAGGCGGTGCCTTCGGATGAGGGCGAACGGTTGTGCGTCNNCGCNAAATTTCTGCTGCGCGACCGCACCGGAAAGCCGTATGCGGTGTGTGGCATCGCAACGGACATCACCGAGCGCAAGCGGGCAGAAAGCGAAATCCGTCAGCTCAACGCGTCGCTTGAGAAACGCGTGGCCGAACGCACGATCGAACTCGTGCAGTCGAACGACCAGCTCAAGCGGGCGGAAGAAAAGTTGCGCAAACGCAGCGAGCAGGTGCAGAAACACCGTGACGTGCTGCTTGGACTGGCGCACTCCGACAAATCGGATCTCGACAGAGCGCTGCGGAAGATCTGTTCGGTATCGGCTGCAGCCCTTGATGTAGCGCGCGTCAGTTACTGGTCACTGCAGGAAAATGGGTCGGCGATCGCTTGTGAAGTCCTCCATTTGCGTCACACAGAAAGCTTCTACGAGCAGTGCAAAGGCAGCCGGCTGGATACCTCCGACTGTCCGGCCTATTTTGAAGCGTTGGCCGCAAAACGGCCAATCGTTGCCGACCGCGCCTTGGAGCACCCGGCCACGCGCGGCTTGGCGGAAAATTACCTGAAACCACGTGGCATTTCTTCCCTGCTTGACGCACCTGTCTGGATCCGCGGCGAGGTTGTCGGTGTGCTTTGCCACGAACATATCGGCCCTGTTCGCCACTGGTCGGCGGAGGAAATTGACTTTGTCTCAACGCTAGGCGCGACCGTGTCCCTCGCGCTGGAAGAATCAAATCGAGCGCGCTCGGAACAGCTCCTGCGGGAAAGCGAAGCGCGGCTGCGCGAGAGTGAGCAGCGCTTCAGCAGGGCCTTTCGCGCGAGCCCGGCCCTCATCACGATTGCGCGTTTGAGCGATGACAAGTTTATCGAGGCGAACGATTCGTTTGTACGGTGGTTCGGGCTGGACCGTGACGGCATACTCGGCCACGACTCCGGGGAACTAGGCTTATGGCAAACCCTTGACGACCGCACGAAGTTCTGGGCGGATCTCAGGCGTAACGGTTCGCTGCGTGAGGTCGAGTGCCAGTTTCGGACTCGGCGGGGCGCAGTCCATACGGTGCTGGTTTCGGCTGATATCATCGAAATCGACCGTGAGCCGCATGTCCTCGCCTTAGTTCTCGACGTCACGGAGCGCAAGCGGGCCGAGGCCGAATTGCACCGGACGCTGGCACGAGAGAAGGAGCTGGGGCAGTTGCGGAGCAGTTTCGTGTCGATGGTGTCGCACGAGTTCCGCACGCCGCTGGGTATTATCCAGTCCTCAGCGGAAATCCTGCAGGACTATCTCGACCGATTGGAGCCGGCCGAGCGCAATGAACATCTACAATCCATCCGCAAAAACACGCGCCGCATGGCCCTTTTAATGGAGGAGGTGCTGTTCTTAGGAGGCCTCGATGCGGGTAAGATCGAATTCAAGACCGCGGCGCTGGAGCTGCGCACATTCATGCAAAGGCTCGTAGACGAAATCCTGTCGGCAAATAACCGGCGATGCCCCATCGAATTATTATTTGGTGAAATGCCTGCCGAGATCCAAGTCGACGAGCGTTTGCTGCGTCACATTTTTACAAATTTGCTCACCAATGCGATTAAGTATTCTGACGCTGGACGAGTGGTGCAGTTCGAAATTGGGCGTGTCGGCGCAGAGTTTGTTTGCGTTATCCGCGACCAGGGCATCGGAATTCCAGAGGCCGACCGGGAGTGGCTCTTCGACGCCTTCCATCGCGGCCATAACGTCTCTGATCGTCCAGGCACGGGTCTCGGTCTGGTGATCGTAAAGCGCTGCGTCGATCTGCATGGCGGGACAATCAAAGTGGAAAGCAAATTGGGTGAAGGAACAGTAGTCACTGTCAGGCTGCCAATGTTCAGTCCAGAGTCCCCTGCCGCTCGCGCTCGAGAGCATGTCGTCGCGTGGCGTGAGAAAGACAGGCCGATATTCCCGTAGGCTCAATGGCTTTTTATGCATTGACCGGGATCGACTAAGGTGTCATGTCGTGTTTCGCTGATGCCCCAACTGCAAACTCGAGGCGCCGTTCTACGCGCCGCAGGCGCGGATCCACGCCTGCGTAGTTCCCTTTTCGGGACATGTGGTTAGTCTCTCGATAAACCACCGGCTCCAGGCGGCGGACGCCGTTGCATGGTCATCGGCCTTCATCGGCCAGCGCAAATTCCATGAGAGGCGCGACTCGGACGAGGGGCACAGCCAATTCGAGGGTCTCCCCTGGAATGACAATCTCTCGTGCGAAGGCAGCTCTTCGTCGGTAACCACGTCGGGAACAATCGCGGACCATGCAGGGGCGTGAAACGCAAAGCCGACACCAATCAAAAACACACAGAACAGGAGTACATAGGGATTCAACAGTTGGAACGAACCAAGGATCGCGAGCAATACGGCCGCGCCTGCCAACCAAAGATTCATGATGCAGAGGAGCTTCCGCCGGTTAACCATGTCCGCCAAAGCTCCGGCCGGCAGAGTAAAGAGGAAGAAGGGCAGGGATGCGACTGTTGATATCAGAGACAGCAAAATGTCGAGGAACCGAGCATGTTCATCGTCCAGGTGGCCGCGGTGTCCTGCGCCGCTACGCACGTTCCCGAAAGCAAAATGGCAAACCAGAGCTTCCGATACACCGGATTCCGCAGTGCGGCGAAAGTCGAGGTTTTATTGAGACGAACATTCATAAGGCGTTGTAGAGGCCGCAGGGGGAGTAACTCGAAAACTAGAAAGGCCTTTTATCCAAGTCGCCAAGTCTGGATTGCCAGCAGAGCCGTTCCGGGATGGCGTGAAGGTGCGACCATAAAAAGTCCGATGTTGCAAGTCGATAGCCTTCAATTCGATCAGGTCGCTAACTCTTTCCTAATTTTTCCGTTTCGTTGAACATCCCCTACTGGGCCTGCGGTGCCGACGTCATTTGCTGCGCGCTCGGCACCGCTGCGCCCTGTTGCGTGGACTGGCAGGGTCGCGGCTGAGAAGGTTGAGCTCCGGTAATGTGGAGTTCCCGGTCAATGTCCTCGCGAGCTTTCCTAAATTCATTCATGCTCTGCCCCAGGCTCCGCGCCAAGTCAGGCAACTTTTTCGCCCCGAAGAGGACTAGAACAATGAGCAGGATGACAAATAAATCCGGACCACCTAGATTCCCAATCCCAAATGCAAGAATATTCATTACTATTCCAAACTGGTCGGGACCCATGATTTATTCCCGAGAATCGGCAAGTTCTTCATCGGTAGTACCAGGAGGGCCTAACGGTATGCGGGCAAACGCTCTCTCTCTGACCCTCCTGGTTGATTTATCTTTTCTTTCTGATTCTACTACAATTGGCGCCGGGCGTTATCTGCCGCCGTTGCCAGCTGCATTGCGAAATCAAAGAAGCTTTCCGGTTGGCCATTGAAAAGTCCGTCGGCCGTGAAGGACTGGACGGTGGCTACCGCACCCCCTAGCGCGGTAGATGTAGGGCGAATGACGGAACAGGGAGGCAGTGCTTCTTTGAAAAGGAAATCACACGGCTCCGGCAGGATCTTGTTGGTCTGGGTGAGCTCGAGCTGTAAGTTGAGGCGGGCCAGGGCGGCGGGATCATTCAGATCCGGAAACGTTGCTCCGCTAGGGTTTTCGGGATCGATCACTCCGGCTAGCGGTTGAGATACTGCATTACCTGCCTTGTCATGCCAAAGCGAAAAGTGGTCTATTTCGACTCCGCCTATACTGAGCAAAATGCGCAGAACTTCATCACTGGTTGCCTTAAGTGCAAGCGTTGGATAAAGACTCGTGCCACCCTGCTCGATGAACGCGAAATGAAATCCCGCGGTGTTGGCGATTGCTTGGATGCGTTGGGCAGGGGACCCCGCTCTATATTCTTGCGCAGCAGGTGGTTAGAGAATCAGGAATAAATCATGTCCTTTTTTAGTATTGATGTAAGACAACACCGGCTGGTGTCTGGGAAGAAAACCCGCCAGACCTTCCTATACCTGAGATAGTGAGTAATAGGACAACAGAATGGGAGAGAACGGGTCGCGGACGTTGGACCAAGGATGGAACTCCAGGTGGAAAATCGCTATTCGCGGCGGGAACTACGGGTCGCTTGCTTCGAAACTAAACGCGAGCGCCAACCACGTGTCGCCGATTGACCCGCGACTCTGCGTTTAAGCCTGCTTCATTTCCAGATCCGCAAAAGCCCTCAGGTCTCCCGCACTCACGTCAGAAACGGCCCAGAATTCAAATCCATTGCGATCCCAATGCAAAACATTATAGCCATCCTTGGCGAAACCTTGCACGGCTGCACCGCGGCCAGGTTCCGAAGCTTGCGGCCCGGGAATAAATACGGACGAAAACTAGTAATTTATTACGGAGTTACTGAATGAAAATAGATCAACACATAGTAAAATTAATCTGTCCTTCGAGCAGTGGTAGTTTGCTTACTGACCATTGTTCAGGCGCTTTCGCCCTGATCGAAGCGTGGCTGGAGATTGCAATCGAAGCGAGCGACGACCACGAAAAGAGACGGAGGAGCTCAAATCACTGCTGACATCGTTGCTGGAGCCTACTCGCCTAAGAGTCAGTCTGCGTCCGATACAAGCTGCTGCAGAATCGAGAAAACTCTGACTGAGTTTGCCATTTAGCCCGAAAAACTCACCAAAAAGCTAGCAAAGCGGCGTCTTTTTTTTGTAAGTTCTTGGTATTCAACAAGTTAAACTTT
>JGI26340J50214_10000609_pt1 | contig 12367 bp, 22 predicted proteins | sample BogFormECP12_OM2_FD_50214 | JGI IMG/M metagenome (IMG submission 50214)
ATCCGACCCAGGAAATATCACGCTTGGTACTATACCGGGCTTCAGGGTCGTAGGGAGAGGAGATTTGCTCGGCGGCTGGCGGCATCTCCTTGACGGTGCGCCATCGTAACTGCCCGTTCTCCTCAATATATTGTGCCTCCCAGACCTGGCGGAGAACATTGATTGCAGGCAGTTTCGCCAGCCACGGTTGCTCCATGGCGGTGTCGACCGCGGCGAGAAGCTGACGGCCATCGGCGCCGATGGCCGTCGCCAGTTCAAGTCGGGCAGCCTCGGTCTTTGGAAGGCGATAGTTCTCCACACGGCGACCATACCGCTCGTACCAAACCGCCGGCGCCAAGGTTTGCAGCCAATCTGGTGCGACGGCGGCGAGGTCGTTCAACGCCGCGCGCACGGTCTCACCGGCGCGTTCAAGCCGGTTGAGGCCACGCACGGCCGCCAGGACGTGTGTTGAATCGGTGCGCTGGCGACCTCCGGCCTTGATCAGACCCTGATCGCGCAAGTGCTGAAGGAGAGTATCGAGCAGCAATCGTTCAGCGCCGCCCTCGATAAGGCGCGAACGGAACTCGCTCAAAACAGTGTGGTCGAAGCCNGGATCGGTCAGTGACAGACCCAACGCGTATTTCCAGTCGATCCGCCCGCGCACGGCATCAGCAGCCTGACGATCGGACAAGCCCTCGACGTATTGCAATACCGTCGCCAGGGCGAGCCGCGCTGGTGCTTCGGCGGGCTGGCCACGACGGGGGAACAACTCCTTGAACTGGCGATCCTGGTAGATCGGGCCGAGCGCGTCGGCGATGTGCAGACAGAGAGTGCCGTTGGGGAATGCGGCAAGAGCCACACGGCTGGTCTCTTCTGGCACGGACGACGACTCTTCTGGACGCAGCGACATCGCGAGCCTCTATTAATAANGAGAGTCCTCCAGGCTGCGGATCAGGAAGTGACTCGGCTTTATCCAATCGGATCAATTTACAAAACGATCAAAAAGAATCCCAAATGGCCCGTGCACGAATCTTTGTTGCGCCACGTGGCTCAAGTGCGAATCAATGTTTCGCTCGGCAGCGACGGAAATCGCTTCGCCCTCCGAAGTTCCATTGATGTCGCGGNCTTCGAGGGNAATTGAACCCGCGAAGCTGACCGCGAACCCGNTCATCACTACGCCGGCGCGATCGGCGGGTGGCGATACGGCGGGTACTACGGTCGTCTCCCGGTCTNGCCCCACCGACCGCGTTCAAGGGGCAGCTTGCACGTGACGGCGGTCGCAGGTGAATTCGCCACCAGTATCAACATTCGTGTCACCAGACGCAAAGTAGCAGTCAGCACGCAGGCAACCCGGCGAACCTGCTCTGGGTAACCATCAACGGAAATCGGTATGCCTTCGCTTATAACCGGATGCCTCGACGCCGCGCTCCGCGCTGAACATGATCGAGGCTTCGGCGTAAAGGAAGCGCTGGTTGTTCGATCCCGCAGCAAGAGATCCGGCACTTTCCTGCTGCCTTCAATGAGAATTGAGGGATCGAACGCGACCTCGAGGCCGACGGCCTGCATGCGATCGGCGATCTGCACGACTGTCACGGCGGCATCATGCCTGTTGGCGTCACGGAGATCGGCGCACAGCAGGTCGTAACCGAGCGCTGACGAAAACCGGTCGAGGCAATCCGCAAACCAAACGATCCAATCGAAGCTTTGCGGCACGACGTTGGTGAGAGAGCCGAACACTGGGCCCGGCAGAGCCATCGGATCGTCGCCAAAGAATGAGCGGAGCCGCGCGAAGGCGCGGTTTCCCTGTGCGCGGTCGATGCCGCCTTGCTGCAAATAAGGCGGCCATCCGGCGAGGACGTGATCCCAGGTCAGCCTGAATTCCACGATCAAAAGCGGCCCGCACACCGCAACAGCAGGTCTCTCATCGAGCACATGAACGCCGAAGGAAATCTCAGAATAGCCCAGCAGCGTTCGGTGGTGCGTGGCAATACCGGCTTCTCATAAAGCAGCTTGCGCCCTTTGTTCGACCCGCCGGAGGCGGGTTCGAATGTCGGGACGCCCTTCGTCCCGACGCCTTCAGCGGGCCACACAAAGCGGCGCGGTCAAACCCCTGCCGAAGGCAGCCCGTAGGTGTAGCGACGCGCAATAATGAACAGCCCGACGCGCAATCAAGGGCACTTTCCGGCGCAGATTAGTTGAGACTGAAGCAGGCATCTGACGCACGCTGTCTGAGACTCAACGCACGATCGTTGAGACGGGCGCAAGATCGTGCGGGCCGACGCACATTAGCTGAGACTGGCAGCCAATCGCCAAGTGCTTGTAAAAGCGGGCAGGACAACGCCAACGAGCAAGACTTGGAACCCAACCAGCTCGACCTCTTGCATGCCGGAAGACGTTGAGGCGCCGGTCATGGGCAATGGCCGTGATGAGGCGTGTGTGGCTATCAGAAAAGATAGAGCGCGTTGCGTTGGGGCAAGTTTTGGCGGCTATGATCAGCGCCCCTCGCCGTTGCGGTGCTCCATCTTCTGACGCCGCTGGTCCGACTTGCTGTTGACCGGCTCCGGGCTTCGGGCCGGCGGAGGCACCGCCTCCGCGACCGGGTCGCAAGATAATGGCCCATCTCTTGCGAACGCCGGTCAGACGGTCACGGGCGTGGCGCGACGGCCGGAGCAACCCGAGACGGAGCGCGGCACGCTGCATTAGGCTGCCCGTCCTAAGCCGTTGATAACTTTGATTGTCGAATCCAAAACAGCGGGGCATCGTGCGGCGGCCACCACCGGAGATCCGTCATGGCACGCGAGGCAGAGGAGTTAACCGCACTGGTGCGAGCGGCAGTCCGACAACCCGGACTCACGCGGATGATTGCGGCCGAACACGCGGATGTAGCGGTCGCGGTGCTTGATCGGGCGCTATCAGGCAAATGGATCGCGCAGGCCGACATGCAGAAGCTGTTGACATGGGCGACCGCCCACACTCCACCTCGCGGCGGCATGCAGTACAATGACGCGAGCCGCGAAGGCTAGACCAGATCCCGCGCGTGATCGCGCCATCCGCGAGCAGGAAGAAGCGAAAGCCGAGCAGCTAGCACCGCACATCCAGCGTGTACCGGTGCGCGACGATGCTGGAGTCGTGCTGCGCGGTCCGCGCACCGTCGTGCGGCATGGTAGGGCGGAAGTCGCGAATGTGGTGCGGTTATTAGCCGTCAGGCAGGCGAAGCGAGCGGGCGCGACGCCACTGATCACCGAAGAGCACGTAGAGGCGGCCGAGCACTTCCTGGTCACCTACAGGGAAGTCGCCGCTGGTGTCGGCCGGGCTTCCAATCTCGAGCTTTTGCCAGGTCGACACGGTCCGCCGGGCGACGGCGCGCACCAAGAGATCCTGCACCAGCTCGCCATGCGTGAGGAGCTGCGGCGGGCGCTCGAGTGCCTTGGTCCTCTTGCTGCGATCCTGGTGGCGATCGTCGTTGAAGGCCGTCCGATCGCCAGCCTGAGCCGACAGCACGGGGTGAACCGAAGCCTGCTCAGTGGCTGGCTCGCTGCCTCCCTGACCCTGTTGGTCGCGCATTACCGGCGGCGGGACTGAGTCTTAGTCGTTTGTCGACGGCTTGCTCCGGCTCGATTCAACATGAAACCGTCGCGCTGGCCGCGATGCTGCGGCCGAGACGCGGAGACTGCTGACCCAGAACCCCAAACGTCGAAGGCCCGCCACAAGGGCAGGCCATCAAACGCAGTCGATCTTGGATTGGCCGGCGGATTGGCGTCCGCCGCGGGTGCACCCGACAAGGCACCCTCCCCCAACTCCTCCCCGTTTCGCAAGCCCCGTTTTTGCGAGTGGGAGAACGCGTGCCTGCACCTTGACCCCGGACCTTCGGCGTCAACCGAAGGATGCCCAAGCCTTGCCCAAGCCATCCGATGCCTGGACCGCTCGTGTGTGGACGGAGTTCCGCGCTGGCAACCTGACTCGAGCCTGCCGTGACGTGCTGCTGACCCTGCAAACCTTCCGTGGCCACGGCGGGGAGATCCATCCAAGCCACGCCACCCTGGCCGAGCGCGCCAGGTGCAGCCCCCGGACCGTCCTACGGGCTCTGCGGACGGCGCGCGCCCTCGGGCTGGTGTCCTATCCTGGGTCGAGCGGCGGGTCAAAGCCGCCTGGCGGTGGCTCCGAAGCTCGAACAGCTACCGCCTGGCGGTGCCTGCCTCGCCTCTGGTGCCCGATTCGCGGCCGGTCGCCACTAACCGCTAGGCTGGCCGAGGAGGGGAGAGCAAGCAAAACCAAGAGGCTCGGGAGGGGAGCAAGGCAGTCTTGGCGGAGCTGTTGGACCAGGCTGCCAGGCTGCCGGACCTGTTGGCGATGCGACGGGCAGCCTTTGAGGCTGGAAATCCGCTGTGCACGCGGTTCTAGGACGGCCGGAGAGCGTCGATAGCTTCACCGGCTACTGCGCGCAGCCTTTGGTCTTGAGAGGCCGCGGAAACGCCGGCCTGCCGCGCCGGGTCTGACGAGGCCGACCCAACGTTTCATGGCGAGATCGTATTCCGAGGATACTAGCCGCGTGAAGTGGGGTTTTGTCCCGTTTCCAGTCGGGATGTTACCGCGCCCAGCGGTCGGCGCTGCTCCTCATCTACGTGCAATCGCCTGAGGTGTCGTCGCCATCCGTCCGCCGTACGAAGGGAAATGGTGGCGAGTATTCCGAGGCAGAGATCTAGAGGTCGCGAATGCAATCGCTGGGCGGTACGCGCAACAGTACTGGGTCTAGTCACTTGCGGCAGGCTGCCACTAAGTCTCTCATCTTCTCGCTGCCGCCACCGCTCCAATGTGGTGAACAACGGGAACGCACCGACGCCTTATCTGCGCAGCGGCGCCGAGTTGGCACGTGCGATCGAGCGGCTCGATGAGGTCCGGCTGTTAACAGCGGGTTTGCCGACCGTCGCTCATGTTCCACCGGGCAGGGTGACGGCGCTTGCTCGTTTTGCGACGGTCGCCACGGCGCAGGCCGTGACACGCATGCCGGAAGAGCGCCGCATGGCCACGCTGCTCGCCTTCGTTCGCACGCTTGAAGCCAGCGCGCAGGATGACGTGCTCGATCTGCTCGACATTGTCGTGACCAAGGTCTTCGCCGACGCGGCGGCGGTCGGTAAGCGGGCGAGATTGCGCACCATCCGCGATCTCGATGCCGCCGCGCTCAAGTTACGCCAGGCCGCTACCGGACCCCCTCAGCTCGGTCCGGGCGAGGTTCTCGTAGACCTCCCATAGAGAGGCATGACTCTCGTCTCGGCTCGACGCCGCCAGGATGTCGCCGCCGAGCCGGGTCCGAGAGCGGGGTTTCTTGCGGCCCAGGGCATTGGCATCGCCAAGACCCCAGGACCGGCCCCCGAGGGGGTCTTGCAAGCCCGGCTCGCCCGAAGGCGAGGAGCGGGAACAAGCGAACCATAACCATCACGACCCCGCCGGCCAAACAGGCCGGTGCGCCTCTGCCGCCCGATCGCCGGGCGCCCGACTCGGTCGCCGAATCCGTTATGCCGATTGCCGGGCGTAGGAGAGTCGCAGACGGCGATGTCGACCTGCCCGCTGCCAACCCCATGGCGCCTGCGGGAGGGCTGCCAGATCAACGCTCTGCGGGCCGCGATTCGAGCGAGGCGGCAGCGGTCGGGACGGGCGACACCAGCTCGACCGGCCACGGGCGACACCAGCTCGACCGGCCACGGGCGACGGGCGCGCCCTTGGGCGCCATAGACATCCGCAAGCGATCCACACCGGATACCTAAGCCACTGGAATCAGGTGACACCCAGCATGCGTGTGCATGCGCTCGGGACGCCGATCGCAGCCCTGCCACCGTCCTGGTCGAGCACGACGCGCCCGCGGCGCCTGTCACGGGCCCGGGCCGCGATGCCGGGGCGGGGGGCTGCCCACCAGCCGCAGGACGGCGCGCGGGCCGGCGGTCGCCCCGGTCCATGACAGCATGACGCCACATGACAGCATTTTCCCTACTGAGTGCCTTTCGCGCGCGCGCGCGCGCGCGTAGGGGGTTCGCGCGTAGGAGGTTACAGTGAGAAAATGGCGGCATGTGCTATCATGGCGTCATGCGGCGTCATGGCAGGCGAAGCTCTTTTATGGCAATTTCAACGACTTACGGCAGACCGCGGCCGGCAGCGCCATGACAGCACTCATTGGGCGGCCTCCCGCGGCTGCCACCACCGCCCATGCATGTCGCGCTTCCGCTCCCAGCCCAGGCGCTCCAGAGCGGCTGTGATCCGGCGCTGTTCGCTACTGCCACCACAACGGCGCACTGGCTGGACGACGACGACGCGCAGCACCTGCCGTATGCAGGTCTCAGCCGGTCGGTCGCCGTGACAGTCGCCTAGACAAGGCATCGGACCGATCCGTACTGCGACGCCGCGTTAGAGAGGGACCTCTATGCCACTGAGCGGCAAACTTCTTGCTTGGATCGAGCCGTGCGGCGATGACGTCCTGGCTGCCTATGTCGGTGGCGCCGCATCCACGCGCCAGCCTGCCACCCTGCGCTGCGCCTCGCCGGACGAAGGCCGGCAGTGGGTCGAGCAGGAAGCGGCAACTCTCGGTATTCCAATCGAGTGGCTGACGCGCTGAAGGCGGTGCCACCATCCCCGGCCGCCACCTTACCGCCGGAATCGCTACCGCGCGGCTAAGCCGTTGGAATCCCAGCTTACTTGCTATGCTTGTGCATTACGTGGGCAATGCGCACGCATCGCTACGGCTGCCTGACTGGCCCGTCGCTCGGCAGCTCCTCGCCGATCAACCGCACCCGCCACAGCGGCCGACCGCCATACGCCGCCGCCCCGTACCGTGCCTCGTCCTCGACCAGCTCGACGGAGACAGGCGGTTTGCCGCAGGCCGTGCACCGCAGGCGGACAACCACGTCCGCGAGCGTTCGGCTCCCGTGACCGGAGCTGGCGACCAGCCGGAGCGGGATAGCCACCATCCGACAGCATCGCGTCTCGATCCAGTGGTCGCGGAGCGTGCCGACCGTCGCGGCGAGGGCAAGAGCACGGTCGGGCGGATCCCGTAGCGGCATGCCGATGACGTAGGCTGCCGGCTGCGTTCTGCATACGTTCCTGTCCGGCTAGGTTCGGGGGTGGCGATCAGCGGAGTTGATGACGACGCGAACATGCGCGTGACGCGGCAGCGGCGGGCAGGCCGGGGCAGACTCAGCCGCGACGGCGCCGCAGTCGGACGACGTTCGCGGGCGAGCCGTCGTTCATGACCTGGGGGTAACCCCTCCCTTAAGGGGCGGTTAACGGGGCCGCCGGCCGAGCCCAGAATTCCAGGCGTGTGTGCTTCCCGCCGGAATCACTGCCGCGCGGATAAGCCATTGGAAACAAACAATACTACAGATGCCGATGCATTGCCGATGCATATGCCGAGGCATCGCTACGGTTGCCCGGCCGGCACGGCTGGCGGCTTTCCGGCCCGGATTTTCGCTCATGGGCCAGCACGGGCCCTCCGTGCGCGGGCGATCGGCGGCGGCATCCGCACCCGCCGCGGCCTGGGCTGCCAGGACGGCGGCACAGGCCCGACCGGGAGCGGATCCGGATTGCGTACCAAGACGACGAGCCGCTGCGGGTGCGGCATCGGCACCGGCGGCACCTCGGCGGCGACCGGCTCGGCGATCGGGGCCGAGGTGCTTTGGGTGGCTTTGGCTGCGATCGGCGACGGCCGGCTCGGCGATCGGGGCCGAGGTGCTTTGGGTGGCTTTGGCTGCGATCGGCGACGGCCGGCTCGGTCGGGGTGGGATATCTGCAAGGCGTGTTGTCCCATCAGCGTCTTCAGCGCCTTCGCGAGGGTGCCCTTGTCGGTGCCTTCCAGGCCTTTCATCACAACCGCAACCTCGCCTTGCTCGGCTGGGTGCTGGATCATGCGGGCCATCCAACCCATCAGATAGTCGAACGCCTCGGCGTTGCCGCGGCAGATGATCCGCCTTGTGTGCTCGCGCAGCAGCGACCAGTCGCCTGGACATGGTTTGACGGCCCAGCCCTTCCACAAGTTCAGCACGCCATCGCGCGACGCATTGCCTGACGGGTCGAAACAGACACCTCCAATGAACTGGCGGCGGAGCGGGTGCTGCAACCAAACGGTCGCGGCCTTCTTGCGGATTGGGTTGCCGCCGTCATCCGTTCCAGTGACGACGCTGCGGTTGTCGTACAGCCGCTTCAAGTCGTCGAACGTGATCCGGTCGAACGTGTCGCGCTTCAGCACGTCATCGTAGCGCGGCGCGTAGATGATGGCCTTGCCGTTCTCGTTGACCACCATGTAGCTGGCGTTGAACTCCGCCATGAGGTCATCGACGGGGTTGCCGTTCTCGGCTGCCTTGGAGCAGCTCGGCGTAGCCCGGCTCGAGCCGTTGTCGGGCGCGCTGTCGTTCACCGGCGGCAGCTCGGTCCGGCTGTGCAGCCACACCTCCGGATCCGCCACGCCTTCCTCGCGGAGGTTCGCGGCATCCCAGCCGTCGTCCTTGTCGTCGACGTTGACGATCTGCGCGTTCGGGAACCGCTCGGCGAGCCACGCGACCGCTTTCCGGCCGGCCTCGTCGGCATCGGGCCAGAGAGTCAGGCGGCGCGCTTCCAGGGGAGTCCAGTCGGCCAAGTGCACGGCCGACGATCCGCCCGACCACGACACGCAGACGTGGTCGGGGAACAGATGCGCCGCAGCGATGCAGGCCTTCTCGCCCTCGCACACGATCACCGTCGCGTCCGGCCGGTCGGCGAGACGGTCGAGGCCGTATAGGTGGCGCGGCGCGGCGGGAGCCTTGCTGTGCCATCCAAGCTCGCCCCCCAGGCTGCCGTACGTCAGCCAGTGGAACACCTTGCGCTTGCCATCCATGGCGGCGTTCCCCTTTCTACTGCATTGCTGGGTTTGTTCTTGGTGCTGGAGCCGTAGGCGAGCCGCTATTGGCGCACGACGATGCGCTCGTCGCGCCAGCGGCGAATAGCGCTCAGGCGATAGACGACACATCGGGCGCTTAGTTTGAATCTCTTGGGTCCGCTGCCGCGGCGTACATGCATCTCAAGAGTGCGCACGTCGACGCCGGCAGCCTTCGCCGCGGCGCTCACCGACAACAGCGCGTCGTCTGCGCCGTCCAACGGCGGCGCCACCGCGCCGGGCGGCAAGATTTTTGTTCCAGAAACGAGCGTATTTGCAGCGTCCATTACCTTCGGGTCCTTGCGTGTATTTCAACGGCAAGGATGCGGTAACGAGCCGCGTAGTGCCAAATGAAAACGCTTCCCATGGGAAACGCAAAGTCCGGGGACGTGCTGAATCGGCCGCGCCAAATGGCAGCCGACTCCGTCGGTTCGGCGCATGTGCGTGATAGACCGCGCCACCGGCGTACGATGTCGACCGGGCGACGAGCGGCGTCGACGAATCGGCGCGAGCGGGATCATGTTCATGGCGGTGGCGCGCTCGGGTGCCAGAATCCGTGCCCTCGCCAATGGTGGCGATCGCCTCGGCCGCCACCCCCTCCCCTTCATCGTCCCGCCGCCTGCGCCGCCCAGGCCCGACGCCGGGCCTTCAGGAGGTCCGGCAGTCGGGCAGCGTCGGCCAACAGAGCCGCCAGCTCTTCGCCCTTCCCTTCCCGAGCAAAGTTGAATCTATCTTTTCGGGTTACACCGGCAGCCTGACGGTCGCAGGCAGGGAGCTGCCAGCTCGTGCCGCAGACGAGCACGTACTGGTTCGATGTCTGCTCACAGCGCCAATCGCAGCCGCGCACCAGCCGGCGGACCCAGCGCACCAGCCCGCAGTCCGCCAGCCGCTTGAGGCAGCGGAGTACGGTGGAGGGACTGCACCCCGCATCCCGCGCAATCGTCTCGTGGCTTGGATCGAGCTGGCCGTCCTCGCCGAGCCTACGGAGCAGCGCCTGACCGACCTGTTCGTGCAAGGCGGTGATCCGTCCGGCCCTGCGCGCAAAGTTCACCCTCGCCCGCCACACGGCTCGCTGCTCACGGTCCAAGGCATGGCGCGGCCCTGGCCCGAACTGGCTGTCCTTGTGGAAACGCATTCGCTCTCCTCGCCGGACGCGAGGTCGCCGAAGGCACAGCCGATCCCGTCCCGTTTAGGGTTGCCAATCGGGCCGAGAATGTGGAGGATGGTAGGGACCTTCTTTTCCCTGGCCGGCGCTGACAACGCCGCCATCCTCACTAAGGGCCGCCTTCGGGCGGCCTTTGCTTTATCCGGACATCATTTGCCTCTCGATCCGACTCCGTCATCGGCGCCGGTCGGTCATGATGTCCGGAAGGGCGGGATTCGACCAGAGCTGTAGAGCCCACCGGACTGCGCCGGGCTGGACACGCTGATCGGCCCGGCGCCGGCCGCAGGCTGCGCCACACGGCGCCGACGCCACGGCCGGGTCTCCCCCCTATCCCCGCCCCTCCCCTGCGGCCGCCAAAGCCTCGCCTAACGGCCGGCGTTTGCATGTTTACACGTTGCGTCGTAGGCATACGCACATGCAAACCATCGCACTCGTTTGCCAGAAGGGCGGCGTCGGCAAGTCGACAATCGCGATTCACCTCGCGGCTGAGGCCGCCTTCGACGGGGTGCGCGTTCTGCTGCTTGACCTCGATCCCCAAGCGTCCGCAGCACGTTGGGGCGACCGGCGCAGGCCGGGCGGTCCTGATGTGGACGTCGCGGTCGAGTCCCCTGCCCGCTTAGAGGCAGCCCTGACCCAAGCTGCGGCCGAGGGCTATCAGCTCGCCGTGCTCGACACCGCGCCCCACGCCGATCAGGCGGCCCTACAGGCGGCCAGGGCGGCCGACTTGGTGTTAGTGCCCGTGCGGTGCTCGATCCTTGACCTGGACGCCATGGGCGCCAGCCTCGACCTCTGTGCGCTGGCGCGCCGCCGCGCCAACGTCGTCCTGAACGCAACACCGACTCGCTCGCGTGTCGTGCAGGAAGCGGCCGAGGCCGTGGGCAAGCTCGGGGGCTTCGTCATCTCGACCGTCATCCGTGAACGCGTGGCGTTCCGGCATGCGTTAGTCGACGGCCGCGTGGCGCGCGAGTTCGATCCCGGCGGCATGGCTATGGCGGAGGTCACCGCGCTCTACAAGGAAACGTGTAAACACCTTAACATGCAAACACGTGAGAGTGTGTGATGGCCCGCCGTCCATCCCTGACCGACGCCGAGATTACTCGGCCGAGCCAAGCCTTACCGCCACCGCCTGCGCTGTCACCGGACGCGAGGCGCGCCCCGGCACGACAGGGCAAAAAAGCGATCGCGTGCTGGGTTGATCCGGCCGCGGCCCGTCAGCTCCGCACGGCTGCGGCCAGCATGGACCGGACCGTCCAGTCCATCATGGAGGAGGCGCTCGACGAGTGGTTCTGCAAGCACGGTCTCAGTCGGCTGGCGACCGGATCGCGCCAGGACGCCGCGTGACCAGCAGCGTTGTCGACGCGGAGACGCTGGCCACGGCGCAGGACGCCGGCGCGAAGGCGCCACGCATGAGCGCCAAAGACGCCAAGCGCGCCCGGTTCAACGACATGCGCGAACGTCGGCTGGCGGTTCTGCTGACGCTGCGCGGACTTGGCTGCCGCGTGTTCGAAAACCAGCCAGTGCCGCTCGCGGTCGGGATCGGCGAGCAGATCGCCGCCCTCGTCGACGGAGTCCACACACCGACGGACGTCAACATCTTCCTCCGCTGGTGGACGACGCGGCCCGACTATCTGGAAGCCGTCGCCCGCGGCGAGCCGCGCCGGGACCTCGACGGCGTCATCGCCCAGGAGCCCGAACCGGGACACCGGGAACACGCGCGGCAGGAGCTTGAGCGTCGCACGGGACGGCAGACCTGAGCGAGGCGGCGAGGCCGGCCGGGCCGTCGTGGACGCACTGGACATGCTGCTCGAGCGGGAAGGGTAGGGGCTGGTGCAGCGGTAGGAGTCGCGCGGATGGCTCGCGAGCTCCTCTTGTGGCGGAGGGCCAGCGCTCTCGAACGGCATGCTTGCAGCACCGCCGTCCCGCCGAGGAGGTGAAGCAGTACCTCGTTGCTAAGTACGACTATGGCCGCGACGACGAGCGGGTGATCCCGTCCGAGATCTACTGGCGCATCCCGCCGCTGTTGGCCGACGCCGGCAAGGAAGACGGCTCATGAGGGAAGGAAGGCAGCGTTGGCAGACATGATCCGGGACGCTGCCGGCATCGGCGACCTGCTGAAGGCGAGGCGCGAGGCGTGGCAGGCGCAGATGTGCATTGCGCCGCGCACCGGCCGCCCGCGCCATGCGCAGCGCGAGCGGCATCCGAATTATAGCACTGGCCAGATGGTCGCCACGATCGAGAAGGTGGCCGCCGTTCCGACCTGACCACACGCTCACGCCGTTATCGGGAATAGACCTTATCGAAAGCTTCCGGTTGCCTTCGAGGCCCGTCCG
>JGI26340J50214_10000611_pt1 | contig 12341 bp, 10 predicted proteins | sample BogFormECP12_OM2_FD_50214 | JGI IMG/M metagenome (IMG submission 50214)
TGGAGACGGTCGACGAGGAGTTCCGCGACGCAGCAGTGGATTTCATCCGCCGCCAGCACGAGTCGCAGGTCCCGTTCTTCGTGTGGTTCAACGCCACCCACATGCACTTCCGCACCCATCCCAAGCCCGAAAGCATCGGCCGGGCCGGCCGCTGGCAGTCGGTGTACCACGACACNATGCTCGACCACGACGANCTCGTCGGCGACCTGNTGAATCTGCTCGACGAGCTGGGCATCGCCGAGAACACGATCGTGATGTACTCCACCGACAACGGCCCGCACATGAACTCNTGGCCCGACGGCGGCATGACCCCGTTCCGCAACGAGAAGAACTCGAACTGGGAGGGCGCCTACCGGGTGCCGGCGATGGTGCGCTGGCCGGGGCGCATCCCGGCCGGCACCGTGCTCAACGGGATCGTCAGCCACAACGACTGGTTCGTCACGCTGCTGTCGGCGGCCGGTGTGCCCGATATCGCCGAGCGGCTGCGCACCGGAACGGATCTGGGCGGGGTCACCTACAAGGTGCACCTCGACGGGCACGACCAGCTGGCATACATCACCGGCGAGGCCGACGAGAGCCCGCGCCAGCACTTCTTCTACGTCTCCGACGACTGCGACCTCACCGCGATGCGATACGACAACTGGAAGTTCGTGTTCCTCGAGCAGCGCTGCCCCGGCACCCTGCGGATCTGGGCCGAGCCGTTCACCGAACTCCGCGTCCCCAAACTGTTCAACCTGCGCACCGACCCGTACGAGCGGGCCGACATCACGTCGAACACCTACTACGACTGGATGCTCGACCACATCTTCCTGTTCGTCCCGGCCCAGGACTACGTGGCGCAGATGCTGCAGACGCTGGTCGCGTTCCCGCAAAGGCAGAAGTCGGCCAGCTTCAACCTCGACCAGGTCATGGCCAAGCTGCAGGAAGGCGCGAAAAACGACTAAGCCCCTGGGGCGACTTCGAAGAGGCCGCGCTCAGTCGTGACTGGCGCGCTGCTCGTCGATGAATCCTGCCCGCAGCAAAATCAGTCCGCTGACCACCAGCACCCAGACTGGAAATGCCAGGGTCAGCCACATGCTGACGTCGCCGGCGATCAGCAATGCCACCGCCACCAGATAGCTGACGATCACAAGCCACCGCGGCATCAGCCCTGTCTTGAGCCAGATGGTGGCCAGTGAAACCATGAACACCGCCGCCATCCGGATGGCGTAGGTCTTGCTGGCGGCCAGCACGATCATCTTGCCGAAGGTGATCACCTCGGCGTGCGCGACGGGATCGGTGACGTCTTTGTTGCTGGCGACGAGCGCGGCAGCGACGGCGGTCGAGACGAACATCATCGCCAGGAACAACAGACCGCTGCCCAAGAACACCGATGCGAAGAACCGATCCTCATAGCGTCCGAAGCCGTCCCGCACGACNCCGATGAACCANAGGAACGCGATTCCGGCGAACGGCATCAACGTCGTNGCGGTGAAAATGCCGCGCCCTTCGGAGTCGAGCCATGCCGTCGAGTTGCCCACTCCCTCCGGCATTCTGACGCGGATCAGGATCAGCGTGACGCCCATGAGCAGGGCGAACAAAACACCGGCCAAGGCCGCCGCCCGGGGTGTCCTCAGCTGGTGCAGGCGCGGGCCCGCCGAGGGCGTGGGCCCGATGGGTGAGGACACCCGGACATCGTCTCAGACCGGGTTGGCGCGTGGAGAATTTCGGGCGAAGGCAAGACACCGCGATCAAAAACGGACTGCACGGCTGACCACTGCCTGAAACGTGAGTGGTGACAGGCCAGTGGTTATCGTGGTGGCCTATCCCGGATCTGACGGTCCGTGGTTTGGTGGTTTGGCCGGCGAAGCCCGGAGAAGACTCACGCCCGGCTGAAGGCAAAGGTTGAAGAGAGGGACCATGGCAGCAGATCAACCACCGGACGCATCCACTCGACTCGCCGCGGATCGGACACGGTTGGCTCTCGAACGAACGCTGATGGCGTGGATTCGCACTTGTACGTCCTTGATCGCCTTCGGTTTCACGATCTATCAGTTCTTCCTGTATCAATCCACCAACGAGCGGATTCGTCGCGAGCCGCTGATCAGTCCCGAGGTCTTCGGGGTGCTGATGATCCTCGTGGGGCTGACGGCCCTGGCGCTGGCCTGGATTCAGCATCACAACGAGATGAAGGCGCTACGGGCAAGCTTTGGCGCCATGCCGTACTCGATAGCCGCGATCGTCGCCGGCTTCATCGCCGGTCTGGGTGTCATCGCACTCATCGGCGTGACCTTGAGGGTGTAGTGCTTTGCGGGAAGCCTCTCAATCTGCTTTCGCAGCGTTTCAATCTGCTTTCGCAGCGTTTCCCCCGCACGCAAAGCTACCCGCGCCGAGTCGGACACGGCGACAACTTCCCGTTGTTTCGCGTTCCCTTGTTTCGCGCCGATCAGCATCGAAATCGATCGCCGTGCCATGGGCTTCAGGCCAGGGCGCCTCCGAGCCAGCGTCTTGCTGCGTGGCCGTCGAACGGGGCTGGTTGTCAACCGCCCGCGGCCCCCGGTGCGTCGCGGCCCCGTGGACGGGGATCACAGGCTCAACGTTGATCTCTGTCCTAGACCCTGATCTCCAGTGGCGGCCGGACTGTAGCGGTGATGGGTTACCCATTCGCGCAGCTTTGAATAGATCGTCGGATGGTTGAGCAGATCGAAGTGGTGTAGCCCCGTCAGCGTCAGTCCGTGTTCAGGTTGGAACGGGAGTCGTCGCGTCTTGCCCCAGCCGCGCGCGCTGTGTGAGCGCACGAGGTGGTCGCCGACGAGGAGGCCGACCGCCGAAGGTGCGGCGGTGGTGGCGACGAAGTGGTAGCCGGCCCAGGGAAGGAACGGCACCTCCTGGCAGCGATCCCGCAAGAATTCGCCGGGATCGCAGTCTTGCCAGTCTTCCTCGATGCAGGCGCCGAAGCGCAGGTCCTTGATTCCGGCGCTGCGCGTGTCGAGGAAGCCGGCCACGGCCCGCGTTTCCGGCAGCCGGGCCAGCGCCCAGGACGCGATGTGCACCGCTTTTTCCAGGTCTGTTCCCAGGTGTGGGGAGCCGAGGCAGACCACATGGCGCACCGCTTCGGTCCAGCGGTGCTGCTGCTGCTCGCCGTAGTAGCAGGCACTGCGCGTCACCAGCCCGCCCATCGAGTGGCCCACCAGCACGATCTCATCGATGGGAAGCGGCCAGAGCGCCTCGAGCCGGTGCAGCATGTCGGCCAGCGTTTGTCCGTTGTGAGAGATGTGCAGCCCGGTGTTGTAGCGCAGATAGACGGGGGTGAACCCGTGCTCGTGATGCAGCCGCTGCCCGTAGCTCGGCAGATCCTCGCCGGTGCGCGGGGTGCACCACCACGANCGTTCGGTGAGAAACAACCCGTGAACGAATACGGCAAGGCGACCGGTGGCGGTCGGGAACGCCGCCGCCACCTCATCGGCGGTGAGGGGGACGGCCGTCCCGTGGTGCCGGATCTGCATGGTCAGGGCGAATCCGTTGCGGTGTGCCGCCAACTGATCCCCGTAGAGCCCGTTGATTGCGGCGATGGCTGCGGCGACGGTGGGTTGGGATTCGAGCGACCCGTCGCCGTCGCGGCCCCACACCTCTGAGGCCAGCGCGCCGGCCGCACGGGTTGCCCCCCGAATCCCGCCGTCCAGACCGCCATAGATAGCGCGGGCCACTGCGTCGTGGATGATGTGGGTGGGCTTCGCCGCCGGTCCTATCGCGCCGAAGACGCGGCTTGCGATTCCCGCGTGCATGTCTCGTACCAGCGTCGTCGCCACGCCCGCGGCCTCGCCGCCGAGCTCGGCCACCGCCTTGATCTCTCGCGCCTGCACCACGCCCCCTTACAACAGACAGCGCCCAGGACCTGCACAGCGGCTTCGATTTTCGCACCGACCAGGGGCCGCAGCAGCAATTTTCGGCGCTTCGGGTGGGCCGAGCCCGAAACGCAGCGGCGATCCACCACGGGTCCGGGGCATAGTCATCGCCGGGAACCATTCCACTCGTTTAGGACGAGGGGGCTTTAGTGGCAGCGAAGCTGCGCACTACCTACACACATTCACGCGGGCTACACACATTCACGCGGGAGTCAGACCGGATCACAGTCTACGAACAATCTAACCAAAGGGTGAGTACGCAGTCAGGGAGGCATCCAGACACCCGGAGGATCGGGCACTCACCACTGTGAGCTGCGGGTTCGTCTCACACACCTGCGCAGAACCTTCGCAGTTTGCGGCAACAAACTACAACAGCGCCGCTATCTTGGTTCCCGCGCGGCCGCGGACAGTCCGCCGATCTCATCGGCCTCCAGGCCGATCTCATCGGCCTCCAGAAGGAAGCCGCAGTTGGAAGGCTGACCTCTTGCGGTTCACGTCACGCCCCAGGGCAGGGGTCTTGCACCGCCCACCACACCATGATCTCCGGCCTGGTTAGCCGCGCCGCGGCGGTGGTGCAGCGGCTATGGCGGCACGGTGGACAAGTTCACCGGCGATGGGACGCTTATTTCGTACTAGGCTCGCGATCATGGCGCTTCCACCCCCATCGGCAGAGTCGGTCGCCCTCGTCACCGGCGCATCCTCAGGCCTCGGCGAACAATTCGCCCGCCAACTTGTAGCCCGTGGTTACCGTGTCGTCGTCACTGCCCGTCGGCAGGACCGGCTGCAGAAGTTGTGTGCGGAGTTGGGCGGCGACCAGCGGGCCGTCGCGGTTGGTACCGATCTCGCGGTTCCGGAGGACCGAGATCGGCTGGCCGCACGCATCGAGGAGCTGGGTGCCCGGGTCGACATCCTCGTGAACAACGCGGGCATGGGTATCTANGCGAAGTTCGGCGCTGAAGGCCGCGACAAGGAACTGCAGATGGTGCGCGTGGATGTCGAGGCGGTGNTGGATCTGATGGGGCGCTACCTGCCGGGCATGGTCGAGCGTCGTCGCGGCGCGATCATCAACATGTCGTCGGTGTCCGGGTTCCAGCCCGGCCCGTACAACGCGGGCTACGCCGCGGCAAAGGCGTACGTGCTGTGGTTGTCGGAGGCGGTGCACGTCGAGGTCATCGGCAACGGTGTCACAGTCACTGCGGTCTGCCCAGGTCCGGTGCCCACGGAGTTCCAGGCGACCAACGATGCCGACTACCTGGTCAACCGGCTACCGTCGTTCACTCACGTGCCCGCCGAGCGGGTGGTCGCCGACGCCTTGCAGGCGGCGGAGCGTGGTCGCGCGTCGGTGGTCCCGGGCGGACCGCTCGTCCAGTTCACGTTGGGGTCCTCCCGGTTCGTGCCCGCTCCGTTGGCCTTACCGGTCCTCGCGCGAACGTTGAAGCGCTAGCGGGCGGATAGTCTGGACGCGGCGATCAAATCTGCTGCGGACCAGGCGGTCTATGACTGGGTGATCAGCTATGTCTGAGATAGCACTCTAGCTGGCGTTTCATATGTGGAGCTAAGGGGATTCGAACCCCGTCCCGAACCTGCGGAAATAGGCTCTGAACTGGGACGAATGTCCGATGGCGTTGTTGCGCTGGGCTCCGCTGTCCTGCGGATATGCGTTGTCGTGTTACGCGGCGTAACAGTGCTGGACCCGAATTGACACATACTGTTGGAGACCACTTGGGACGGCGCAATCTCGATGACGTGCACCACCGCCAGGTGGCCAATCTGCTCACGATGGCGCGAGGGTATGTCCTCCTCCACGCCTACGGTTCCACCGGCGTATTGACGCCGTCAATAGCCGGCTCTGTCGACAACGACTTCCAACACACTCGCCGAGTCGGCTACTCCGAAGCAACCCCTGGGTCACTCAGAAGCGCCTCGTAATCGCGCCCGCCGTAGAAGACGCCGATGATCACCACGGGTCTGGTCCAACACAGCGCATGCAATAACGACCCGTCGCCTGAAGCCGATTGTGCGCAGTCCTGACCTGATGTCGTCACGCGCACTGCCGCGATGCGGGAATGCGGCCAGTTCCTCGCAGTAAGCGACGATCGCCTCCGTGTAGCGCGCCGCGACTTCCGCCGACCCCGCGGCGGCGATACAGCGGTACAGCTCGACGAGCTGATCTTCCGCCTCGGGCGTGAAGACGACGCTGGGACTCACACGCTCCCGGCGGCCAGCCGCCCCCGCACCCTCTGCGCTGTGACCGCGCGCGAAGGGTCGGCGACCACGGCATCGTACGCGGCGGCCACCTCTTCACGAAGCCAGGCTTCAATAGCCTGATCGCGGGCGAACAATGCCCGCAGGCCCTCGCGGATCACCTCACTCTCGCTGGCGTATTCCCCTGAGCGCACCCGCTCGCGAAGCGCATCAGCCATGTCGTTTGGGAGTGTGATGCTCAATTGCCGCGTCGTTCGCATGACCCACCTCCATGGTTTAGTAGGACTGAATCCTACTCCCACCGCGCGGAGCGTGCCCTGGGTGCTCAGGCGCACCGCGAAATCGCGGCTATGGCTGTGCTCAAGCGAAGATCACGACCGTGGTGTCGATTTAGCGGCGGATGGCCAGGACCGCACCGCGGCGCGGGCGAACGCCACCGCTTGCGGTGTGACGCGCTCGGGCTCCGCGACCCGACTGTCCAGTGCCAGCAGCCGGAGCCGCCGCAGCACGTCTCTGGTGTCCCTCGCTATGTGCGCCGCCGACGCCCTCGTGATCGGTNTACGGTCACGGTGCCTCCAGCCGATGGCGNCGAGCATGTCAGCGACGAACCCGTCGGGGTCTTTCTCACCGGCCGCGACCGCGATGAGGAAGAGAAGCCCGGCCTGCTCTTCGCACAGATCCTTCGACGTGAGCGGCATACGTTCGGCGAGCTGGAACCACAGTGCCGACGGGTCGCTGCGTGCGGCCTTGCCCCGCGCGGTCACCATGAGACGCCCACGGTGCTTTCGCAGCAGGCCCATTCGCTGTGCGGATTCCCGCAGATGCAGTACTGGGATCGTGAGTTGCTCGCGGTTGCCCATGCCGATCCAGGCGTCGGCGAGGTCGAGTTCGGTGAAAGCGGCTCGACGTGGACCGGCGGGAGGTAGCCGGCCGCCGTCAGCTTGATTCCGTCGTCCCCTACCCTGTCGATCAGCCACACGTACGGTCGCACCGCGGTCGTGGCGGCATCCAGGTCGATAAGGACCGGATCCTGCATCGCAACGCCCATGATCCGGCGTAGCAGCCGGCGTTGCGACGTCGTTCGCACGGCGCCGAGCAGATCCGCCAGGGGGTCGGGCAGCTGACCGATGTCCACGTGTCTGTCGAAATCGCAGAGTGCTTTGTTGATATTGGCGATGTCGAACGGCGTCGTGGGGTACGAATACGGATCGATATCGCCGAGAACCTGGCGGTACTCGATCTCGGTCTCGGGGTCGCCGATGGTCGGGTCCTTCAACGCCTCGATCAGCTCATAAGCCCCGATCCCGCCGCAGTCCTCGGCCGGCCCGTCGCGATCGCCCTGGGTGCATACCACAGTGCGCGCAGAGGGCGCCTGCGGCTCCACCGCCTCCAGCCACAGAACAAGCTGCCAGTTGTCGCCGAAGTCGTAGCAGTAGAACATCCGGTCACCGATGTCGGCCAGCACCTCGTCCAGGCGAACCTGTTGCTCGGGTATGCCCATCTCGCCGCTGTCCACCTCGAAATCCATGAGGTAGTACTCGGTGTCGTCACTGTAATAGGCAGGGCCACAACCGAATCGGTGCAAGTGGCTGTCGGTCCAGCCGAAGGCTATCTGGATGATCTCATGCACGTCGTCCAGAAACACGTCAGATGCAACCTCCAGCCGCCGCCACGCCGGCGGTGTGGTGCCTGCCAGATCGACCCGGAGCTGGTAGGTCATCACGTCCGGGCGCCGGGGGCGGCGCCGAGGCGGTGGCGGCGGTCTATCCAACGGATCGATCACCGGTCACCTCCGCCTTCGCCCAGCGCGGCATACGCCGGCCGCAGGATCTCGACCAGCGGCCGGCCACGCAGCCCGACAGTGACATCGGGAAGCTGGTCGAGCAATGCCGTCGACAACGTCACCCGCGGGCTTGGCGATGGGATGTCGGCCTGCCGAATGAAATAGGAGTCAAGGCAATCGGTGAGCGGCCGTCCCGGTGGCTCGGCACGGTCGGCAGCGGGGCGACCCTCCGAACGGACAGCCCGCAGATTCGCCAGCAGATCCTCACGCTCGCGTCCACGCCAGGCGAGGATGGCGAACGGATCTTCGTCGAACGACTCGGCCAGCAGGTAGAACGTCGCGGCGAGGTGCTTGCAGGGCACCGCGCCATCCGGGCACGAGCAGTCCAGCGACAGCTCCCGGGCGGTTGCCGGGAACAGCGAAAGCCCCAGCCCCGCGAAGACGTCCTCGATCTCGTCCGGCATCTCGCCGGAGAGCAAAGCGGCGGCATACCAAGCGTTTTCGGCGAGAACACCCTCCACCTGCGTCCACTCGCCCTTACCGAAAGCGCCGATACCGATGCGAACCCGGTAGGGTCGCATGCGGCTGCCCTGCACCTGTGCGGTGACCAGTCCCGGACCCACTTCCATCGAGATCACTTGTCCCTTGCGGGCATAGCTCTTCCCGCGCTGGAGCCGGCTGCCCATCCCGATGCCTTCGAGCACCTCGATGAACCGCTGGGACCACCAAGTCTGGGCGATCGGGCCGCGGGTGCTGCGGGCTTTGAGGCCGCCGTCGACGGGGCGGGGCCGCGACGGCGGCGGGAACCAGTTACTCACCAACGGCCCCCTCGGATAGGGCGAACAGGTTGCGCAGATCGCCGCTGGACAGCTCCGTGAGCCAGCCTTCCCCGTCACCGACCACGAGATCGGCCAGCGCTTTCTTCTCCTCGATCATGTCGTCGATCTTCTCTTCGAGCGTGCCGGTGCAAATGAATTTGCGCACTTGGACCTTTCGCTTCTGGCCGATGCGGAACGCGCGGTCGGTGGCCTGGTTCTCCACCGCCGGGTTCCACCAGCGGTCAAGGTGCACAACGTGGTTCGCCGCGGTGAGGTTGAGCCCGGTGCCGCCGGCCTTCAGCGACAGCAGGAAGATCGGTGGTCCCTCACCGGACTGGAAGCGCGCCACCATCTCGTCGCGCCGCTTCTTCGGGGTGCCGCCGTGCAGGTACAGCACGTCCTGCCCAAACTGCGCGGCCAGGTGCGGCACGAGCATCTCGGCGAATTCGGTGAACTGGGTGAAGCACAGCACCCGGTCGCCCTCAGCCAGGATTTCCTCCAGGATCTCCTCGAGCCGGATGACCTTGCCCGACCGCGCACCGACCGGCGAACGGTCGTGCAGCAGTTGCGCGGGATGGTTGCAGACCTGTTTGAGCTTGGTCATCGCGGCAAGCACATTGCCGCGCCGCTNGATGCCCTCGGTGTTCTCGATCTTCTCCATCATCTCGTCGACGATGGACNGGTACAGGGATGCCTGTTCGATGGTGAGCTGGCAGTACTGCTTGATCTCGATCTTCTCGGGCAGGTCGTCGATGATCGTCGGGTCGGTCTTGAGCCGGCGCAGGACGTAGGGGCGGGTGATCTTGCGCAGGCGCTCGGCCGGCCCGGTCTGGCCGTACTTCTCGACAGGGATCGCGTACCTGGTGCGGAACACCTCGGACGACCCGAGCAGGCCGGGGTTAAGGAAGTCCATGATGGACCACAGCTCGGCGAGCCGGTTTTCGACCGGGGTCCCGGTAAGCGCCACCCGGTGCCCCGCCTCCAGCCGGCGCACCGCCTTGGCCCCGCGGGACAGACTGTTCTTCACCGCCTGCGCCTCATCCAGCACCACCCGGTTCCACCGGAATCCGGCGAACTCGCCGATGTCGCGAGTCGCGGTGGCGTAGGTGGTGACAACGAAGTCGGTGTCGGCGAGCTGCTTGCGCAGCGCATCACCGCGCAGCCGTGCCGTGCCGTGGTGGGCGTAAACCCGGAGTGCCGGTGCGAATTTCGCGGCTTCCCGTTGCCAGTTGCCGACCAACGACATCGGGCACAGCAGCAGTGTCGGCGCGGTAGCGGGCTCGTCGTGACGTTGCGCGGACTCCAGGGCGAGCAACTGCACGGTCTTGCCCAGCCCCATATCGTCGGCCAGGCAGCTGCCCAGCCCGAGCGAGGACAGGAACGCCAGCCAGGACAGTCCCCGCTGCTGGTAGGGACGCAGCACCGCGGCGAACTCCGGCGGGGGTGCCAGCGGGTGCAACGACTGGGCCGCCGCCCCGCTGAGCAGATCGCCGAGCCAGCCGTCGGCGCGCACCGCGGTGACTTCCAGCGGGGTGTCGGTGTCGTCGGGATGGCCGGCGGCCAGCGCGAGGATCTCGGCCGTGGTCGATTGGCCGGTGCGATTCTTCGCCAGGAACTCCAGCCCCCGGCGCAGCTGATCGGGGTCCACCGCCACCCACTGGCCGCGCAGCCTGATCAACGGAGACTTGGTCTCGGCGAGCGCGGCGATCTCGTCCTCGGTCAGGGTGTCGTCACCGACCGCGAGTTCCCAATGGAAATCGATCAGCTCGTCGCGACCGAATCTGCTTGTGCCGCCTACCACCCCGTCGACCGGTGTGGACGCCGACACCACCAGTCCGAGCTTGCGGCGCCGGTCCCACCATGACGGCAGAAGAACGCCGAACCCCGCCTCGTCGAGCAGTGGCGCGGCAGTGGACAGGAAGCGGTAGGCGCCGTCGGTGTCCAGGGAAATCTCAGACGGACGCGCCGTGCGCAGTGCGGGCGCGAGTTCGGGGTAGATCCGGACGGCGCGGCCGAGTTCAGCGAGTAGGAGTTCCTGGGGCCGGTCCAGCCAGCGGCGCAAGCTGCCATCCTCGTCCCAGGTCTGCTCCGCGGGTACCAACAGGCTGGGGTCAGCCATGGATTGCAGCAGGAACTCCAGCCGCCAGCCGGGCTGTTGGCCGTGCGGCTCCTCGGTTTCGGAGAGCCGGAACATCGCCCTTGCCGGGCCGGGCTCGTCGGCACCGATCGCATCCCACGGCTGCAGTGCCCCGGCCAGCGCGTCGAGTTCGCCCGGGTCCGCGTCGAACCGGCCGTCCGGTGCGGTCAGCGCGGTCAGCCAGGCTTCCTGGGCCGGAACGTGTTTCGGGCGGGGGCCACGCCGGGGCGGGAGCAGGTCGATCCCGGCCGGCAACGTCGTTCGCACCGCCGCATCCGCGAAGGCATACAGCGCCGAGGTGGCCAGCTCGTAGCCGTCCTGGGTCTCCGGCTCAGCCCGGCATACCGGTGGCATCGCGGCAATCAGCGCATTCAGGGCCACGACGTCGGGACCCTGCACCACCGGACGCCAGAAAGCGACTGGCCCGTGTTCGTCGCAGGAGAGCGCGGGCAGGACCCGGCCGCGCTCCACCAGCTCCCGTGCGAAGGCCGCCAGTTCGGCGAGATACGCCACGGATGCGCCGTACCGCACGTCGGCGGCGGGCTCGTCCAGCGCGGTCAACGCCGACGCGGCGGGCAGGGACATCACGCGAACCGTCCAGGGCAGCAGAACGGGTTCGATTCTTCGTGCCGGGCGCGGCGTGACCCGGAACAGCTCCGGTGAGTCCAGTGGCGACTTCCGCAACGACGGCAACAACAGAACCGCGGTTCCTGGCTTGCCGGTGTGGATCGGGGCGATGGCATCGGCGTCCGCGGCGAACGGGTGCGGGCGGGCCGCACGCAACGCTTCGCTGGGACTCGTCACCGCAAGCGCGGAATCCTCCGCCCAAAGGCATAGCCCGTTCGAGGGGGACCAGAACCCGTGCAGGACCAACATTGACGTTCCTCTTTCGTCGGATGCGAGCCAGGCTAACGAGCGAAGGTAAGCACGCCGAGGCGCCACGCGGAAGCCGCTAGGTCAGTTCACCGAGGTTGTGACGGGTGGGGCAGATGTGCCAGTGATGCCAGAAGGATGACACCAGCAGTCGTACCATCCCTCCGTGCAGAAGACGACGGTCTGCCTGCCGCACGATCTATAAGGTGGCGGTGAAGCGCGCCGCGCACCCCTCGGCGGGAAACCGTGTCCAGAAGTCTTGATGTCAAGTTCGACGCTGGGATCGTCTTCAGAACTCAGGATTGACGATTTGGTCACAGGCCGGTGGACCGATGTGCGACTTGTCCGCGGAGGTCGCGATTCTGCCAAGCCCGTACTCGTTCTGATCTCGCGCATTATCCCGCCGCGGCTGGGGGCTCACACGCCAGCGTGTCATGGCTGCTGAAGATACGTGTCATGGCTGCTGAAGATAAGGGGAGCCCCTCCGCGCAAAGCGGACTGAGAAAATCGGATTCAAGTGCTGATTTCCGTTTAAACGGTGTTAGCCAGGACTGGTTACGGACGGCTACGCAACAGTGGACCGAGGGTAGAAATACCCCTGAGCTGGACTTTTCCAGTGGAGCTAAGGGGATTCGAACCCC
>JGI26340J50214_10000613_pt1 | contig 12325 bp, 11 predicted proteins | sample BogFormECP12_OM2_FD_50214 | JGI IMG/M metagenome (IMG submission 50214)
TCTCCAGCCGGTACCCAACTGCAGCTGGCACTGCCGACTGGCAAGGCGAAACACACATGAACACCACACTCGCAACCTGCACTCACACCTACGACAACGGCGGCACCCGCAACTCTGCCGCCGCCCATGGCCGCGACTATTGCACCTACCACTTGCGCTACCGCGCCCGCCTTCTTCGTATGGCCCAGCTCCGCGCCCGCAATGAGCGCTTCGATCTGAAACTCCCTCCGCTCGAATCCATGTTCGCCGTGCAGTCCGCCCTCACCCAACTCGCCGAGGCCCTCGCCGCCGACATGATTGATCCCAAGCGCGCCGACAAGCTCCTCGCTGTGCTTCGCCTCGCCTCCCGGAATCTCCTGAAATCCGACAAGTGGCCCGCCAGTCCTTACCACTCCGATCAGCCCGGCCCCGCCGTCGATCTCGCCGCCGAGTACGGCCTTCCCCAAGATCTTGATCTCAACCTCCCGCCGGAGGTGGCGTTTCCGTCCCCCGCCGAGGGTGCCCCACCCTTATCGCCTTCCTTTGGCGATAGGGTGGGAGCCGTTGCGGGGGGTGTTCCCGGCCTCTTCCCCATGCCCACCGTCGCCTATTGCAAAGACGGACCCGGCTGCCCCGAGCACACCATCCGCGCCGACTACCCCACCACTCCTGAGATGGTCGAGATTCAGGAGATCACCCTCACCCAGGGCGGCGATGCCGCGGTAATTCGCGGCCGGCAACTGGACCGCAACTGGAATCGCCGCCAACTGCGCACCGACCGCAAGCGCTACGCCGCCGTCGCCTTGCAGAAAAACCTCCGCCTCGCCGCCGAGCGCCTGGCCGAGCAGAAACTCGCCGCCGAGAAGCTGGTGGCCGAGAAGACCGCTGCGGCACAGGCAACTGGGTGCCCGCCTTCTGTTGGCGGGGTGGGGACGTTCCCCGACACCAGCAAGAAGCCCGTCGCTTCTGCGGGCACCGGCGACGCCTTCGCCGCCAAGGAGGACGCCATCGCTTAACTTTTCACCGGCTTGCCCAGAGCTGGAACCCGCAAGGCGCGCACGGTGGGCGTTACCGCCGATGCCGAAGTGCGTTTGGGAATGCGCCGTGTCATGCAAAACGTGCCCCACATAGGCCGAAAATTGCGCCGCATGGGAGTAGCAGTGTGTCACACAGGCCTCGATGCCAGCGACGCAGTTGGGTGGAAGCGCTGGCCTTCAGGCCAGCGACCCCGGGCCGTTTGTGCGATGGGCTTTTAGCCCTGGCGTTGTTATGTCGCACCGCAGGGATGGCCGCCTAAGCCCTTACGGCAGAATTGGATAGCTATAACTAGCAATAAAATGAAAGGGATGCGAACAATTTCCTCCCAACCCGATGAAAACAAAGGAGGCGTGAAAAAGAAAACCTGGCACACTGCAAATGGCCTCAAGAAGGCGTGCTAGATTCAATCGACGGAATTTATCAAATCGAATACGAGAGGACACCATGATTCAAAGACCAAACCCCCGACTGAAACGCATCGCGCTGGCTATGGCTGTCGCCATCTCAGCAGGAGCGCTCGCGATCACGCCGGCGATGGCGCAGAACCAGCAGATGGAACAGAAGCTGATGGCCATCAAAGACGCCCAGGCAGCCAACAAGCAGAAGCTCGCCCAGTACACCTGGCAAGAGACGGAAACCATCAGCATCAAGGGCGACGTCAAGGATACCAAGGTGTACCAGGTCAGTATGGTGAACGGCCAGCAGCAGAAAACGGAAATCAGCAATCAGGCGGCGCAGTCCGGCGGCCGTGAAGGCCGCTTGAAGGAGCGCGTCGTCGACAAGAAGAAGCAGGAGTATCAAGAGTACGGCCAGTCGATCGGCGCCCTGGCCAAGCAGTACACCACGCCTAATCCCGAAGCCCTNATGCAGGCCAAGCAGGCAGGCAATATCTCGCTGCAGCCCGGATCCGGCACGGTGAGCCTGGTGATCAAGAACTACGTGAAGCAGGGCGACTCGATGATCATGACGGTCAGCGAGCAGACCCATTCGCCGGTGAGCGTGCGGGTCAATTCATACCTGGACGATCCCAAAGACGCAGTCACCATCTCCGCCCAGTTCGCGCAGCTGCCCGACGGCACCAACCACGTCGCAAGCACGCTGACCAACGGTGTCAGCAAGCAGCTCACGGTGAACGACGTGAACTCGAACTACCAGAAGCACTGATGGAAGCACTGAGTCGACAGCCGCAGACACGGACGCTACAGGGACGCCCGTATATAGTCCCGAAGAACTCGCCGGTCGTTAGCCCCAATATAACGGCCGGCGTTGGCGTCCAATGGGCGGCTTGGAATGGTCGCGGTTCTGAGGGGGGCGCAGCTTTACCAGCGCTGCCGCTCCGGGCCTTGTAAACGTTGACCCTTAGCCGCACCTCTTCTGCGAGCCAGCCGCTACTGCCCGAGTTGCGCCAGGGCCGCGCGCAGCGGCGCGTCCGACACCTGAATCAGCCCGACATACGGTTGGAACATTTCGAGGATCAGAAAGATTGCGCTGCATACTGCCAGCGACGAGGCAAGCAGGCTGATCACCACCGTCAGGTTAGGACGAATGAACAGCCCGAAGCTGATAAACAGCAAGGTAAGCCAGGCAACCATGATCACTAGCAACGGCCTGGGGAGAGCGGAGGACTTCTGTTCAACCATCAACCAGCGGATCCGGCCCAGTTGAACCGCCAATCCCAACGCCTGAGTCCGCAGTGATCGCTGATTGTCAGTCGCAGGAGTCAGTTCCTGTATTTTGTCCCACATCACTTCGCCATTTGCCGCGGCCGGGTCGAAACTGGTCTTACCTCGACCATCGCGCTGCCACGCGCGTTCAATCAGGCTGGCCACCGTGCTGCGCAAGGCTGCTCGTGCATCCTTCGCTTCTGCTCCGTAATGCACGAGGATGCGGTCGAGCAACACAACGTTTGCGGCGGCCTCTGTCATCTCGGTGTTCTGGGTGTCGTAGAAGCCCTTGGCCGAGGCGATGAGCAAGCCCAGCACTAACGCGACCGTTGTCGCGACCAGCCCCATTCCAAGCCGCACAGCCTCTCTCGAATCGGAACTGGCATGGCTTTCCGGCAGAAGGGCCCGGAGTGTCATTCCCAACAATGCGCCGCCGAAGACGCATCCAAAGATAACCACAGTGGTCGCAAATGGACTCATGGATGCCGCTTGTTATAGACGCAAGCGTTCAATTCCGCAATGGAAAAATCCTCGTTTCCTCACTATGGAGTCGGCACCACCTTGTAGTACACGCCACCCGAACCATAAGCCGGGCTGAACCACGTATTGCCGCACAGATAGTAGGTCCCGCTTCCAACACTCGGCGTGATGCAGCCCGCCGGAAGTACCGACACGATCTGCCCCATCGAATAGCTCGCAGCGGTAGCACCCGCCGTGGCCATGTTGGCATTCGCCGCTGCGGCGTTAGCGTTGGCAGCAGCCATATTGGCGTTCGCTGCGGCTGCGTTGGCGTTGGCTACGTTCGCCGTGGTCGCGCCTGCCGTATAGCCCGCTGCATAGGCGTTTTGCGAGGCCGCTGCGCTCTGCGACGCAGCCGCCGAGGAGGCTATGGCTGCACCCGTGGCCACGCCAACCGCAGCGCCTACCGCGGCTGCGCCCGCCGTCGAACCGCAGTCGTAACAGCCCGGATAGTACGGTGCCGGCGGATGGTACCCGTAAGCGGTCGCCGGCGGGTGATATCCGTAATAAGTGTCCGGAGGATGGTACGCCGTCGCCCCATTGTCGTACGTGTGCGTTGCACCGTATCCAGCCTCGCCGGAAGTGGTGCCGCCGTACGTGTTGGTGTGAGTGGTTCCGCCGCTGTAGTTGTGTGAAGTGCTGCCCCCATACTCATTAGTGTGCGACGACCCCTCACCATAGGTATGCGAAGAACTGGTCCCGTAGGCGCTACTGTGGCTCGTCGATCCGTAACTGTGCGACGTACTGCCGCCGTAGCGGTTCGCGTGCGAGTAAGCGGCCGCCGTCTCGAACGGCAGCAACGTGATGGCTAGGCTCAGGCAACTGACGATGATCTTGTACATGGTGTTGCTACTCCTTATTACTGTGACTTGGTTGGCTTGGCCTTGGCTGGAGGTTTGGCGTTCGACGGTATCTCCTGGCGGGCATCGGCGAACGGAATACGCTTTGCTGTCGCTGCTGAGCTGGGCGGCGCGAACGTGTCCGCTGGCACTGCCTCGTCCAGCTTCCAGTCCGTGAGCGCGAGTTCGTGACGAAGCTGGTCGGGATCATCAAGGTAAATCGCGCGAACCAGCCGCGGCAGCTTGTCCTCCGCTCCAATCCAGGCTTGTACGAATACGCCGTCGCCGGCGTAAGCCACGATGTCCGTGGTGATTCCCGCGACCACATGCGACTGTCCGACGTAATACGCATGCATGAGTCCCGGCGCGAGGTCGCCGTAAGGATCGGCCACGATCAGGTCGTCGAACGGAACGTAGATGCCTGCCAGCTTATACGCCTTCTCCAGCGTTGCGTCGATCGTCGGAGGTGCGTCAGCCACAGCCAGCAGGTTCTCGGCCGGAGCGTAGCCCATCATCGATTTGCCGTCATAGTAAAAACTGTTGGCGGGGCCATCACCCAGCTTGAGCACGCGCAGCTTGTCAGGTCGCTGCAGAGTGACCTCGTACTTTGTGGTGTACCCCAGCGGAGCGCCCTGGCGGGTCGGGTGCTCGAACAGTTCCACCGCCGTGAAGGAAAGGCTATGAGCGCTGGCCAGCCGGTCGCTGCTGGCTTTCAGGATTTCCAGTGCCTTGGGATCCAGTTGCAACTTGGGCGCCGCCGGCGCCGGCTTCGAACTCGCCGCAGGCTTCTTCTTGGCCTGCGGCGCCGCGCTTTGTCCCACCGCCACGCCCGCAATCAATAGCAACATGGCAAGGGACAGCAGCGCCTTACGGCATGACTTGTGTTGCATGATCAGTTCTCCTCGCTCGTGGCCGGTCCGTTAGGGAATCATGCCGCAGTCGAACATCTTGTTGGCGATCGGAGCAGCAATCTTGTTGATGAACGCCGCGCGCATCTGTGGGTCGCCTTTCAATAACTGGACCACATTCTGCTCTTGCTGCGTCGGCGGGGCCTTCTGTGACTTCTTCTCCCACAGTTGCTCACACGAGGAATTCTGATACTTCGCGATGATCTTGTTCGCGACCATGTCCATCATCGGGTATTGCTGTGCATTGCCGATGCTGACGTAAAGTAACCCGGTGGCCAATGCAAGAAGGGAAATGCGCTTCATCGAGACTCTCCTCCCATGATTTGTGCAATTGGGGTGCGGTCACATGATACACGGTGAGAAAGGGTACGGACTGTGACAATGTTCCCGCACGGCTGGCCGAGCCAAACCTGAGCTGGCTGCCGCGTNCTAGCCCGGCTCCACCAGCCCGAGAGCCAGCAACGCGACGGCCGGAGGCAACAGCGTCCACACGCCAATGCGGGACGCCAGTGCCGCCCCCAGCACCGCCCCCGCGAAAAAGATGGCCCACAGGCCGCTAAGCAGTGCTGCCCGCCGCCAGCGGCGGGTTCCACAATCGCCTGCCGTTGGCAATTGTGGGGCTGGTTACTTTCGTAACGTCAACCCGCTCTATATCACAGACTCTCCCCTCCCAACATGTAATCTTTATGACTTGTCATCACGAGCCCGCCATGGCGGGCGAGGGATCTGCTTTCCCTCCAAACCGGCAAAAACCACATGCCACGCGAATTCCGTTTCTACGTGTACGTCATGGCGAGTAAGTCGCGCCGCATTTACACCGGTGTGACCAACAACATTGGGCGGCGAGTCAAACAGCACAAGGCGGGCGAAATCGAGGGCTTCACCCAGCGGTACAAAATCAATCGGCTGGTGTATTTCGAGGTGTTTCAGTTCGTCGGGAACGCTATTCGTCGCGAGAAAGAAATCAAAGGATGGGATCGCGCTAAACGCGTCGCACTGATTGAGCGTGAGAATCCCACTTGGGACGACCTTGCCCACGACTGGGGGAAGCCTATCGAACTCCTCAAGCCAGTCGTGGTCGAAAAGAAAGCAGATCCCTCGCTGCGCTCGTGATGACAATTCAGAGCGGCGGGTGACCCATAATTGCCTTCAGTTGGCAATTATGGGTGCCAAAGCGACAGTCCTGTTTCTCCAGGATTCGATCTCGACGCCGCAGTCTTCGCCGCTGGCGTAATGGCGGAAGCTGCTCCATTACCAGTCTTCAGGGTTTTTCACCGGTATGCGTTTCACAGGATTGCGGTGGATGTACTCCAACCTCTCGAGAAATTCCTCGTGGCCCCAAATGTTGCGATCGAAACAGCGCTTCTGCCAGAAGGGCGATTCACGATGCACGTCGCGCACTCGCCGCGACCGTTTGGCAGATGAAATCTTGAGCGACTGAATCGCATTGGCGATGGTTCCGCGTTCCGGCTCAGAAATCAGAAGATGCACGTGCTCAGAACTGGTCTCATAAATGTGATTTGAAAGGGCACGGCTTCATAGGCTGCTGAAAAACTCGTTTCCGCAACGTTTTTGTATCAGGGCACGACTTCAGTCGTGCCGCTAAGCCCTTTGTTATTGTCATCCCTCGCGGGCTTCAGCCCGCGGGGGATCTGCTTTTTCGCTTTTTTTCAGCAGCCTCTTCAGCCGTGCCGCTCGGAGCATCATAAACATTGGGCTTTAGCCCCTGAGGGAAATCGAATTCCCTTCCGCCCATCATTGTGAGACAGCTTCCAGGCATAACCACAAAGCCGTACACGCGCATGCCGTACAGCACGCGGGTCCGTTCCAGGGCTGTGACGATGAGGTTACGTACATCACTGTCGGCAAGTCGCGGCTGTCGGTGGTAACAGGCGAACGTAATGAAGTGCAGCGAATGGGAATGGTGAAAGCGATAGAGCCCGCGGGGCATGGAAAAATTCTTTTCCCAGGAGCCCCACAATTGCCAACCGAAGGCAATTGTGGGCCACCCGCCAGTTCTCGGTTACGGCGCATCTTGAACACAAACAACTCACCCAAGCTGCTGCGTAAATATTAGCCATGACAGTAGTGCCACACCTCAGGCTTAAATGGAGGCGGCTGCAGCCACCTGCATAACTCTATAACGTGCGCGCCTTCCGGATCTTTATAGGTGACGATAGACAACAGATATACAACTTCTTTACCATCCACAAGTCTCTTAATCTCATCGGCGTCCAGAGGACTATCCGACGCTCCGGTAAACCAATAATCATCAGGCTTGCCATCGGGTTCAACGGTGGAACCGCTTTGTCTATTAAGACTAGCTCTACTAAGATTCTTGAACTCAAGACCTAGTTTCTTCTCTATTTCCAAGCTACTATTTGGAACGACATACGCCTTTGCGAACGCTTTCGTTTCGATGGCTGCCGCCGTACCTGTATTTGAATAGAAGAAATTAAAACTTACAGGCTTTCCTTCCACAAAACCAATTGTCTTGGTTTGGTCATTTTCCTGAAAATAGCTGGAGGCGAACTTACTTAGGCGAAGGCTGGCTGCTGTATGCGCATGGGGCATCGTTATTGTTGGATTAAATGTGACAGTTTGATGCGATTTTAGATAGTCGATCTGTGCGTCTTTGCCGCCTAGTTTTCTTTGCAAATCACCCTTTTCAATCTCGGCTTGCTGTCTTTGCGCAATGACCATCTCTGTGTTGTGGTGCTCGTCTAACCATGCTTGGTAGGCACCTACAAAAAGTAAACCAGCGGCGAAGAACCAGTAGACCGTTTTGTTGGTTTCCTTTCCTCGAAATTTCTCAACGATGCCCATTATCACTAATGCAAATCCGCCAAACGTAGCTAGCCAATGGGCGGCTAACGCTGAGAAGAACAGTATGATCTGTTGAGTCATCCATCCCTCGGCCAAGCTTTGACTACAGGTCTGACGCCGGTCAGAATACGCTTTATGCTCTCTTGCGTCAAATCCACAAGCTTGAGTGACAGCCAGTGAGGCGCGTTTTGTTGCTGGACCAGCAGCGCCCCGTATGCGCCTGTTTGTGAGTACCCGCGAAGGCCTTTAGAACGCATAAGCAGCTCCAGTTCTGGGACAAATGTCCAAAATGTCCGTCTTGGTATATAGGGAGAGTAGTATCCTCCCAACAGTTTGCTGGGCCACCCGCCAAAGAAAATAATTATGCGCTGAAACCCCCGAAAGGGGATATAGTGGTGCGCTGTCGGGAGCTAAAACGGAAATTCCGACTAAATCGCTCGGCTCTGCCACCAACGTGATCCACCCTAACTTTCGCTTTTTGCAGGAGATTGCAATGAGAAGAATGGTTACTGCCTCGTTAACGGGAATATTCCTGCTTGCTTTCTGCTTGTCAGCATTGGCAACAGGGTATGCTGGCACCGCAACATATACTGACAGCCTACAGTGTACGAGTTTCGTTCCCCCCGGCTGCACGATAGACTTTCCATGGGATCCCCCATCGCAACCACTGACCACATACGGAGCGAGTGGCGACTACTGGGTGGGCTCATCCCAAACATTCGGTCCACTCTCCCCCGTATCTGTCGTTCTTTCATTTCAGTTCTCCGCTCCGCTTTCCGACTTTGAGGAAACAATCAATTGTTCTCCACCCACAGGATGTCGTTATGAGTGGGGAGGTGACTTCAGCGGCGGCACAATCGGGATGACTGCGGACATAACGCCATTTCCCAACGGCGGTACAACCCAAACCATCACCTTTGCTGGCGTAATTAATGCAGGTAGCTTTGATGCAAGGTATTCCACATTCCCAAATTGTATGCCGTGTGCCATCCAGTCCGCTAATTTAGACTTTTCAGGTCAATGGAGCACTGGCTGGACATCGACAGGAGGGATGTCTCTGTATAATGAATTGCCATTAGATGAAGGCAGCACACATGGCACTTTGGGACTGAACACCCAGACGCCCGAACCCGCAAGTCTTTGCCTGTTTGGAACGGGCGTGATTGGCTTAGCTGGTACACTGCATCGCAAGCGGGCGCTGAGGAGATGCGGCAGGGGGAAGGTCGATGTCAAGCCAGCCTAGCCGTAGAATCTCCGGGCAGTGGGGAACGTAAGCGGACAAAAGAACGGCGACTGCGGCAATACGAAACCAAATGTCAGATTTGAATTGTTCCCATTTCTCCGACATAAAAACGCGGAATATTGATCTATTCCACTGGTCTTCGTGAACACGAGGAGAGTGCTCCTGATGAAGAAGAACAGTTAGATCCTGAGGGTGAACCAAAAGGCCGCTGGGAAGGCCTGACATTTATCCCAGACCCCCCAACAGGCAACAATTCCTAGAAACGTCGCTTAGGGCACTCGGCGCAGCATGCCAGAGAATGAAAACTCCAACCGCACCGGGTGCTAGAATCTGAAACCCGCTTGACGAATGTGTTGGCGTGCGGCAGATCAGCTATGTGGGGATAGGTCGCGGTCTCGAGGAGTTAACGTCGTCCAAGAACTCAAACAACAGCGCAGCCGTCTTGGAAGATACAAAGCGTCGCGGCCGGCCTCCAGGATCAGGTAAGCGCCGCACCCTGTCGGCGGTGGCTCGAAGACGTATCTCGGCGGCAATGAAGGCGCGCTGGGCCAAAGTGAAGAAAGCGCAAGGATAAATAGTGTTCGTGCGAGATTATTCACTTGACACAACACTAACTCAAGTGAAAATGGGGATGGTTTCGCTGTGCCATGCCTACTTCCCGAAATGCAGTAGTCCACGGTCGTAGGCCCACATCAAAATAGAGGCGGCGATTATCGCCGCCCAAGCCCACTTCGATATTCGCCCTGCATTCTTGGTAGATTTCCACATAGCCTAAGACTAAACCCTGTATTTGTGTCAAGTGAATAATCCTGAGCGCCTGTCGCCGTTCTTCACCAACGACCCGGTCCCGCGCCCCAGAGGGGTATCTATTTCGCTCAGGTACCCCCAAGGGGTTGTGGTTTCAGGGCCAGTCCGCCGGTGCGGACCGGATGATCGCCTTGTAAGTTGTTGGCTCCACGGCGACGGATTGCTGAACAAGACGGTAGAACAGCTTTCCCCGGCTGTGCGACTTGCGCCGGTTGAACCTAAAGGCGGGTGGCCCACATTTGCCTTCTGTTGGCAAATGTGGGGTTGTGAGCGTCCAACTCTGCCCCCGGTCCGACCATCAGCTTTGGCCATCCGTCACGATCAATGGCGACTAAGTGGCTTGGCAGGTGGCCCACAACTGCTGCAGTTGGCAATTGTGCAATTGTGGCGAACCGAGCCGTTTCTTATCACACGGCTCCGTGACCTGCGTCCTTCTCCCGCTTCTTCACCCTCCGTAGAATCGCGGAGATGAGGACGAGGGAGTTTCTTGTCCCGGGACTCGTCCTCTCGACGGAGTTGCGTGGCCCAACGCCTGACGCATCGCGGCAACTGGCCGCTCTCGCAAATCTTCCAGACTCTGGCATACTTCCGACGCGCTTTCCATGCCGCTAAGTCCTTACGCTGGACATGGATACGTATAAACCTCACGCACTCAATGGTTTGCGAACAATTTCCTCCCAAGCCGTTGAAAACAATAGGTCGTNAAAAAAGAAAAAGTTTGCAAACTAGTACATATTGTGATCGCAAAGACCCACCCAAGCTTGGATGGGGCACCCAGCAAACGTCCCCGAATTCGGTTGGGTTTGACGCCGTAAGGGATATACTTGCGGCATTTCCGCCTCTACCGAGGCCCGGGGTGGCGTGTATGAATTTTCTGCGGATGACTGCTTTGACCGCGCTGCTGCTCTGCAGCACCTGGATTTTGGCGGACGATCCTCGAGTCCACGTCGACGATCCGACGGGATCATTTACGCCGGTTGGATTGAGTTTTTCTTTCACCTCCAACGCATCCGGCGGAGGCGCCTTCAACTTTACCAACGCGAGTGGGGTGGCCTTCACGTCTCTGGAAATTAATGTAGCGGCACCAATGCCTCCTGGCCCGATCACATGCGGCGGCAACGCCTTCGCTAGCTGCTTTCAGCAGTCGCTCACCGAAGGTGGATTTGCCACCATCGACTTCTCCGGCGGTCCCGGGATAGCAAACGGCGCGGCGTTGCTCATCGAACTGGGCAGCGGTGGCTGGACGCCAAATGCCACCTTCACCGCCGTCGCCAATGAAACCAACGAGCCGGAGGTGCCTGAACCCGGGATGCTGACGCTGTTTGNGTCTGGGATCGGTGCGTTGTGGCTGCGAAATAAATCGTCCACCTGGCTCCTGGCTTGCCCGCGGCGAAGGCCGTGAAGCCACGCCAGCAATGATGTGGACTGAAGGCGGGCTGCAAAGCCTACTTTTTCGCGACCAGGGTGACATACGCGGGCGTGTTGTGCAGGTGGTCGAAGTCAGGCGTGTCCCGTATGGTGGCAGGGGGGAATCCATGCTCAACCGCCTTCTTGAGTGACGCGAGGGTCTGGTCGTCCTCTCCGAAGTGGTTGTAAACCAGTGCCGCCCGAAACAGCACATCGCCGTTCTCAGGAGCGAGGCTGAGCGCGCGATTGATGTTGACGAGCGCGGCATGCTTGTCATCCAGCATGGCGGAGTAGACCGCAACATCGGCGGCGGTCGAAGCATCGTTGGGATTGACGCTCAGCCGAGCGCTGGCCAGCTTGCGCGCCGTCTGATAAGCCTGCGCGGCTTCCGAACGGCGGGCCGGAATCCAGTACAGCGCATCTCCCAGGTTGCCCCAGCTCAGCCAGTCCTGGTCGTCCAACTGCGTGGCCTTGCGGTAGGTTTCGGCTGCCTCGGTGAATCGATGGGTATAGAAGCACGCTGTGCCAAGATTGCTGTAGGCATTCATGGTCGGTCGGAGTTCGATCGAACGGCGCAACACGGCAATTGCATCGTCGTAGCGGCCGATCTGAACATAGATGCCTCCCAAGTTGCCATACAGGCGATGGTTTTCCGGCGCCAGTTCGATGGCTTTGCGGAGCATGTCAACTGCCTCCGAATACCGTGCCCGTTGGAAATAGAAGACGCCCAGCCAGTTGTACACCGCCCAGTAGTGAGGGTGCAGTTCGACGGCTTTTTTGTACGCGGCCTCGGCCTCGGAAGTCTTGTCGAGCTTGTCATAAGCACGGCCTAGTCCTCGCCAGGCGGAAGCGTCATCAGCATCCAATTCGACGGAACGGCGAAACTCTTGCACGGCCTTTTCGTATTTTCCCGAAGCGCTGTAGAAGTTGCCCATGCAGGTGTGCGCCTCCGCCAGGTTGGCATCGANTTGCAGCGCCTGCTGGCACTGGCTCGCTGACTGGTCCAGCCACTGCTTGCCTTTGTTAAAAAGGTCATATCCAATCCAGTAGGCTTGACCCAAGCCCGCGTGAGCAGGAGCGAAGTTGGGGTCCATC
>JGI26340J50214_10000614_pt1 | contig 12311 bp, 16 predicted proteins | sample BogFormECP12_OM2_FD_50214 | JGI IMG/M metagenome (IMG submission 50214)
TGACGTAGTGGCGCTGACCGCTGCGCGCCTCGTACTCGTCGTCGCCCTTCTCGTTCCACTCCAGCTCGTCGCTCATGGTGCCCATTAAACCTGCCATAAATGGACACCTGTCGAACATGCCGTCGGCGTTCAACTCCAGCAGACTCCTGCGTACACCGGCAAACGGGTCAGATCAACCTCCTGAGCAGAAGGCCGCAGGTTCGAATCCTGCCCGGGGACCACATGTCATGGCCTGGCGCACCGCGCCCCGGCCAGCACGCCCAGACGAGGTGCGAACCGCGGCAACCGCAGCGCGCGGTGTGATTGGCGGCATCTGTGGTGTCGGGAAGGGACAGCTCTCGGCGGGGCTGCCCGTTTCGTATCGTCATGAAGCACCGCCAACGGGTGTCAACACACCGTCCAGGTCGGTGATCTCACTTCGACCACCCGGTTGCCGAGCCGGTGGCCGGTCAGTTTCCCGCTGGTGGTCAGCCGACGAACGGTCTTGTGATCGACGTCGAGATATGTTGCAGCTTCAGGGATTCCGACGTATGCGCGGGGCGGCTCTGGATGACGGCGCGCGTTAACGGTTCGGCCGGGTGACAGGCGGTAAATCGTCGAGCCAGGTCCGTTCGGATCTGGCCAGTAGTCGTGGTCAGCAGCGCGATGGCCTATCTTTGTCGTCGGTCCGGATATCACAGCAGGTAATCTCCCGTCCGCGGCGCCGATGCCGCAATTTGCCCCCGGAGGACATCCGACATGCGCATCGTCAAGGTGGCCGTACTCGTCACGGCCGTCGTTCTCTTCCGCTGGTCCGGTGTCGCCGCGGCGGCGCCCAAAAACTACTGCGCCGACCTCAAGGGCATCGATACGGGCCAGATGTGCCAGATTCAGATATCCGACCCCGCCTACAACATCAATATCAGCTTTCCGAGCGGCTACCCGGACCAGAAGTCGCTGGCCGACTATGTCANCCAGACGCGCGACGGATTCCTCAGCACGGCCAAATCGCCCGCCCCCCGCGAAGTGCCCTACGAGCTGGACATCACCTCGACCAATTACGGGTCAGCGATACCGCCGCGCGGCACGCAGGCCGTGGTGCTCAAGACCTACCAGAACGTCGGCGCCGCGCACCCGCAAACCTTGTACAAGGCGTTCAACTGGGACCAGACCTATCGCAAGCCGATCACCTACGAGACGTTGTGGCAGCCCGACACCCAACCGTTGAAGGTCGTCTTCCCCATCGTGCAGAGTGAACTGCAGAAGCAGACGGGACAGCAGGTGTCGATCGCGCCGAGTGCCGGCTTCGACCCCATGAATTACCAGGATTTCGCTGTCACGAATGACGGGGTGATTTTCTTCTTCAGCCAGGGTGAGCTGCTGCCCGAAGCAGCCGGCGCCACCCAGGTACTGGTCCCGCGCTCCGCGATCGACCCGATGCTGGCTTAACCCGACACAACGAGCCTGGCACACCCCGACCCGACAGGACTAGGAGGTTGCCGACACGGGCGGCCCGGGCTGGATCGGGTGGCCACGCCCACGCGGGCCGCACCAGCGAAGGGGATACTGGGCCGGTGCCTGATCGCAACGTGCTGGGCGGCCCGTTGGAACCGTGCGGCACCGACCCGCTCACCGGCTTCTACCGCGACGGCTGTTGCTCTACCGGGCCCGAGGACCTCGGCCTGCACACCGTCTGCGCCGTCGTGACCGGCGACTTCCTGGAGCACCAGCGCTCCATCGGCAACGATTTGTCGACGCCGCTACCCCAGTACCGGTTTCCCGGCCTCGTGCCCGGCGACCGCTGGTGCGTCACCGCGGTGAACTGGCTGCGGGCCTACCACGACGGCTACGCCGCCCCGGTGGTGCTGGCCGCCACCCACGAGCGCACCCTCGACGTGGTGAGCCTGGAAGCGCTCCGGGAGCACGCCGTCGATGTGCCCGACGACCTGGGCAACCTGTGACGAGGACGACGTCATGAAGATGCCCCAGGTGGCGCCCCGCGACGAATGCCCCACAAATACCCGAGCGCCGCTATAGAGACAGTTACTTCTGAGACGAAGATCCGAGACACACCGACCGGGAGAAGAGCGCGCCCTTCCGCGGCCCAAGAGGGTGCCTTACTCGGTTCTGTGATGAGACCCGCGTCAGCACAACACGCTTCGCGCCCGTCCGCGGTGACGACTTTGCGCGGCGGGCCGGGTCTGTATGCGGGACCATTCGGTCAGCGCGGTCGGGCTTTCGCGAGCCCCGGACCCACACACGTCACGCAAGCGCCAAGAACAGCTTCTCCAGTTCGGCTTCGGTCATCGGCGCGGCGCCCTTGGCCGAGGGGCCGTTGGCGCATTCGCGCAGCCCGCTCGCGACAATCTTGAAACCGGCCCGGTCCAGGGCGCGCGATACCGCAGCCAGCTGGGTGATGACGTCCTTACAATCGCGGCCCTGCTCGATCATCGAGATCACCCCGGCGAGTTGCCCCTGGGCGCGGCGCAGCCGATTCAGCACCGCTGCGACGGTGTCTTCGTCACCAACCACGTCTTCCCCTTTTCCGTCAGTCGTGTCTGCCTCAATGATTTTACCCGCGGGGGTATTCCCGACGGTCATGCCGCCGCGGTGTGGGCGTCGGAGTGGCGGGCGAGCCGGCGCAGCGGGCAGTGGGCGTATCGACTACAGGCCAGGGTCGTGGCGGCGGCGAACAAGGTCAGCCCGGCGGCCGCGGCCCCGACGGACGGATGGACCTCCTGGGCCAGCACCAGCGAGGCCATGAACAGCACCATCCAGCCGAACGTCGTGCGCAGTGCCTTGGGATCGACCCAGCGGATCAGACGTCCGCCGACCAGGGCCCCGACGACCGCGGCAGCGGTGACCATGGCCGCCAGCCGCCAGTCGATGTGTTCGGTGGCCAGGTGCCCGGCGAGGCCCGCGAAGGATTGCATCGAGATGACGACCAGGGAGGTACCCACCGCTGCCGGCATCGGCAGCCCGGCCAACAGGGCCAGGGCCGGTACCAGCAGGAAGCCGCCGCCCGCGCCGACGAGTCCGCTGATCACGCCGACGGCTACGCCCAGCAGGGTGATTTTGAGCACCGGCACCGGCTGGTCGCCCGTGGCGACGGTTTCCCTGCGGCCGCGAAGCATCGCGACGCCGGCGGCGATCATGATCACCGCGAACGCGATCAGCAGCACGGTGCCGGGAACGAACCGGGCCAGCCGCCCGCCGGCGTAGGCGCCGGCCATCGCCGCCACGCCGAAGACCGCCGCGACGCGCCAATGCACCCGCCCCGCCCGCGCGTGGGCGATCGCAGCGATCGCGCTGGTCACGCCGACCACCAGCAAGGACATGGCGATGGCATGCCTGGCCTCCGTGCCGGCCACGTAGGCAAGCAGCGGGACCGTCAGGATCGAGCCCCCACCGCCGAGCAAGCCCAGCGACACGCCGACGACGACGGCCAGCACCACGGTCAGCGCGATCATGACGTCCTCTCGGTACGGCTCCCGGCTCAGCACCTTGACTCTGATACCACCGGGGGTATATTCAAAGCATGTTAACACATACCCCTACGGGTATAGCATCTTTTGAGCTCGATACCCTACCCCGTTGGGTACCTTCGGCGCGATCGCCGTTGAGCGACGGTTCGACATCCGAACGCACGAACAGTGAGAGGGCGAAAGGACGAACACCATGAAATTCATCCAGTACTACCTGGAGTGCCTCTCGCACGCCTCGTATCTGATCGGTGACGAGGCGAGCGGGCGCGCCGTCGTCGTCGACCCACAGCGCGACGTGTCCGAGTATCTCGCCGACGCCACCGAGTCCGGCTTGACCATCGAGCTGGTCATCGAGACCCACTTCCACGCCGATTTCCTGTCGGGCCACCTCGAACTTGCGAAGGCGACCGGCGCGAAGATCGTCTACTCGTCGGTTGCCAAGCCGGAATTCGAGTTCATGGGCGTCGACGACGGCGAGCGCTATTCGCTCGGCGACGTCACGCTCGAGTTCCGCCACACTCCCGGGCACACTCCCGAGTCCGTGAGCATCGTGGTGTACGAGCACGCCGACGATACCGTGCCCTACGGCGTGCTCACCGGCGACACCCTGTTCATCGGGGACGTGGGCCGACCCGACCTGCTGGCCTCGATCGGCTTCACCCGCGACGAGCTCGCCGACAAGCTCTACGACTCGCTGCACAACAAGCTGATGACGCTGCCCGACCCGACACGGGTGTACCCCGCCCACGGCGCCGGCTCGGCTTGTGGCAAGAACCTGTCGACCGACCTGTGGTCGACCATCGCCGACCAGAAGGCGACGAACTACGCCCTGCGCGCGCCGGACAAGCCGACGTTCATGCGGCTCGTCACCGAGGGGCAGCCACCCGCCCCGGGTTATTTCATCTACGACGCGATCCTCAACCGCAAGGCCCGCGGACTGCTGGACGAAAGCCAGATGCCCGCTGCGATGACCTATGCGCAGGTGCTCGAGGCGATGGAGGCCGGCGCCGTGCTGGTCGACGGGCGTACTGGAGAGGAGTTCGCCCGAGGCCACCTGTGCCACGCCGTCAACATCGGGCTGGGCGGCCGCTACGCCGAATTCGCCGGTTCGGTGCTGCCGCCCGACCTCGACATCGTCCTGGTCACCGAACCGGGTCAGGAGCTCGAGGGAAAGAACCGGCTCGCCCGAATCGGCTTCGACCGGGTGATCGGCTACCTCGAGGCGCCCTACCAGGTGATGCTCGAGCACCCAGAGGATCTCCAGATCGCATCGCGGTTGACGGCCACGGCATTCGAGGAGCGCACCCTGGGGCCGGTCGGTCTGCAGATCGTCGACGTCCGCAACCCGGCCGAGACCGCGGCCGGCATGATCCCCGGCGCGATCAACATTCCCGTGAGCCAGCTGCCCGGGCGCCTCGACGAGCTCGACGCCACCTTGCCGACCGTCGTGTACTGCCGCGGCGGCTACCGCTCGTCGGTCGCCGCGAGCCTGCTGCGGCAACGCGGCTTCGTCGACGTCAGCGACATCATCGGCGGCTACAACGCCTGGCAAGAAGCGATCCAAACCGTCTGAGCGACAAAGGGAAACCACCATGACCACCGACAAGGATCAGATCCTCATCATCGGCGGCGGGACCGCGGGCATCACGGTCGCGGCCCGCATGCTGCGCAAGGGCTACCCCGACGTCGCGGTCATCGAGCCGTCCACCACGCACTACTACCAGCCGCTGTGGACCCTCGTCGGCGGAGGCCAAGCCAACGCGTCGACGACCGCGCGGCCCGAATCCGCGGTGATGCCCAAGCAGGCCACCTGGATCAGGAATGCCGCCTCGGCCGTGGACCCCGACAACAACACGGTCACATGCGCCGACGGGGCCACCCACGAGTACGACGTCCTCGTGGTCTGCCCGGGTATCCAACTCGACTGGAACAAAACATAGGGACTCGAGGACACGCTGGGCACCGACGGCGTGTCGTCGAACTACCAATTCGACCTCGCCCCGCGCACCTGGGATCTCATCCGCACGATGCGGTCGGGCACCGCGGTGTTCATGATGCCGTCCGGACCCATCAAGTGCGCCGGCGCGCCTCAGAAGATCGCATACCTGGCGTGCGACTTCTGGCGAAAAGAGGGCGTGCGCAACGACATCGACGTCCATCTTGTGATACCCACCCCGCGGATCTTCGGCATCCCGGCAATCGCGGATCACCTCGACGCGATCATCGCCGACTACGGCATCAACTTGCACACCAACTCCGAGGTGACCTCCGTCGACGCCGCGGCGCACAAGGTCGCGGTCAGCGGTGTCGGCGATGGCGGAACCGACACCACGCTGCCCTACGACATGCTGCACGCCGTTCCGCGCCAGTCGGCACCAGACTGGCTCAAGGCCGGCCCGTTGTCGAGCGGGGACGCCAACGGCTACGTCGACATCGACAAGCACACGATGCAGCACGTGCGCCACCCGAACGTCTTCGGCCTCGGCGACGCCGGTTCGTCACCAAACTCGAAGACCAAAGCCGCGATTCGCGAGCAAGCCCCCGTCGTCGCGGACAACATCGACTCGTACCTGAAGCACCAGCCGCTGCGCGCCGCGTACGACGGCTACGCGTCATGCCCGATCGTCACCTCGTCGCACGCGATGCTGTTGGCCGAATTCGACTACTCGCTCGACATGACGCCGTCGTTCCCGCTGCTCGACCCGACGAAGCCACACCGGGCGTACTGGTACCTGAAGAAGTACGGATTGCCCTTCATGTATTGGAATCTGATGCTCAAAGGCCTCGTGTGAGTCCGGCAGTCCAGGGGGACAGGACGAACTAGGCCTCTTCGGCCTCGCTGAATTCGCAGAACGCGTCATAGGCACGCGCGCCGTAGATCGTGGCCGGACCGCCGGCCATCAGGATGCTGACGCCGATTGCCTCGGCCGCCTCTTCCTTGGTTGCTCCGGCGCGCACGGCACCCCGGGCGTGCGAAGCGATGCAACCGTCACAGCCGTTCGTCACCCCGATGACCAGCGCGATGAGCTCCTTGATTTTCCGGTCGAGGACGCCCGACGTGAGTGCGGCCTTGCTCATCTCGCCGAACCCGCGATAAACGTCAGGAATCATCTGGCGCAGTGCGCGGTGTTTCGGATTCAGATCGTCGAGTACATCGTGGTGATGATTGTGGTGGCTCATGTCCGCGTTCATACCCGCCACGGTATATCTGCCGGCTTCGGCCGCGGCGGCTTCCGCGGCTGACCAGCCGGCGCAACAACTGCGTCAACTCGCCGCGGCCAAACGGGTGGTCCCGGTAGGGTCTGCCGGGTCAGGAGGATGCCAAGATGTCAACACCGAACCCGCCCGGCGATCCCTACGGGCCCCCGCCGGGGTGGGCGCAGTCACCCGGGTACAACGACTACCCGGCCTATCCCGGTCAGCCGTACCCCGCGCCGTCATATGCCGTTGACCCGAGCGCTCCGTACGGGCGCGACCCCGCCACGGGACGCCCCCTCTCCGACAAGTCGGCCGTGGCCGCGGGCTGCCTGCAACTGTTCCTCGGCACCTTCGGCGTGGGCCGGTTCTACATCGGCTCGTTGCCAATCGGGTTCGTGCAGCTGGGACTCACGATCCTCGGATTCATCACGACGTTTTTCATCATCGGGTTCTTCATCCTGCTCGGTGTGGGCATCTGGGCCTTCATCGACGCGATCATGATGTTCACCGGTTCCGTCACCGACAGCAACGGCCGCAAGCTGCGCTAATTGCCTTCCGGCGGTCCACGTGACGCCCGGCGCCGGACGGCTTGGCGTCCTCGCTCAAGCCCTACTGGCTCTGCTGAACGGTGGTGTTGGGTCGGGGCACCTGCACGTTGCCGGGGCCGTACAGAGCGTTCGAAAGGCAGCCCGGAATGCCGCTGCAGTCAGTGAGGGTTTGCTGACTGGGTGCGCCGGAGGTGATGGGCTGCGGTCCGACCGCCCCGCAGTTGGAATTGACCGGGACGCCCTCGGACATGATGTTCCAGTTGATGCCTCCGCTGCACTGGTCGGCAACNTTGTTGCCCGGGGCGGCGTCGGAACCCGCCAGCAANGCGGCCGCCGGGGCGGCGGCCAGGGCCATCGAGCATGCGCCGGCGAGGACCAGCCGCCGCGCGGGAAGTCGGAATGTGGCCACCTGTGCCCCCTCGGTCGTGCTCAACGCTGTCCACAATGCATACACCATCATCGCCACCTATGCGAGCGCTGTTACCGGACAAGGCGGCGCAGCAGGGCCGACGCCGCGGCGATGCCGGCGACGGCGGCAACCGCGAGCACGCCGATATCCAGGGCCGCATTGGACGGGATACCGACCAGCAGCGTGCGCAATGCGTTGACCTCGTAGCTGAGCGGATTCACCCTGCTGAGCCAGCGCAGCCACTCAGGCATGACGTCGACCGGGTAAACGCGTTCGACGCGAAGAACAACGGCATCGTGATCGCCTGGCCGATGCCCATCAGCCGGTCGCGATTGCGCACCAGCCCGGCCAGCGTCATCGACAGGCACGAGAAGAACGCGGCGCCCAGCACCACCACACCCATCGCCGCGAGGATTCTGACCGGGTTGACGGTCATGTGCACGCCCATCAGATACGCCAGCGCGAGCACCCCGACGACCTGGGCGACCGAGCGGACCCCCGCCGCGAAGGCCTTGCCGGTGATCAGCGCCGACGCGGGCGCGGGCGTCACCATCAGCTTCGCGAGGATGCCGGCGTCGCGATCCCAGATGATCTGGATCCCATAGAAGATCGAGATGAACAGCGCCGACTGCGCGATGATGCCGGGGGCCAGGAACGCCAGATACGGCACCGAACCCGTGTCGATGACGCGCAGGCGGCTGAACGTCTGGCCGAAGATCAACAACCACAGCGCCGGCTGCACCATCCGGGTGACCAGCTCGGTGCGGTCGTGCCGCAGTTTCTGCAACTCGACCAGCGAGAAGGTGCCGACCCGCACCAGCAGGCCGCGGACCTTGCGCCACCCGCGCGGTGCCCGGACGATGTCGACGCGAACACCCGGCTCAACCGACACGGCGCGCCACCCTTCTGGCGGAACGGGTTTCACGCAGCCCTCGTCGCGAGGTGTCCTCGCCGAGATCGGATCCCGCGTAACGACGGAACACATCCTCCAGCGTCGCGTTCGCCGACACCGCCCGTTTCAGCTCGGCGGGAGTCCCGACCGCCTGCAGCTTGCCGTGGTGCATCAACGCGACACGGTCGCACAGCGTGTCGGCCTCTTCCATGTAGTGCGTCGTGAGCAGCACCGTCATCCCGAATTCGGCCTGCATGCGCCGCACCTGCGCCCACACCCCGTCCCGCGCGATCGGGTCCAGCCCGACGGTCGGTTCGTCGAGAATCAGCAGCGACGGCCGGTTCACCAGGGCCTGCGCGAGCTCGAGGCGGCGGACCATGCCGCCCGAGTAAGTGCTCGCCAGCCGGTCGGCGACGTCGAGCAGCTGCATCGCGTCCAGGGCCCCGTCCACACGGTCGGCCCGCTCTGCGCGCGGCACATCGTAGAGCCGGGCGAACCACTGCACGTTCTGCCTGCCTGTCAGCGCCGGTTCTATCGAAAGCTGTTGCGGCACATAGCCGATGTTGTACCGGATGTCCATCGTGTGCCTGCGCGAATCCAGGCCGAACACCCGAACCTCGCCCTGCTGGACCGGACTCAGCGTGGTCAGCACCCGGACCACCGTGGTCTTGCCCGCCCCGTTGGGTCCCAGCAAGCCCATCGTCTCTCCCGCGCGGACTTGAAGTGACAGGTCGTCAACGGCGGTGAAGTCGCCGTAGCGGTGGGTCAGATGCCGACAGTCGACGGCCACCTGGTTCGGCATACTCACGCCTGCCTCTCATGCAGCATGCGGGTGATTTCGGACATGACGTGCAATCCCCTGGCGAGCGCGTCGACCTGCCCGGCCTCGAGTCCGGCCAGTACCTCGACCAGCGCGGCGCGGCGCTGCGCGCGCGACGCGTCGGCTATGCGCTGCGCCGAATCGGTGAGCCTCAGCCGGCCGACCCTGCGGTCGTCCTCGTCGACGTCCCGTATCAGCAGGCCGTCGGAAGCCAGCTTCGAAACCAGCGTCGACGCGGTGTTGGGCACCAGCCCCAGCTCGGTGGCGGCTTCCCGCACCGAAATCCCCGGCCGGCGGCCGACCAAACGCAGCAGCTCGGCCTGCGCCTCGGTCAGGCCGGCCGTGTCGAAGCCGCGGCCGGTGCGNCGCAGCTGCCGGCGGAACCGCCCGACCACGCTGAACAGCTCGGTGATCAGGTCGGTGCGGGTCTCCACAAATCCAAGATACCTCTGTTTCAGAGCTATCCGGAGGAGACGGCGTCGGCGACCCGCCGGAGCTGGTCGAGCTCCGAGCTGGTCGGGATCAGCCGGACCTCGTCGGTGCCGATATCAGCGAACTTGCGCAGTACGGCAACCAGCTCATCCTCGGTGCCCGCAAAGCCGGTCGTGGGCGCGATGGCGTCCACGTACCTGGGCGGGATCCAGTTCATGTAGCGCCGCAGGTGTCTGCGAATCTGTTCGCGGGCGGTCCCGTCGGAGCCCAGCGCGAACCAGAACGACGTGGTCAGGCGCGGTGCCGGCCTGCCGGCGTGTGCCCATGACGTCCGCGCGACCCCGAACAGCCCGGCCGCCCTGTCGACGTCGAGGTCGAGGGTCGTGCCCGTCAGGCCGTCGGCCCAACTCGCCGCACTGCGAACGGTTTTCGGGCCCATGGTGCCGACCAACAGCTGCGGGCCGCCGGGCTGCAGCGGCGCCGGCCCCACCGGATTGACCGATTCGGTGACCTTCTCCCCCGACCACACCCGCTTCATCACCGCCACGCGTTCGGCCATGCCGCGCATCGTTTGCGTCGCGGGGTCGGCGCCGACCGCGTGATAGTCCTCGTGGCGACCGCCCACCCCCAGCCCGACCGTGAGGCGCCCGCCGCTGAGCATGTCTCCCGTCGCCAGCGCCTTGGCGAGCATGACGGGGTGGTGCAACTGCGGGACGACGACGGTGGTCACCAGCCGGACCCGCTCCGTCCACGCGCCGAGCGCGCCCAGCAACGTCAATGAATCCGGGTTGCCGAACGCGATCCGCTCGCCGAAACACAAAGAGGCGAAAGGCCCGTCGTCGACCGCCCGCGCCCACGCCTTCAGCGTCGCCGCGTCCAGGTCCGGCTCCATCACCGGCATCGTCATCCCTACCTGCACGACAGTGCCGCCATGATCGAGGCCACCGGGCCGGCGGTGGCTTTGCGGAATCCCGTGCCCGCCCAGATGTTGGTGGCATGCGGATCGCCCGCCCGCACCGACGCCGCCCGCAGCGTGCTGGTCAGGTAGTTGACCTGCGGATAGGCCAACGGCGCCTCGGCTTCGTGCTCGTTGATGAACCTGTTGCGCAGGCCGCGCGCGTAGCGTCCCGAAAAGGCCCGTGTCACTACGGTTTCAGTAAACTGCGGATCCTGCAGCGCAGCGCGGTGGACAGGGCTGCTGCCCGCCTCGTCGGACAGCAGGAACGCCGTGCCCAGCTGCGCGGCGACCGCGCCCGCGCGAACCACCCCGTCCACGTCCTCGGCGGTCATCAGCCCACCGGCGGCGACCACGGGCACGTCAACCGCGGCGATGACCGCGGACAGCAAGTCCGCCAGCGGCTCCGTGCCCGGCTGCGCCGACGGATCATAGGTGCCGCGATGGCCGCCCGCCGCCGGGCCCTGCACGGCCACCGCATCGACGCCGCGGCCGACGGCCATCCGGGCTTCGGGCAGCGTCGTCACCGTCGCCACGGTCGCGACGCCGGCGCGGCGCAAGCGGTCACACTCGTCCGCGTCCGGCAGCCCGAACGTGAACGACGCCACCTCCGGCCGCAACTGCAGCACCACGTCCAGCTTCGCCGGCCAGCCGTCGTCGTCATACCGCGGCTCGCCGAGGGCCACGCCGTAGTGTTCGGCCTCCCCCGACAGAGCGGCCGCGTAGCGCTGGATCTCCGCGCTGGTTCCGGCACTCGGTTGCGGCACAAACAGGTTGACTCCGAGCGGGCCGGAGGTGAGCTTGCGGGCCGCCATCACGCGCTCGGCGAAGGTGTCCGCGGAGAGATATCCCGCGGCGACGAACCCGAGACCGCCCGCGTTGGTGGCCGCCGCGGCCAGCTCCGGGGTGGACGGTCCGCCGGCCATCGGGGCGGCAACGACCGGTACGGAAAGGTCGGACAGCTGGAAGGAACTCGGCATCATCACTCCAATCTCTGCTGGCTCATCTCATAGCTTTGGCGAACAGCAGGCCGTCCTGCGGCTCGGGACTCAGGTTGGGAAACACCGCGTAGCGTGCCAGCCTGCCTTCCAGTGACAGGCCCGCGCGTCGGAGCAGTCGCGCGGACCGGGTGTTGTCGACGTGGCAGGCAGCCGAGACCCGATACAGCGCGGGATCTCGTGCCAGCGAGTCGAGGACGACCCGCACCGCCTCGGACATCAGCCCCTGCCCCCACCACCGCCGGGCGAGGCAGTACCCGAGCTCGACGGCATGGGGCTGCGNCCGCCGATAGCCGAGCTGGCCNATCACGTCGGCGGTGTCGCGGATCGCGATCACCCAGGTGTGGTCGTCGCCGACGTTGAACAGCTCATCGATGACCCGGCGGGTCTCGCCGACGTCGGGGTGCGGCGTCCAGGTCAGGTACCGCGTCACCTGCGGGTCGGACGCGACGCGGGCGAACAGCGCGCCGGCGTCGTCCGGCCGGGGTCTGCGCAGCAGAATGCGCGGTCCCGCAAGGACTTCGTCGTCCGGCACTCCCCCATCCTGAGGCATTGGCGCGCCCGGAATGAAGGTGGTTGACTGAGATCACATGAC
>JGI26340J50214_10000621_pt1 | contig 12240 bp, 14 predicted proteins | sample BogFormECP12_OM2_FD_50214 | JGI IMG/M metagenome (IMG submission 50214)
GGCCATCTCGCCGCAAAGCGCCCGGAGGATCTCCCAGGCTGACGTGTGACTCATGAGGCGTGCCCGCATCCGTGCCAGAAGCGGTGGCCGTGCTCGCAGCGCTTGAGGCACTGGATTCGCGCAGACCGGTGGTAACTGCCTCAGCCGAGGCACCGGGTCCGGCTCGTTGTCGCCGGCGCCGGGCGGTCGCCGGATGGCGGGGGTCCGGGCAGTACCGTGGCCGGTGGTAACGCGCGAGGGTGCCTGGGCGGGCACCGCAGGGCGGAGGTGGGATGGAGTGCGAGTACGGGCAGGCGTGGCTGGCCTAGCCGCCGCTGTCCTTGGCATCTGCGGGTGCGCCGCAGCCGGGGGCACATACGCCGCGGTAGCGCAGGGCTCCACGATCTCGGCGGCAAGCGCGGCCCCGGTTACGTCCGCCGCCACATCCCCGGCTGTGCCATCTGCGCGCCCGGCGGCAGCGTCCGCCGCCCGGGGGACCGGCGGCCAGCTTGTCACGGTGACAGCAGCGTCTTACGGGGCAACACAAGCGAAGCTCACCGCCTACCAGCGGTCAGGCGGGCAATGGCGCCGGATCTTCGGGCCGTGGGTCGCGTGGATCGGCCGTAATGGGATGGCCCCGCCCGGCGTCAAGCGAGAAGGCGATGGCCGCACCCCCTCCGGGACGTTCGGCTTCGGATTCTTCTTCGGGGTCAACCCTGATCCAGGGGTGCGATTCCCGTACCGCAGAGTGGATGCGTCCGACTTCTGGGACGACGACCCGTCCAGCCCGCTCTACAACGAGTGGGTGGATGACCGGTATGCCAGCCCTGGCGCCGATCCCGAGCCGATGGACGTCTCCGCTTATGACTATGGCGCCGTTATCGGGTACAACACGGCCCGCACACCCGGGCTCGGCAGCGCGATCTTCCTGCACATCAACATCGGCATGCCGACGGCTGGTTGCGTGACGTTGCCGGCGGACGAGCTCCTGGAGATCCTGCGATGGCTGAACCCTGCCGCATCGCCGCGGATCGCGATGGGCGTTGGGGCACTTGGGATGGGCGCCGGGACACTTGGCGGGTAGGGCGCCAGGCGTCGCGCATCGTCCACGGTCAGCGCCGTTGCGGCAGGCAACATTGTGCCGGCCGGAGAACCGCAAGCCCTAGCTTGCGTCCGTGGCGTGCTAGTAAGAGATGCGACGCTGACCGATCCGGAATAAGGCATGCCCGCTGCGGTCAGCTCGGTAACGATGCCGTACGCGCCGCGCTCGGTGATGCCCAGGCTGGCCGCGATGTCGCGCAGCCGGACGCCCGGGTCGCTGGCGATGCACGGCAGCACCCGGGCGTGGTTGGTCAGGAAGCTCCAGCTCTCCACCTTCACCCATCTAGCATCAGAATCATAGAAAACAATTGCTAGTTTCGGCTTTCCGGTTTAGCCTGAAGGCAGACACCGGGAAAGCAGCCGCTGGAAGCCGCGGCAAGCTCGGGTCCGCAAGGGAGCCGGCCAAGGCATCAACGATTCGCTGGGTCACGGTCTGATCAGAACCGTGACCGTGCTGCACAGCCAGCAGGCCGTTTCGGTGTTTTATTTTGCCTGCCGGGACTTCCCGGCAGGGTACACCGCAGGAGGCACGCCATGAAGCGGCCCGACGGCTCCGTCGCCCCCACTCCCCGGACTTCCGCCGTGCCAGCCGTACCGACCCCACCCGCGCGGGCTTACTCTTCTGACCGGGTGCCCGCGCTCGTCTGGGTGATCGCCGCTGTCTTCGTGGCGGTCGAACTCGCGGTCAGCGGGCGGTACGGCTTCCAGCAGGACGAGTTGTACTTCCTAGTCGCGGGGCACCATCTCGCGTTCGGTTACGTGGACCAGCCGCCGCTTGCCCCACTGCTGACCCGGATCACGGGTGTACTCGGCGTTAGCCCGACGGCGATCCGGATCATTCCCGCGCTGGCCGGCGGGGCGATCGTGATCATGGCAGCCAGACTCGCTGCACTGTTCGGCGCGGGCCGCTTCGGCCGAGTGCTCGCGGCTCTCACCACCGCGTGCGCCCCGGTCATCATCGGCGCCGTGCACGTCGGCAACACCACGCCGCTGGACCTGCTCGCCTGGACAGCCGTCCTGGTCTGCGTCAGCACGGCGCTGCTGCGGGATCGGCCGCGCTGGTGGCTTGCGGCGGGGGCCGCGGCCGGCGTCGGGCTCGAGGCCGACAACCTGGTGGTCTTGCTGCTGATCGGCCTTGCTATTGGCCTGCTCGTCTCTCCGCAGCGCCCCGTGCTGCGGACAAGGTGGCCATGGCTCGGCGCCGGCATCGCCGCGGTGATCTGGGCGCCGAACGTCATCTGGCAGGCGACGCACGGCTGGCCTCAACTGGCCATGTCTGCCGCGCTGCACCACGAGAACACCTCCCCGGCCGATTACGCCGGCGGCCTGCCGGGCCAGCTCGTCTACCTGGGCCTGAGATCCTCGGCGTGCCGGTCGTACGCCTCAGGCTCAACCGGCGCGGATTCCACCTCGGCGCCCGATACCGGCGCATACATCAGGATCGCGTACTCAGCCACGGTGACTCCCTCCAGGTGCCAGGTAGCTGCCTACATTCCTACGTCTACAGCATCCACCGGCACTTCAGCGGCGGCGACTCCGGTCCATGCCAGCCATAGCCTCCGCCCCGCTCGCGCGGACCGCGTGATGCCACGAAACAGCGATGACACAATGGAGGCGAGCTGGGCCGCCTGCTCGTCGGCGCGCTGGACCTCGGCAGGACTCTTCGCCCGCTCTACCTGGTACAGCCGGTAGGTGTCGTAAGGCATCATGGCTTGCTCCTCGGTCACGGGCCGGGATGGCCCAGTGGTCGTGCGGCCGTTTGGCCGGTCACTATCACGACGTACTGGGAAGGCCCCGATGGACAGCCTCTCGGCGGATCAGCCTGGCATGCCGGTGGAAATGTGAGTGGCCTCCCCCCGAACCCGCTGTAGGAGTATTCACGCCAGGTTCGGCAGCAGTCGGGTTCGGGGGAAGGGGGTCTGGGAAGGGGAAGGGCACGGCACGGTCCCGATGACGGGGAAAGACTTGCTGGTGGCGACCAGCACTAGGGCGCGGAGGCCGCCTCGTAGTTGGCCAGAGCTGATCTTGCTAACGGTGGCTGGGAAGACCATAGTCATGGCACTTCAACTCGATTCCGAGGAGCCTGAGGGTGGACCATGGCGTGCCAGGCCGCTGACGGTGGTTGTTGAGGCCATGCTTCGGCATGGTGGCGGGCGAGCTGCTGGGCGCCAGCGCCAGGGTGTCGTACTGGCAGTAGATGGGCGCAGCTCCGGCGGGAAGACCACGCTGGCGGCACGCCTGCAGGACGCCATTGCGGGCTCGGCCGTGTTGCACACCGATGACATCGCGTGGTGGCACTCCCGCTTCGGCTGGGCCGACCTGCTCATTGATGGGATCCTGGTGCCGTTTCACCGCGGCGAACTGGTGAGCTTTCGCCCGCCGGGCTGGGCCAGGCACGGCCGCCAGGGATCCATTCAGGTTCCGGCCATGTGCCCGGTGCTCATCATCGAGGGCGTGGGGGCCGGGCGGTCCGAGGTTTCCCACCTGATCGACGCGCTGGTGTGGGTGCAGGCCGACCAGCAGGAAGCCGAGCGGCGGAGCCTGGCCCGCGTCGGGCAGCCCGACGGGGCGCGGACGGTCGGGGACTATCGGGAATGGATGGCCGAGGAAGACCCGTTCCTGACCGGTCAGCGGCCGTGGGAGCGCGCGGACCTGCTGGTGGCTGGTACTCCTCAGATCCCTTTCGACCGGGCCTTTGAACTTGTCGTGGCGCCGCCGCTCACCCGGTAGCGGTCGCTGCCATGGGCAGGGGTCTCTCACAGTTTTCTCACGGACTGACCGGACGATACCGGACTATGGCATCTATGCCGGACACCTGGCCGGACGCTGACCTGCCGCTACGGATTCCGGCGCACTGGCCGGACGCTTTCCATTGATCTACGGATCAGATGCCTGACCGGTTGCTCAGCGCTCAGCTCGCTGATGTCCGCGAATACGCCCTTCGAGATACCACGAGAAGTACCCGCGGTACCGCTCTTGCAGGTCCGGGCGCTCCCAGTCGTGTCCGTCGATGCGTCGGCGGCACAGTGAGCGACCACAGTTGCATTCCATCGAGCCCTCATAGTCATCGAATAGGGCATAGTCTGTCGTCAGCTCCTCGCTCGCCTCGATGTCGCGCATGGCCACTAGGACGATGTTGCCCCCAAAGCCGACATTCGGTTCGCACGAATGGTTTATAAACAGCATCACCGGCTCGTACTCGTCGTCCGTCAGAGCCACAAGATGTAGGTCATCGGTGATCTGCACATCGGAATTCTGGAGGTGCTCAGGCAGCGACTGAAGCATCGTCGTGGTCACGATGTGGCCCCCCTTGACCGCGACGACCTCGCCCGTTCCGATCGGTTCCATGGCGACGAGGCAGTGATCTGCCATCCCCAGTTCGGCACCCTCGGCGCGCTGGAGATCATCCGCCGCAACGGCCATGAGGTCCACCACCACCTAATGGACATCAACCGCTATCGCGACCGGTAGCCCTGGGGGCCAGGCGATTACCAGGTTGTAAACGGATCTGTAAACGGAACGCCGCGAGACGGGATAAGACGGTGGAGGCGCTGAGGGTCAGACAAGACGCTGGGTCGGCAGTCTGCCCACGTCAACAGCGTGACAGGAGACATGCCGGGACAGCGGAGACGGGCGTCGGCTTGCTCATAACCCAGAGGTCGCGGGTTCAAATCCCGCCCCCGCTACCGAGGCCGGAGGCCCTCTCTCGAACAGAGGGCCCCTGGCATGTAGTTTGTGCACGGCGGCCTACCCAAGCCGCGCCGTCGCTGGTTTCGGTCGTCAGTCTCTAACCCACCCTGGTGAAGACGGGCATGCCTTCGGGGTCCTTTTGCGGCCTGCGTTTGCGGTACCTCAGCCACCAGAACAGCAACACCATCGGCAGCGCCAGACCACCAAGACCGTAGATGAGGAACGCGGCGAGGCTGTTGATGTGTCCGACCAGCCACTCGAAGTTCTGGCCGAAGAAACCGGTGACGAACGTCAACGGCAGGAAAATCGTGGCCAGGATCGTGAGCTGCTCGATGGCGCCGTTCTGCCGGACACTGACCTTCGTCTGCTCGACCGAGATCACCGCCAAGTTGGCCTCCAGCACGGTGCTGAGCAGGTCACGCTGCGCGGCCACATCCTCGTAGGCTAGGAGCAGGTCGTCCTCGACGTCGACCAGATACGGCCGCAGTTCCGGGGGCGCGATGGTGCGCTTGACCGTGGTGACCACGGCGAGCAGCGGATGGACGATGCGGTAGAAACCGGTGGCCTGGCGGCGCAGCGAGTAGATCCGCTCGGTCGGCGCCACCGCACCGGAGAACACCATAGCCTCGACCTCGAGGATGTCGGTCTCGAGCTCTTTCACCACGGGCGCGTAGTTGCTCACCACCTCGTCCAGGATCGCCCAGAGCACCGATGCGGTGCCCAACGTGAGCAGGTCAGGGCGCTGCTCCAGCCGCCGCCTGGCCGCGCGCAGCTCGGATGCCACGCCCTGCCGCACGGTGATCACGAAGGTCGGCGCGACGAAGATGCTGATCTCGCCGAACTCGACCTCTTCGGCCTCGTCGTCGTAACGCGCGGTACGCACGACGACCAGGCGCACGTCTTGGTCATAGCTCTCGATCTTCGGCCGCCGATGAAGGCACTGCGCATCCTCGATCGCCAGCTCATGCAGCCCAAAGGCCTTACGCATCCGGGCCAGCTCGTCCGCGTCCGGCTCGAACAGCCCCAGCCACACAAAGCCGCCCTGGCCACGCTGGGCCGCCGCCTCCTCCAGCGGCACGGAGCTCTCCCCCTGCCTGAGGCCGTCCTGGTAGTAAGCACAATCAACGATCATCTTGAGGAATCCCCTGTCTGAGCAAACGGCAAATGTCCGCTCCTCGGCGCGAGCATGCCGGAGCAGAACGCCACGCCAGTGAACTCCTGGTGAACTTCCCGCAAAACAGAGGCACGCGCACTCTTGCAGCTGTTGCCCGGAAGCGAGTAGCCGCAGTCGGGCGCGTCCCCGGCCAAGGCGCGGATAAGGATCTCGGCGGCAGTTTGTGCTCCTGCGGTCTGTTCAAGAGGCCCCGCCTTCCGCGCGGAGCGAGGCGGTCGTTCGCCAGGCCACAGAGGGGGGGCTCGCGCGGCCCGATGAATGCAGGAGCGACTGATCCTGACCGCGACGCGTCCGAGCCTGCTCAGAGGCGGCACTTTGGGGGTGTGGCTATTCCTGTGCTGGCTACTTGCGCAGTGATCTGAAGCTGGCGCGCATCTCTTCTGAGAAGAGTTGCGGCTGTTCCCAGGCCGCGAAGTGACCGCCTCTGTCGAGCTTGTTGTAGTGGATGAGGTTGTGCGGATACGCGCGTTCCGCCCAGCTCCGCGGTGCTTGATACAGCTCGTCGGGGAAGACGCTGATGGCAAACGGGATCGAGATGTTCTTGGCGTCGAAGAAGTCCGCCTTGTTCTCCCAATACAGACGAGCCGAGGAAATCCCGGTGTTCGTCAGCCAGTAGAGCGTGACGTTGTCGAGGACGTCGTCTCGGGTAAGGTCGCCATCCGGGTGTCCCTGGAGGACCTGTCCTACGAGCCCGGGCTGGCCGGTACCGTCGCCGTGGTCCAGCATGAACGCGGCTAGATCGACGGGTGAGTCCGCCAGCCCGTACAGCGTTTGCGGGCGCGTCGCCATAATTTGTGCGTAGGCCACGTGCTTGCCATAGAAGTTGCTCAGCTGCTCGTAGGCGCGTAGCTCCTCGTCTGAGAGACCGGATGGCGGCGGGTCGCCACGCTCGAACGCCTTGGTGACGTCGGCTGGAGCGGTACCGGGCATGTTGGAGTGAATGCCGAGCAGCTCCGGTGCTGCCTGCTCACCCATCGCCTGCGTGACCGCCGCGCCCCAGTCGCCGCCCTGCGCCACGAACCGGGTGTATCCCAGGCGCTTCATCAGCACGACCCAGGCGCGGGCGATGCGGGCGGGATCCCAGCCGGTGGTGGCCGGCTTGGCGGAGAACCCGTGCCCCGGCAGCGAGGGAATCACCAGATGGAACGCGTCGGCCGCGCTCGCGCCGTGCGCGGTCGGGTTGGTGAGCGGCTCGATGATCTTCAGCTGCTCGATGATCGAGCCAGGCCACCCGTGCGTGACGATCAGCGGCAGCGCGTCCTCGTGCTGGGAGCGGACGTGGATGAAATGAATGTCAAGCCCGTCGATCTCGGTCAGGAAGTTCGGCAGGGCGTTCAGTTTCGCCTCGCACTTGCCCCAGTCGTAGTCTGTCTCCCAGTAGCGCGCGAGGTCCTGCATCATCGCGAGCGGCACGCCCTGCGAGTCGTCGGTGACCGTCTCGCGCTCGGGCCACCTGGCCGCGTTTACGCGTCTGCGCAGCTCGGTGAGCTCGGCCTCCGGAAAACTGACCTGAAACGCGCGAACAGCGGTGTTGCCGCCGACCGTCTCTTCTGCAACCTCATTAGCGGACATCTGCTCCTCCTTGGGTCCTGTCGCGCATCGGGGCCGCGGCCCGCGGCTCGTCACGCAATACCTATCCACAATCATCCCTCGTGCGGCTCCTCGCGCCAGTGGACTCCCTGGTCGCAGGTTGCAGCGCCGTCACCACTGACACCACGATGGCCGCGGCGAGGATCCGCCATGGGTCGCGCTGGCTGCGCGCGCGCCTCCGTCTGCCCCACTGTGCCGCGCAGCGGCTGATAGGGCCTGTTTTGTGCACGGACTGACGCCAGGTAAGTTCACCCATTTGTGGTGGGTCATCTTCGTTCCTCGTCTTTGTCGGGAAGCTCGTCAGCGTGGCGCAGCACGACCTTCCACTCGCCGTTTTCACGGCGGTATGCCTGGGTACAGCGAAGAGTCCTGGACTGCGTGCGATCTCCGACGCGGCGGGTCATGTGCTCCAGGTCGACGGTGTAGGCCAGCTCATCCCCGACGACCGTCACGACATTTTCCGCGGTGCGATCGGTGGCCTGGATGCCGACGGCGGCCCAGTCGAGTCGGGCACTCACCTGCTCCCAGCCGCGCTCGTGACCGCCGAACGCGCCCATGATCACCACGTCATCGGCGTGTGACCAAAGCGCCTTAAACGGCTCCGGTCGTCCTTCGACGAGGTCACCCAGCGCTTGCTGGCAAACTGACACGAAGTGATCCCAGTCGGTATCCACACGTAAATGATGCCAACGGTGGCAGCCGACCGGAAGCACCCCCAAGGCCCGGCGACATCCTAAGCAGGAGACCCCTGGCTACATTTGTGCTGCTGCTGCGACGTCCAAGTTGCGGAAAGTGATGTCGTTGCCGCAGATCTGCCTTAGGCTCCGAGCGAATTCAGCGGTTGCCGGATGATCGGAGTTAGTCATCGCGGCGGCATAATGAGGGAATTCGACGAGCTGGATGAAGTGCCCGGGGCGGTCGTGGTCGGCTGCGGTGATGTACCAGCGGGCGGTGCGCTGCGCTCCGATCGCCGTGATCCAGTGCGCGATCAGAGCGTCCATCTTTTCTGGGTGTTCGGTCTGGTACTCGATCAGTTGTATGAAGGCGCCGGGCATGGTGGGGGCTGGGCTCGAAGTCACTGACTTTTCCTATCCTCGGGTGGAAGGCCGGTTATGGCGTCGGGAGTGGTGCGGCGATGGGCAGGGACGGGTCGTTGCCCCACTCAGCCCAGGAGCCATCGTAGATGCGGACCTGATCGTATCCGGCGAGGTGCAGGGCGACCGCTGTGTGCGCCGCTCGGATGCCGCCTTGGCAGTAGGTGACGATCTCGCGTGCGGGGTTAAGCCCGGCCTGGCGGAAGCGATCACGGAGGCGGCGGGCGTCCAGGTAGCTCCCGGCGTCGTCGACGAGGTTGTCCCAGGGGAGCAGGATCGCTGTGGGGATGTGACCGCCGCGTGCCGCGCGAACTGTGACGCCGTCGTATTCGGCGGCTGATCGCACGTCAAGAATTTGTAGCGACGGATCGTGCAGCCGGTCGTGCAACTCGATGGCCGTGACCGTCTGCTGCGATGTGTCTGGCCGGAAGGTGACCGGCTGAGCGACCACCTGGCCGGTCTCGAGGGTCTGACCTGCGGCGAGCCAGGCTTCCAAGCCTCCGTCCAGTAGCCGTACCTTCGCGTGTCCGTAGTGGCGGAGTACGTGCCAGAGCCTTGTGGCGTAGAGGCTTGCGTTGTCGGCGTAGGCGATGACGTCGGTATCGGCTGTGATCCCGAGGCGACCGAGCGCCATGGCGGCCTTTTCCGGAGGGGGTAGGAAGGTCGTGATCCGGATGTCGTCGGCGCACAGTTCGTTCAGCCAGTCGGAGTAGACGGCTCCGGGGAGGTGCCCGTCCAGGTAGGCCTGGCGGGAGGAGCCCGGATCGCCGGTGAACCTGCAGTCGCACACCCTGAGGTCCGAGTCCGTAAGATGTCCGGCCAGCCACTCGGGGCCGACTAGGTAGTCGTCGTAGATACTCATGGCCGGGTCTTCGTCGACAAGCATGTTGCTGCTCCCTGGTGTTGGACCGCCCGAGGTTACGGCGCGGACGACAACAGGGACCCGTCCGGCAGAGCTACGGCACGATCTCGACCCAGGTGCGGATCACGTCTTCGGTGACGGTTCCCAGCAACTGGGGGTGGTCGGTGCGCAGATGTGCCCGGATCATCGCGACCACGTCATCATCGGTGTCTGCGCGAGCGATGTAATTGCACTCACAGGTCACTTGACTGGCCATCGTCGGTCCCTTCGTCGTAAGGGAAGTCTGGAACAGTTGCCTTGCGGCCACGTTAGCGTCAACCTTGATGAAACGTTGAGAGCGTGGTGGAGCGATGGCGGCCGGCGCTATAGGCCGTGTTCAGTTGTGCGGCCAGTTCGCGGTGATCGCCGGCGGGAGCCGGATCGACGCCAGCCTGCCGGGGCGGCGTGGCCGGCTGCTGGTGGCATATCTCGCCGGGCATCGCAGGCAGCCATGCGCGCGGGACGAGCTGATCGACGCGCTATGGCCCCAGGGAGCCACAGACGCCGCCGCGGCAACCTTGACGGTCCTGCTGTCGCGCGTCCGGGCGCTTCTCGGTCCGGCCACCATCCAGGGCCGCGCGGCTCTTCAGCTCATCCTGCCCGCTGGCGCCATCGTCGACGTCGAGATGGCAGCTGCCTCTCTGCATCAGGCTGAGTCAGCTGTGGCGCTGGGTGAATGGCGGCGAGCCTGGAGCGCAGCACTTGCCGCGCAGCTCACCGCCGGACGCACCTACCTCGCCGGTTACGACGCTCCGTGGATCGACGACGAACGTGCCCGCCTCGACCTGATGCACCAGGCCGCGCTCACGGCCTACTCCGAAGCCTGCCTCGGCATTGGCGGCACGGAGCTGCCAGGCGCCGAACGAACAGCGCGACAGATCATCGCGCGTGCCCCGCTCTCTGAGACCGGTTACCGGCTCTTGATGCTCGCCCAAGCCGCCCGAAGTGACATCAGCTCCGCCCTGCGTACCTACGAACAGCTCCGCACGATCCTCGCCGCGGAACTCGGCGCCGACCCCTGCGCCCAGATCCGCGACCTGCACCAACAGCTTCTCGTCACCGGGCGCTAGAAGACTAAGGAGCGGAAACCTGTAGGTCAAGAACCGGTTCTGTAAACCTATTTGTAAACCGGACGCAGCGGTACGGCGCGAGACGGGGGAGACTTCGAAGACCGGTGTTCCGGACCAGGTGTCCAGACTCTCCGCCAGTCGCTCGCACGCCCCCAGCAGACAGGCGATGTGCATGTCGTGCCCGCGGCAGCCGCGATCATTAGCGATGGTCGCGGACTTTCTTCACCTCATCTGAGCTCAGCCGGGCGATAACCGCTGCCCGCGTAACCGGATCCAGGGTATCGAGCTGCTCATGGATGTTCTCCACGGTCAGCTTCGCCGTCTGGCCCTTGTCGCGCAGTTGAGCAGCCGCGGCGGCCAAGATTGCGGCGGCTGCCACTAGCAGCACGGCCCGGATGATTCGCGTCGATGGGCTCATTTACTTTGTCCTTTCCAGGTGTCACTGATCGGGGCTGACCCGCTGAATCCGGGGACGGCGTCTGGGCTGTGGTTGCTTGCGTTCCGGTGTCATCCTCGGGCAGAGTGAAGCCGTCGCGCACGGACAGAGCGTCGTAGACGGCGAGAACGAGGTCCTGGCCATCCGCGATGTCGGCCGGCGGGTGATCGTCGTTGACGGGGAAGCCGAGCGGGTTGAAGTTGGTGAACGCCGGGTCGATCCAGGACACCGACCGCAGGGTGCCGCGGCCGGCGTCTTCGAGGAAGCTGGCGATCTTCGGGTTGGTAACCGAGCATGTGATCGAAGGAGCGGTTTTCGAGCATCATGACAACGACGTGGTCGACCTTCTCCAGGTTGGCAGCATGGACCCGCTCGCCCTCATCAGGCGGCAGGCTCGTCACCCGAATCAGCCATGTCCGCCGCCTCCTTGGCGTTCCACGGTGGGACGAGCGTTGGCAGCTATGGTGGCCCGCCCATTGGCCGATCTCAACATAACGAATGAGTCCGCTGCCGAACTCACCCCAGCAGGGTGACTACAGGAATCTTGAAATGGCGCATCCCTGCCTCAGTACTTGTTCGCGACGAACAGCTTCTGGGCCGGGAACTTCGTGAGGATCTCGGTGCCGTAGTCGGTGACCACGACCTCCTCCTCGATGCGCGCCGCGGAGATGCCGTCGGAGGCCGGGCAGTAGGTCTCCATCGCGAAAACCATGCTCGCCTGGAGTTCGATCGGGTTCTCGAGCGAGTTGAGCCGCGAGATGATCGGCCGCTCGTGGAGGCCGAGGCCGAGCCCGTGCGCGAACTGCAGGCCGAAGGCGGCGAGCTCGCTGGAGAAGCCGAAGTCTTCCGCCCTCGGCAGGACGCGGGCGACGACGTCGGTCGAGACGCCGGGCTTGATCGCGGCGATCGCCGAGTCCATCCACTCCCGCGCGCGGGAGTAGGCATCGTGCTGGCTCTCGGTCGCGCTGCCGACTCCGAAGGTGCGGTAATAGCAGGTCCGGTAGCCGTTGAAGGAGTGGATGATGTCGAAGAAGGCCTGGTCGCCGGGTCGGATGATGCGGTCGGTGAAGTTGTGCGGATGCGGGTTGCATCGCTCGCCCGAGATCGAGTTGACCGCCTCCACCTGGTCGCTGCCGAGCTCGTACAGTCGCTTGTTCGCGAGCGCGACGATCTCGTTCTCGCGCACGCCCGGCTTGAGCATGTCG
>JGI26340J50214_10000624_pt1 | contig 12208 bp, 13 predicted proteins | sample BogFormECP12_OM2_FD_50214 | JGI IMG/M metagenome (IMG submission 50214)
ATCCAGGAACTGGGATCGTTGCACCGCGAGGGCCTGACGCCGGTGGTCGTGGTGGTCAACAACGACGGCTACACCGTGGAGCGCGCCATTCACGGACGCGACGCGTACTACAACGACATCGTCGCGTGGGACTGGCTCGAGGTGCCGAAGGCGCTCGGGGTCCGTGACCATCTGGCCTTTCGCGCCGAGACATACGGCGAACTCGAGGACGCGTTCACCGCCGCGGCGGCGCACCGCGACAAGATCGTGCTCGTCGAAGCGGTGGTGTCGCGATCGGACGTGCCACCGCTGCTGGCGGAACTGGCCGAGTCGGCGGCCGCGGCCAACGCGAGCCAGATACCCACGGTCGGAAAGGGAAGACGATGAAGCCGGCGGCAATCAATCCGTCCGTCCCGCCCAGCGGCACCGGCTGCGTCGAGTGCGACGCCGTCGGCGGCTGGTGGGTCCACCTGCGGCGCTGCGCGGCGTGCGGGCACATCGGCTGTTGCGACGATTCGCCGGCGCGGCACGCGACCGCGCACTGGCGCGAGACCGGGCACCCGGTGATGCGGTCGTTCGAACCCGGCGAGGACTGGTTCTGGAACTTCGACACCGACGACTACACCAACGGGCCCGAGCTGGCCGCCCCGGTCAGCCGCCCGGAAAACCAGACCGTGCCCGGCCCGCGCGGGCGGGTGCCGCGCGACTGGGCCGAGCAGCTGCGGAACCGCGGCTGAGGTACGGGGTTACCGGCCGCGTCTAACCGCGGATTTGGCGGCCGATCCGCAGCGCCGGAAGCAGTATGCTGCGCGGGGTGAATCTGCCGCCCATGCTGGCGGCTTTCGGCACGAGTCCCGGGATCACGCTGCGCTTGCCGGCGAGCATGCCGTGGATGGCTTCCTCGGCAACGTCGTGTGCCGAGACCTGCGCAATCGGAATGTCGAACTGGTGGGCGTCGGCGATGTCGGCCCACTCGGTCGGAACGGGTCCCGGGCACAGCACGGTGCACGACACCCCCGTGCCGTGCAGTTCCTCGTGCACGGCCTCGGAAAACGTCTGCACGAACGCTTTGCTGGCCGAATAGACCGCCATGTCCGGGATCGGCTGAAAGCCGGCTATCGACGCGATGTTCAGCACCGAGCCGGCGCCCCGCTCAACCATGCCGGGCAGCGCGGCGTGGGTGAGTTCCATCAGCGCGATGACGTTGACCGTGACCTCGTCGCGTTCACGTTCGATCGGCAGCTCGTAGAAGACGCCGCTGGTGCCGAAGCCGGCGCTGTTGCACACCCCGGCCACCGGCTCGTCGGTGATGCGCCCGGTCAGCTGCGCGCGTGCCGCGCCGTCGGCGAGATCGGCGGGCATGACGTCGACGGCCACCGAGTGCTTCGAGCGCAGCTCACCGGCCAGCTCGTCGAGGCGGTCCCGGCGCCTCGCCACGAGCAGCAGGGGATAGCCGCGGCGGGCGAGGCCACGCGCCAGCTCGGTGCCGATACCCGACGAGGCTCCGGTGACGACGACGGTCGCGTCGGTGCCCGGTTGCGGAAGACTCATCGCGGTTCACCAATGGATTCCGCGGGTGGCACGGACGAACGTTTCCGAGCGCTTGTCGAAGCGGACCGGCTCACTCGAGGATTCCTTTCCCTGGGCGGCTTCGGAGTCGTCGAACATCGCGAATCCGCGGTTTCGGACAAAGTCCATCAGCATCGGGCTGACGGCGTCGGCGAAAGCAGCGAACTGCCCGAACGGCGGGCTGACCCGGCGCGGCCGCTGCACGATCGCGTCGGCGAGCACGCCGGCGGCCTGCTCAGGCGTCAGCGCCGGGAAGTGGTCGTAGACCTTGGTGGGGCTGATCATCGGTGTCCGGACCAGCACCATGAACACCGTGGTGAACCTCACACCGTCGCTTACGGTTTCGGCCTGAAACGAATCGCACAGCGTGTCGAGCGCGGCCTTGCTGGCGATGTAGGCGCCGAATCGCGGGGCGCGCATCTGGACACCGGCCGACGACACGTTGATGATCTGGCCGAAGCCGCGTTCGCGCATGCCGGGGACGAACTTCAGGATGAGCTGGACGGCGCCAAGGTAGTTGAGCTGCATCGTGCGCTGGTAGTCGTGGATCCGGTCATATGACAGCTCCAGCGACCGCCGGATCGAACGGCCCGCATTGTTGACCAAGATGTCGACGCGGCCGAGATCGGTCAACACCTGGTCGGCCAGCGTGGCGATCGCGTCCATGTCCGACAGATCGCACGGGTACACGTGCGCGGTGCCGCCCGACCCGCGGATCTCGTCGGCGACCTTCTCGAGCTTCTCCCGGGTGCGCGCGACGAGCACCACCTCGCCGCCGGCCTCGGTGACCTTCTTCGCCGTCGCCTCCCCGATGCCCGACGACCCGCCGGTGACCAGGACGGTCTTGCCGTCCACCGCGTCGCCGAGGGTGCGGCCCTGAACGGCATCGACCAGGTTCTGCAGGTAGAACGGCCGATATCGGCCCGCCGAATTGGGCGTGTTGACGAGGTTGGACACTGCCGCGATCGGCTTTTCGATCCAGCTCGTGAGGTCACCCAGATTCATCGCTGCGCTCCTGCGGACGTTCGACGTTGAACCATCTCCGGAGATGATGATTGATGGTTGGGGTTCAGCAGATCCTTCGCGATGTGGGTCACCTGAATCTCCTTTTCAGGCATCGGCGATTTCGGCCAGGCCGTCGGTGATGGCGAACTCCTCACCGCGCACGGTCTCGAACGCGTGGGACGTCGTCCCGTCGCGTGACCCGGCTTTCCAGATGCGGGTCTCGAGGTCGTCGCCCGGGAACACCATCTTCGAGAACCTCACCGCGAACCGTTTCAGCCGTCCTACGTCGGAACCACCCACCTCGGTGAGGACACCCCAGGAGGCCATCGCCATCGTGCACAGACCGTGGGCGATGATGCCCGGCAGGCCAGCGCTTTTCGCGAACTCCGCGTCGAGATGGATCGGCATCGGGTCGCCGGACGCCTTCGCATACCGGAACGTCTGGTCGTCATCGACGTGAGCCTTCGCCTTCGCCAGCGGGGACTGCCCGTGCAGCCGTTCGTCGAACTTGTGCGCCGGGCTGAGCTCGCCCACCTTCTTGCCGGCGTTGAATCCGCGGACGAAGAACGTCACATACTGTTCGTTGACGAGTTCGCCGTCCTCGGTGCGGCACTCCAGCTGGATCGCGCACGGAGTGCCCTTCTCCAGGCCCTCGTATCCGATGATCTTCCCCCGCGAGACGAGCCTGTCGCCGGGATAGATCGGCCGGTGGAAGTGAAAGTCCTGCTCGCCATGCACGATTCGCGGCACGAGCTTCGCCGGCATCACGCCCACGGCCGGGCTCGCCAGGGACGGGAACACCGGCACGATCGCGAAAACGGGCGGCGCGACGTCGCCGCTGCGGTGGGCGGCGATCGGGTCGTTGGTGGCGGCGGCGTACTCGGCGATGCGCTCGCGGGTGACCTCGAACCGCTCGTCGTCACCCCACCTGTTCAGGCCGCTGTCGTCGAAGCCCAGCCCGGTGTCCGTCATCGCGGTTCGGTGTGTCGCATCGTCAGCTCCGATCCGCGCGCTGGTAGGCGGTGACGACGGCGGCGCCGCCCAGCCCGATGTTGTGCTGCAGCGCCGCGGTGACGTTGTCGACCTGCCGCTTGTCGGCGGTGCCGCGCAGCTGCCACGTCAACTCCGAGCACTGCGCCAGGCCGGTGGCCCCGAGCGGGTGGCCCTTGGAGATCAGGCCGCCGGACGGATTGACCACCCAGCGGCCGCCGTAGGTGGTTTCGTTGTTGTCGATGAGCTTCGGGGCATCACCCTCACCGCACAGTCCCAGCGCCTCGTACAGCAGCAGCTCGTTGGCCGAGAAGCAGTCGTGCAACTCGATCACCTGGAAGTCCTCCGGGCCCAGCCCCGACTGGTCGTAAACCCGTTGGGCCGCCTTCACGTTCATGTGGTGGCCGATGAGGCCCCTGGCGCTGCCGTCGAAGCTGTCGGCGAAGTCGGTGGTCATCGCCTGCCCGACGATCTCCACCGCCTGCCCGGCAAGGCCATGCCTGTCGACGAACGCCTCCGACCCGAGGATCGCCGCCGCCGAGCCGTCGCTGGTCGGCGAGCACTGCAGCTTGGTCAACGGCTCGTAGATCATCCGCGAGGCCAGGATGTCGTCGAGGGAGTAGGACTCCTGGAACTGCGCGAACGGGTTGTTGACCGAGTGCTTGTGGTTCTTGTATCCGATCTTCGCGAAATGCTCGGCGGTGCTGCCGTATTGCTTCATGTGCTCGCGACCGGCGGCGCCGAACATCCACGGCGCCGGCGGCAACGCGAATTCGGAGATCTGCGCCAACGCCATCATGTGCTTGTCCATCGGCTGCGCACGATCGTCGTACGTCGACCCCAGCGAGCCCGGCTTCATCTTCTCGAAGCCCAGCGCGATGGTGCAGTCGGCCAGCCCGCCGCGGACGGCCTGCGCGGCCAGATACAGCGCGGTGGACCCGGTCGAGCAGTTGTTGTTGACGTTGACGACCGGGATGCCCGTCATGCCAAGCTGGTAGAGCGCGCGCTGGCCCGACGTCGATTCGCCGTACACATAGCCGACGTAGCCCTGCTCGACCTCGTTGTAGTCGATCCCGGCGTCGGCCAACGCGTTGGTGCCGGCTTCGCGCGCCATGTCGGGATAGTCCCAACCCTCACGTCGTCCCGGCTTCTCGAACTTCGTCATCCCGACGCCGACGACATAGACCTTGTTCGACACCCCGACCTCCTGAGGCTCGTTCCCGGTGGACCCGGACAAACATACTCGCTTTGCAGGTACGTAAACCTTGTGACGTGTGGCCCTAGGGACGATGTCACCGCGCCGCCGAGAATTGGCGGCATGACCACCTCGGGCACGGAGGGCCTGCTCATCGACGCGGTGATGCCGACGTGCGACGCGGAGGCTCCGACATGACGCGGGTACTGGTGGCGTTCGGCTCCAAGCGCGGCGGCACCGCCGGGCTGGCCCGCATGATCGGCGACGCCCTGACCGACGCGGGCTACGACGCGCGGGTCACACCGGCGCGCGACGTGCACGAGATCGCCGAGGTCGACGCGGTCATCGTCGCCGGTGCGCTGTACATGAACCGGTGGCAACGCGGCGCCCGGCGGTTCGTGCGGCGCCACACCGCGAAGCTGCGAACGTTGCCGGTGTGGCTGGTGAGCAGCGGGCCGCTCGACGGCTCGGCGACGGAAAAGGACATCCCGCCCACCGAGCAGGTGACGAAGCTCGCCGAGCGGGTGAACGCCCGCGGTCACGTCACCTTCGGTGGGCGGCTGCGTGCCGACGCCAAGGGTTTCCCCGCCAGCGCGATGGCCAAGAAAACGGCCGGGGACTGGCGCGACGAGGCCCATGTGCAGCGCTGGGTCGCGTCCGTCGTGCGGGAATTGGAATCCGGGCGCAACAGCGCCTAGCGTTTTTGTGCAGCGACGGGTTCAACGGGCCAGATGGGGGTACCGGTTCACCATGATCGAACTGAGGTTTCTGGACTTACACGGCGACCGGGTGGCGTACCGCGACGCCGGTGAGGGCGAAGTGCTGCTGCTGATCCACGGCATGGCCGGGAGTTCGGCCACGTGGCGGGCCGTGATGCCGCAACTGTCGAAGAAATTCCGGGTGGTGGCGCCCGATCTGCTCGGCCACGGCGAGTCCGCGAAACCGCGGGGTGACTATTCGCTGGGTGCGTTCGCGGTGTGGCTGCGCGACTTCCTCGACGAACTCGGCGTCAGCCAAGCCACGGTGGTCGGGCACTCCCTCGGCGGCGGTGTCGCGATGCAGTTCCTCTATCAACACCCGGACTACTGCAAGCGGTTGGTCCTCATCAGCAGCGGCGGGCTGGGCCCCGACGTCGGCATGATGCTGCGGCTGCTTTCGGCGCCCGGGGCAGAGCTGGTGCTGCCGGTCATCGCGCCCCAGCCGGTGCTCACCGTCGGCAACAAGCTCAGGTCGTGGCTGGCCGGCGCCGGCATTCAGTCGCCGCGCGGCGCCGAGATCTGGAGCGCATATTCGTCGCTGTCGGATCGGCAGACGCGGCAGTCGTTCCTTCGAACGTTGCGGTCCGTCGTCGATTACCGCGGGCAGGCCGTCAGCGCGCTGAACAGGCTGCAGCTGCGCGCCGAGCTGCCGGTGATGGCGATCTGGGGCGAGCGGGACAGCATCATTCCCGTCCACCACGCCTACGCCGCGCACGAAGCCCGCTCCGACAGCCGGCTCGAGGTGCTGCCGGGCGTCGGCCACTTCCCGCAGGTGGAGGCGCACACCGCGGTGGTGGAGCTTCTCGAGGACTTCATCGCCACCGGCGAGGGGCCCACCGGGGACCGTCCGGGGGCCGCGGACCGTCCGGGGGCGGAAAGTCCCCGGGCGAGTTCCGAATCGGGATAGCCCGGCAGCGGTTTCTCGGGCATTCGGGTTCTTGAGGTGGCATTCGGGTTCGAGGTTTCCCAACCATTCGACGACTCGCGAAAGTGATAGCGCATGTGATATCACTTGCCGAGCGCCGACGCTGCGATCAATGCCGGCATCCGGGTCGGGATCGGGACAACTAGTCCGACGGCTCGCTTTCTTCGCTTGCCGAGTCGTCGACTGGGGCCTGTTCACTGTCGCCGCGGTTGCCGGGCTTGCCGGGAACACCTTCCGCTTCGCGTTCGCCCGCGACGTTCTCGTCGAGCTGGTCGACGATGTTCTCCAGCTCCTCGTCGCGGTCGGGTTGCTCTCGGTCGGCTGAGGTCATATCTCTTCCATAGACTGTTGAACCTTCGGTCGAAAGACTCCCGTCGTTGCGAGCCCGCGGGATGTCCATACCCCGCCGCGGACGGTTGCTAACCCGGTTGAGCATATGGTTGACCGCCATGAAGGTCGATATCACGCTCACGGGCCAGCCGAGCGACGTGGACGTCGCGGTGTCGGCGGAGGAGCGCGGCTACGACGGTGCGTGGCTGCCCGAGGTCCAGCACGATCCCTTCCCGCTGCTGGCCGTCGCCGCCAGCCGCACGGAGAAGCTGGAGCTCGGCACCGCGATCGCGGTGACCTTCGCCCGCAACCCGATGTCGTTGGCGGTGGTGGCCAACGACCTTGCGCTGTACTCGAAGGGCAGGTTCCTGCTCGGCGTCGGCTCGCAGGTGAAAGCCCATATCACCAAGCGCTTTTCGATGCCTTGGTCGGCGCCTGCGGAAAGGATGCGCGAGTACGTGCTGGCCATGCGCGCGATCTGGCACAGCTGGTCCAGCGGTGAGCCGCTGCGGTTCGCCGGCGAGTTCTACACCCACACGCTGATGACGCCGTTCTTCAACCCCGGGCCGAACCCGTACGGCAATCCGCCGATCATCCTGGCCGGCGTCGGCCCGCGGATGACCGAGGTCGCCGGTGAGGTGGCCGACGGGTTCTTCGTGCACGGCTTCACCACCGAGCGGTACATGCGGGAGGTGACGCTGCCCGCGTTGCACAAGGGCCGGGCGGCGGCCGGCCACGACGATTTGGCCGGGTTCGAGATCAGCGGGATGCCCTTCATCCTCACCGGCCGCAACGAGGAGCAGATCAAGGCCGCCGACGCGGCGGTGCGCAGGCAGATCGCGTTCTACGGATCGACACCGGCCTACAAGCCCGTCCTCGAACTGCACGGGTGGGGCGAGCTGAACGGCGAACTCAACGCGATGTCAAGCGCGGCGAATGGGAGGCGATGGGGCGGCTGATCACCGACGAGATGCTGCACGAGATCGCAATCGTGGCGCCGCCGGAGCAGGTGGCCGAGCGGCTGCTCGCGCAGTACGGCGATATCTTCACCCGCACCGGATTCTACGCGCCCTACGCGGTGCCCGACGGGTTCTGGGAGCCGATCATCGAGGAGTTGAAGGCCGCGGATCACTGAATCTCCTTGGTGATCACCTGCTCATACTGCTGCTGCCGGCTCGCTGACATATCAGGAGCGAACGTGAGCACCACGTCCGCGATCTGGAAACAGTGCTGGGTCGAACCGGCATACAACTCGGCCTTGCCGGTGGTCGGGAATTTGATGACGGACACCGCGTCGGTGTCGACCTTCTCCACGCAGCCGATCGGCGGGCAGTCGCTCGCGGTGACGTCGCGTGGATTCGGCGCCGGCAAGCCGCTTTGCTGGATCGCCTTGATCAGGTCGTCGACGGAGCGATTGTTGAAGATCCCGGCGTTGCCTGGGCTACCGTGGCTCTCATTAGGTGGTGTGTAGGACGGGCCACACGCGGTGAGCGCCGCCGCGGTGATGAGACACAGCGCTGCGATGACAAGACGGCCGGCCACGGCGGTCGTCGGGGGATTCGGCAGGTCAGCGGTCATGAGTTGTGAAGCCACAGTAGCCGCCCTGGACCGGTGAGCCTCCGCCGGTCGTGCGACGCCACGGTACGCGGAGGCATTGTCGACCGCCGGCGGGTTTGCGCGCGCGGTCGATCAGCGGAGCTGTGCGTTCACGTAGTGGACTACCCGCGACGGGCGTCGCACGCACCGTCACCATTTGTACACCGAGATGTTCTACACCGAGATGCGCAACAGTTAAGGGGTGCAGATGTCTTCGACGGTGAACCACGTGGTGGTTTTCATCCAGGAGAACCACACCACCGACAACTATTTCCGGTCGATGGCCCCCCGGGGGGCGAACGTGGCCACGGGCTGGCCGACAGCGACCAACCCGCCCGCCAAGGACCAGCCGCACGACCGGCACGCATACGCCCGCTGGCTGGCCGCGAAACAAGCCGGCACCGCGACGCCGGCGTTCCACGCACAGTTCGACACCACCGCGGTGTTGCCGTTCTACGCCTACCTCGCCGCGACCGGCGCGTTCCCGGAAAACCACTGCTCGGGTTTCGGCACCAACTCCACCCCGAATCACCTGCTGATCGTCGGGGGCCAATCCCCCACGCTGCGCAACCCGCCGGGCAGCGCGCCGCAACCCGGCGGTGTCCAATCAGCCGCCACCGGCCTTCGGCACCGCGATCAGCCAACCCCCACCCCCGACGCCCAGCCCGACGCCGGCACCGCTGCCGCCGCCGCCGACCGCGCACTCCCAGCCCGTCGGCCCGATCGTGTTGCGCGACGGCACCACTCTCCCGCCGCCCAACGACCAACCCATCACGGCCCCCAAACACCGGGCCGGCCAACGCAAGGCGTTCACACCACGAGCGTCAGGCTGATTGCGGTCATGCACGCATCCGCTGCCCTTTCAACGGTTTCGAACCGTGCCCATGTCCGGTGGAGTCCCGGCGGGCGATCGTGCAACGTTATAGCAGCTGATCGGGGCGGGTGGCCGTGACCAGCCCGCCGGCGCGCGGACCTCGCCGCACATCGATCGTCAGCCCACTTGTGCTGGGGGACAGCGACAACGCTCCTCCGGGCGCAGCTCAGATGGTACTCACCGACGAACAGAACCGCCGGGTGGTGCTGGTCGAACTGCGCTTAGATCCCGGTGCCGATCCCGCCGCCGTCCGGCGAGACTTCCTCGCCTTCTTCGAGGAGGTGTTCCGCGGTGCCGACGCGCCCCCGCCGCCGGTCACAGTCGCGCGACATTACATGCGCTGTGTGCTGACCCCCGACGAGATCACCCANCTAGTGCGTGGTGGCCAATCTCCAACGGACGCATCGACCCGGCGCGGCCTCGAGCTCATCTACCACGTGTGGCCCGACATGGTCATCCACGCCCACCTGGACCGGTCACTGTCGACCATCAAGGCGGACGCGGCCGCACACGCATTCCGCTGCGGTGGTTCGGGCGTCGTCTGGGCGATCCTCGACTCGGGCATCGACGAAAACCACCCACACTTCGCCGCCCACAACACGTTGAGGGCGGACGCGGTCAAGAAATTGCACCGCGACTTCACGATCCCGTCGTCGGCAGGCGCCGCACGCTCGCCGTTGACCGACGGCTACGGGCACGGTACCCATGTCGCCGGAATCATCGCCGGCGAAGCACCGCACGACGAGAAGGCAATGCGGATCGCCTATAACGAACCGACCGCACAAGACCTGCCGCAGTGGGCCTTACGCACCCTCCCGGCGGGCGCCACGCTCTCCGGCGTCGCGCCCAAAGCCAACCTGGTGAGCCTCAAGGTTCTCGACGGCAACGGAAACACCCTGTCAAGCGTGGTGCTCGAGGCGATCGACTACGTGCGCACCGTCAACAGCGACGGTCGCGACCTGCGGATCCACGGCGTGAACCTGTCCTTCGGCTGTCCGTGGCCGGCCACCGAGTATGCGGCTGGACAAAGCCCGCTGTGCAGGGAATTGGACCTCTTGGTGGGTAGCGGTGTGATCGCGGTCGTCAGCGCCGGGAACGCGGGTGCGGGCGGAACTATCGAGGGCGTGGGCAACGACGTGTACGGGCAGCTATCCACGATTACAGATCCCGGAAACGCCGCAACCGCCATCACCGTCGGATCTGTGCACCGCTACCGACCCCACACCTACGGCGTCACCTTCAGCTCATCGAAGGGCCCCACGCTCGATGGGCGCCGCAAACCAGATCTGGTCGCCCCGGGCGAGCGGATCACCTCCGCCGCCACGGGGCAACTGATCGAGGGCGTGCCACCACTGCAGCCCGCGGCGGAAGATCCTGCACACGTCGCCCGTTATCGCGAAGACAGCGGCACCTCAATGTCGGCGGCCCACGTCTCCGGGGCGATCGCGGCCTTCCTGTCCGTCCGCAGCGAATACGTCGGCCAACCACAACTGGTAAAACAGCTATTCCTCGACACCGCATCAGACCTCGGCCGCCACGAGTTCTACCAAGGCGCGGGCCTGATCGACCTCATGCGAGCCCTGTCCGCCACCTAGCCCCGAGGGGAGACGGCAACATGACCGATATCAACGGCCTGGCGTATTACGAAGTCGACTTCAACGCCGACGGCACATTCGATACCACAACCGGCAGCGGCGACGGGGGGCTGCCGACGGCCATCGCCGCGGGAGGTGTCACCGATCTGTTCGTCCTGTCCCACGGCTGGAACAACGGCGTCGATTCGGCCCGCGACCTCTACCAGGCCATGTTCGGGCTGCTGGCCGACCAGCTCGGCAAGCACCTGCCCACCAGCGCAGCGGTCGGGGTCATCTGGCCCTCTCTGCTTTTCCCCGACGACGATCCGGCCACAGCACCCCCGGTGCCCTCAACCGGGGCGCAACTGGCAGCCGCGCTCGCCCCGGCCTTCCCCGGCCAGCAGCAACAACTGACCACCATGGGCCAACTACTCGACCAGCAACCCCAGGACCCCAGCAAGCTAACCGAATTTCACGATCTGGCCAAGGGTTTGGTGACCACGCCGCCACAAGGCATCGAAGACACCGGCGAAGCCGCGCTGCTCACCGCTGACACCGCAACGGCGTTCGGGCAGGCGGCCACGATGGCGCCACCGGCAAGCGGCGATGCGCAGGGAATCGAGAATCCCTTCACCGCGCTATGGAGCGGCGCGCGCGAAGTTCTGCGCACCCTGAGCTACTACGAAATGAAGAATCGCGCAGGAGTTATCGGACAGCACGGGCTCGGCCCGCTGCTGAGCAACCTGACCGGTCCCGGTGGTCCGCCCCGAATCCATCTGATGGGCCACAGTTTCGGCGCCCGGCTGGTCGCTTACAGCCTCGCCGGTCTGCGCGACGATCAGACCGGCACCGCCAGCCCGGTCAAATCTTTGACCCTGATCCAGGGCGCGTTCTCCCACTTCACATTCGCGTCATCGCTGATGTTCGATCCGTCCCGGTCCGGGGGTCTTGCCGGCTACACCAATCGGGTGGACGGACCGCTGCTGGCGACCTTCAGCAGCGCCGACAGGGCGGTGGGGTGGTGGTATCCCACGGCCAGCCTACTGGCCGGCCAGGACAGCGAATCCGCGGAGGACCCGACCTATCGCTGGGGCGCAATGGGCCACGACGCATATCAGCAGATTCCCACCCCCGCCGATGTTGTGCTTGCGGGCCAGGGTCAGCCATACANCTTCCAGGCCGCCNCGTTCTACGGCCTGGACGCCAATGCTGTCATCTGCAAAGACCTGTCGCCCGTCAGTGGCGCGCACAGCGACATCCGACACCCGGAGGTGCTGTGGGCCGTCATTTCCGCCGCGGGGCTGGCCCACTAACGGGTGGCTCGTTCGCGCCGATCATACAGCGGCCCAATGGGACTCGGCTGGCCGGGCGCTCAGTCGAGGATTTCTCCCTGGTATGGCCCGCGATCGGGGC
>JGI26340J50214_10000625_pt1 | contig 12195 bp, 14 predicted proteins | sample BogFormECP12_OM2_FD_50214 | JGI IMG/M metagenome (IMG submission 50214)
AGGACAAAGGCGCCACGATGGTGGTCCCCACGCTGCGACCCCAGGACACGGACATGCAGCTGCGGCCGTGGTCCGATCCGGAGAACTTCAACCCCGGCTATGTCACGCGCTCGCAGCACATCCTGTTCAAACAGGGCGATCGTGAGCCGTGGACCCACATGCTGGAGCACGAGCAGGAGCGCGAGATCCTGCCCGAGGCGGACCTCGACGACGGGACGCTCGTCTACCGCTGAGGCCGGCCGGGCGGTCGGTCAGCGTCCCTCAAAGCCCACCCTGTTCTGGGGCCACCCGCTTATCACGGAGTACCGCTGGCAGCTGGAGGTGCTCGAGCCCGCCACCTCGGCCTGGCGCCTCGAGACCCTAGTGCGCACCGAGCACTTCGCCCGTGGCACCGCCCTGGCGACCCGGGCGCAGGCCACCGCCCGGGCGACAGGTTGACCTCGTCGCGGCCGGTCAGCTCGAGGATCCGGGTGATCTGTGGAACGACGAGTACGTCGCGGCCTACCAGGCGATGACCGCGTGGTCCGACGACCATGTGCCGTTTCCCGGCGCCGCGGCGGAGGAGACGGTGCGGATGCTCGTGCGGGACAACGGCTTCGTCACCGGCCGGCTGACCGTCGGAGGCGACCGGGTGCACCTCGCCGACGTCCGCTGCCCGTTCCTCACCGTGCTCGCCAAACGTGACCACATCGTCCCGGAGCCCGCCGCCGCGCCGGTGATCGAGCTGATCGGCGCGCTCGACAAGCATGAGCTGCGCCTCGACGCGGGCCACATCGGGCTGGTCGTCGGGAAGACCGCCGCCCGGACCACCCTCCCGACGATCATCGACTTCCTGCAGCGGCGCAGCGAGGCGAGCGCGTGACCATCATTGAGCTGCGCCCCGGCCACGTCGACGCGCTGAGCCGGTTCTTCGCCGAGCTGCCCGCGGGCGACCTCACGTTCATCGAGGAGGACGTCACCGACCCCGCGCAGGTGCGCTCGTTGGCAGCCGCGGCCAGAGACCGCTGGCTCGCGGTCGACGATCGCGTCCCCGAGCACTTCACAGTCACCGGGTACCTCGCCGTGCGGCGTCTACCCGGCTGGTCGGACCACGTCGGCCAGATCCGCCTGGTCGTGCATCCCGCGCACCGCCACGCCGGGTTGGGCCGCACGCTCGCTCGGCATGCACTGATCCAGGCTATGGAGGCGGGCCTGCGCAAGCTCGTCGTCGAGTTGGTCGCTGACCAGGAGCACGCGATCGCCATGTTCGCCGCGCTCGGGTTCACCGGCGAGGCGCTGCTGCGTGACCACATCCGCGACCGGGACGGACAGCTGCGGGACCTGGTGGTGCTCGCGCACTACGTCGAAGAGACCTGGGCGGCGATGGCCACGGTCGGACTGCAGGAGGAAATGGACGCATGACGATCCTGGACAAGTTCCGCTTCGACCACTGGGACCGCGATTGTGACCGGCGGGTGCTCCAGGCTAGGCGCGGAGTTGCCGTGACTTGTCGGGGTGGGTGTCACGCCCATCACAGTGAGGCGCCCCGCCGGAGCGGCGCGGGCTAAGATTCAGGCCGCCGACGCTACGCCTCGGGTCGAGGCAGGCGCGTGCCGGGCTCGCCGACAGGCCGCAGTACCGCACGGCCCAGCCAATGGCTGGCTAGCAGGGCCAGCCCGCGGCCGACAGCAAGAGGGTTCATGCTGCCCCGCGGCGATCGGGGCAGGCGGCCAGCTTCCCTACCGGTCAGCAGGGGGCGCGCGATAGAAAGAGCACTAGACGATCGGATTAGGAGAGGAAGCCGCCGATGGATGTCATCGAGTTCCGCCCGAACCGGGACCAGTACGCGTTCACCTTCGGCGGGGTCACGCCCGTCCGCAAGGTCCAGCCGGGAACGATGCTGCGGCTGTGGACGGACGACGCGTTCTGCGGCAACCTGCGGGACCCGGCCGACATGCCAAGCGCCAAGCTGACGATGCCGTTCGTCAACCCGCAGACCGGCCCGTTCTATGTGGAGGGGGCGGAGCCGGGGGACACGCTCGCGCTGCACTTCGCGGACCTCAGCCCGGCGCGGGACTGGGGCGCGTCCAGCACCATCCCCCTGTTCGGCGGTCTGACGGGCACGGACCGCACCGCCACGCTACAGGATCCACTGGAGGAGCGGACCTGGATCTACGAGGTGGACCGGGACCGGCGCACCGTTCTGTTCCAGGCCCGGGCCAGCGACCTGCGGCTGGAGCTACCGATGGACCCGATGCTGGGCACGGTGGGCGTGGCCCCGGCGGCCGGCGAGGTGCGGTCCTCGCTGGTCCCGGACGCCTTCGGCGGAAACATGGACACCCCCGAGATGCGGGCAGGCGCCAGCTGCTACCTGGGGGTCAACGTGCCGGGCGCGCTGTTTTCCGTCGGCGACGGCCACTACCGGCAGGGCGAGGGCGAGTCGTGCGGGACAGCGGTGGAGGGCGCGATGGACGTCTGGCTCATCGTGGACCTAGTCAAGGGCGGCGGACCGGCTTGGCCGCAGATCGAGACCGACGACCACCTCATGGTGGTGGGGTCGAGCCGACCGCTGGAGGACGCCTGGCGGATCAGCCAGGCGGGCATGGTCGGCTGGCTGAGCGACCTGTACGGGCTGGACAGGCTCGACGCCTACCAGTTGCTCACCCAGGTGAGCGAGTGCCCGCTGGCCAACGTGGTGGACGTCAACTACAGCTCGGTCACTAAGGTGCGCAAGAGCCTGCTGCCCCCGGCGGATGCCTACGAGGGCGTGCACCGGCGGCTGCGCGGGCTGGCCGGGACCGCCAGCCGGTAGGGCGGCGAGAAGGCGGCTGACGAGGCGTCCCGGCGGCCTGGGCACGTCAGCGCGTGCCTCGTTCGGGATAATCCGATTGCTCTGCGAGTGGCGAGGAGGTAGCAGATGGACCTGGGGCTGAAGGGATTGCGCGCTCTGGTGACCGGCGGCACCAGGGGCATCGGGCGGGCCATCGTGGAAACGCTCGCGGATGAGGGGGCCGCGGTCGCGTTCTGCGCCCGGACGGCGGCCGACGTGGCCCGGGCGGCCGGGGAGATGACCGGCCGGGGCGGCATGGTGACCGGGCGCTGCGTCGATGTCTCCGACGAGGCGGGCGTGCGGCAGTGGGTCGGCGACACCGCCGCCGACCTGGGCGGTCTGGACATCGTGGTGGCCAATGTGAGCGCGCTGGCCATACCGGACGAGGAGGCCAACTGGCGCGCGAGCTTCGACGTGGACCTGATGGGCACGGTTCACCTGGTGAACGCCGCGCTGCCGTACCTGGAACGCAGCGAGGCGGCCTCGATCGTGACGATCTCCAGCGTGTCCGGCCGCGAGGTGGACTTCGCCGCGGGCCCCTACGGCACCATGAAGGCGGCGATCATCCACTACACGCAGGGCCTCGCCTACCAGCTCGCGGCCAAGGGCATCCGGGCCAACAGCCTGTCCCCGGGCAACACCTACTTCCCTGGCGGTGTATGGGAGAACATCGAGCGCAGCAATCCCGAGCTGTTCGCGGCGGCGCTGGGACTGAACCCCACCGGGCGGATGGCGCGGCCGAAAGAGATCGCCCGGGCCGCGGTATTCCTGGCCAGCCCGGCCGCCAGCTTCGTCACCGGCGCCAACCTGCTGGTGGACGGGGCCCTCACCCGCGGCGTCCAGTTCTGAGCCGCCCGAGACGCCTCGGCCAGGTTTCGTGCACCGCCCTGGTCAGGTCACGGCGGCTTCCGCCAGCTCGCTGTTGACCCGATCGAGCAGGGAGGTGCGCAGGAGTAGATCCTGGACGTCGCCGGGCTGGCAGTCCATCATCTCGGCGATCATGTACTCGGCGACCGTGCGGTTGCTGCCGGAGAACTCCGCGACGAATCGTTCGGGGTCGGGGTGGTCAGCCAGGGAGATCGCCGCGAGCCGGAGGCCCGCGGCCTACCCTTCGGTTCGCTGGTGCAGCAGCGCTGCTCGATGTCTTCCCGCTGCCGGCCGGAGCCGAGATGATCGTCACCTTCCGTGCCGCTGCGCGATCCAGGGCAGCGAGAAGATCACCCCGGTCGATCAGCCGGGGAGTTGCGTGAGCCACCTTCAAAGGCCTGCCCTGGTATGTACGCCTGACACCCTAGCGTCGGTGACCCAGTCCCTGGCACTTCCCCTCTCGGTACCAGGCCAGCGTACGTACTGTCAACCGCGCGCGAACCTCCCGTCCTGCGTTGTCCCGTATGGCGAATCACCAGGATCCGGTGACGACCAATCACCTGCCTGGCGGCAAGCCTGAGTCCGTTCCGAAGGCTCGCACGGCCCGGTTAAGGAGATCGACATGACAGCGGACAACGAGCAGATCATCCGGCAGGCCTACAAGATCGCCGAGGACAAGGACCTCGAGGGATGGGTCGCAGCCTTCACCGAGGACGGCACGTTCACCGACGAGTCCATCGGTGTCACCTACCGCGGGCCCGACGAGCTGCCCAAGACGGTGGAGATCTATGCGCGGGAGGAATTCATGATCCGCGACAACGTGGAGCGGCTCGGCGAGCACGTCATCGCCACGCTCCTCAGCCGGGTGACGCCATGAGCGCAAAGGTAGCGATCGTAGCCGGTGCAGGCGGTGCGCTTGGTCACGCGACGACGGCGACCCTCGCCGCCGGCGGCCTCACCGTGGTGGCGGTCGATCGGAACGAGCGCGGGTTGGGTGAACTCCCCGGCAGTGTCCGCGCCGAGGTGGCCGACACCACCGACCCCGCCGCGGTGACGCGGCTCATCGACCGGATCGCCACCGAGATCGGGCCCCCGGACGTGCTGGTGAACACCATCGGCGCGTTCCGTCCAGGAGACGCGCTCACTGCGACTCCCGACACCCTGCGGCTCATGATCGACGTCAACCTGGGACCCGCGCTGTGGCTGAGCCAGGCGGTCGCGCCGCATATGCGGCAGCAGGGTTCGGGTGTCATCGTGCACGTAGCCGCTCGCCCGGGGATTGAGCCATCCGGCGGCATGGCGGCCTACAGCGTGAGCAAGGCCGCTCTTGTCCACTTGACACGCATTCTGGATATCGAGCTCCGACCGCACGGGATCCGGGTGAACGCGGTCGCGCCGCAACTGCTCGACACCCCCGCAAACCGGGCCACGTTCCCGGCCGAGGTGATGGCGCACGCGATCGCGCCGGAGGCGATCGCCGACGTGATCGCATTCCTCGTCAGCGACGCCGCAGCGCCAGTCAGCGGAGCGATACTGCCAGCGTACGGCGCTTAACGAGGCTGCGCCTGGCCTCGTAAACCGCCCTGCTCGCATGCCTCGGCCGATCGGAGGTGGAACTGTGCCAGCTACCTCATGATGAGACCGCCGTCGGCGCACAGCACCTGGCCGGTTATCGCCGCCGCCATGTCGGAGGCCAAATAGGCGACGGCAGCTGCGGTGTCGTCGGGTGTGAGCCGCCGCTTGAGCGCCTGGCGGTCGACTGTTGCGTCGAACTGTTCGTCGGTGTTCACGGTGCGGGAAGCCGGGGTGTCGGTTAGGCCTGGTGCCACGGCGGACACAGCGATGCCGTCGGTGCCAAGGGTGACGGCCAGGGTGCGCATGATCCCGAGCAGCGCGCCTTTGCTGGCGATGTAGGCGAGTAGCACCGGGGCTGGCGGGGCCCAGAACGTGTCGGAGGTGATGAACACGATGCGGCCGAAGCGCCGTTCCGCCATGCCGGGGGTGAACGCCTGGACGAGCCACAAGGCCGATTCGACATTGACAGCCTGGACATGGCGCCACGTCGCAGCGTCTANGTCGGTGAGGGTCACCTGGTCGAACGCTGCGGCGCAGTGGACGAATACGTCGCAGCGCCCGTAGCGCTCGAGCACCGCGGCCGCGGCGGCCCGGGTTGACGCCTCGGACGCCAGGTCGCAGGCGACGTCCCCGTCACGGTCAAGGACGACGGTACGGTGACCGGTGCCGTGCAATGCTCTGGTGATGGCGGTTCCGATCGCGCCCGCGCCGCCGGTCACGACCGCGATTCGTCCATGCAGCGGATCCGGTGTGCTAGTCATCTTGCTCAGGGGTGGACGTCCATGCGGTAGCCGAGGTCGAGGCGGATCGACTCCAAGATCGAAAAGGCGGTGGGGACCGTGAACACGTCTACGGCGCCCAGCACGCCGGTGTACTTCTCGATGACGGGCGCGGCGGCAGCGTCCGCCACCGCATCCAGGTAGCCCTTGACCGCGGCCCAGAGGTTCTCGCCGTACTTCTGGAAGTACGGCGTGGGGTCGACCGTGCCGAGTGCCGTCCTGGCGCCGGCTTCGATGTCGGCGATGTACTGCTGGTGCAAGGTGACATCGTCGCGGGTGCCCAGCCTGCCCAGGTGGCCGGCGATGAGGTGCGTCCAGGGGTAGGCGAGCGCCGTGGCCGGGGCGTCCATGTAGCCGGGCACGTCCTCGCTGAGGTTGATGCCATAGAAGGGCGCCCAGCCTGGCAGCACGATGTCGACGAGCATGAGGGTGTCGTGGTCCGGGAAGTGGATGTAGACGTTGTCCGGGGAGTGATTGGCGCCGTGCCACGCCAGCTGGATGCGTTCGCCGCCGATCTCCAGGGTGCGGTGGTCGGCGAAGGTCTCTTCCGGCGCGGGTTTGGCCGGGTCGTTGTCCCGCAGCAGGAGCCGCCGGGTCTCCTCGTGCCCGATGCGGACCACGTTGGTGCCGAAGAGCGAGGAGGCGCCGGCGTGGTCGGAGTGGTGGTGGGTGTAGACGAGGTGGGTCACCGTGTTGCTCACGCCCTCGGCGGCGGCGATCTCGTCCACGGCCCGCTGCAGGTTGTGGCCGATGGACGGGGGTGCGTCGAACAGCACGACGCCGTCCGGGGTGGTCAGGAACGCCGAGTGGTAGTCGCCGTCGGTGACCCAGTAGAGGTTCCGCTCGACGCGTCCGACGTAGTAGCCCTGGTCGTTGACGGCGGGGCCGAGCGAGGCCCGCGGAACCGGCGCGTAATCCGGCAAGATTGGCGCGCCGGGGGCGCCCGAGGTCGGCGATGTCATGGTTTTCCTCCTTGAACGGTGAGGTTCGTTCGCTCAGTGGCCAGCTAGCAGCGCGTGATCCAGCGGGTCGCGGACTGGGGCGCTGGTCATGGGAGCGGCTCCTTCTCGTGACAGGTTGGGGTGCGCCCGACGGTAGCGGCCGTCACGGTGAGCAGCTGTCACCTGATCCTGGTGATTTGCGGTCCGGGGTGAGCCGGCGGACCTCGAGCAGGTCCAGGCCGAGCGCCTCGATCTCGGCCAGCACCCCGTACAGCGCCGACCGATCCAGCAGGCGGGTGAGCACGGTGTGCGCGCCGTGATGGTGCGGGGCCATGGCCGGGAACGCGGACAGCACCGAGGCGCCAAGGTGCCCGTTGATCCGGATCATGTACAGGGCGGGTGCCAGGTCCATGACGCCATGGTCACGGGCTGGCAGGTGACCCCGCATCACCAGGACCCGGTGACCGCCGGGCTAACGTGTACGGCCGGCCGCCAGCAGCCGGAGCCCCCGGGAGCCGGTCATCGCGAACGACAGGACCCAGCCGGTCAGACTCCGCCGGGGCCAGGGCACGTTTGGAGTGCCTGCGCCCCAGCCCTGCTCTCGGCGACACGGTCCTCTCGGCACCGAGCCACCGCATGTACTGTCAACGGCGCGCGAATCACCAGGATCCGGTGATGGCCTCTCACCTGCCTGGTGGCAAGCCTGAGCCTGTCGCGAAGGCTAGCACGGCCACTAGGGGACGTGCCTGAGATTCAAGGGAGATACCGTGACATCACCAGCATCCGGCGGCGACCTGCCTGATTACGCGCCGGTCCCCCGGTCCGCGCTTGGCCCGGCCCTCAACGACCAGGGCTACTACGTCGGACGCGTCGAGCGGAACCTGTACTGGGTCACCGACGGTGTCTACCAGTCGGCGTTCCTGACCACCCAGGATGGGGTCGTGCTGTTCGACGCGCCCCCGAGCATCGGCGGTAACCTTCGGCGGGCCGTGGACGAGATCGCCGCGGCCGAGGGCGTGAGCAACACGGTGACACACCTGGTCTATTCGCACCACCACGCTGACCACGCCGGCGCGTCCTCGCTGTTCGGGAGCAACGTGGTCCGCATCGGGCACGAGGAGACCCGGCGGCTGCTGCTGCGGGACAGCGACCCGGCCCGGCCGGTCCCGGAGGTGACCTTCGCTGACCGCTACACCCTGGAGGTGGCGGGTGAGCGCGTCGAGCTGGCCTGGCATGGCCCGAACCACTCGCCGGACAACATCTACATCCATTTCCCCGGTCACGACACCTTGATGCTCATCGACGTCGTCAACGCCGGCTGGGTGCCCATCTACAACCTCAACCTGTCCGAGGACGTACCGGGGTATATGCAGGCCCCGGCCACCGCGCTGTCTTACCCGTGGACGCATTTCATCTGCGGGCACCTCGGCCGGCTCGCCACCCGCGATGACGTCGCGGTGCACCAGCAGTACATCGCCGACATCGAAGCCAGCGCGGCAGAGGCGCTGGCCGCGGTCGACCCGGTGCCCTTTTACATGAGATACGGGGAGAACGTCTGGGCCGGGGTCAAAGCCCACCTCGACACCGTCACCGAACGGGCGGCCGCGCCCATCATCGCGAAGTACGCCGGCGTGCTGGCCGCGGCGGACATCGAGGTCTTCACCACCACCACGACGTTCGCCATCATGCAGTCGCTGCGCCTCGACCGCGGCCCCAGCGGACCGGTCCACCCCTGAACAGAACGCACCCGGGGCCGGTAAGTGCCGGCCCCGGCGCGGACCTGGCGGGGCATCCGCTGACGGATGGCCGTAGGTTGCCTGGTATGGAGGCTGGTGATATTTCCGTGCCGGGAACCTTGCCCGCGGTCATCAGCGTGCGCGGGGCCCGGCACAACAACCTGCAGGATATCGACGTCGACGTGCCGCTGTGGCGGACGGTCGCGGTGGTCGGAGTGTCCGGATCGGGCAAGACGTCGCTGGCCATGGGCACGCTGTACGCCGAGGGCCTGCACCGGTTCCTGGAGAGCCTGAGCACCTACAGCCGCCGACGGCTGACCCAGGCCCAGCGGCCGGACGTGGACCGGATCGAGCACCTGCCGCCCGCGCTGGCCCTGCGGCAGCGCCCGCCGATACCGGGCCCGCGCAGCACTGTCGGCACCATGTCCGAGGTGCTCAACATGCTGCGCCTGATGATGTCGCGGCTGGGCTCGCACCTGTGCCCGAACGGCCACCGAGTCGGGCCGTCGATCGCCACGCTCAGCGAGGAGATCATCTGCCCGGTGTGCGGCGCGCGTTTCGTGCATCCCAGCGCCGAATCCTTCGCCTTCAACTCCTACGGCGCGTGCCCGGTCTGCCAGGGCCTGGGCGTACGGTCCGAAGTCGACGTCAGCACCCTGGTGCCCGATCCGGACAAGACGATCGCCGAAGGCGCGGTGCTGCCGTGGAACTCCGGCGGGCGGCGGCTGTCGATGTACGCTGCGGGCGAGCTCGGGGTCCGGCTCGACGTCCCCTACCGGTCTCTGACCGAGCATGAGCGCGACATCGTGCTGCACGGTGAACCGGTCCGGCAACAGGTGACGCTGCGCTCGGGCCGGAACGGGCGGAGCGTGCAGCTTTCGGTCAACTACGACAACGCGGTCGCCGCAGTGGAACGGTCCCTGCGCAGCGACAACGAGCGCACCCGCCGCCTGGTACAGCGTTTCCTCGTCACCCGGGTGTGCTCGGTGTGCCACGGCACCCGGCTGCGGCCCGAGGCGCTGGCTTCGCAGCTCGGCGGCCGCAACCTCGCCGAGATCAGCGCGCTCAGCCTGGACGAGCTGCGCGGGTTCATGGCCGGCCTGCCCGCGGGGCTGCCCGCTGAGCTCAGCAGGATGACGACCGGTCTGCTGGCCGAACTGGACGGCAGGCTCACGCCGCTGCTCGATGTCGGGCTGGGCTACCTGACCCTCGACCGGGCGGGCGCCTCGCTGTCGACGGGAGAGCGGCAGCGGATCGAGCTCACCTCAACGGTGCGCGCCAGCACCACGGGCATGCTCTACGTGCTGGACGAGCCGTCCGTCGGGCTGCACCCGAGCAACGTGCAGGGGCTGCTCAAGACGATCACCGCCCTGGCCAGGAACGGTAATTCCGTGATCGTGGTGGAGCACGAGCGGGAGATCATCCGCAGCGCCGACTGGGTCATCGAGCTCGGCCCCGCGGCCGGTACCAAGGGCGGGACGGTGATCGCCCAGGGCCCGCCCGGCCAGCTGGAGGGCGACCCGCACTCGATCATCGGCCGGTTCCTGGCCGGCGCCGCGGCCGTGACCCGGGACCGTCCGCCGCGGCCCGGTCCCGCCGGGCAGATCACCCTGGAAATCAGGGACCTGTACAACCTGCACGACGTCACCGCCGCCTTCCCGATGCACCGGCTGACCGCGCTGGCCGGCCCGTCCGGCGCGGGGAAGACGGCCCTCGTCCTGGACAGCCTCATCCCGGCCGCGCGGGCATTGCTGAGCGGGTCGCCGCTGCCCGGGCACATCCGCCGCCTGGACCTCGGCGGCATCCGCCAGGTCGTCCAGGTCGACGCGTCGCCGATCGGCCAGAACGCGCGGTCGACGCCCGCAACGTACTCCGGGGCGTTCGACCAGATCCGCCGCGTGTTCGCCGAGTCCGCGTACGCCCGCCGGCGGCGCTGGAAGCCCGGGCATTTCTCGTTCAACACCCGCGAGGGGCAGTGCCCGACCTGCCGCGGGCTCGGCCACATTGACCTCGACGTCCAGTACCTGCCCGACATCACCGTCGGCTGCCCGACCTGCCACGGTGCCCGCTTCAACGACGCCACCCTGGCCGTCCGGGTCGACGCCCTGACCATCGCCGACGTGCTCGGCCTGACCGTGGACGACGCCCTGGAGCGGTTCGCCGGCCGGGCCCCGTTGGCCGCGGCGCTGCGGCCGGTCAGCGAGGTCGGACTGGGTTACCTGCGGCTCGGCGAGCCCACGCCGTCGCTGTCCGGCGGCGAGTCGCAGCGGCTGCGGATCGCTACCCGGCTGCGCAGCAGCCAGCGAGGCGCGCTGTACGTGTTCGACGAGCCGTCCACCGGGCTGCACCCGCTCGACGTGGTCACCTTGGTCGGCGTGTTCGACCGGCTGCTTGAGGCCGGCGCCACGATCATCGTCATCGACCTCGACCTGCTCGCCGCCGCCGACCACCTCATCGACATGGGGCCGGGCGGCGGCCCGGACGGCGGGCACATCCTCGCGGCCGGCCCGCCGGAGCAGGTCGCGCGCGCCCCGGGCAGCGCGACCGGCCCGTGGCTGGCCGAGCACCTGAACCTGCCGGAAGCCCGCCAGTCTGATGTCCTGTCTCACGGCTAGAAGTGACGGAGCGGCTTTTCGCCGGGGGTGGCCGGGCGCCGCCGCGCCTCGGTCTCCCCGCTCACCCCGCGGCAGACGGATCTGCTGCGGCTAGTCGCCGACGGGCACACCAACGGTCAGATCGCGCGGCGGCTGGGCCTGTCCGAGGGGACCGTGCGCACGCACCTTCGAGTAGGCCCGCGAGAACGGCGACAACGTGTATCACGTCGGCGAGCCAGGCTTAGAATCCTTGAAGATAGACCGTTTGGCGGATAATGCTGGCGGCGTGGTCTCCGAGACGCTCATAGAAGTGCGCCACCAACGTCATCTCTATCGTCACTGATAGTGTCATTCGACCGATGGCAAGTTCAGCCATCAGGCTGGCGTGAAGCTCGCCCATTCCGTCATCGGGTTCGGCTAGCACGGCCGCGGCTGAATAGCCGTGCTGGTACCAGGAGTCCGCTGCCTGACGCCACATGTCGGATGCGATATTCCCCATTTGCTCTACGAGTCCCCGGCTGCGCGGCGTGAGGCCATCGCTGCGAATACGGTTGGCTCGAGAGGCGATCTGTGTGACGAGGTGGTGACAGCGCTCGAGTTCGGGCACAACTCTCAGGACGGTGAGCAGGAAGCGCAGGTCTGAAGCGACGGGGGCCTGCAGGAGGACAGCCTTCTCGGCCAGTCTCTTTATTTCCGGGCAGGAGAGGGCGGCAACCAGCTCGTGCTCGCCCAGCAGCTTGAGTCCCTCGTTGTCGCCGCTCAGGAGAGCATGGGTCGCCCTAAGTAGGTCCGAGGCGACTAGGGAGAGCAGTTCGATGACCTTGGCATCGATGGCGTCTAGCTCACGCTGAAACTCTTGCCGCTGTTCCGGCATAGACCCAATCTATTGGACGC
>JGI26340J50214_10000629_pt1 | contig 12137 bp, 12 predicted proteins | sample BogFormECP12_OM2_FD_50214 | JGI IMG/M metagenome (IMG submission 50214)
CGCCGCCACCAGGCCGAGCGCGGTTTGCAGTTCGCGCACCTCGTGCACCGCGGGGGGCTTCAGGCCGCGCTCACGCAACAGCGCCAGCACCTGGTCGGCGTAGCTCGGGCGCGGCGCCTTCGGATACACGACCATCGGGTGGCCCGCCAACTCGTCAAGGTGCAGCGGCCCGTGGCGCGAGGCGAGCGCATGCTTCGCAGGAAGCGCGGCGCACAGCTTCTCGTTGCGCATCAGCGTGCGCTGTATCGCCGGATCATTGAACTGAATACGGCCGAAGCCGACGTCGATGCGGCCGTCCTTCAGTGCCGCGAACTGCTCGAGCGTTGTCAGCTCCAGCAGTGTCAACTCCACGCCGGGCCGGGCCGCGCGATAGCGCCGGATCACTTCGGGCAGGTAGCCGTACAACGTCGAGGCGACAAACCCAATCGTGAAGCGCGGCTTTTCCGCCTCCAGTAGCCGGCGGACCATGGCCTTCATGTCGCTCATGCGATCGAGCACCTGCACCGCCTGATCGAACAGCAATCGCCCGGCATCGGTCAGCGCCAGCGGCCGCGTCGAACGATCGAACAAGGCGACGCCGAGCTCGTCTTCCAACTGCTGGATCTGCCGGCTGAGCGGCGGCTGGGCGATGCGCAGCTTCGCGGCCGCGCGGGTGAAGTTCCGCTCGCGCGCGACGGCCACGAAGTAGCGGAGCTGGCGCGAGTCCAGACAATACCTCCGGGGTATGGTTGACACCAATTTAGTCTTGGATTTGCGGCGGTTGGAAGTGCGATCTGACCGGGACGGAGGAAACAAATGTCTCAGGTATCGCATCGCAATCGAAGCAACGGATGCCAAGATCGCCCGAACCGCGCGACCGCCGATGCCGCCCGGCCGCTCGCCGCCGCGCGCAGGCTGGGCTGACCTGAGGGCTCGGGCGATGTATGTTTGCCACTGCAACGCGCTGAGCGACCGGCAGCTCATACAGGCCGTGCGCGAGGGCGCCAATCGTCCATACGACGTCTACGCCGCCTGCGGGTGCCGTGCGCAATGCGGAAGCTGNGCCGGGNCGGTGCTCGCCATCATTCGGTGCGGCGCATCGGGCCGCCCCGGCGTCCAACAAAGCCAAGAAGGTTAGGAGGAAACCATGCTCGACACTGCACAGAAGACGATCGCGACCGCGCTGGAGGAAAACCCCGAGAAGGGGGTCTTCCGCGTCGCCCGGAACATCTTTACCGATCCCGAGCTCCTCGAACTCGAGATCAAGCATATTTTCGAGGGCAACTGGATCTACCTCGCGCACGAGAGCCAGATCCCGGACAAGAACGACTACTTCACCACCACGATGGGCCGGCAGCCCATCTTCATNGCGCGCAACCGCAATGGCGAGCTGAACGCCTTNATCAACGCCTGCAGCCATCGCGGCGCGATGCTCTGCCGGTACAAGCGTGCCAACAAGTCCACATTCACCTGCCCCTTCCACGGCTGGACCTTCAACAATTCAGGCAAGCTGCTGAAGGTGAAAGACCCGGAGGGCGCCGGCTATCCGGAGGAATTCAACAAGGACGGGTCTTACGACCTCAAGAAGGTGCCGCGTTTCGAGTCGTACCGTGGCTTCCTTTTCGGCAGTCTCAACCCGGATGTCCTGCCGCTCAAGGAGCATCTCGGAGAAGCCGCCAAGATCATCGACATGATCGTTGATCAAGCGCCCGAAGGGATCGAGGTGCTGAACGGCTCCTCCACCTACACCTACGACGGCAATTGGAAGCTGCAGACCGAGAACGGCGCCGACGGCTACCACGTGAGTGCGGTGCACTGGAACTACGTGGCCACAACCGCCCGCCGCAAGGAGGACTCCGGCATGGTCGAGGTGGCCGATACCGGCTCCTGGGCCAAGCAGGGCGGCGGCTTCTACTCCTTCGAGCACGGCCACCTGTTGCTGTGGACCAAGTTCGCCAACCCTGAGTTCAAGCCGAATGCCCATCGCCGCGCCGAATACATCGAGCGCCTCGGCGAAGCGCGCGCNACCTGGATCNTGGAGAACTCCCGCAACCTGTGCCTGTACCCCAACGTNTACCTGATGGACCAGTTCAGCACGCAGATCCGCACCTANCGGCCCCTCGCGGTCGATAAGACCGAGGTCACGGTCCATTGCTTCGGCCACAAGGGAGAAAGTGCCGAGGCCAGGGCGAAGCGGATTCGGCAGTACGAGGACTTCTTCAACGTCAGCGGGATGGGCACGCCCGATGATCTGGAAGAGTTCCGGGCCTGCCAGCACTCGTACATGGCNCAGACGGCCCGGTGGAACGACCTGTCGCGCGGCGTCACGCACTGGATCAAGGGACCNGACGAAGGGGCCCGCGCGATCGGCCTCAATCCGATCATGAGCGGCCCGCGCACCGAGGACGAGGGGCTGTTCACGATCCAGCACGAATACTGGGCCGACACNATGAAGCGTGCCGTTGCTGCCGANCAGAAGGCGCGGGGGTAAAGCCATGAGCAAGACGATCTCTCTCGAAGACGTCCAGCAGTTTCTCTATCGAGAGGCGCGTGCCCTCGATGATCGGGACTGGGATGCCTGGCTCGCGTGCTACGCGCCCGACGTTGAGTTCTGGATGCCATGCTGGGATGACCACGGCGAGCTGGTACGCGACCCGCAGAGCGAAGTGTCGCTGATCTACTACCCGTCCAAGGCCGGCCTGGAGGACCGCGTGTTCCGCATCAGGACCGACCGCTCCAGCGCGACCAGCCTGCCGATCCCCCGGATCACGCACAACATCAGCAATGTCGAGATCCTCGAGCAGGGCGGCGGCGAGTGCCAGCTGCGGTTCAACTGGGTGACGTACAACTATCGCTACAAGATCGTGGACACCTACTTCGGCACGTCGTTCTACACGATCGACACCAGCGGTGCGCAGCCGCTGATCAAGCGCAAGAAGGTCGTTCTGAAGAACGACTATATCCACCACGTCGTCGACGTCTACCACATCTGAACGACGCGCGAGGGGAGGGAACGAACAATGAGCCACACGATCGCGCTCAATTTCGAAGACGGCTTCACGCGCTTCGTCGACTGCCACGCGGGCGAGACGCTCGCCGACGCCTCCTACCGCGTCGGCGTCAACATCCCGCTCGACTGCCGCGACGGCGCCTGCGGCACCTGCAAATGCCGCGTGCAGTCCGGCGACTATGACGGCGGCAGCTATATCGAGGACGCATTGACCGACGAGGAAGCAGCCGAGGGCCTCGCACTNGCCTGCCAGATGCGGCCGAAGACCGATGTCGTGGTCGACATCTTCGCCTCCTCCGAGGTGTGCAAGACCAAGGGACAGACCTTCAGCGCCCGCCTGCGCTCGGTCGAGAAGCTGTCGGACACCGCCATCGCCTTCACGCTGGAAGGCGCGGGCGCGCTGTCGTTCCTGCCAGGCCAGTACGTCAACGTCCTCGTGCCCGGCACCGATCAGCGCCGGTCCTACTCGTTCAGCTCGCCGTCGGGCGCACAGACTCAGTCATTCCTTGTCCGCAACATCCAGCCCGGCCTGATGAGCACCGTCCTGCGCGAGCAGGCCGCGCCGGGTGCGGCGATGGAATTCGTCGGCCCCTCCGGCAGCTTCTACTTGCGCGAGATCAGGCGTCCGCTGCTGTTCCTCGCCGGCGGCACCGGGCTCGCGCCGTTCCTGTCGATGCTCGGCAGAATCGCCGAGACCGGCGCGGGCGGACATCCGATCCACATGGTCTACGGCGTGACCAACGACGCCGACCTCGTCGGCGTCGACCAGCTCGATGCCTTCGCCGCGCGCATCCCCGGCTTCACCTTCGCCACCTGCGTCGCAGCACCCGACAGCAGCCACGCGCGCAAGGGCTACGTGACGGCGCATATCGAGCCCGCGCATGTCAACGGCGGCGAGGTGGATGTCTATCTCTGCGGCCCGCCGCCGATGGTCGATGCCGTGCGCGGTTGGCTCGGTACACAAGGCGTGACGCCCGCCAACTTCTATTACGAGAAGTTCTCGCCGGCCGGCGCCGTGACCGCCGTCGGCGAAGACCACCGGCGCGCGGCGTGAGGCGGCGATGACGACCTTTCCGGGCCGCTTCGCCGGCAAGTTCGCCCTGGTGACCGGCGCGGCGCAGGGGATCGGCCAAGACGTTGCGCTGCGCCTGGCGCGGGAGGGCGCGCGTGTCGCCCTGGTGGATCGCTCCGAGCTCGTCGAGGAAGTCCGCCAGCAGGCGGGCAGCGAGAACCAGGCGATCATCGCCGACCTGGAGACCTATGCCGGCGCGAGGGCGGCGGTGGAGGCGGCGCAGGCGCGCTTCGGCCGCATCGACATCCTGATCAACAATGTCGGCGGCACGATCTGGGCCAAGCCGTACGCGCAGTATGACGAAGCGCAGATCGAAGCGGAGATACGCCGCTCGCTCTATCCGACGCTGTGGTGCTGCCGGGCCGTGCTGCCGGTGATGCTGGCGCAGGGCGGTGGCGTGATCGTCAACGTCTCTTCGGTAGCGACCCGTGGCGTGAACCGCGTGCCTTACGCCGCAGCGAAGGGCGGCGTGAACGCCGTCACCGCCTGCCTCGCGTTCGAGTATGCGGAGCACGGCATCCGCGTGTGCGGCGTCGCCCCTGGGGGAACCGACGCGCCGCCGCGCCGCATCGCGCGCAATACCACGCCGCGCAGCCCGCAGGACGAGGCGTGGATGCGGCAGGTCGTGGACCAGACGGTCTCGTCGAGCCTGATGAAACGCTACGGCACGACGGAAGAGCAGGCCGCGGCGATTCTGTTTCTGGCCTCCGACGAGGCCTCCTACATCACCGGGGTCACGTTGCCTGTGGCAGGCGGCGATCTCGGCTGACCGGCGGCGGCCGGACCGCTTCCGGCGAGAACAACACGGAGGAACGTGACATGAGCGACAGTCTGATGGAGACCAAGGAAGTGCGGGACCTGCTGATGAAGGTCAGCGGACTCGGCGGCGACGGCGGCAACGTGCGCGTCAAGCGCATCGTCAACCGGCTGGTGGAGGATCTGTTCCGCACCATCGAAGAATTCGACATCCAGCCCGACGAGTTCTGGGCGGCGGTCAGCTACGCGAGCAGGCTCGGCCAGGCAAACGAGACCGCGCTGCTGGTGCCCGGCCTGGGCCTGGAGACTTTCCTCGACATGCGGATGGACGAGGCGGAGCGGAAGGCCGGCATCGAGGGCGGCACGCCACGCACCATCGAAGGCCCGCTGTATGTCGCTGGCGCGCCGCTGTCGAAGGGGGACGCGCGGCTCGACGACGGCACCGAGCAGGGCGAGGTGCTGTTCATGGAAGGCCAGGTGCGTGACGTGGACGGCAAGCCGGTGGCCGGCGCGATCGTCGATGTGTGGCACGCCAACACGCTCGGCGGGTATTCGTTCTTCGATCCGTCGCAGCCGAAGTACAACCTGCGCCGCCGCATCGAGACCGACGCCGAGGGCCGCTACCGGTTCCGCTCGATCCTGCCGTCGGGCTATGCCTGCCCGCCGCAAGGGGCGACGCAGCAACTGCTCGACTTGCTCGGCCGGCACGGCCATCGCCCGGCGCATATCCACTTCTTCGTCTCCGCGCCCGGCTACCGGAAGCTGACCACGCAGATCAATATCGACGGGGACGAGTATCTGCACGACGACTTCGCCTTCGCCACGCGCGACGGCCTGATCCCGGCCGTACGGCGGGTAGCGGACGCGGCGGCGGTGCGTGCGCGCGGACTGAACGCGCCGTATGCCGAAATCACGTTCGACTTCGAGTTGCATGCGGAGACGGCGGCGGCACCGAAGACAGTCGTCGAGCGCGAACACGCGCCGGCGGCCTGACCGTCGGCCACCAACGACGAGTAAGGCCCGGGAGGAATGGATGGTGCGCCGGTGCGCGCCATCCAGCGCCCCGGCGCCTGCAACGGAAGTGATGCCATGTCCGACAGTGCGATCATCGTCCCCGCCGACCTGCGCCACGATCTCGCGATCGCCGCGGTGCGGAGCACCATCCTCGATGTGCCGACGGTCCGCCGCCACAAGCTGTCACAGACCTCGGTCACCGCGCAGAGCTACGTGATCGTCGAAGTGCGCCTCGCCAACGGCGTGGTCGGCACCGGTGAGGCGGCGACCCTCGGCGGCCCGCGCTGGAGCGAGGAGAGCGTCGAGGCGATCAAGGCCAACATTGACACCTATCTGGCGCCCGCCCTGCTCGACCTGTCCGCCGATCGCTTCGCGGTGGCGGGCATGCGCATGGATGCCGCGGCGAAGCGCAACAACGCCGCCAAGGCGGCGATCGAGACTGCGCTGTTCGACGCGGTCGGCAAGACGCTCGATGTTCCTGCGGCGCTGCTGCTCGGCGGCATCGTGCGCGACCGCGTGCCTGTGCTGTGGACCCTCGCCTCGGGCGATCCGGCCCAGGAAATCGAGGAGGCGGAGCAGAAGCTTGCGGCCCGGCTGCACGACACGTTCAAGGTCAAGATCGGCGCGTTGGCCCCGGAGGCGGACCTTGCTCGCCTGCATCGCCTCGCCGGCGCGCTGGAGGGGCGGGCGCGGCTGATCGTGGACGCCAACCAGGCGTGGGATGAGACGACGGCGTTGCGCTGTATGCCGATGCTGGCCGAGCTGGGCGTGCGCCTGGTGGAGCAGCCGCTGCCGGCCTGGAACGTCGCCGGCATGGCCCGCATCCGGGCACGATCGGCGGTGCCCCTGATGGCGGACGAATGCGTCTTCACCGCCCACGAGATGCTGACGGTCGCTCAGGCGGCGGCGGCGGACGTGGTGTCGCTGAAGCTCGTCAAGCATGGCGGGCTGCTGAATCTGCGAAGCGTTGCGGCGGTGGCCGAGGCGGTCGGCATCGGCCTCTACGGCGGCTGTCTGCTGGAAAGCTCGGTCGGTGCCGCCGCGCATCTGCACGCCTTCGCCGGCCTGCGCGAGCTCGCTTGGGGCTGCGAGCATTTCGGCCCGCAGATCCTGACGGACGACCTGGTGACCGAGCCGCTGCGCTTTGCGGACTTCCACGTTCACCTGCCGGAAGGCCCCGGGATCGGCGTGACGCTCGACCGGGACAAGCTGCGCCGCTACGCGCGAAACTGAGGAGACCGTTATGCTGTATTGCGTGCGAATGGACGTGCGGGTGCCGCACGACGTCGATCCCGACCGGTTCGAGCGATTGAAGGCCGAGGAAAAGGCGCGCGCGCAAGAGCTGCAGCGCGCGGGGGCATGGCGGCACCTGTGGCGCATCGCCGGTCAGTACGCGAACATCAGCGTGTTCGACGTGCCCGACCACGACGCGCTGCACGCGATCCTCTCGTCGCTGCCGTTGTTCCCCTTCATGGAGATCGTCGTCATGCCGCTCGCGCGGCATCCGTCGGCGATCGACTGACCTCATCACCGGCACGAGGAAACAACCCCATGTCCGAGCCTTGCATCATCGCCGTCGCCATCACCGGCTCCGTGCCGCGCAAGCGCGACAACCCGGCGCTGCCCGTGACGGTGTCCGAGCAGATCGAAAGCACCCATGCCGCCTACGAGGCCGGGGCGGCGCTGGTGCATGTCCATGTGCGCAACGATGACGAGACCCCGTCCAGCGATCCGGACAAGTTCGCCGCCTTCCAGGACGGCATTCGCCGGCACTGCCCCGACATCATCGTGCAGTTCTCGACCGGCGGGCGNGGCCGCGCGATGGAGCAGCGCNGCAGCATGTTGCACCTGAGGCCGGACATGGCCTCGCTGGCCACCGGCAGCGTCAACTTCCCGACNATTGTGTACGAGAATCCTCCGGACTTCGTGCGCGACCTCGCCGGCCGGATGCGCGACCTCGGCATCAAGCCGGAGATCGAGGTCTTCGACCTCGCCATGCTGTACAACGCCGGCGAGTTGGTGGACGAGGGCCTGATCATCGCGCCGCCGCATGTTCAGTTCGTCTTCGGCGTGCGCCACGCGCTGCCGGCTCGGCGCGACATCCTGGAATTCGAGGTCGCCAAATTGCGCGAGCTGCTACCCGGCGCAACCTGGACCGCCGCCGGCATCGGCCGGCATCAGGTCGAGGTGGCGCGATGGGCGCTTGAGCTGGGTGGCCATTGTCGTACCGGTCTGGAAGACAACGTGCGTATGGACAAGCAGACGCTGGCTCCGTCCAACGCAGCGCTGGTCGCGCAGTGGCCGCTCTGGCGCAGGACTGCGGCAGGCCGGTTGCCACGCCCGCGCAGGCGCGGGCGATCCTGGGCTTGCGTCCCCTCAGTGATGCCCGTGCCGCCGCAGGCCGGTCCCCGGTGGGCGGTTTGCACTGAGGGGCGCGCTCGTAGTCCGCTCAGGGACAAGTGCTGACCTCGATCCCTGGCTGAGCGATGCCGAACGCGGTTGTTCCGAAGACGCTTTGTGAATCAGTGGCTTGTGCGCCGGAGTCACAATCCCCGTCACGACTCCGCGAGACACGTCTAGCGCCGTCAGACCCCGACCCACCCAGGGCGGCGCGCGGCCGGACGATTGCGCCAACAGGTCGGGCACGGACGCGCAGTCAAGTCGCTCCCAGCCGAGCCGCACGTCGGCCTGGACACGCTCAACGGAGTGCCGCGCACCGAACAGCCACCGCCAGCCGCGATGGAGCGGCTGCAAGCCCGGGCGAGCCCGTGACACACTGCTCAAATACTGCCGTTGTCCGAAGAGCCCGGCTGGAGACTCGGTTCGCTCGCGACTGCGCGGAGAGGGCGGCGGCGTCCTTTCGCTTCGTGAGAAGACGAGCTGCGCAGAAGTTGGCCTTAGCCCTCGAACTCAGGTGGTGCAGCCTGGCCGGCTTCGGCCTCATCGAGCAGCTACAGCTTGTAGCCGATCTTTCGCAGCAGATCTTTCCGCCACGCAATGTCGGCGTCGGCTTCGACACCCAGCGGCGAGGCGCCGTCCACCACGCCGAGGACGCCGCGGCCGAGTTCGGTTTGCGCGACGATCACCTGTGTCGGGTTGGCCGTTGCGCAATAGATGCGGCAGACCTCCGGCACTGCGCGCACCGCAGCCAGCACGTTGACGGGAAAGAATCCGTCGCCCAGGAAGATCAGGAAAGTGTGGCCGGCGCCGATCGCCAATGCGTTGTCGCGTGCGAGGGCGAGGGCGCCTTCGTCATTACCCGGCCAGCGCACCAGCCGCTTACCGGAGGCCTCGCAGAAGGCCAGCCCGAAGCGGATGCCCGGAACCGCGCCGACCAGCGCCTCGTGCAGATCTTCCACGGTCTTGATGAAATGCGACTGGCCGAAGATGAAGTTGACGGCGTCCGGCTTGACGATGGGCACCACGGTGAGTTCCATGGCTCCGCTCCTGTAGGGTGAGCTACGCAATCCATGGTAGGCGGCGGGAACGTGATTGCAAGCCGCCGCAGGCCCCGATTTCGCCCCTTACTGCACTGCCACCCAGCGGGCGGAACTAGTTGGCCGGATCCTGCACCCCGTAGAGCATCTGCTCCTTGGAAGTGGCCGGAGAAACTACTCCGCCCCGCGCTCGGGATTTTCTCGATGAAGACCCACCCGTCTTCGCTGATTTCGACGATTGGATTGCCGACATCGTGCAGGCTAGTACAGTTGCGAATCGGCTGACGCGTCGCGCCAGTGGTGCGCGGCGAGTTGAAGCGACCGTAACAGGAGAAATTGCTCCGGTACGGCGGCCCGAGCTACTTCGCGCTCCCTACGGTCGGCGCGGACGTCCTCCATCAGGCACCGACCGTGATTAGGGCCTGTTTACACGCACATATTCCGGCCGGCGATCCATGCACCAAATTGCCTGTACGCGGGTCGGTTATCGACTTGCCCGGTATGAATGGGCTAACGTCTATTCACTGATCGAAACTCCACAACATCGAGGGATGAGATGTCGGCGTTCAGAATAGCTCTGGCTGCTTCTTGTCTCCTGGTAACGTCGACGGTCAGTCGGGCGCAACAGACAGAGCCCGCAACCGGAACCTTCCAGAAACAGACGACGTTCGGCGTGTGGAGCAAGAACATTTTCGCCGACGCGGTTACAGTCACTGGCCCTGCCAAGACCATCTACCTCGCCGGCATGGGCGCCGAGGACGTGAACACCGGAGCCATCCTGTATCAGGGCAACTTCCTGGAGCAGTGCCGATATGCGTACGCCAAGATCAAGAAGATCCTGGCAGCGCAAGGTGCGACGATGGCGGATGTAGTTAAGATCACAACCTATGTTACGGACATGAGGTATAGTCAGGACTACGTCAAGTGCTTTGCCGAGGCGATGAGTGGCGCTGCTTTGCCCGCGCATACCTTGGTGAATATCAGCCAACTTGCCTGGCCGGGCATGATGATCGAAGTGGACGCGACGGCCGTCATCGCCGCCAAGTAACGAGCGTCCTGACTCGTCTCCGAGGCTTGTCAGCGCATGGCGTTACAGACCAGCGAAGGGCAAGGCCCTTAAGACGCGTTGGTGCATGTGTGGACGGCCCCTTGGGTGCAAGAGAAAAGATGAGAAATCTGACGGGTGGGTCGATTGCGATAATGTGTCCGGCCTGTTGACGCGGCGCCATGACCGCTGGCCCAGATGGGGTCCGCGATCCAGTCCCATATGTGGACGGCCCCCTCCTCGCAAGGTATTTTGCAGCGTTTTGATCAGATCGCTTGCGTCCATATGTCCGACCTGTTGATGCGCTCGCACATGAACGCTGGCCAAGATGGTTTCCGCGACACGAGTTCCAAACAAACAAGCGACCTAACGCAGGCCATTGGGACTGACGGAGTGTCCCGTGTCGTGGATCGATTGATCACACCATCTGCTCATTATCTTGCAAGTTCTGGCATCGGCTCAGCACGGTTGCAGTTGAGTTGCTCCCCGTGTCTGGCTGATCTCTAGTGCTGTTTCCTGATGGCCGACGGTTGCATCGGCCACGTGTTGAGCCCTCATAGCGTCACGTAACGGAATACAGTGGAAGACACTCATCAGACATAGGTCAGCTGCTTTCTAGCTAGACCGCTGCCAAGACGGCGGGCGCCGATTTCGCTGCGTAAGGTTCCCCTGTGAGCATCATTTTCCAGGCGATGCGCGCCGTCTTGTTGGCCAGTGCTACAGCGGCCAACTTCGGCGACTTGCGCTTGAGAAGCTCGACCAACCAGGGCGACGCCTTTCCGCTGCGTTGAGCATGTTGGATCACGGCGGTGGCTCCCACCACCAGCACGCTGCGTAATGCCTCGTCACCGGCTCGCGTGATCACACCGAGCCTGACTTTTCCTGCGGTCGAATGATCCTTTGGCGTTAAACCGATCCAAGCCGCGAACTGGCGTCCCGATTGGAATTGCGCGGGATCCGGCGTCTTCATTCTCAGCAGCACGGCACCGATCGGTCCAACGCTCGGGATCTTGGCGAGACGGCGGCTACATTCGTCAGCCCGGTGCCAAGCCGTGAGCTTGGCATCGACCTCGTCGATTTGCACCTGCAACTGCGCGTATTCCGTGGCTTGAATGGCGAATAGCTCTCGCGCCAAGGTGGGCAGGCTTTCATCGGCCTGGATGCGCTCGAGCAGCGGAACCAGGTGCGTCATTCCCTTAGCGGCGGTCAGGCCGAACTCAGCAGCATGGCCGCGGATGGCATTGGCCAGCTGCGTGCGATTGCGGATCAACCGGTCGCGTACGCCGACCAACATCAAGACCGCCTGCTGCTCAGCCGTCTTCACCGGCACGAAGCGCATCGTCGGCCGGCTCATCGCCTCGCAGAGCGCCTCGGCGTCTGCCGCATCGTTCTTGCCACGCTTGACGTAGGGCTTGACCAGCTGCGGCGGGATTAACTTCACCGAATGCCCGAACGATTGCAGCAGCCGCGCCCAATGATGGCTGGCACCGCAGGCTTCGATCGCGATCACCGTCGGTGTAAGCTTCTCAAAGAACGCTATCATTTCCTTGCGCCGCAGTTTCTTGCGCAGAACCGGTGCCTCGGCAGCATTCACTCCATGAAGCTGAAAAAGGTGCTTCGACGTATCCATCCCAATTCGGCTAATCTGTTCCACGGACGGTCTCCTCTGTCTGAGATTCACTCACGACCTCATTCTGGCACATTGATGCCGTCGGGGGCCGTTCACACCAACAAACACGGATGCGGCTTCGCAAGCCTTTGCACCAAGCGGGTTCCCCGGATCGTCGGTTCGACCGATCGTCATCTCATTCAGCTCTTTCACCC
>JGI26340J50214_10000631_pt1 | contig 12102 bp, 15 predicted proteins | sample BogFormECP12_OM2_FD_50214 | JGI IMG/M metagenome (IMG submission 50214)
GNNCTCCCCGGCGGTCATCGGCGGTCGCCGCTACGTGGACGGCGGCATCCGGTCCTCTACCTCACTCCGCGCCCTGAGCGGCACGAACGTGCACGAGGTCTACGTCCTCGCTCCGATGGCCAGCACCGAACCCGACCATCCGCTCCAACCGCACCTGCAGATCGAGCGGCGGCTCAGGCAACTGCTCACCCACCTGCTGGTCCGCCAGGCGAAGGCGCTGAGCGCGGAGGGTAAGCGTGTCACCATCGTGACGCCGGGCCCAAGGGATCTCGCGGTCATGGGCGCCAATCTGATGGACCCCCGACGCAGGCAGGGCGTGCTCGAAGTCTCTCTCCGCACCTCGGCCGACTCGCTCGCCACGCTCGATCGGGTCCGTCCGCGCGCGGCATGATCATCTCGAGTCGCCGCGGTCTACAGGCCCAGGTCGCCTAGTTCCTTGTACAAATCCGCGCGCGGATGGTCCGGGCTCGTCGGCACGGCCACGCTGCTCCCGGCCGGCCGACCGCCGGAATTGCCGGAATCCCCGGGTAGTTTCGCCCTGGAGGGCCGCCGGGTCCGGAAGATCCAGCCTGCGGCGATTCCGCCGACCAGCCCGCCCAGGTGACCTATCCAGCTCACGCCGGGGGTCCCCGGGATCGCCACCGTCAGGATGTAGGCATAGGACAGCCCCATGACGACAGCGGCGAGCGCGTCGATCAGGTTCCTGTCGATCAGCCCCCGGGACAAGACGTAGCCGAAGTAGCCGAAGATGAGGCCGCTGGCGCCCACCGTCAGCTGGTTGTTGCCCTGAAACAGCCACACCGCCAGGCCGCTCGTGATCGCGACGAGGAGCGTCACGCCGAGGAACTTGGTGACGCCGCGGTAGGCGGCGAGCAGGCCGAAGACGAACAGCGGCCCGGAGTTCCCCTCGATGTGATCCCACGAGAAGTGCAGGAACGGAGCCGTGAAGATTTCCGGCAGGCGCCCGATGTTGCGGGGCAGAATCCCGTAGCTGAAGTCGAGCTGGTAGTGGTCGGCCCAGTTGGCGACCTGGAGAATCCAGATCAGTCCGATGAACCCGACCATCAGGAAGAACGCCTTCCTGGCCTCGGCCAGGTCGATCTCGGTGGCCCGTCGCGCCGGACCGCCCTTGCGCGCCGGGGGAACGGCCGTTCCGCCGGTGGGTGAACCCGAGCCGGATTGACTAGTCATGCTCACATTGTCCATCAGCTATGGCGATGCACCTGTGCGCTAGCCCGGATCGAATCCGGCTGCGAGCGCGGCCAGGGCCGCGTCGAGATAGAAGGTTAGGTCGGCATCGGCCCGGGCGGACCAGCGGTCGTAAGCCGCGCGGCAGACGGCCAGGGTGGCCCGGCCGACGACGAGCGGGTAGAGCGAGTCGGCGGGCTGGCCGACGCGGGTCGCGGCGAAATCACTGACGGCCCGTTCCCACGCGTCGTAGTGGATGGCGGCACTGGACTCCAGGGCTGGGACCGAACCGACCAGGTTCATCCGCATCCGCAGCTCGGGTACGTCTTGTGGCCCGTAGTGGTTGGCCGCGACCACCGCGCGGCGGATGGCGGCCATCATCGGCACCCCGGCAGGCACGTCGGCCAGCGCGGCGCGGATCACGTCTACCTCGTGATCGAACTCGCTCCATAGCACGCTCGCCTTGGAGCCGAAGTAGCGGAAGAAGGTCCGCTTGCTGACTCCGGCTTCTGCCGCGATCTGCTCGATGGTGGTGTTGTCGAATCCCTGGTCGGTGAACAGGCGCAGGGCGATCAGCTCGAGCTCACGCCGGCTGGTGCCGGGAGGCCGACCGCGCCGTGCGCTAGGTGGGGCCGCCACGTTGCCGGTCAACAACTGTCTGCTCCTAAGCCGGAAGAGTTCTTTTGGCAGAGTCTTGCCTTATGTCACAAGGTGACGTTAACATGCGAAATATATTCGTCACTGCGTGACGGAAATCGTGCCGACACAACCATTGTCCACGTCTGCGCAGCTAGGGAGAGTGTCATGAGCGAACGTGCCGCCACCGCTGACATCACCGAGGCCACGGCCCTAGCTGAACCGCAGGTCGCGGAACCTGAGCTGGCGGGCGCGGACCTGCTGGTGGAAGAAGTTTCGATCGACGGCATGTGCGGTGTCTACTGAGACCCAAGCCAGAGGCGCGCGGGCCGGGTTTGACCTCGACCGCCCCTGGCAGCTTCACCCGCAGGTGTCGGTCCGCCCGGAGCGCTTCGGGGCACTGCTCTACCACTTCGGCACCCGGCGGCTGTCGTTCCTGAAGAGCCCCGCCCTGCTCACCGTGGTCCGCTCGCTCGGCGACGCGCCCAGTGCGCGGGAGGCTTGCCGGTCGGCCGGCCTGACCGAGGCCGACCTGCCTGCCTACGCCGCCGCCCTGGAGACGCTGGCCAGCTCCCAGATGATCTGTGCGCGGGTGACCTCGTGACCCAGCCCCTGGTGACCCAGCGACCGGTAACACTGCCGCTGGTGGAGCAGTTCGCCTACGGGCTGGACGCGCCGATCTGCTTGACCTGGGAACTGACGTACGCCTGCAACCTGTCCTGCGTGCACTGCCTGTCCAGCTCCGGCCGCCGCGACCCGCGCGAGCTGACGACCGCCGAGTGCCGGGCGGTGATCGACGAGCTCGAACGGATGCAGGTGTTCTACGTGAACATCGGCGGTGGCGAGCCCACGGTCCGGCCCGACTTCTGGGACCTGGTCGACTACGCCACCGCCCACCACGTCGGCGTGAAGTTCTCGACCAACGGCGTGAAGATCGACCCGGCGGTGGCTCGCCGCCTGGCCGCCGGCGACTACGTTGACGTGCAGATCTCGCTGGACGGCGCGACCGCCGAGGTCAATGACGCGGTACGCGGCCCGGGCTCCTACGCCACGGCGCTGCGGGCGATGCGCCACCTGGCCGCGGCCGACTTCCGGGGCTTCAAGATCTCCGTGGTCGTGACCAGGCAGAACGTCAGCCAGCTCGATGACTTCAAGGCGATCGCCGACCGGTTCGGCGCGCAGCTACGGCTGACCCGGCTGCGACCGTCCGGCCGTGGCGCCGACGTGTGGGATGAGCTGCACCCGACGGCCGGCCAGCAGCGGCAGCTCTATGACTGGCTGGTGACCCACGGCGAGCAGGTGCTGACCGGCGACTCGTTCTTCCACCTGGCGGCCTACGGAGAGGCGCTGCCCGGCCTCAACCTGTGTGGCGCGGGCCGGGTGGTCTGCCTGATCGACCCGATCGGCGACGTCTACGCGTGCCCGTTCGCCATCCACGACAGCTTCCTGGCCGGGAACGTCCGTGGCCCCGGGGGCTTTGCCACGGTCTGGCGGGACTCCGAGCTCTTCGCCGACCTGCGCCGGCCGCAGACCGGCGGCGCGTGCCACTCCTGTTCGGCCTACGACTCCTGCCGCGGCGGGTGCATGGCGGCCAAGTTCTTCACCGGGCTGCCGCTCGACGGCCCCGACCCCGAGTGCGTCAAGGGCCATGGCGAGCGAGCGCTCTCGGCGGCCGCGGGCGCATCCCCGCCGCGCCCTTCGGGTGACCACTCGCACCGGACCCGACCCGCCGACCCGGTGCCGGTGTCGATCGGCGTCCGGCCGCCGGCTGGCCACGGCCCGCCGCCGGACCGCGCCTGCGACGAGAGCCCGCTGGCCGGCTTCAGATCAGGCCCCGGCGCCTGAACTTCGCGCAGGACGCGCAGACCCGGCCATGCCGCAGGAGCGGTGACGCGCCGCGGTATGGCCGACCTGGGCAGGATAGCTACGCCAACGCGTGTGGCAGAAGTGAAAGGAGTTACGTAAGTGACAGGCAAACTTGAGGGCAAGGTGGCCTTCATTACCGGCGCGGCCCGCGGCCAGGGACGGTCGCACGCCATCCGGCTGCTTCACGAACAAGAAGTGATCTGAACCCGAGGAGCACGCAGCATGGCAGGACGAGTAGCAGGCAAGGTCGCCTTCATCACGGGCGCCGCACGGGGCCAGGGACGCAGTCACGCCATCCGGCTGGCCGAGGAGGGCGCCGACATCATCGCGGTCGATATCTGCCGTGACTACGGCACGGTGCCGTACCCCATGGCGACCGAGGCGGACCTCGCGCAGACGGTGAAGGCGGTCGAAGCCATGGACCGCCGGATCGTCGCGACGCAGGCCGACGTGCGGGACTTCGGCTCGCTCAAGGCGGCCGTCGACGACGGCGTGGCGCAGCTCGGGCGGCTGGACATCGTCAGCGCCAACGCCGGCATCTGCACGGTGCAGCCCTGGGACGAGGTGAGCCCGGCCGTTTGGCAGGACACCCTGGACACCAACCTGACCGGGGTCTGGAACACGATGGTGGTCACCGTGCCGCACCTGATCGCGGCCGGCGGTGGCTCGATCATCTGCACCAGCTCGACAGCTGGCATCAAGGGGCTGCCCTACCTCGCCCCCTACGTGGCGGCCAAGCACGGCGTGGTCGGCATCGCCCGGACGATGGCCAACGAGCTGGCCAGCCACAAGATCCGGGTCAACACGGTGCACCCGACCGGGGTGGACACGCCGATGGGCACCGGCCTCGGGGGGCTGGAAGCGCTCATCGGCCGCGACCCCAACCTCGGCCCGATCTACATGAACACCCTGCCGGTGGAGATCGTCGAGCCCCGCGACATCAGCAACGCGGTGCTGTTCCTGGCCTCCGACGAGGCTCGCTACGTCACCGGCCTGGAGTTCACCGTCGACGCGGGCAACACGATCAGGTAAGCCCCTAGGAGGCATGAAAATGGGAGGCGTCAGCCTGGCGGCCACCTATGGCCGGGTGGCCGCGCACCTGGTCGGCCGCGGGCCGCGACCTCATCCTGGAGGGGCCGCCGGGCACGAGCAAGAGCACCCTGCTGCGGGCCATCACGGCCGAGTGGGGCATCCCGCTGGTCTTCGTCGAGGGCAACGCTGGATGTGCTGCTTGATACCTCCGGGGAGCAGGACGCCGACCTGGCCCGCGAGCTGGCCCGCCTCGGCCACGGGCGGCTGCGGCGGATAGATACTTATACCGACGTGGCGCCCGCCCTGAGCGCCATCTTCGCCCGCTAACCCCAAGGAGCCGCTCGTGTCCGTCGTCGTCGTCGCCACGATCATCCCGCTGCCCGAGCACCGCGACGAGGTTATCGCTACCATCACCGAGACCGTGGCCAAGGTGCACAAAGAGGACGGCTGCGAGCTGTACGCCCTGCATCAGGCGGACGACCGGCTGATGATGGTGGAGAAGTGGGCCAGCTCCGAGGAGCTGCGCGCGCACAGCAAGGGCGCTGCCCTGGCCGCGCAGGCTCCCCGCCTCGCGGGCAAGCTCGCCGGGCCGGCCGAGGTCATCGTGCTGCAAGCGGTGCCGGCCGGCGATCCGGCCAAGGGAGAACTGTGAGGAAACGGGCATGAGCCCGACGGCGCACCGCGTCGCGCTCGTCACTGGCGCGGCACGCGGCATCGGCGCGGCCACGGTCGCGGCCCTGGCGGCGGACGGCTGGCGCGTGGTCGCGGTCGACCGGTGCGCCGACGACCCCGCCCTGCCGTACGCGCTCGGGTCGCTCGGCGAGCTGGACCGCGTGGTCGCGGACGCCTGCGCGAAGGCCGGCGATGCGGCGGTCATCGTGGCACAGGCCGACACCCGCGACTCCGATGCCCTGGCCAGCGCGGTGAAGCTGGCCGAGGATCGCTGGGGCGGGCTTGACGCGGCGGTAGCCGCCGCGGGCGTCATCGCTGGCGGAGTCCCTGCCTGGCAGCTTCCGCTCGAGCAGCAGCACGCCGTGCTTGACATCAACCTGGGCGGCGTGCTGACCCTGGCCCGGGTAGCCGTGCCCGCCATGCTGCGCCGCCCGGAACCACGGCACGGACGCTTCCTGGCCGTCGCTTCAGCCGCCGCCACCCGCGGCATGCCCTTGCTCGCCGCATACGGCGCGGCTAAGGCGGGTGTGACCGGCTTCGTCCGAGCCCTGGCCGTCGAGCTAGGCGGCACCGGCGTCACCGCGAACGCGGTCAGCCCGGGATCGACCGCGACCCGCATCCTGGACGAGAGCGCCCGCCTGTACGACCTGCCCGGCGCCCGCGCCTTCGCTGCGCAACAGCCCATCGGGCGGCTACTGAGCCCGGCCGAGGTGGCCGCGGTGCTCGCGTTCCTGGCCGGAGAGGGCGCCAGCGCAATGACCGGGGCCATCGTGCCCGTCGACGGCGGCCTGGCCCTGTTACTCCTCGAGTTTCGCGTCGAGGGTGATGTCGACACCGGTGAGCGCCTTGCTGACCGGGCAGCTGGCCTTGGCGTCCGCGGCCGCCTTGGCGAACTGCTCGGCGTCGAGGCCCTCGACTTCACCGCGGACGGTGAGCTTGATGCCGGTCAGCCGGAACCCGCCGGCCGGGTCGGGCCCGAGCGACACGTCGGCCTGGACATCGAGCGCCTGTGGGGTGCCGCCGGCCTGGCCGATCAACGCGGACAACTGCATCGCGTAGCAGGCGGAGTGGGCGGCCGCGATGAGCTCCTCGGGACTGGTCCATCCCCCGGCGTCCTCGGCGGCCCGCTTGGGAAATGACACATCGTAGGTCCCGATCTTGGAACTCGTCAGCTCGACCTTGCCCACGCCCTGCTCCAGGGTTCCGGTCCAGCCGGTGCGTGCGGTGCGAGTTGGCATCGGTTCTCCTCATCATCTTTGATCAAACATCCGTTCCCACCCTAGTACGGCCGCCTCCCGGCCGGTCAGGCATCGGGATGGTTCTGGAGGACCGAGTCACGTAGCGTGGAATTCATGGCAGCCAAGAAGAGGAACGGTAAGGCCAGCCCGCATCTGGGGCCGACGATTTTCGTCTTGTTCGGCGCGACCGGCGACCTAGCCAAGCGCCTGGTCCTGCCGGCCTTCTATCAGCTGGCCCAGGAGCGCCTGCTGCCGCGGGAGTGGCGGCTCGTGGGCAACGGCCGCGGCAATGTCGCGCACGAGGACTTCCGCCGTCATGTCCACAACGTGCTCACCGAGTTCGGCCCGCGCCCGGACAAGGAGGCCTGGGACGCCTTCTCCCAGCGGGTGTTCTTCGCCGGCGGCGGCTTCACCACCGACAGCCCCGGCAGCCTCCTCGACGTCCTCGCCCAGGGCCGCGAGTCTCTCGGCGGCGACCCGCAACTGGTGCACTATCTCGCGATTCCCCCCGTCGCGTTCGGCGAGACCACCAAGGCCCTTGGCCAGCACGGGCTGGCCAGGGACGCCCGGGTCGTCTATGAGAAGCCGTTCGGCACGTCGCCGCAGGCCTTCCGTACCCTGGACCGGGTCGTGCACTCGGTCCTTGACGAGCAGCAGGTCTACCGGATCGACCACTTCCTCGGCAAGGAGGCGACGCAGGACCTGCACGTGCTGCGCTTCGCCAACGGGCTGTTCGCCGCCATGTGGGACCGCGAGCACGTCGAGTCCGTCCAGATCGACGTGCCAGAAAAGCTCGGCATCACCGACCGCTCGGTGTTCTACGACGCGACCGGCGCCATTCTCGACATGCTCGTCACGCACCTGTTCCAGGTGGCCGCCGAAGTCGCCATGGAACCGCCGGCCAGCCTCGGCTCCCTCGACCTGCAGGCCGCCCGGGAGAAGGTGATTAGCTGCTTCCGGCCGCTCGACCCGAGCGAGGCGGTACTCGGCCAGTTCAACGGTTACCGCGACGTACCCGGGGTGGCGGCCAAGTCCACCAGGGACACGTTCGTGGCCGCCCGCCTGTGGATCGACAATCCGCGCTGGCGCGGCGTGCCGTTCTACCTGCGCACCGGTAAGCGGCTGGCCGAAACCAAGCAGCGGGTCAGCCTGATCCTGCGCGAGCCGGCCGGTCCGCTGGCCGGCCAGTTGCCCCCGGAAACGAACGTGCTGTCTTTCTCCCTCGCGGGGGACGGCGAGATCGACCTGTCGCTGATGGCGAAGAAGCCAGGCCCGGAGCTTGACCTTGACCACGCCCGCGCCTCGATCCCGCTGTCCAGCCTGGCCGGCGCGGACCCACTGCCGCCTTACGTCCGGCTGATCCACGATGCGCTGATCGGCGACCGCTCGCTGTATACCCGCCCGGACGGGCTGGCCGCGGCGTGGAAGGTGGTCGACTCGCTGCTGTCCAGCCCGCCCCCGATCGCGTCGTACGCACCAGGCTCCTGGGGACCGATGGAGGCCCGCAAGCTCATCGCACCAGGCCGCTGGCTGCTCGGCCAGTAGCCGTCCCGTGGGCGATGCCCGGCCGCGCCCGTCATGGCCGGGATATGCACGACCGACGGCTCGGCCGCCAGCGGCGCGAGCGCCGCCGCCAGGTCGCGCCGGACCAGCAGCGCCTCCCGGTGCGCGTCCCACGCCCGCTCCAGCTCCCGCATGAAATGAGCAATGGCGGTGGTCACACCCTCAAAACTACCCATTTCCCCGCAGCCGACCTCACCAGCAAAATCCAGATCATTACCCCGAACGTCCCCGGCACCCGCCCCGGCTACCCCCGCGACCATCGCGGGTGACTCGCTACGCCGCGGGTGACTCGCTACCGCGCGGCCCGGCCCGAGACCGAAAGATCAGGTGCCGTTGCAGTATTAACCTCAGATCGCGCGTGACACATGTAGACTCCGCATGCTGGTGTGTCGGCCTGCGGCCAGCCGTCCTTGGTGTCCCCGCCCGTGCCGTTGTCGCGCCGGTGCTCGGTGGGCACGGCACAACGCCGTGTCCGGAGTGGTATCACGCAACTCGAAGCTCCCGTCCGACGGGAGTTGCGGGACGTGCATGCGGGCTGCGGAAACCGGGAGGCGTTGTGGAGTTCAGCGGGACCCGAAGTGGCGCGAGGCTGGATGTCATCCTGGTCGATACGACCTGGGGCAGTGTTGACTTCCTGGCTTGCCAGCTGGCCAGGCGCGGGCTGCGGGTGCATGCGTTCACGCCGTTCCTGCGCTGGCCGCGGTGCCTGCGGGCGGGCTATCCATACCGGTCTCATGTCGAGCTGCCGCTGGTCAAGGGGAGTTCTGATGCGTTCGGGGCGATGGTGGAGCGGATCGGCCCGGCGTGCATTATTCCGGGCACGGAGGATGCGCTGTACTGGCTGTGGGATCAGCCCGGTCAGATCCAGCGGCTGTGTTTCCCGGATGTGGCGCCGGCCGTCAGGCCGCTGCTGCTGGACCGGGCGCTGCTGCTGGTGGAGGCGGCGGGCTGGGGGGTGCCAGTGCCGGCGGCGATGCCGCTGGGCAGCCGGGCGGACTGTGATGCGGCCATCGCTGGGGGCCTGCCGGTCATGGTCAAGTCGGGCCAGTCCATCGGGGGCAAGGGGGTGGCGCTGTGCCGTACCCCGGCGGAGGTGATCGGGGCGTTCGAGCGGTTCGCTGCGCGGGACACGTCGGTGACGGTGCAGCGGTTCTACACGGGCCCGACGTACCTGGCGGGCGGCTTGTTCGTACAGGGCCAGGCGGTGCATTTCTACGCCGGCGAGAAAACGGTCATGTGGCCGGAGCTGACCGGCTATGCCTATGAGATGCGGTCGGCCGGCGAGCCGTACCTGTCGCAGTTGCTGCAGCACGCCGAGTCGGTGTGCAAGCAGCTGGAGTGGACCGGGCTGGCGTCGTTCGATTTCGTCCTGGGCGAAGACGGCGAGTTCCGGTTCGTTGATTTCAATCCCCGGCACTGGGGCTCGGCCGACGCGACGCTGCCGACCCGGGTCGACTTGTACGGCGGGCTGGCCCGGTGGATCCGCGAGGGCACCGCGGGCCCGCCGAGCAGGCCGCTGCCGGGCATCTCCCACCGGGTATTCCCGAAGTACACTTTCGAGCCGTCCGGGATGAGCCCGTGGCGGCGGCTCGCCGGCCTGCGCGACGCCCCCTGGGATGCCCCATCGTTCGTCGCGGGTGAAGTAGCGCGCGAAATTGTCGAGCGCACCACCCGGCTGCAGAAATCAGTCACTAGGGCTCGTGGTCACGCCCGTTAAGTCGGACGGCGACCGCTCTGGTGGTTCCAAGGCGTGACAGGCATGGGCGTCCGGGTGTGCGCCAATTTGTAGGTAGCGGCATGATCAGCTTCCGGTGGGCAGGTCAGGCGCTGCTCGTCTGGTCGTGGATCCCCGACCAGATCTGGGGCACCGCAAGCTACCGCCGGGCCGCCGTATCCCGCGTCTAGGGCCAGCAGATCTTCCAGCAGGCGCGCACCCAGCCTGGTCATCGCGGTTCGGATCGCCAGCTCCACCACCGCCGCGGCGGAAATCGCCGGTGGCCGCACCCCCCACTGCGGCCGTACTTCTAGGTGTGAGGGACGTGGCCCGGAGCAGGAGCATCCCGAGCATGAGTTTGCCGCATTTAGCTGAGGCTCGCCCCTATACGTTGGCATGTGTTGTGTTGGATGCTGGTGATACGTTGGACCAGATGCCAGGCGTACGGCACCGTACGAGAGGCTGGTTATCGCAGGAGACCTGCGAGGCCGGTGATCAGTAATCGGGGAAGCAAATCCGCGCTGGTGTATCCCGCAGGACGCCGGTTTGCACTCGTAAGGGACGGTAGGTGCTCGTGTCAACAATTTGGAACGGGGGACGCCCAAGGCCTTCTGCAGCGTCCGCACAACCAGCACTGCGAAGGTGGCGGCTAGCCGCGGGGCTCGCGGCCTCGCTGATCACCCTGGGCCTGGTTGCGGGTTTCCCGGTGGCCGCGTACGCCGCGCCGCCGCCCCCCCCAGCGGCCGGCGTCGCGCCCTGCGCTGTCGCGGAAAGCACCGGAGTGGTTGACCTGTTCTACGTTGCCCCCAATGGCACGGTCTGGACCGGGCCCGTGCACGGGATGACCGGAGCCCTTCAGCAAGTCAGCAACGGCAAAGTGATCAGCGCGGTATCCGGGTTCTTCGGCGCCGGCGTGGTGGCCATATTCGGGGAAGGCACCGACCACCAGCTGTGGTGGACGACCCGCGTCAACGGTACATGGGCACCGTGGAGTTCCCTCGGGGGCAACCTCACCTCCCAGCCGGCAGCGGTGTTCAGGGGGCCCTTCAGTTATTCGGTGTATATACGCGGCAGCAATGGAGCGGTCTGGGCCCGCGACCACAGCACAGCAGGGTGGAACGCCTGGCATTCCATCGGCGGCCAGTTGTACGGCGGCACCGGACCCACGGCCGCTTTCCTGGGCGGCACGTGGGTGATGGTGGTCGGCGCCAACCGCCAGCTTTACATCGCGCAGCTGGGCCTAACCGGCTTCACTCCGGCGGGCTGGTCGACGACCACCAGTCCGGCGCTGATCGCAATACCTGGTGCGCTGGTCGGGTTCGCCCGCGGCACGGACAGCGTCGGTTACTACCACCGGTTCCTGTCCACCTCACCGGGCTGGCACTCGATGGGCGGTGGTCTGTCCACGGGCCTGGCGGCGGTGGCCGCTGATTCGCTCAGCTACACATTCGGGCTGGGCACCGACAGCCAGGTGTACGGGAACGGCGGGAGCTGGACCACCTACCCGCCTGCCTTCACCGGCTGGATTAAGCTGACCGGCTGACACAGAACCAGCCTGTGACCAACCCACGCCGGTTCCCAGCAGGTCTACCTAGCCGACACAGCCGTGCACGCCATGCGCGCCCGGCGCCATCCCGGCCGCCTCCGCCGGGGCCACGTACCGGCGGACGATCTTCGCATCCACCCTCAGACTGCGCACGACCCTCGACCTTCGGCCGGCCCGCGTACCAGTGTTGCAAGATCTCCGTGACATCGACCATGGTGAACGTCCGCCTTGCCATCTCGGTCCTCCGTCCAGAAGCGGACGAAAGAAACACTCAGCTCGAAGGACCAGGAGCGGAACCCCCTCCGCGCCCGTCGGCGCCTAGCTAGAGAAAACGCTGATCGAGGGGGTAGGGAATTATCTGATCGCGGCAGGCAGCTGACTAGGCAATTTCGTGATCGTCAGCACCTAGGTACAGGGCATGGATCCTGCATCGGAACGAAAACCCACGATTAGTGGCTGTCTGGCAGCGTCAGGCTGCGGTCCACGCCCGTGATGTTCCTGAGTGAGCAGGAAGCAGCCTCGTATGGGGCGTTATGGCGACTCGGTGCCGCAGCCACGCGGCCTACACCCAGCAGGACTACCAGCGGACCGGACAGCAGGACGCCGACCAGGTGACCGCATCGAAAGACGACCTCGACCGCGAGTAC
>JGI26340J50214_10000632_pt1 | contig 12100 bp, 8 predicted proteins | sample BogFormECP12_OM2_FD_50214 | JGI IMG/M metagenome (IMG submission 50214)
TCCATCAGTTCCCAGCCCGGGTCGTCGTCCATCGGCTCGCTGGCGAACACCACCGACGGCCGCTCATCGAGGTGGGACGACTGGGCGTGGATGCGCGAAGTCTGCATGTCGAAGCGCGGGCATGCCGATGTTCGGCGCCGCTCCAGCACGTACAGCTGGTTCGGCTCGGGATAACGCAACGCCCACATGTCGGTCGCCGTGCACAACAGCAGGTTGAGCGCATAGATCGGCACACTGTCCGCCAGCCACCGCAACGCGTCGAGCAGCCCGGCTTCCACGTCCCCGTTGCGAGCGCGGATGGACGCGGTGACCAGTGCGAAGACCCGCTCGCTGTCGGTCTGCCCCAGCACCAGGTCCGCCACCGACATCTCGGCCAACCGCGCGTCGAGCACATCCAAACCGGTGACCACGCCGTTGTGCGCGAACAGCCGCCCGTCCTGCAGGAAAGGATGCGTGTTGAGCACGTCGAGCTTGCCAGTCGAGGCGTAACGCACATGCGCGATGAACGTCGTACCGCTCAACTGGTGCGCCTCACTGGCGAACTGGCGGTCCTCCCACGCCGCCATGGGCTGCTTGTCAAGCACCGGGCTGCCGTCGGCCGCGAAGACCCCGATGCCGGTGCCGTCCGGATTCCGCCTGCTCTGCGCCCGGAGGTTGTCGGGCGCATCCAGCAGCCAGAACGTAGCCGTCACCACCCAGTGGCCGGCATGCAGGCCGAACAAGCGACACATACCGGCGACCGTACCGTTAATGTTCGCTGCATGTTCGCGCGCCAGGTCGTCGCGACCGTGCTCACCGGCCAACGTGGGTGACACGAAGACCGCGGCGGTTCAATACCACGACGGCGGCGCCTACGACGCGGGGCTGGCCGAAGTCAACGCGCAAGCGATGAACTGGATCGCCATCCAGGCACCGATCACCACCCGTGCCGCCGTCGTCTTCGACATCGACGAAACCGCCCTGTCGAACTGGGAGGTGATCAAGGCGAACGACTTCGGCCGCTTCATCAACGGGCCGTGCAACCTGCCCGACGCGTGCGCCTGGCGGGCATGGGACCTGACCGCACAGTCAAAGGTCATCCAGCCGACACTCGACACCTACAACATGGCCAAAAGCCTCGGCGTCGCGATGTTTTTCATCAGCACCCGCGACGAGGGNCAGCGCCCCGCCACGGAGAAGAACCTGCGTGACGCCGGCTACAACGGTTGGGCGAGGCTATATCTGGCGCCCGTCGGTGCGCAGTACGCGTCGGCGGCCGATTTCAAGGCGCCGACGCGGGCCGCGATCGAGGGCGACGGGTACACGATCATCGCCAACATCGGCGATCAGCCATCGGAGGAAGCCGGCGGTCANGCCGAGCAGTCGTTCCTGCTGCCCGACCCGTTCTACCGCATACCCTGACTACCGGCGCGCGTCACCCAATAGACGCGCATCGTTTGCCCCCTGATCGCCTGCGGTATCTGTTCGCTCTGCACCCTGGTACGCCTCGGGGTGACGGAAGGGCCGACGATGGCAGAAGGTTCGCATGCGTACAACAGCGTCTGGCAGTTGCGCGGGGATGCCTGGTGCCGACTGGAGGAGGCCGCTGACCGCCTGACCCGGTCCACGACCACCGGCAAACTGAAGGAACGGTATGTGGCGGTCTGCAGCGACCTGCTGACTCGGCTGACCCCGCTCGAACCCTACTGGGCCTTCCCGGGGGCTCCGCAATTCGCCAGACTCCAGCGGCTCTTTGCCGCCGGCAGCTACGACAAGTTCGCCCACGCGGCTTCACGCATCAACCGGGCACTCATCACTGAGTCTTATCGCTCGGGCGATGTCGAGAATGCCGGACTTGACGAGCACGACGTGTTCCCGACCGATCCCCGGCAGCTCGAGCACCCGTCGGCAGACAAGAAGGACCGGCCATATTTCGAGGTGCTGGTCGTGGAGTCGATGACCGAGGCGCAAGAACGCGCGCTGCGCAAGGAGGTGCGCAACTGGCGTCGACCCGACGACGAGTTCGTCTACGAGCTGGTGGTGGTCTCCAGCGGCGACGAGGCGCTGATCGCGGCGCGGTTGAATGTCAATCTTCAGGCGGTGGTGATCCGGCGGCGGTTTTCGCACCAGTCGACGCGGGATCTGTCGGCGCTGGCCGAGTTCGTCGACACCCAGGTCTCCGACGACCTGGCCGACCATCAGTCCCCCGACGAACGCGCCCAGATTTTGGCGTGCTCGCTGGCCCGGCTGCGCCCGGAGCTGGACCTGTACCTGATGACCGAGATCGAGGTCGAAGACATCGCCGGGCGGCTGGGCCAGTACTTCCGGCGGGTCTTTCACGCCCGGGAAGGCCTGCTGGAGCTGCATCTGAGCATCCTGCAGGGGGTCGCCGCGCGCTACCGCACCCCGTTTTTCAGCGCGCTCAAGCAATACAGCCACCGCCCCACCGGGGTGTTTCACGCGCTGCCGATCTCGCAGGGCAAGTCGATCGTCAACTCGCACTGGATCAAAGACATGGTCAGCTTCTACGGGCTGGATGTGTTCATGGCCGAAACCTCGGCCACCTGCGGCGGGCTGGACTCGCTGCTGGAGCCCACCGGCCCGCTGCGCGACGCCCAGCAGCTGGCCGCCGAAACCTACGGCTCGCGGCACACCTACTTCGTCACCAACGGCACCTCCACGGCCAACAAGATCGTCACCCAGTCGCTGGTGGCCCCCGGCGACATCGTGCTGCTGGACCGCAACTGCCACCAGTCCCATCACTACGGGATGATGCTGGCCGGGGCCAACGTGGTCTATCTGGAGGCCTACCCGCTGACCGACTACACGATGTACGGGGCGGTGCCGCTGCGCGAGATCAAGGCCAAACTGTTAGCGCTGCGCCGCGCCGGCAAGCTCGACCGGGTCCGGCTGCTGTCACTGACCAACTGCACCTTCGACGGCATCGTCTACGACGTGCAACGAGTGATGGAGGAATGCCTGGCCATCAAACCCGACCTGGTGTTCTTGTGGGACGAGGCCTGGTTCGCGTTCGCCCGGTTTCACCCCGTCTACCGCCACCGCACCGCCATGGCCGCCGCCGAGAGGCTGCGCGAACGGCTGCAGGACCCCGACTACATCGGCGACTACCGGGCGGGGCTGGCCGCCGACGCCGAGCACCCCCCCACCGACGAGGAGCTGCTCAACCGGCGGCTGCGCCCCGACCCGGCCAAGGCCCGGGTGCGCGTGTATGCCACCCAGTCCACCCACAAGACGCTCACCGCGCTGCGCCAGGGCTCGATGATCCACGTCCGCGACCAGGACTTCGACCAGAAGGTGGCCCAGGCGTTCCACGAGGCCTACATGGCGCACACCTCGACCTCACCCAACTACCAGATCCTGGCCTCCCTGGACCTGGGCCGGCGCCAGGTTGCCCTGGAAGGCGTCGAGCTCGTGGCGCGCCAGATCGAAAACGCCATGCAGCTGCGCGACGCGATCGACAACCACCCGCTGCTGCAAAAGTACATGGCCTGCCTGCGCACCTCCGACCTGATCCCCGAGCGGTTCCGGCCCTCGGACATCGCCCAACCCCTGCGCTCGGGGCTGCGCAACATGATGACCGCCTGGGACAAGGACGAATTCGTGCTCGACCCCTCCCGCATCACCCTGTCGATCGGGCGCACCGGCTACGACGGCGACACCTTCAAACGCCAACAGCTGATGGACCGTTACGGTGTGCAGATCAACAAAACCTCCCGCAACACCGTGCTGTTCATGACCAACATCGGCACCACCCGAAGCTCGGTGGCATTCCTGGTCGAAGTGTTGGTCAAGATCGCGCGCGAGCTCGACGAGGGCATCTCAGAAATGGGACCGGGCGAACGCAGCCGATTCGAACAGAAAGTCGCGCGCCTGACAACAAGGGCCGCACCGCTTCCCGACTTCAGCGGATTCCACGCGGCTTTCCGGGACCTCACAGGCGCGGAGGCAACGCCGGAAGGCGACGTCCGCAGGGCGTTCTATCTCTCCTATGACGACAGCTTCTGCGAGTACCTGACGGCTGACGAGATTGACGAAAAGCTCGACGCCGGAATCGATGTGGTGTCATCGACCTTTGTCACGCCGTATCCTCCGGGGTTCCCGGTGCTGGTTCCGGGGCAGGTGTTCAGCAAGCAGATTCTCTCGTTCATCCGCGATCTGGACACTCCGGAGATCCACGGCTACAAGCCCGACTACGGGTATCGGGTGTACACGGAGAAGGCCATCGAGATCACCGAGGCGAGTGTGTTGCGGTCCAACGGCCATCGCCCGGTCGTGCCGGCCGACATCGCCCAAGCCTGACTACGGCGTGATCGAGAGCGCGATGCCATCGAGGATGTCGTGCTCGCTGACGACGAGCTCGCCGATGCCGGCCAGCCGGGCCAGCGCGTGGGCCAGCTCCTCGACCACGATCGCCCCTGCGCCGATCACGTCGACGCGGCCTTCGTGCATCGGCCCCAGCGCCGCGCGCTGCGCCCGCGGCATCGCGATCAGCCGCTCGCACACATCGAGCAGCTCGCTGAACCCAACCCTCGACAGATGGATGGCCGCCGGGTCGTAGGTCGTCATCCTCCGGGCAAGGGCCGCCAACGTCGTCATCGTCCCGGCCACGCCGACCCAGGTCCGGGCCCGCTCGACCGGCACGATCCGCAACGCCGGCGCCAGCCGCTCCCGCACGACCTCCCTGGCGGCTGCGACCTCGGTGGGCGTCGGTGGGTCCGAGTGCAGGCAGCGCTCGGTCAGCCGGACACATCCGATGTCTGCCGAGAAGCTCGCCTCCACCCGCCCGGCGCCCAGCACGACTTCGGTGGACCCGCCGCCGAGGTCGACGACGACGAAAGGCGCTCCGGCCGAATCTAATTCGGCGACCGCGCCGTGAAAGGAGAGCGCGGCCTCCTCTTCACCGGAGATCACTTCGGCAACCACGCCCGGCACCGCGGCGGCAAGGACCGCTGCGGTCATCGCGAAGAACTCGTCGCGGTTGGAGGCGTCGCGGGCCGCCGACGTGGCGACCATCCGGACGGTGGGAACCTGATAGCGCCCGAGCAGGGTGGTGTAGTCGGCCAGCGCGGAGCCGGTGCGCGCCAGCGCCGCCGGGGCGAACCGTCCCGTCGCGTCGACACCCTGGCCGAGCCGCACGATCCGCATCTCCCGGTGCAACTCGTGCAGCTGCCCGTCGGCGACATCGGCGATCAGCAAGCGAATCGAGTTGGTGCCGCAGTCGATTGCGGCGACGCGATTCATAGCCACTGCTCCCGCACGAGNATTCCGGCCATCGCCGGTTCGGCGGCCAGCATCGCCAGCGCCTCGTCGCCGAGCGGGTTCACGCCGCGGCCCCTGGCCAACGAATGCGCGATCAGCACGTGCAGGCACTTGACGCGGTCCGGCATGCCGCCGCCCGAGAACGTCGTGCCAAGCGGTTCGATCGCGTCGCGTTCGGCCAGATACGACTCGTGAGCGCGCCGATATGAGGCCGCCAAACCGGAATCGGTCGCCAGCCGCGCGGTCATCTCCNTCATCAACCCCGAGGATTCCAGCCGGCNCGCNGCGGCCGTCAACACGGGATGGGTCAGGTAATACAGCGTCGGGAACGGGGTGCCGTCGGGCAGCCGNGGCGCGGTCTTGATGACGCCCGGCTCGCCGCTCGGGCAACGGTAGGCGATCTCGAGCACTCCGCGCGGCTCGCGGCCAAGNTGGCGNGCCACCGCCTCGAGGTCGGCGGGATCAACCACCGGGCGGCGGGCCAGGCGGTGGCGGGTTCGGGGCCGGCGGGGCCGCTGGACGGGACGTTATGCGGGGTGTCGGCGATGGTCCGCCACAGCGACGTGTACCACGGATCGGTTGCCGCCGACTTCGGCGCCTGCCCGCCGGGCTCCGGCGCAGGCGCCGCCGCACCGGGGGGCAGCTGCACCTGATACGGGATGTCGCCCGGCATCACGAAGCCCAACCGCTCCCGCGCCTGGGCCGCGATGAACGCCGGGTCGGCGAGCTTCGCCTTCTGCTGCTCCAGGTCCGCGATCTGCGCGCGCAGCACGGCTTCCGACGCCGCCAGCTGCCTCATCTCGGTGCGCTGCGCGAAGTACGTCCGCACCGGCCCGGCGATGGTCAGCGTCAGCACACACACCACGGCCGCCAGAATCGCCGCACGCCGCGCCGCCGACCCCAACCGCTGCTCGGACCGGTGCTCGGCCGCCGCGGCGATCGACGCGCTGATCGATTCGGTGATGGGCTCCTGCTCGGCGCGCGGCTCCGCCTGGCGTGGCTCGCGGCGCTGCGGCGCGCGCGGTCGGCCACGGCCCGAATCGCCGGGTCTGCCCGGCCGCGAGGCCGGGGAACGCCGCCTGGATTCGGACCGTTTCCCTTCGGGCACTTGTTATCTCGTCTCTTTCTGAGCTCTTCGCGCGGGGGGCTCATCGGCGGGAGCGAACCGGGGAAAAGCCAAATCCCCGGCGTAGCGTGCCGCGTCGCCGAGCGATTCCTCGATGCGCAGCAACTGGTTGTACTTGGCGACGCGCTCGCTGCGGGCCGGCGCGCCGGTCTTGATCTGGCCGCTGCCGACCGCGACCGCCAGGTCGGCGATCGTGGTGTCCTCGGTCTCGCCACTGCGGTGGCTAATCATCGTGCGGTATCCGCTGCTGTGCGCCAGCGTGACCGCGTCGAGGGTTTCGGTCAACGTGCCGATCTGGTTGACCTTCACCAGAAGCGCGTTGGCCGCGCCCCGCTCGATGCCTTCCTCGATGCGCTCGGGGTTCGTGACGAAGAGGTCGTCGCCGACGATCTGCACCCGGTCGCCGATCATCGTGGTCAGCGCGACCCAGCCGTCCCAGTCGTCCTCGGCCAGCGGATCCTCGATCGACACGAGCGGGTAGGTGTCGAGCAGCCGCGCGTAGAACTCCGTCATCTGCGCAGCGTCGCGGGTTTCCTTCTCGAACGTGTAACCCGTTGTGGTGGTGAAGAATTCGGTGGCCGCCGCGTCCAGCGCGAGTGCGATGTCCGAGCCGGGCCGGTAGCCGGCCGCCTCGATCGCCGACAGGATCAGGTCCAGCGCCGCGCGGGTGCCGGGCACGTCCGGAGCAAAGCCGCCTTCGTCGCCGAGGCCGGTGGCCAGGCCCTGCTTCTTCAGCACGGCCTTCAGCGCGTGGTAAACCTCCGCACCCCAGCGCAGCGCTTCTTTGAAGCTCGGCGCGCCGATCGGGGCGATCATGAACTCCTGCACGTCGACGCCGGTGTCGGCGTGCGCCCCGCCGTTGAGGATGTTCATCATCGGCACCGGAAGGATGTGGGCGTTCGGGCCGCCGACATAGCGGAACAGCGGCAGACCGGCCGATTCGGCCGCGGCCTTCGCAACGGCCAGCGAGACGCCGAGAATCGAGTTCGCGCCGAGGCGGGATTTGTCGGGGGTACCGTCGAGGTCCAGCAGCGCCTGGTCGACCAATCGCTGGTCGTCGGCGCTCAGACCGATTACGGCGGGCGCGATCTCGTCGAGCACCGCCTCGACCGCTTTCTGCACGCCCTTGCCGCCGTATCGTTTGGGGTCACCGTCGCGCAGTTCGACGGCNTCGTGCTCGCCGGTCGAGGCGCCCGAAGGCACCGCGGCCCTGGCGAACGTCCCGTCGACCAGCGCCAGTTCGACCTCGACAGTCGGATTGCCGCGGGAATCGAGGATCTCGCGAGCGCCGACCTGCTCGATGATGGGCACTGACTTCTCCTAGCGTCGGTGGGGGAACGGACTCAGCCTAAAGGTTGGACCGCCGGGCGGTGCGCTACGTGGGCGCTACAACGGGTGGCCCGCCGCATAGGCGGTCGCCCAATCGCGCACGGTCTTGGCGTAGGCGTCCGAGAGGTTGTAGGCCCGCAGTGCGTTCATCCACCCGCGCGGCGTGGCCAGGTCCTTACCGGTCCAGCACAGATAGCCGGCGGCCGACAACGCGGCGTCGTTGAAGTTGTCCGGGCTGATCACCCCGTCGTTGTTGGCGTCCACGCCGTAGAGCCGCCAGGTCTCCGGGATGAACTGCATCGGGCCCATCGCCCTGGCGTAGACCGGATCGTCGTCGAGGTGGGCTCCGTCGCTGTCGATGATCTCCATGTTGCCGTCGGTGCCGTCGAGCCGAACCCCACGTATCGGTGGGCTGACGTCGCCGTTCGGCGCGATCGTCGCGCCGTGATACGTGCCGTGGTGGCTTTCGACCATGCCGATACCCGCGAGCGTCGTCCAGGCCACGTGGCATTTCGGGTTCTCCACCTGGGCGACCCTGGCGGCGTACCCGTACGCCTTGAGGGCCTCGACCGGCATGTTCAGCGCGGGAGCGCGTTCGGCCGCCCAGACCTGCAGCTGGTCGGCGGGCCGGCCCCGCGCGTGAGTGTCGACGCCGGGCACCGGGTCGCCGGCCGGGGGCGGGACGCCTTCGGGAATCGGCTGGCCGAGCTGCCACGAACAACCGGATGCCAACAGCACCGCGGTCGCGCCGACGACGCCCACCGCCCGCAGCCAACGTACCGGCGACAGTGCCACGGCCTACTGGGGCTCGACTTTGTTCGGCTGAGCGTCGGACGACGCCGCGGCCTCCTCGGGTACGCCGTTTGCCGGGGCCTCCTCGACCGCCGTGAACTCCTCGGCGGGGAATTCGTCGGCGGCCTGCTGCTGCGGTGAGGGTTCCGGCACCTCCACCGGCGACGGTTCGGGCACCTCCACGGGACCGGGCTCCGGCACGTCGGCCGGTCCCGGCTCCGGCACCCGTTCAGGGGTCTGCCCCGGCTCCGCCAAGGCGGGCTCTGATTGCGCCGCCGCCGGCGGCCAGTACGCGTGCCACTCCTCCTCGGTGACCGCGTCCAGCGTCGCGACGTCGAGTTCCTCGGGCACCGCGTCACCGCGCCGTTCGGCGGCGATTCCCTTCTCGGCCAGGCGCACCGCCTCCATGAACTCCAGAACCTCGGTGCGCACATTGGTTTCGACATCGACGTCGGGCACCACGGTCACCGTGGTGAGCGCGGCCGGGATCAGGTCCTCGGGCAGCCCGGCGTCGCGCACCCGCCCCAGCACCTTCTGCGCCAACGCCAGCGCGGGCTGACCGGTCGGCACCCCGTCCAGGCACGAGCCGCGCGGCTTTTCCGCGGCCTTGCGCTCGTCCCACTGGGCGATCTGGTCCTCCAGCGAAATCGATTCTCCCGCAATCACTCCTGGCGCGCGGTTGCCGAGCTTGCGCAGCAGCGAGTCGGCGACGTCGTCGATGGTGAACGGGTGCTGCGGCGCGTCCTCGGCGATGCGGGCGTGGAACAACACCTGCAGCAGCACGTCGCCGAGTTCGTCACGGAGATCGTCGGCGTTTCCGCTGCGGACCGCGTCGAACAGCTCGTAGGTCTCCTCGAGCAGGTAGCGGCGCAGCGAGTCGTGGGTCTGCTCGCTCTCCCATGGACCGTCGCTGCGCAGCTTGTCCATCAGCGCGACCGCATCGATGAGCCGCTCCCCGGGCTGCGGGTCCGGCGCCGCGATCAGCGTGTCGCCGGCCTCCAGGCGCGCCCTGACCGCGGGGTGCTCACGGTCCGACGACAGCAACACCGGCGCCTCGTCTCCGCCCACATGCACCGGCCGCGCCCCCGGCAACGACCAGGGCACCTTGACGGGCATCTCCTCGGTGTACTGGACCTCACCCATCAGCAGCGCGATCGCGTCGACCGGAACCAGCGACGGGCGGCGAGGATCGACCAAGACGACGGTCATCTCGCTTGACCTCCTCGCTTGTCTCAACGGCACTGTTGACTCCGGTTATATCAACATCTTCCTGGCGCTTCCCATCGAGTGCCAGGACGAGACCGGCGACCATCTCCACCAATTCAAGATCACGTATGCGCGGCGAAGCGACGCCGGTGCCGGACCGGGGTATCGGCACCTGCACGGCGGAGGCGGTCGCGCGGTAGTGCGCCCCGGGGTAAAGCCGTTTCAGCCGCAGTTGCTGGGAATCGAGCAGCGTGAGCGGCGCCAACCGCAGCGTCGTCGNTTCACCGGCNCCCGTGGCCGACACCTCGGTGATCCCGTAACGGCGCAGCAGCAAACGCAGCCGTGCGACGGCCACCAGCCGCAGCGCGGGCTCGGGCGGCGGGCCGTAGCGGTCGGTCAGCTCGTCCACCACCGCGGCGATCGCGTCGTCGTCGGTCGCCGCGGCCAACCTGCGATAAGCCTCCAGCCGCAGCCGGTCGCTGCCGATGTAGTCCGGCGGCAGGTTTGCGTCGACCGGCAGGTCGATGCGGACCTCTCTGGGTTCTTCGCTGACCCCGACGGTCTTGCCGTCGACAGCGGCGCGGTAGGCCTCGACGGCCTCGCCGACCAGCCGTACGTACAGGTCGAACCCGACCCCGGCGACGTGGCCGGACTGCTCGACGCCGAGCACGTTGCCGGCGCCCCGGATCTCGAGGTCCTTCATGGCCACGGCCATGCCGGCCCCGAGTTCGTTGTTCTGCGCGATCGTCGCGAGCCGGTCGTAGGCGGTTTCGGTCAGCGGCATCTCCGGGGGATACAGGAAGTAGGCATAGCCGCGTTCCCGGCTACGGCCCACGCGGCCGCGCAGCTGGTGCAGCTGCGNCAGCCCGAACGTGTCCGCCCGTTCGACGATCAGCGTGTTGGCGTTGGAGATGTCCAGACCGGTCTCGACGATCGTCGTGCACACGAGGATGTCGTATTCGCGGTTCCAGAAGCCCTCGACGGTGCGCTCCAGGGCGTCCTCGTTCATCTGCCCGTGCGCGACGACGACGCGCGCCTCGGGCACCAGGGTCCGCACCCGCGCCGCGGCCTGGTCGATCGAGCTGACCCGATTGTGGATGTAGAAGGCCTGCCCGTCACGCAGCAACTCACGGCGCAACGCGGCGGCGATCTGCTTGTCGTCGTGCGGCCCCACGTAGGTNAGCACCGGGTAGCGCTCCTCGGGCGGGGTGAGGATCGTCGACATCTCCCGGATACCGGCCAGGCTCATCTCGAGTGTCCGCGGGATCGGCGTCGCGCTCATCGTCAGCACGTCGACGTGGGTCCGCAGCGACTTGATGTGCTCCTTGTGCTCGACGCCGAAGCGCTGCTCCTCGTCGACCACGACCAGCCCCAGGTCCTTCCAGCGCACGCCCGTCTGCAGCAGCCGGTGCGTGCCGATCACGATGTCGACGGTGCCGTCGGCCATGCCGTCGAGCACCGCCCGCGACTCGGCCGGATCGGTGAACCTCGAGAGCCCCCTGACGGTGACCGGGAACCCCGCCATCCGCTCGGTGAAGGTCTGCAGATGCTGGTCGGCCAGCAGCGTGGTGGGCACCAGGACCGCGACCTGCTTGCCGTCCTGCACGGCCTTGAACGCCGCCCGAACCGCGATCTCGGTCTTCCCGTAGCCGACATCGCCGCAGATCACCCGGTCCATCGGTATCGGCTTCTCCATGTCGGCCTTGACGTCGGTGATCGCGGTCAGCTGGTCGACGGTCTCGGTGAAGTCGAACGCGTCTTCCATCTCCGCCTGCCACGGGGTGTCCGGGCCGAACGCGAAGCCGGGCGCGGCCTGTCGCTCGGCGTAGAGCGCGACGAGCTCGCCGGCGATGTCGCGGACCGCGCGGCGGGCCTTCGTCTTGGTGTTGGCCCAGTCGCTGCCGCCGAGCCGGCTCAGGGTCGGCGACTGGCCGCCGACGTACCGCGACAGCTGGTCGAGGGAGTCCATCGGGACGTAGAGCTTGTCGGAATTGTCGCCGCGGCCCCCCCTTTTGGTGGAGGCGTATTCGAGTACCAGGTACTCGCGGCGGGCGCCCCCGACCGTCCGTTCGGTCATCTCGACGAACCGGCCGATCCCGTGCTGGTCGTGGACGACGAGGTCGCCTGCGGTCAGTGCCAACGGGTCGACGACGTAGCGCCGCTTCGCGGCCAGGCGCTTGCCTTCGGTGGCGGCGACCCGATTGCCGGTCAGGTCGGTTTCGGTGATCACCACCAGCCGGCTGCGCGGCAGGATGACGCCGTCGTGCAGCGGTCCGCGCAGCACGCCGACCGCACCCGGCCGCGGCGCCTCGCCCGGCTCAAGACAGGTCGCGGGGACGTCGGCCTCGCCGAGCTGTTCGACGACGCGGTGGGCGGTGCCGGTGCCGG
>JGI26340J50214_10000635_pt1 | contig 12076 bp, 8 predicted proteins | sample BogFormECP12_OM2_FD_50214 | JGI IMG/M metagenome (IMG submission 50214)
GATCGGTGATATCAGTACCCTGGGCACATGAGGTATCTCGACGTCGACGGAATTGGACAAGTCAGCCGGATCGGCCTCGGCACTTGGCAGTTCGGATCCCGCGAGTGGGGCTACGGCGACGAGTACGCCTCCGGTGCCGCGCGCGACATCGTGGGGCGCGCCCTCGCACTTGGCGTCACACTGTTCGACACGGCCGAGGTGTACGGATTCGGCAGGAGCGAGCGCATCCTCGGCGAGGCCCTCGGCGACAAGCGCGCGGAGGTCGTGGTGGCCAGCAAGATCTTCCCGATCGCACCTTTCCCGCCCCTAGTCAGGCAGCGCGCGCATGCCAGTGCGCGCCGCCTGCAGCTCGACCGCATCCCGCTCTACCAGGTCCACCAGCCAAACCCGGTGATCCCCGACTCGGTGATCATGCCGGGGATGCGCAGCCTGCTCGAGGCGGGTGACATCGGTGCGGCCGGCGTCTCGAACTATTCGCTCGCGCGGTGGCGCAAGGCCGATGCCGCCCTTGGCCGCGCGGTGATCAGCAACCAGGTGCACTTCTCGCTTGCCCATCCCCAACCACTCGAGGACCTCGTCCCGTTTGCCGAACGCGAGAACCGGATCGTGATCGCCTACAGCCCACTTGCGCAGGGACTGCTGGGCGGCAAGTACGACCTCGCCAATCGACCCGGCGGCGTTCGGTCGATCAACCCGCTGTTCGGTGCCGAGAATCTGCGCCGTGTCGAACCTCTGTTGCAAACATTGCGCGACGTAGCCAGTGAGGTCAGCGCCAAACCGGCGCAGGTGGCACTGGCCTGGCTGATCAGTCTGCCGGGCGTAGTTGCCATTCCCGGCGCGTCCAGCGTCGAGCAACTCGAGTTCAACGTCGCCGCCGCCGACATCGAGCTGAGCGCGGACTCACACAACGCACTGACCGAAGCGGCCCGCGCATTCCGGCCGGTCCCGAGCAGTCGCTTCGTCGCCGACACGATCCGCGAGAGACTCAACCGTCGCTGACGGCGCATCCTGGTTGTGGTGCTCCTGGTTGTCACCCTGATCGCGTTGTCGCGATTCGTGTCTGACACAGTTCGCGCGGGCGCGGACAGGGCCCAGCAGGTGTTTNTCATCGGCGCGATGAGTCTCGCCGCCTCACGGAGTCGTAAACGACAGTAGGTCACTCGTGAACGCAGAGAATCGGCCGCGGGTTTCAACTTCGACTATGAGGAGCAGCATGTCCATCGAGCACGTCCTAGCGGTTCTCCCAGTCTCTGAAATCGGGGCAGCTAACGCGTTCTACGAACAGCTCTTCGGGCGCCCGGCCGACAACAACCCAATGCCAGTCCTTGTGGAACGGCAGTTGCTGCCCCACGCCTGGCTACAAGCGACCGTCGACACGCAGCGCGCCGGGTCCGGTCAGTTCAATCTCGCTGTCGATGACCTGGCTGGTCACCTCAGCGAGCTTCAACAGCGCGGCATGAGGGTGGGCGGGATCCAGCCAGTCAACAAGGGTGTCGAGCTTTCTACGCTCACGGACCCCGACGGCAACACCGTCACTCTGATCGGCAACTTCCGCGTCAAGTACTAACGCACGGCTCAGCTGTGCCCGCTGACGGATCAGAACCCCGATTGCCTGATTGATCTCTAATGCCTCCGCGGTGACGTGCGGCTTCGGCTCCGGCCCGTTCCGTGTCGGCAGCGAAATCAGCGGTGGTGGCCGCAGCCGACCTGGGCCAGGTGGCGCATAGTCCTCGGCGGAGCTTCGTGGCCGTGGCCCGGCAGCGCCCGTGACGGATGACCCGTCATATCCAGGCACAATTACCGACCTCATGGCGCTACGCGTGGCGCTCCCATCTGGAGCGGTCTCGACTTCTCGAGTCTTCGGTTCGCTGATGCCGAAAGCCGTCGCGGTGGCGCAGGAACGTGCAACGATCGGGTGTTGACCCTCGGCGGCCGATTGGCTGCAGAGAGCCGTTACTGAACATCACGAACGCCAGGGAGATGCGGATGACTATTGAAGGCGACCGCACATCCACGACCACCACAGCGGCGAATGTGGCTTCGATGTTTCTCGAGCGCGTCCAGAAGTCAGCGGATAGGGAGGCCTTCCGCTACCTNGTTGCCGGCGACTGGGTCTCGGCGACCTGGCGGCAGACCGCGGACCGCGTCGAGANGCTGGCGGCCGGTCTGCTGGCGCTGGGCATCGAACCCGAGCAGCGAGTCGGTATCGCGTCGGGCACNCGATACGAGTGGATCCTGGCGGATCTGGGGATCATGTGTGCCGGGGCGGCCAGCACCACCGTGTATCCCAGCACCAACGCCGGTGACACCGCCTACATCCTGGCCGACTCGGAATGCCGAATCGTGTTCGCCGAGGACACCGGGCAGCTGGCGAAGCTGACCGAACGCCGCGCCGAGCTGCCCAACCTCAGCAAGGTGGTGCTGTTCGACGGCCCCGGCGACGCTGACTGGGTGATCACCCTGGCGGACCTGGCCGAGTTGGGCCAGAAGTATCTGCTCGAGCATCCGTCGGCTGTGCGGACACGAACCGACGCGATCACCGCGGAGCAGTTGGCGACGTTGATCTACACCTCAGGAACCACTGGACGGCCCAAGGGGGTGCGCCTGCCGCATTCCGCTTGGGCCTATGAGGGGACGGCGGTAGCCGGGCTGAGGATACTCAGCGAGGACGATCTGCAGTTGCTGTGGTTGCCGATGGCCCACGCGTTCGGCAAAGTCCTGGTCACCACCCAGCTGGCGTGCGGGTTCGCCACCGCGATCGATGGGCGCGTCGACAAGATCGTCGACAACCTGGCGGTAGTCAAACCGACGTTCATGGGCGCCGCGCCGCGCATCTTCGAAAAGGCGCACGCCCGCATCGTCACCACCCAGCAAGCCCAGGGCGGCCTTCGCGCCCGGCTGTTCGCGGCGGCATTCTCGGCGGGGCTTGAGGTGGACCGCCGACGGCGAGCCGGCCGCGCCGTTCCACTGCCGATGTCGCTCCGTTGCGGGCTGTTCGACCGCCTGGTGTTCAGCAAGGTGCGTGAGGCGTTCGGCGGGCGCATCCGGTTCTTCATCTCCGGCGCGGCACCGTTGAACCGCGACATCGGCGAGTGGTTCCACGCCGCGGGCCTGCTGATCCTGGAAGGCTACGGCCTGACAGAGACCGCGGCCGGGGCGTGCATCAACCGGCCCGATCACTACAAGTTGGGCACCGTGGGTGTGCCCTTCGACGGCACGTCGATACGCATCAACGAGGACGACGGGGAAATCCAGATCCGCGGCGCCTGTGTGATGGACGGCTACCACAACCTGCCCGACAAAACGGCGGAGACGTTCACCGAGGACGGCTGGCTGCGCACCGGCGACGTGGGCACAATCGATGCCGACGGGTTCCTCACCATCACCGGCCGGATCAAGGAGATCTTCAAGACCTCCGGCGGCAAGTACATCGCCCCGCCGGCGATCGAGGCGAAGTTCATGGCGATGTGTCCCTATGCCAGCCAGTTCATGGTGTTCGGGGAAGCCCGCAACTACTGTGTGGCGCTGATCGCCCTGGACGCCGACCTGATGTCGGGCTGGGCAGCCGAGAACGGACTCAATGGCGTGACCTACGAGGAGTTGGTCAACGCGCCGGCGGTGCGGGAGATGATCGATGAGCACATCGCCAAGCTGAACGCCGAACTCAACCGGTGGGAAACCATCAAAAAGTGGATGCTGCTGGATCACGATCTGTCCGTGGAGCGCGGTGAGCTGACACCGTCACTCAAGGTGAAACGCTCCGTCGTGGCCGAACAAAACAAGCACATCCTCGATGCCTTCTACACCTGATTGAGCCCTCTACCCGCGAGGTGCCCGAAGAGTACCCACTGGGCGTCCTCGGTAGGGTCGGCGCGCGGTGCGCCTCCGCTGAATCCATCCGGTTTCAAAACCGGGTTGTTTTGTTCGGGATTCAGTTGATTTCACAGGTCACCGGGCAGTGGGTGTACCTGCAGCCCGCGGTGTACCCGGCCGGGGTCAGATAGTCCACACAACGGAGTCAAACCCAACCGCCGCTAGTTCAGGACGCACGAGTCGCACCGTTTTCAGACGCGCGCTTGGTCGGTGCAGCCAAACGAACTGTTTCAATTCCGCCCGCGCCGGGAGACGAAAGTACGCTGGAATCGCCTGCAGTACTGCTGTGCTCATGGGAATCAGTTCCGGGCGTTCCAAGGCGAACGCCTGTCCGTTCCATTTCACATTGGCATGACCGGAGGCCATAATGTTACGGCACCAATCCACATCGGCACCATAAGATAACCCGATTACGAACCCATCCCCGAAAGGAAAGGCGCCCACGGGCGTAACATAGGCCCGACCGGAACGACGCCCCTTATGTTCGAGAAGCGCGTACGGAGAAAAGCGCCGTCCCGCAATGGGGAGAATCATCTTGTTGTAGGGTTTGAGCAGCACCGGACGTAGCTTCTTGTTGTGCTGCACGATCGTCGCAATGACAAAACCCTGCACTACGAATGTTGTCACAATGGCGGTCAGGAGCAGGATGAGCCTGAAGAGCCCACGAAATAGACGCGAAACCCGCTGTGTTTGCATCCGCGGAGGCTATCGCGCGTCGGTAGTCGAACGCGGCGGCCGAAGGCCCCTTCCGACAAGGACCAAGGGCCTTAGCANGGGACGCGGGCGAAACAACCTTCTCGCGCGGGCCGCCAAGTTTCAGAATCGGCGCAAGCCCGCAGATCGTGTTTGGATATCCGGAAGCACTAATTGCCGACGCCCGCCGACGGCGGATTTGCCACAGTTCCCCGGGCGGGCGGGCGTGGACGCCTAATTTGAGTACATCGCCCACTGACGAGTTGGCGGGCTCGCACCGGTAGCAGGTCTCGTTGCATGGCCTGCTTCTTGCACTGGGAAGGACGACGATGTCGCAGGCGAGGCCCACTGAATTACCCCTGCACCGCACCCAACACGGCTGTCATGTAAGCCGAGCACTGCGGCTCGGTCGGGGCAGCGTTGGCCGGGCTGGCTCGTATTGCTGAATCAGGTTTCCCCTCAACGGCTTTCGCCAAGGCCCGCAAGGGTATGGCCGGGTGGGTGGCGCGTTCACTCGCCGCGGCGCTCGTGTTGGGCTGCACCGCCCTGCTGGCCTTGACGTCAACCATCTCCACCACCGTGCGCCTGTTGAGCAACGCATACGTCATGGACGGCACGACCTTCCCGACGCCCAGTCCGGGCTTCGTGCAGGCGGCCATCAACGGTTTNATCGTGCCGACCGTCGGTGGCAGCTACACCGGCATTGCGCTGACGACACCCGAGCAGATCGTGGGCATCAATCAGTCGGTCCGGACCGGCCTGGCGACCTGCAGGCCGCGATGGCCCAGCAGCACCAGACCGATCCGGGGCAACCGTATGTGGTGTTCGGCTACGCGCAAAGCGCCGTGATCGAAAACTTGGAGAAGGCCGAGCTCGAAAACCAGAAGGCTCAGGGGCAGCCAGTCGCCAACGTCACATTCGTGGAAATCGGCGACGCGCGCCCCCACCTCGACCGCAACGCCTCAGACGCCATCCCCGGCGCGGCGGCCTCCTCAACCGGGCCTGCCAGCGATCAGCCGGCGCCGGATCCGCGCCGACACGTCGGCCCCACACCGAGCGGGACTCAGATGTTGCACACGTCCAGCGCGCCGACCGGCCATGGCTCTGCGTCGGCGGCGGCGCAGCGCCTCCTCAAGCGGGTCGTCTCCGGTTTCATCACCCAGCAAAGGATCCGTGCACGCCGGAAAGTGAGCCGGCGTTGGCCCCGACCCGCCTCGAAAACGCTTGCGGTGTAGTCGTTTTAGGCCGGAACGCCCTGCGGCGTCCAGGACGGCGGCGTCTTGACCAGCGTTTGGTCCTCAGGCGCGACCTCGTCGAGAAAGGACGTCGTTGACAAACTCGGCGGTTGCACCGGTCGGGTTGGTGGTGTAGCCCTTCAACCCAGCCAGAGCGCGGGATTCATCCTTAAAGTCACGGTTGACGGACTTGGTCTACGAAACCCCGCTTAGTGCACACACTTTGGCCCACCTTCGAGCAAAACCGCAGATCAGCGACCCGCAACCAAGAGAACACCCCAAACGTTTCCCAAGTCAGCTGCTACGGCGCTTTCGGCTTTGGCGACCTCGTCGATACCGCGAAGCGTGCGTCGGGCCCGGTCGTGGCGTTACTGGTAGTAGATGACCCGATCGGGATTCGCGGGTGCGGATCGGATTGCCTCGCCGAAGTAACCACACCGAATGACAATGGTCAGGCAAGCGCGGCTTGTCTGGTCCGTTGTCTTGGATCGCATAACTGTCCCCGGAGTACTATTTGTCTTTCCATCATTAGCCCGCCACGCACCACATGCCATTGTCAATGATTGCGCGGGTCAGGTTTGGCAAGGCTTTCAGCAATTTTGTCAAGGTTGGCCTGCGACTCCTCGGCTTCGGCGGCTTGACGATCCTGTTGCTTGCTTTTGGTCTGGAGCTGCTGGAGCGTTATTGTTTCGTAGCACTCATTTGCATACTCAATCGCCGAGTCGATCGCCTCGACTACGGTCGCGAGGGCGTCGGGATGTTCCGCAGTGGCCGTTATTTCGTCACGCGAGGAGTTAAACACAGCACTGACCTCGTGCTCGTTGGCCTTTTCTTGAAAGAAGTTCAGCCAACCGTGCCCAGGATGCCTCGGCCATGTCCTCAGTCGGATGGTTGTTGAACCGCTTGAAGGGTGAACGCTTTTGAAATCCGGGGTGCCTACCCTAGATATCCTCTCCCATTCCCCTGGCATGGCTCGCCTTCCCTTTTGGGATACATCAACCCCACCCGGTTGTACACTACCGCGCCGAACGCGCCTCCGCCGCGCTGCATTCGGGTCTACACCACACCGCCTGGGTGCCCCGCGTCGGCCGGTTCGTCAAGGTCGATGTCAACGATCCGGTGCCGGCGATGTGATCGGGCTCGTGCTTGGCGAAGCCGTGCCTGCCCACGTCCGGCGGATCGAAGTCGATGGACTGGAATACGACGAAACTGCCCGGCGAGTCGCGGCATCGGAGAAGTCATCACAGTCGGTCAATGCCGATGCTGGCCTGACTGATTCGACCGATCTGGCATTGCGGGGACCATCGTCAGCGCGGCCGACGGGCTCGGCGTGGTGCGCGCAACCGGTGTAAACACCGTTCGGCCGCATCGCCGCCGTGGGTGAGCGGCAGTGTTCAGTACGAGACGCCGATCATGAACTGGGAAGAAGGTGCGGCAGGAAAGCGAGGACCTTGTCCTCTGCTGCTCGGCCTCAAGCGTCGTCAGACTTGAGGTGGCGTGCAGCCGATGCGCGGCCAGACCACAAACTTTCGGGAGACATCATGGTGATCCGGGTTGGCGTGAACGGCTTCGGCCGTGTCGGCCGAAACTTCTTCCGCGCCGTGGACGCACAACGGGCGGCCGGCACCACCGACATCGAGATCGTGGCGGTGAACGACCTCACTGACAATAAGACTCTGGCGCACCTGCTCAAATACGATTCTGTCCTCGGGCGCTTACCGCAGGACGTGTCGGTCGACGGCGAGGACATCGTGGTGGGGGACCAGTCGATCAAGGCGTGGTCCGTCGCCGACGGGCCGGCGGCGCTGCCTTGGGCAGATCTCGGCGTGGACGTCGTGATCGAGTCCACCGGCCGATTCACCGCCGCGGATCAGGCCCGGGGTCACATACACGGAGGAGCGAAGAAGGTGGTGGTGTCCGCGACGTCGAAGGGTGCGGACCTCACCGTTGTGATGGGTGTTAACCATCGCGACTACGACGGCACGCAGAACGTCGTCTCGAACGCCTCGTGTACTACGAACTGCTTGGCGCCGATGGCGAAGGTGCTGGACGAGCAGTTCGGCATCGAACGCGGCCTGATGACCACCATCCACGCGTACACCCCGGACCAGAACCTGCAAGACGGTCCGCACCGGGACCTTCGCCGGGCCCGCGCGGCGGCGATCAACGTGGTGCCCACGTCCACCGGGGCCGCCCGAGCGATCAGCTTGGTGCTGCCCCAACTCGAGGGCCGCCTCGACGGGTACGCGTTGCGAGTGCCGGTGCCCACCGGTTCGGCCACCGACCTCACGGTCATCGTCCGCGAGCCGGCAACCGTCGAGGCAGTCAACGCCGCGTTCGCGGCCGCCGCCGACGGTGAGCTCAAGGGGTTCCTCACTTACACCGAGGACCCCATCGTTTCTTCCGACATCGTGACCGACCCCTCGTCGTGCGTCTTCGACTCAGGGCTCACCAAAGTTACTGACGACTTGGTGAAGATCGTCGGCTGGTACGACAACGAATGGGGCTACTCCCACCGCCTCGTCGACCTTACCGGCCTGGTGGCGTCGACCCTATGAGCGGCTTCGGCCGCTCGGTTGAACCGCCACAACCGAGCGGAGCGTTTCGTGCGCAATCTGGATGACATGTGGGCCGGCTCGATGCTGCCCGACTGCTTGACGCGCTACGAGAGGACAGGTCATGAATAGATCGGGATACATCCGCTTCTTTGAGGAGTTCGGCATCGACGACGTGCCGCTCGTCGGTGGAAAGAACGCCTCGCTGGGCGAGATGTTCCAGAAGTTGTCCGGGCAGGGCGTCCGCGTCCCGCACGGGTTCGCCATCACCGCCGAGGCCTATCGCTACGTGTTGGACAAGGCCGGCGCCTGGGGCCTTCTGCATGCCGAGCTCGACGAGCTCGACCCCGCCGACGTCACCGCGCTGGCGCGCAAGGGCAAGCGCGCCCGTGAGATCGTTTACGGCGCGGGACTGCCCGACGACCTGGCCGCGGAGATTCGGCACGCCTACCGCACGCTTCAGGACGAGTACGGCGAGGAGGTAAGTCTCGCTGTGCGAAGCTCGGCGACCGCCGAGGATCTGCCGACGGCGAGCTTCGCCGGCCAGCAGGACACGTATCTCAACGTCAAGGGCGCAGAGAGTCTCCTCGATGCGTGCCGTCGTTGTTTCGCCAGCCTGTTCACTGATCGCGCCATCCATTACCGAGTCGACCAGGGCTTCGACCACTTCAAGGTCTCGCTGTCGATCGGCGTGATGAAGATGGTGCGCTCCGACCTCTCCGCGTCGGGTGTGATGTTCTCCCTCGACACCGAGTCGGGCTTTCGCGACGCCGTCTTCGTGACGGGCGCCTACGGACTTGGCGAGAACGTGGTTCAGGGCGCCGTCGACCCCGACGAGTTCTATGTCCACAAGCCGACCTATCTCGCCGGCCATCGCGCCGTGTTGCGCCGCCTCCTCGGCGACAAGGCGGTGAAGATGATCTTCGTCGAGGGTGAAACGAAGTACACGACTCGAAACATCCCCACACCAAAGTCCGACCGCGCTCGTTTCTGCCTCACCGATGAGGACGTCTTGGAGCTGGCCGGCTACGCGTGCACGATCGAGCAGCACTACGGGCGGCCGATGGACATGGAGTGGGCCAAGGACGGTCTCGACGGGCAGCTCTACATCGTCCAGGCCCGCCCGGAGACAGTGGCCTCCCAGCGCAGCGTGACGGCGCTCGAGACCTATGTGCTCGAGGGCCGAGGCGAGATACTCGCCGAAGGGCGGTCGGTCGGCGAAAAAATCGCCTCGGGCGCGGTGAAACGGATCGAGAACCTCACGCACCTGGCGGAGTTCAAGCCCGGCGAGGTACTGGTCGCCGACACCACCACACCCGACTGGGAGCCGGTCATGAAGACCGCCGCGGCGATCATCACCAACCGAGGCGGTCGCACCTGCCACGCTTCCATCATCGCCCGCGAACTCGGCATTCCCGCTGTGGTTGGGACAGGCGACGGGACCACGTGCGTGCCCGATCGCGCGATCGTTACGGTGTCGTGCGCCGAGGGCGACTCGGGCCGCGTATACCGCGGCGAGGTGCCCTTCCACGTGGATCGCACCGAGGTGGCGAACCTGGCGCGGCCGCGAACCCAGATCATGATCAACCTCGGGAACCCCGACCTTGCCTTCAAGACGTCGTTCCTGCCGAACGACGGCGTGGGACTCGCTCGGATGGAGTTCATCATCAGCGAGTACATCAGGGTCCACCCCCTCGCCCTCGTCCACCCCGAGAAGGTCGACGACCCCGAGGCTCGCCGGACGATCGATCGGCTNACGCAGGGCTACCCCGACGGAGGNGCCTTCTTCGTGGAACGCCTCTCCGAAGGAATCGGCACGATCGCCGCCGCCTTCTGGCCGAAGCCCGTGGTGGTGCGGATGTCGGACTTCAAGACAAACGAGTACGCCAGCCTGATCGGCGGACGAGGCTTCGAGCCTTCGGAAAGCAACCCGATGCTCGGCTTTCGCGGCGCCTCACGCTACGCGCATCCCGCATATGCCGAGGGCTTCGCGCTCGAGTGCCGCGCGATGAGACGCGTTCGGGAGCAGATGGGCCTGACGAACGTCGTGCTCATGCTCCCGTTCGTGCGCAGAGTCGCCGAGGCGGACCTGGTTCTTCAAACGATGGCCGAACTCGGTCTGCGGCGGGGCGAGAACGGGCTCAAGGTGTACGCGATGTGCGAGATCCCGAACAACGTGATCCTGATCGATGAATTCGCCAAGCGCTTCGACGGCTTCTCCATCGGCTCCAACGACCTCACTCAGCTCACTCTCGGCGTGGATCGCGACAGCGAGATCGTGGCGTTTGACTACGACGAACGCGACGAGGGCGTCAAGGAGATGATTCGCCTGGCGGTGGAGGGCTGCCGCCGCAACGGAATCCACTCGGGGCTTTGTGGACAAGCGCCTTCGGATTACCCGGACATGGCCGAATTCCTGGTCCGGGTCGGCATCGAGTCGATGAGCCTCAACCCCGACACGGTGGTGAAGACCACCCGCCAGGTCCTGCAGGTGGAGCAGCAGTTCGCACCGTCTCAATGAACAGCAACACGTTCCATCGGCCCGCAGCCGTCACAGGCTTCGAGCAGCACGTCCTGCCATGAAGCTGCCGGTCACCATCGACCCCCGTTACCACGAGGCGGTGATCTTCGACCTCGACGGTGTGCTCACCGACACGGCCTGCAGTGACGCCGCGGCGTGCGTACCGCTGTTGGAACCGACGGCGGCGCTGGCGCGAAAGTTGCAGGGCGTCGACGTCGCAACGGCGGCGTGCTCATCGAGCAGTCACTGTCAACAGATCTTGAAAGCCGCCGGGGTGGATGACCTGTTCGATGTCTGCATCGACGGCACCGTCGCCGGCGAGCTCGGGCTTGCGGGCAACGGCGACCCCGTGGTCCTTCTGGAGGCGGTCCTTCTGGAAGCCACCCGCCGACTCGGTGGGCGTCCGCGACGCTCGGTCGTCGTCGAGGACGCCCACGCCGGTGCGATTGCGGGTCGCGGCGGCGGATTCGCACTCGTCATCGCTGTCGACCGGACCGGACACACCGACGAAGTCTTACGGGTCGGTGCCGACATCGTGGTCGCCGACCTCGCAGACGTCGCGGTTCGCACGGGTGACAAGCGCATGTCGGAAATCCCGAACGCGCTGGAGTCCTACGGCCAGTTGATCGGCATCACCAGCGCCCGAGAATCGATGTTGTTTCTCGACTACGACGGCACGTTGTCCCCCATCGTTTCCGATCCGAGCGCGGCCACGCTCGTCGATGGCGCGGCCGAGGCGCTGGAACTCGTGGCGGCGGTGTGTCCCGTGGCGGTCCTGAGCGGTCGCGACCTCGCTGATATCCGCTCCCGGGTAGGCGCACCCGGGCTCTGGTACGCCGGCAGCCACGGGTTTGAGCTGACGGGACCGGACGGCACCTATCACCAGAATGAAGCGGCCGCCGCCTTTGTGCCTGTCCTCGAGCGCGCGGCCGCTGAGTTGCGCGACAGCCTGGCGCAGATTCCGGGAGTACGAGTGGAGCACAAACGCTTCGCCGTCGCGGTTCACTATCGCGAGGTTGCACCGGAGCACGTCGGTGAGATCGCGGCTGCAACACATCGGCTGGGACAGCGAGGTGGCCTACGGGTGACGAACGGACGCATGCTCGTCGAGCTGCGGCCTGACATCGACTGGGACAAAGGGACCACCCTGGCCTGGATTCGTGATCGCATCGACGCTGCGGGTTCCCTACTGCCGATCT
>JGI26340J50214_10000638_pt1 | contig 12069 bp, 9 predicted proteins | sample BogFormECP12_OM2_FD_50214 | JGI IMG/M metagenome (IMG submission 50214)
ATAGCCGTATGAAAGGAAAGTTCGAAAATCTACTCTACTCGATCGTCGGCGTTATCGCCGTATTGATCATCCTGGTCGCCGTCAACGTTCTGGGCGGCCTCTTCAAGTTCCGATCCGATCTGACCGAGAACAAGCTCTACACGCTATCGGACGGCACGAAAAGGATTCTCGATAAGCTCGATAGCAACGTCCTGGTGCGCTTCTATTTCAGCAAGGACAACGCTTCGGTCCCGGTCCCGCTTCGAACCTACGCACAGGAAGTGCAGGATCTTCTCGACGAATACCAGCAGTACAGCCACGGCAAAGTCAAAGTAATCAAGCTCGATCCAAAACCGGATTCGGATGCAGAAGATTCGGCAAATCTGGACGGGATTGAAGGCCAGGACACCGATCAATCCGATAAGATCTACTTCGGCATAGCCGTCAGCTGTCTCGACGCAAAAACAACGATTCCATTTCTCAGCCCGGATCGCGAGACTCTGCTCGAATACGACCTTTCCAGGGCGATCAGCAGCGTGGCCAATCCGAAGAAACCGGTGATTGGCGTGATTAGCGCGTTGCCGGTGACCGGACGCGAAGCTGCACCGATGATGATGCAGCAGCGCCAGGACGCGAGCCAGCCCTGGGTCTTCCTGACTGAGCTGAAGGAAAATTACACGGTCCGCGATGTCCCGATGACGACAGACAAAATCGACAACGATGTCACCGTCCTGGTCGTCGTCCAGCCGCAGGGGATCACTGATCAAGCCCAATTCGCGATCGATCAGTTCCTGCTGCGGGGCGGCAAAATGGTGGCTTTGCTCGATCCTTACTCGTTCGTCGAAGCACAGATGGCCGGCCCCTATGGCGGTGCGGCCGGGTTCAGTTCGACGTTGAGCAAACTGTTGCCTGCATGGGGAATCGATTTCCCAACGGAAAAGCTGATCGTGGACCCGAATTTCGCTACGCAAATCCAGCGGCAGAACGACGTCGTATCGGATCCGACGATCCTTTCGATTACGGGCGACGGTATCAACAAGCAAGATGTACTCGGCGCAGCGCTAAGCGATCTCTTGATGCCGTTTGCCGGCGCATTCAACGGTAAACCGGTGGACGGTCTGAAAGAGGATGTCCTCGTGCATTCAACCAAGGAGGCCGGGCTCGTCGACACAGCCCTTCTGCAGGCCGGACCGGATGCCGTCCAGAAGGCGTTCAAGAGCGCGAACACAGAGTATCCGATCGCGATTCGGTTGACCGGAAAATTCAAAACCGCTTTTCCGAACGGGAAGCCGGAGGAGAAGAACGCCGAGAAGCCTTCCCCCACTCCCACACCGGCCGGTTCGCCGACTCCGGCGCCGGAGGTGTTGAAAGAAGCGAAGTCCGAAGGAGTCCTGATCCTTGTGGGTGACGCCGATTTCGCCTATGACTCAATTGCTGGCCACGCACAGCAGGTTCTGGCCCAGAACGTGTTCATCCCATCAAACGGCAACCTGAACTTCATCCAAAGTTGCGTGGAACAGTTAGCAGGCGATTCCGACCTGATCGGCATACGGAGTCGAGCTTCCGGAAACCGTCCGTTTGTGGTCGTGAACAAAATGGCGGCAGCGGCCCAACAAAAGTATCAGAGCAAGATTGATGAGCTCGAAGACAATCTGAATGAGACCCGGCAAAAGCTTGCAGGCCTGCAGACCAGCAAACAGACCGACCAGAAGACACTCCTCTCGCCGGAGCAGCAGGCTGAAATAAAGAAGTTCCAGGAGAGCGAGGCCACGATTAATCGAGAACTTAAACAGGTTCGGAAAAACCTTCGCGAGGAGATCGACTCGCTCCAAAACACCGTGAAATGGATTGATATAGCTGGAATGCCGATCGTCGTTACGTTAGTCGGATTGACGTTGGCCTTCGTGAAACGCCGTAACCGCGCAGCGCGATGAAGAAGAGCCATCTCGTTACACTGCTGGTTGTCGCAATTGTCGTCGGTTTGGCCGGCGTCCTTTTTCAAATGTCACAATCGTCCAAATGGGACGATTCAAAAGCGGCGCGGACGATCCTTTCGAACCTTGCGGTCAACGACATCACAAAAATCGAGATCCGGTCTACTCCGGCCAGCGTGACCCTTGAAAAAAAGGATGATAAATGGACGGTCGCCGACAGAAATAACTACCCGGCTGATTTCTCCAAAATCCAGGATCTCACGAAGACGTTTTGGCAGCTTAAGGCCGGCCAGGAGATGCAGATCGGCCCGGCGCAACTTGGCCGCCTGAAAGTGCTCCCGCCAGGCCAGGGCACAGATTCCGGCATTGAGATCGACCTGAAAGGGGACAAGAACAAAGAGATCGCTTCGTTGATCATTGGCAAATCCGTCGACCGACCGGATGCGGCGACCGGCGCGGCCGCCAGTGGGCGATTTGTCTACAACCCGGCAGACAAAGATCACGTCTACCTCGTTTCGGAGTCGTTCTATAGCGTCGATCCGGTAACGCAGGGAGCCTGGTTGGACAAATCTTTTATTTCACCAGGTGAATTGACCGAGGTCGATCAAGTCGCATCAGCCAATAACCCGGGTTGGAAACTCGAACGCAAAGATCCAAAGGCAGATTGGCAGCTCGAAGGTTTGCATCCGGGCGAAACTCTGGAAAAGAGTTTCGCGGACGGTCTCTCGAGTTTTTCCCCAACGTTCTTGGATGTCCGGCCGTCGGCGGTTTCATCGGATGAATCCGGCCTGAAAGATCCGTTCAAGGTTACGATGAAAACCGTAGACGGTTTCACGTACATTTTCCTCCTCGGAAAACAGGGCCCGGACAAAACGAGGTACGTTCAGTTCACGGTGAATGCGGATTTGCCAACTACTCGGACCGCGGATTCGAATGAAAAGCCTGATGAGAAGAAAGCGAAGGACGAAGCATTTGATAAAAAGAATGCGAGCCTGAAAGAACAACTGCAGAAAGAAAAAGTATTCGAGAAATGGGTTTACCTGGTGCCGGACTATACCCTGCAACAGATCTTGAAACGCCGGGACGAGATTATCTTGAAGCCGTCGCCGACTCCATCACCATCACCTTCTCCCTCTTTATCGCCTTCTCCGACTCCGTCAGCCAGCCCTGTCGCTAGCAGCACTCCTTCGCCAGGCCCAACGGTAACGCCGGAGCCGGAAGCGTCTCCGGCCGTAAGTGCGAGCCCGACGGCGACGCAGAGCCCGGCGGAGTCGCCGAGTCCGACACCGGCAAGTTGATTTTGTCCGCCGCCATCGCTGTCCACCACCCGGTACGGAACCGGCAATGCAGCATACGCGTGCCGCGTGTATTCTTTTTCTCCGCTGCTATGCCAACGGAATACACGCGGGACGCGTATGCTACGTTGCTGACATACGGTTGTCACTCCTCTCTTGTAAGTCCCGCGGCAAACGACTATGCGTACGGGAACCGTTCACCCCAAATTGAAAACAAAAGGCGCTGATTCAAACACAGAAGCGCGTCGCTGTTCCTGGACGGGAGGTGACCCGTTAATGCAGAAGTATCACGACACGGAATGGGGGGTGCCGGAGTACGACAGCCGCGCGCTTTGGGAAAAGCTGATGCTCGACGGATTCCAGGCCGGCCTTTCCTGGAGCACCATCCTGAAGAAGCGTGAGGCGTTCCGGAAAGCGTTCAAGAACTTCGATCCGGAAGTCGTCGCAAAATTCACCGAGGCCGATATCGCTCGCCTTCTGGAGGACCCAGGGATTGTTCGGTCCCGCGCAAAGATTGAAGCGACGATCGGCGGCGCGCGCGCCTACCTGGCGATGCAGAAATCCGGCGAAGACTTCTCGAAATTCATTTGGGGTATGGCGGGCGGGGCGCCAATCCAGAACGGTGGCGGCCCTATCCCAACCCTAACCCCGCTATCCAAAGAGGTATCAAAGGCGCTGAAACAGCGCGGATTCAAGTTTGTCGGACCGGTTATTGTCTACGCGTGGTTGCAGGCAGTCGGAATCGTGAATGATCACGCCTCGGACTGCTTCAGACGTCACGTTGGCGTCGAACGTCGCCGAGTACTGTAACATACGCGTCCCGCGTGTGGTGAATCCTCTTCACCGTGAACCTCTCTCCGGTTAAGTTAGTGAGTCGTGAGGCGCCTGACAGAAAATCATTTCTACGACCGGTTCGATCTCGAAAGTCTTCATCAACGTGAGCCGGACGATTATCGAACAGCGTTCCAGACGGACAGGGACCGGATCATTTACAGTTCCGCGTTTCGGAGGCTCCAGGCCAAAACGCAGGTGTTCCTCTCCGGCGAATTCGATTTCTATCGAACGCGGTTAACCCACTCGCTCGAAGTCGCTCAGATTGGGCGGTCAATCGCATCATTTCTAAAGCAGACGTCCCCTGCCCTGAGCGAAGATTTTTTTGTCGACTCCGATCTGGTCGAGGCTGTCTGTCTTACCCACGATCTCGGACACTCGCCGTTTGGTCATGCCGGTGAGCGAACGTTACATCAGCTTATGAAGTCGTTCGGCGGCTTTGAAGGAAATGCGCAGAGCTTGCAAATCGTGACCGAAACGATCTATCCCGGACTCGACACCCGTCGTGGGATGAATCCAAGCCGGGCGTTCCTGGATGGAATTCTAAAGTATAAACGGCTTTTCCGAGAAAAACCCGAGGCATACAACCAGTTCATTTATGACGAACAGGAATACCTCCGCACGTTCGTCCTGGGCGACGCTGACCTGTCGCAAATCGGCGATTTAAATCATTACCGGAGCCTCGAATGCGAGATCATGGATTGGGCAGACGACACGGCCTATTGCCTGAACGATCTGGTCGACAGCATGAATGCCGGCCTCCTGCGGTTCGAACGCGTCAAACGCTGGGCCGAAAACCAGAATCTTCATGCAGATCACGCCCAGCACGCTGAAGCGATCCTTTCCGCGATTCGAGACGGAAAAGCCGAATCACGGTTCAGCAAAAAGATCGGGTCGTTTATCCGATCCTGTTCATTAATCGAGCGATCTGGGCCGGGTGCCGCAAACTCGAACCGGTACCGGTTCAGCCTGTTTGTCGATCCAGCAGTTCGTGCGGAGGCCGAATTTTACAAGAAGCTCTCACAGGATCTCGTGTTCGATCATCCGCAACTCCATCAACTGGATCGTAAAGGGAAAGTGATTCTAGAAGGCTTGTTTGCGGCGTTTTCCGAGAGTTACCTCTCCGAGAACGGTTTCCGGCTGTTACCGGAGAGTTTCGATCGTATCATTCGCCTCAAGCAGAGTCCGCGTGCCCGGGCTCGCATTCTCTGCGACTACATTGCGGGAATGACGGATGGCTTCGCTATCAGGACGTACAAACGGCTATACGACCCCGATTTCGGTTCAATCCTTGATCTTGGGTAAAACCACCTATGGCTATCAACGGCGCCCCAGCCTCATTGCTGCCGATGTGAATCCGATGGTGCCCCAATCGTGAATAACTTCGAGCAACCGTGAACAACTGCTCCCAGTCGATTTCGGTTCGTAGTTGTCGAAATCGCATCGCAGAGTTATTCACAAGCCGAAAGCACATATTAGAGCTTCAAGCCGAACGCTTTACGAATTCAGGCCCCAGTAGTTCACTCACTTAATAAGAATAATCTTGGTGAGGCAAAAAAACCAAATCAATCTGAGAGGTGTGAACAACTACCGTACGAGAGCTCGGTCAGTGCTCAGATATGGATCGCCAGTCCGAATGCCGCTTCGTCTGCTTCGTGTATTGCCTCGCTCAAGGTAGGGTGCGCATGAATCGTGGCCCCGATCTCCTCGAACGTTACTTCGGCAGTGATCGCCAATCCAAGCTCGGCAATGAGTTCAGTCGCTTCCGCACCAATGATATGTGCTCCGAGGATTTCGCCGTGCGGTTCGCCGATAATCAGTTTGACGAAGCCTTCCGGTTCGCCGATCGCAAGCGCTTTCCCATTAGCTGAGAACGGAAATTTGCCCACCTTGAACTTCAGCCCTTTCTCGGCGGCTGCTCTTTCTGTCAGACCCACGCTGGCAACCTGCGGCTGGCAATAGGTGCAGCCTGGGAAGACCCGGATGCGTTTTGGTTTGTGCTCGGTGAACATCCCTTCGACTGCCTGCATCGCTTCCCAGCTCGCTACGTGCGCCAGCCAGGGAGGTCCAATCACATCGCCTGCAGCGTAAACGCCACTGATGTTCGTCGCGTAGCGGTCGTTCACCTCGATATATCCTTTCGCGTCCAGCTTAAGGGCATCACCTGCCGGTACGAGCGGTGCGACTCCGATAGCAACCAGGACGGCGTTCCCTTCCAGTTTTGCCTGTTTCTTTCCCTCGATCTCGACTGTCACACCGTTTTCTGTGACTTCTGTCTTTGTGACTTTTGTANCGGTATAGATTTTAATCCCCTGTTTTGAGAGGGATTTTTCCAGTGCAACGCTTACCTCAGTGTCTTCGACGGGAAGAACGTTNGGCAGCATTTCAACAACAGTGACTTCGGTTCCGAACGCGTTAAAGAATGAAGCAAATTCGATCCCGATCGCTCCGGCACCGATGACCAGAAGCAGTTTCGGCTGCGGGTCTACGATCATCGCGTCGTGGCTATTCAGAACTGTCTTTCCATTCGTCGGCAATCCCGGAAGCTCGCGAGAGACTGTGCCGGTGGCAACGAGGATGTTCTCCGCGTCGACTATCTCCATGTTGCCCTCCGTCGTCTTATAGGAAACTTTGCCGGGTCCAGTAATTGACGCTTCGCCCCGCAGGTAATCGATCTTGTTCTTCTTGAAAAGGAATTCGACACCTCCAGCGAGTTTATCGGCAACGCTGCGGCTTCGGGAGATAATCTTTTTCCAGTCGTATGATAGATTATCGAACTTGAAGCCAAAATCTGCGGCGCGTTTCTTGAGCACATGGTAGAGCTCCGCGTTCCGCAAAAGCGATTTGGTTGGGATGCATCCCCAATTAAGGCAGGTGCCCCCTGCCCGTTCCTTTTCTACGCAGGCGACTTTTTTACCAAGTTGCGCAGCGCGGATTGCTCCCACGTAGCCGGCTGGACCGCCGCCGATGACCACCAGATCGTATTTCATAGAAGAAGCAGCGTCGGGTTTTCAAGGAACCGTTTCAATTCCGCCAGGAACTGTGCTCCTACGGCACCATCCACGACGCGGTGGTCGCAGCTGATACCGAGAATGATTCGTTGCCCGGGAACGATCTGACCAGCCGCATTGATGACCGGTTTCTTTACGATTGTCCCGACAGAGACGATGACAGATTGGGGCGGATTGATGATCGCGTAGAACTGTTCGACACCGTAGCTCCCAAGGTTCGAAACCGTGATTGAGCCTCCTTGGTATTCCTCCGGTTTCAATTTCTTTGAGCGGGCGCGCGTTGCCAGGTCTTTTACTTCGGCGCTGATCTGGCTGATCGATTTTTTCTGCGCCTGCCGGATTACCGGTGTGACGAGTCCCTCTTCCACCGCGACAGCGCAGGCGAGCTGGACGTCGGCGAATTGTATAATCGAATCACCGCCAAAAGCCGCGTTTGCAAGAGGTACCCGTGTGGCAGCGACTACGGTGGCTTTCAATATGAAGTCGTTTACGGTCAATTTGCCGAGACCGGCGGTTTCTGCGGCGGTATTGAGGGTCTGGCGGAGTGTGACGAGAGGATCTACGTCAACTTCGGCCTGCAGATAGAAATGCGGAATTGTTGTTTTGCTTTCGAGCAGCCGCGCCGCAATCGTTTTCCGCATTCCGGAAAGTGGGATTTTCTTATCTTGGAGCGCAGGAACGAATGCCGGTGCTTTCGGAACTGGTGGAGCCGGAGTCGCGGCCACTGGCTGAGGGGCGGGCTTTCTCGTTGGTGCCGCCGATTGTGAGGCCGCCACAACATCGTCGCGGACGATTCGCCCTCCAGGGCCGCTTCCTTGAACCTCGTCGAGGTTGATGCGCATTTCGGCCGCTATCTTTTTCGCCAATGGCGACGCTTTAATTCTTTCTCCGGTGCTTTCCTCCGCCGGTGCTGATTCTGAATTCTGTTGCGCCGGTGCTTCCGGTGTGGTTTTAGCCTCCGTCGTTGCTGTGGCGGGAGCTGCTGCCGGTTGGGTTTTGTTGTCCGCAGCCGGAGGAGTCCCGGCAGCAGTTGGTTTTTCCCCCTTCGCCGTGAGAACGGCTAGTTTCTGGCCAACCTCGACTTTGCTTCCGTCCTGCACGCAAATTTCCGTCAATACCCCATCGTCGAAGGCCTCCATTTCCATGGTGGCTTTGTCCGTCTCAACCTCCGCGAGGATATCACCCGCGGTTACCGTGTCTCCCACTTTCTTCAGCCATTTGACCAGCGTCCCCTCGGTCATGGTGTCACTCAGCTTTGGCATTTCAATTACGATGGGCATAGGCAGAAAAAGCTAACAGGTCTGTAGAACTTTTGCGATTACGCGGCCTGCGTCCGGCAACTGTCGTTTCTCAAGTGGCGGGCTGTAGATTGCCGGTGCGTCCATGGCCGACACTCGCCCTATCGGTGCATCCAGCTCGTCAAAAAGCTTCTCCTGGATCGTCGCCGCGACTTGAGCGCCGATGCCGCAGAATGGTTTGCCTTCTTCCACCACGACAGCCCTATGGGTTTTTCGCACCGATTCGAAGATCGTTTCTTCGTCAAGGGGACGAATCGACCGGAGATCGACCACTTCCGCGTGGATGTTGTGCTCGGATTCGAGAATCTCAGCTGCGTGGAGGCAGGTAATCACTGCACGGCCATGCGCGACCAGCGTGATATCGGTACCTGGGCATTTGACGTCGGCCAGACCGATTGGTACGATGTACTCTCCCTCAGGGACTTCGCACTTCTCCCCGTATAACACGGTGCTCTCCATGACCATGACCGGATCGTTGTCCCGAATTGCGGCTTTCATAAGGCCCTTTGCATCGTAAGCTGTGGCCGGTGCGACAACTTTCAACCCGGGTGTTGTGGCGAGAAGATTTTCAGGTGTATGGGAGTGCGTGGCTCCGACGTTCGTTCCACCGTTAGCTGGGCCGCGAATGACAATTGGAANATTGATCAGCCCGCCGGACATGTATCGTACGCAGCCTGCGTTGTTGATGATCTGGTCGAACGCAACATAAGCAAAACTCCAGAACATTAGTTCTATGACCGGGCGCAAACCGAGGAACGCGGCTCCGATCCCCATGCCGATAAACCCGGCTTCGCTGATTGGTGTATCGACAAGGCGCTTGTCTCCGTATCTTTTCCAGAGCCCTTCGGTGACCTTGTAGGCCCCGTTGTACTGGGCAACTTCCTCCCCAAGAATGAAAACGTTCTCGTCGCGCTCAATTTCTTCGGCCAATGCATTTTTAAGCGCTTCGCGATAAGTAATTAAAGGCATAGGCTCGTATTAGGTGCTGAAGAAATGGCGGCCATGTTTCGCTGCGTCCGTCTGATGATCCACTTCCCAGTACACGTCGGTGAGAATTTCGTTCTCAGGCAGGACAGGGCTTTCCTCGGCGAACTTAACTGCTTCGTTGGTTTCCTCTTTTGCGGCGACGTCAATATCTTCGATCTCCGCCTCGGTCAGGATCCCCTCATTCAGCATATGTTGGCTCCAGATTCGAAGTGGGTCATGGTGCGTCTTGTAATCTTCGATCTCCTCAGGAGAGCGGTACTTCTTCGCATTGGCGTCCGCCACCGAATGGCCGTAGTAACGATAAGTCTGAATCTCGAGGAGACTCGGTTCGGAGTCATCGTGGGCGCGCTCGATCGCAATCTGGGTCCTGGCTCGAACCTCGTACAGGTTTTCCCCTTTGAAGACGTCCCAGGCCATGTTGTACCCTTCCGCGCGCTTGGCGAGACTTTCCGGATATGACGACGAACGCTTCTGGCTCGTGCCCATTGAATAGCCGTTGTTCTCGATAATGTAGATCACCGGTAATTTGAACAGGGCTGCGAGGTTGAGCGACTCGTGGAACGAGCCCTGATTGATTGCGCCGTCTCCGAGATAGCAGAGGCAACAACCTCTCAGTCCTTTGTACTTAAGGGCGAAGGCGATGCCCAGGCCGAGCGGTGTCTGTGCGCCGACTATCCCATGGCCGCCCCAGTAATTTTTATCGGGAGCGAAGAAATGCATCGATCCACCTTTCCCTTTGGAACAGCCGGTGGCCTTTCCGAAGAGTTCGGCCATGCACTCTTTCATGTCCATGCCAGCAACCAGCGCGTGGCCGTGATCTCTGTAGGCCGTGATCACGTGGTCATTGTCTCCAAGCAGCGACATCGTGCCGACCGCAACGGCTTCCTGGCCGGAATACAAATGGAGAAAGCCCCCCAGTCTTCCTAGGTTATAATATTTCAGCGAAGTCTGTTCGAATCGCCTGACTCTGAACATCTCGCGAAGAAAGCGAACTTTATCCTCCTTCGTTAACCGTCGGTTAATCGCGACCTCTGCGGGATGTACCAGAGTTTCCATAGTAAAGTTTGGGGCGGGCTACGTTTGGTGATGAATCTGCGGAGATCCCAACACTTTATATTTACGAAGTGTAACGGCTAAAACGAGTATCAGAGCAGGAAGCATAACCGCGAAAAATAGTCTGGCAACGTGTCAACGAAATCAATGGGAATTAAAAAGCAATCCCCAGGGTTGTAAATAAATAGAACAAACAGTTTGTTTTGAAGTTATAAAAAAATGATTTGCACTGAGAACGGTTCCATCGGTATCCTTAAACAGCGTTGGTTTTAGCCCTGGATTGGATGGAAGCGTTCGAAGCGTGGGAAATGCGAACTCTGACAACGAGAAAGAGGGAAAGAGGTGATGAGCGGAATCGGACCGGAAATTGAGCGGTAGAGGGTCACGACCAGTTACGGATCATGAGAAGGAGCTCTTCAACGAGGGTCTCGACTTTCTTGAGATCTTTCCGGCGCCCCTTGTCCGGCTTCAGATCCAACGTGCGGCAAAGGGTGATCATGTCGCGCAGATCGCGAATTTGGGCTGCCTGGACATTTGGATTTTTGACTTGCTCGAGGACTGTATCCCGGAGCTGGGCCAACTGAGTTTCGATGCGGGCGGAATAGACCTGAATCGATTCACGAAACGATTTCCGCACGAAATCGAGCTCCTCGGCGAGAGACTTCATTGGTGAAGCTTCTAAGGATTTGGCCATGTTGATGAGCGGTAGACAGACTCTGCCGGAAAGGAGTTGAATTGTCACGCGAAAGAACCTCGTAGGGAGGGTTGAAGGGAGGATTTAACGAACGGGGGGAACGGGAATATTAGCCATGGAAAAGTTCATTAGGCGTGGTTATATATTTCGGAAACTGCTTCTGTCCCGATTCTTTGTTCCACGTGGAACATTGTGCAGAGAGCGGGAGGGCAAAGAGATTGTAGTCTTCATGGGATGAAAGCCGCGCCGACGATTTCGACCCTACAGATGGATGTGCCCGGCAACCGCCGCCGCTATTGATTTTCCGCGAATTTGAGGAACGATTTCATTCTCTATGTTCGTGTTCCCAAAACAGTACCAGGTTCTCGTGGTCGGCGGCGGTCACGCCGGGATTGAAGCGGCAATGGCCACTGCGCGACTCGGTTGCACTACTTTGATGCTTACGCAGAATCTGGACACGATTGGCCTGATGTCCTGCAACCCGGCGGTGGGGGGGCTAGCGAAAGGACACATGGTGCGCGAGATCGATGCGCTGGGCGGGATAATGGGACTGAATACGGATGCGACCGGTATCCAGTTTCGAATGCTGAACGGGAACAAGGGGCCGAGCGTGCGCGCCCCGCGCGCGCAGTGCGACAAAAAAGCGTACCAATTTCGGATGAAAGCCGTACTCGAGACGAAGCAAAATCTTGACCTGTTACAGGGGAATGTCGTGCGGATCCTCGTCGAGGGTGGGGCGGTGCAGGGGATTGAGACGAATCTTGGCCTGCAGATTCGGGCCGAAACGGTGATTATCACCACCGGAACCTTTATGCGAGGTCTGTTGCATGTCGGATTGCAAAACCAGAGCGGCGGGAGGATGGGGGACGCGGCATCAACCTTGAGCCAGAACCTGCGTGAGCTCGGGTTTGAAATTGGCCGGTTTAAGACTGGTACGCCTTGCCGGCTGAACGGGCGCACGATCGACTTCAGCCGGTGTGAACGGCA